>Ga0310695_10000832_pt1 | contig 76152 bp, 45 predicted proteins | sample RumenRJG_04DNA_FD_203882 | JGI IMG/M metagenome (GOLD analysis project Ga0310695, IMG submission 203882) | Bovine rumen microbial communities from Lethbridge, Alberta, Canada - RJG_04 (v2) (version 2) | ecosystem: Host-associated > Mammals > Digestive system > Stomach > Rumen | place: Canada... | reverse complement strand
TCAACTTCTCCCCACGCCCGTGGGGATGTTCCGGACGCGGCTGCGCGCAAACTCTACAATGCGCTCTTCTCCCCACGCCCGTGGGGATGTTCCGTTCGCCGGCAACCTCGCCGCCGCCGTCGGAGGCTTCTCCCCACGCCCGTGGGGATGTTCCGTGGCCCGGGCGCGTCGACCAGGTGAACCTGGACTTCTCCCCACGCCCGTGGGGATGTTCCGTGCGGGCGCACGTTCGACCTTCCGACCTCGCCCTTCTCCCCACGCCCGTGGGGATGTTCCGTGTTTCGGTCACCTCCGCCTCACGTAGGCGCGAAAATCGAGCCGAACACGAGTCGGTTGCCAAGGGAGCAAAATGGCCTGGCGCCGAGGCGGACTTCACCTCGCACCGCGGCTCGCCCGGAGGGCCCGGCCCGCCGGCGCCGATGACCGCGTGCGGGAGGTTGCGCGAGGGCGGGGGAATGCGTATACTTGACCGCGAACCACGCGACAGGCGCCATGGCGGCGCCGGGGCCGTGGAGGGAGAACGAACATGATCCTGCCTTTGCTCGCCAGCACCGACGCCGCCGCGTCCGCCGTTTCCGCCGCCGTTTCCCGGAGCACGCTGTCCTGGCTCGACTGGGCCGTGATCGCCGGCTATTTCGCGATCGTCGCGTTCGTGGCGTGGCGCGCCTCGAAGGGCCAGAACACGGCGTCGGACTACTTCCTCGGCGCCTATCTCTACTTCTCGTTCTGGGTCTGACCCGGACGGCCGGCGGCCGGCGGGCCGGCGAGCTCGTAGCGCGGGAGGCGGGAGAGGGGGACGCCGGAGAGACGAAGCGTCGTCGGGCCGTCGTGGACGGCGCCGAGGTCGTCGCGCCAGCGGCCGGCGGGGAGCTCGACGGCCACCGTGCCGTCGGGCGAGAGGACGGGCGCGACGAGCCAGCGCGAGCCGAGCATGAACTGCTGCATCGGGCGCGCGAAGCCCTGGCCCGGGAACTCGTACTCCATCGCGCGGACGATCGGCTCTCCGGTCGCGGCGGCGTGGCGCGCGCACTCGAGGATGTAGGGCGCGAAGGCGACGTGCAGGTCCGCGAAGGCGCGGCAGTGCGCGACGCCCTCGGGCGAGAGGTGCCGCCACGGCGCGGCCGAGAACTGCATCATCGGCAGGAGGGCCTGGAGCGCCGCCGAGCGGACGAAGAGCCGTTCGTCGATCTCGCGCCCGACGAACGAGACCTCGAGCCCGCCGCCGACCATGTCGGCGACCGAATACGGGCAGCCGAGGAGGCCCGCCGCGACGATCTGCGGGATGGCGGTGTCCTGCGCGCCGGGGCCGGTCCAGGCGTGGGCGCGGTCGTTGAGGCGCGTGACGAGCGGCAGGCCGCCGCACTTCCAGCTCGTGCGGATCTCGTGGAAGGGGAACTCGCGCGCGGCGAGCTCCGCGTAGAGCCGCGCGTAGTCGACCGGCTCGGCGGCCTCGTCGTGGAAGCGGCAGTCCTCGACGAAGAAGCGCGGGTCGCCCGCGTCGAACTTGAACCCCGCGAGGCCGTATTCGGCGGCGAAGTCCCGCAGCGTCCTCGCGTAGAACGCGGCGGCCTCGGGCTTCGTGAGGTCGTAGACCGCGCTGATGCCGCTCCACCAGCGCACGACGGCGGCCTCGCGCGAGCCGGGCGCCCCGCGGTAGGCGAGGTGGTCGAGGCCGCCGAGCTTCTCGTGGAAGCGCAGGCGCTTGTATTCGCGGCTGTCGGGGGAGACGAAGTGCGCGGTCCAGATCAGCGGCGTCCAGCCGTGGGCGCGCATGCGGGCGACCATCCCCTTGGGGTCGGGGAAGTCCTTCGCGAAGAACTCGTAGGAGCCCTGGTGCGACATCCAGAAGCCGTCCATCATGCAGACGCCGCAGGGGAACCCGCTCGCCGCGAGCTCGGCCGTGTAGTCGTCGGCCGAGCGCTGGTTCACGCCGCGCAGGAAGATCTCGATCCAGTTGTTCCACTGGGGGAGGGCGAAGAAGACGTCGGGCGGAACGCGTCCGTCGAAGCGCAGGTGCGCCCGCGCGGCGGCGAGGTAGGCGTCGCGGAGCGTTTCGCCCGCCCGCACCGGCGCGATCTGCTCCGCGTCCGAGTCGAGCAGCAGCCGGCCGCCGCGGAACTCGTAGCCGAAGGGCCGCTCGCTCCAGACGTAGCGCCCGCGCGAGGAGACGAGAAGCGGCGAGGAGGTGAAGCCGGCGGTGCGCAGGTCGACGCGCGACGAGTCGCCGGCGCCGTAGGGCTGGCGCTCGCCGTCGCCGCCGGCGCCGCCCCACCAGCGCTCGCCCTCGAGCAGGGGGATCTCGGAACGGATCGGGTTCACGGTTTCGGATGGGCGGACAGGAACGCCTCGACCTCGGCGCGGGTCGGGGCTGCGGGCGGGCGGCCGGAGAGGCCGCGGCACTTGAGCGCGGAGGTGGCGGCGGCGAAGCGCTGGCAGTCGAGCAGGTCGTGCGTCTCGAGCCAGCGGACCGCGAAGGCGGCGTGGAAGAGGTCGCCGCAGCCGGTCGTGTCGACGACCTTCTCGACCGGGAAGGCGGGGCAGCGGACGAAGTCGCGGCCGTCGAAGCACATCGAGCCGCGCTTGCCCATCGTGGCGCCGCAGACCTCGGGCCTGTATTTTGCCCAGACCTGCCGGACCGCCTCTTCGGCGTCGGAGAGGCCGGTGAGCTTGAGGATGAACTCCTCGGAGCAGATCAGCAGGTCCGCGAGCGCGAGCAGTTCGTGCATTCCGTCGCGGTGCGTCCCTGCGTCGTAGTTCACGAGGACGCCGGCCTCGCGCGCGACCTTCGCGGCGGCGATGGCGCCGGCGGCGTTGTGGCCGTCGAGGTGGAGGATCCGGGCGCGCGCGACGGCGTCCGCGTCGATCTCGTCGGCGCGCAGCTCGTCGAGCCCCTCGCGCGTCCAGGCGCAGGAGCGCGCGCCGGACCCCTCCTCGATCCAGAGGTAGGCGATGGCGCTCGTGGCGCCGGGGCGGACCCGGACCATCGACGTATCGACGCCCTGCGCGGCGAAGTCGGCGAGGATCGTGCGGCCGTCGGGGTCGTCGCCGACCGTGCCGGCGAACGCGGCGCGCATCCCGAGCGCGGCGGCGCCGGCGGCGGCGTTGGCCGCCGGCCCGCCGCCGAAGACCGCGTGCGAGAGCATGCGCACCTTCGTGTCGTGCGGGATGAACGGCAGCACGGCGATGTGGTCGTTGCTGCAGAAGCCGAGCGCGAGGAACTCCGTGTCTTGCATGGGCCGCATCATACCCCATCCGCCCCTCCGCGGCAAGCCGCGGACGGAAGGGGGGCGATCGCCGCCGCCGGTCCGCGGGGCGGGCTACACCTCGAAGGTGTTGCCCTTCGGGGGCTCGTCCTCCTTCGCGCGGGCGGCGTAGTCGCCGGCCGGGAAGATGGCGTTGAGGACGATGCCCGCGAGCGAGGCGACCGCGAGCGGCGAGAGAACCGCGTGGAACTTGCCGATCGCGAGCGGGAGCGTGACGCCGCCGAGCGCGGTCACGAGGATCACCGCCGCGATGATGAGGTTGCGGCTCTTCGAGAAGTCGACGTGGTTCTCGACGAGGTTGCGGATGCCGACCGCGGAGATCATGCCGTAGAGCACGAACGAGATGCCGCCCACGATCGGGCCGGGGATCGTCGCGATGAGCGCCGCGAACTTCGGGCAGAACGAGAGCAGGATCGCGAAGACCGCCGCGATGCGGACGACGACCGGGTTGAAGACGCGCGAGAGCGCCAGGACGCCCGTGTTCTCGCCGTAGGTCGTGTTCGCCGGGCCGCCGAAGAGCGAGGCGAAGGTCGTCGCGAGGCCGTCGCCCGTGAGCGTGCGGTGCAGGCCCGGGTCCTTGATGAAGTCCCTGCCGACCGTCGAGGAGATGGCGCTGATGTCGCCGATGTGCTCCATGATGGTCGCCAGCGCGATCGGCACGATCGCGATGATCGCGCTCCAGATCTGGCCGCCGTTCGAGAAGTCGACGCCGAGGACCGTCATCTCCCGCCGGACCGGGAAGCCGATCCAGGCCTCGCCCGCGATCTTGGAGAAGTCCACCTCGCCCAGGCAGCAGGCGAGGACGTAGGAGACGACGAGCCCGATCAGAATCGGGACGATGCGGATCATGCCCTTGCCCCAGATGTTGCAGACGCCGATGACGGCGAGGGCGACGAGGGCGAGCGTCCAGTTGCCCTTGCAGGAGCCGACGGCGACCGGCGCGAGGCCGAGGCCGATGGCGATGATGATCGGGCCGGTGACGATCGGCGGGAAGCAGCGCATCACGCGCTTGACGCCGAACGCCTTGATCGCGGCGGCGAGGACGAGGTAGACGAGGCCCGAGCACGCGACGCCGAGGCAGGCGTAGGGGATCATCTCGACGTTGGCGACCATCTCGCCGGCCTCGTCGGCGATCTTGGGCGCGATGGCCGCGTAGCCGCCGAGGAAGGCGAACGACGAGCCGAGGAACGCCGGGACGCGCCCGCCGGTGATGAGGTGGAAGAGCAGCGTGCCCGCGCCGGCCATCAGGAGCGTCGTCCCGATGTCGAGGCCCGTGATCAGCGGGACCGTGACGGTCGCGCCGAACATGGCGAACATGTGCTGGAGGCCGAGGACCAGGGCTTTCGGGGCGGCCAGCTTGGCGCCCTCGCCGACGGGGGAGGAGGTGTTGTCGCTCATGGGCCCGCGATTCTACCCCGCCGCCCCGCCCGCCGTCAAATGCCGACCCGGGCGCGCGACCGGCGGGGAAACGGGGCCGGCGGCGCGAGCTCGCGCCGCCGGCCCCGCCGGTTTCCGCGGACGCCGTCCGGCCTAGAAGTAGTAGGTCGTGCTGACGGTGGCGAGGAGGACGTAGCGGTCGCAGTCGGAGCGGGACTTTTCGCCGTTCCGGCCGTTGCCCAGGTCGTGGCCCTCGCCGAAGGCGTAGTCGAGGCCGACGTTGACGCTCATGTTGTCGCCGCGGCGGCCGACGCTGAAGGTGACGCCGTACATGTCGACGTCGGTCGTGATGAAGTCGGTGCTGTCCGGGTCGTCCGGGACGCGGATCGAGGAGAACGCGGTGTAGAAGCCGGCGCGGATCGGGTAGCGCTCCGCGACGATGTATTCGCCGCCGAGGCTCACGTCGAGGACCGAGTGCAGGTGGATCGACTGCGAGACGGGGACGCCGTGGATGTTCCAGCGCATGAGGTCGAACGTGTGCGAGGGGTGGTAGATCGCGTCGAGCGAGAAGCCCCACACGCCCGGGACGGTCCGGCCGACGCCGACCGCGAGCTGCCACGGGATGTAGTTGTCGGCCTTGACGTCCGTGGAGTAGATGCCGAAGGCGGGCGGGATGTCCGGGTCCTCGGCGTCGACGCCGTTGACGCTGAGCGTGCCGTCGTCCCAGACCCGGACGTTCGGCGTCTGGAACGTGGCGCCGACGCTCCAGCCGTCGCCGAGGTCGTATTGGGCGCCGACGCTGGCGAGGACGCCGAGCACCGTGAGGTCGATGGCGCCGTTCACCGAGGAGACGCCCGTCTCGAAGGTGCTCTGGGAGATGCTGCAGTCGCGGTAGACCGCGAAGAGCCCGGCGCCGAGGGAGAGCCGGGAGTCCGCGGGGGCCCAGGAGACCGCCGGGCCGATCCAGAGCGTCTGGTCGTTGTAGTCGCTGTGGTTGAAGCTCGTGCGGGTGGCGTCGGCGGCGATGACGTGGCGCTTCTCCTGCTTCGGGGCGAAGACGCCGAAGCCGCCGACCCACTCGTCCGAGAGGCGCGACACGCCGCCCATCGCGCCGGGGATCGTCACGAAGGTGTCGCTCTTGTCGTCCGCGCCCCAGTCCAGGCCGCCCTTCGTCCGGTGGTGCTCGCGGCCGTAGAGGTTCGCGGAGAGCGAGATGCTGTCGCCCTGCGAATGCGCGAGGCCGGCGGGGTTGTAGAAGATGGCGTCGACGTCGGTCGCGGTCGCGATCGCGGCGCCGCCCATGCCGCCGGCGCGGTCGCCGATGACGAAGTCGCGGTAGCGGCCGTCGGTGGCGGAGGCGGTCGCGGCGGCGAGCGCGAGCGCGGATGCGAGGAGGGATTTCCGGGTGGCGAATGCTTTCATGGTGGTGGTGGGGTGTCGGTTGGAATGCACTGCTCTTCGGGCGAATATACACAAACGGCCCCGGGTTGTCATCGGAAATCTTCGTTTCGCCGCCCCGGCTCCGGGCGGAGCGGGGCTACCCGAAGCCGAGGCGGCCGCGGGCGGAGCGCTCGAAGTCCTCGCCGGGGGGCAGGGCCGCCTTGCGCTCGGACTCCTCGCGCAGCGCCGCGAGGCGCCGCGCGTTGGTGCGCCCGCCCGGCAGGTAGTCGAGGCGCTGCCGCACCGTCCGGAAGTCGCCCGGGCAGAGGTCCGGGATGTCGCGCAGCTCCGCGGCCTCGGCGTCCGTGAGCGCGTCGCCGAAGTAGCGCTCGAAGAACGTGCGCTTGCCCGCCTCCGTGAGGTAGCCGAACGAGAGCTTGAACGTGAAGCGGCGCAGCACGGCCGGGTCGAGCGACGACGGGAAGTTCGTCGCGGCGACGAAGAGCCCCTTGAAGTCCTCGAGCCGCGCCAGCAGCTCGTTCGTCTCGGAGACCTCCCAGCTGTGGTCCGCGCCGGCGCGCGAGCGCAGGAAGGAGTCCACCTCGTCGAAGAAAAGGATGGCGCCGTCCTGCTCCGCGTCGCGGAAGGCGCGGGCGATGCGCTTCTCGGTCTCGCCGACGAACTTGTCCTTGAGGTCGCTCGCGCCGAGCGCGACGACCTTGCGCCCGAGCTGCTCGCCGAGCCACTTCACGAACTCCGTCTTGCCGCATCCGGGGGGGCCGGAGAGCAGGAGGTTGAGGCGCGGCGGGTCGCGGCGCTCGGCGCCGTCGCCCTCGTCCTCGTCCGCGACGCGGCGCAGGAACTCCCGCGACGCCGCGAGGACGTCGGAGAGCGGCACGTCGCCCTTCACGGAGAGGCCGTCGAGGACATAGCCCGCCGAGACCCTCTTCTTCTCCGAGGCGGGGCGGAACCGCACGCCGAGGAGCTTCGCGTGGCTCTCGAGGAGCCGCTCCGCGAAGGCCTTCGCCGCCTCGCGCCCCTCGCGCTCCGCGAGGCCGGTGGCGGCGAGGTTGTCGCAGACCCGCGCGATGACGCCCGCCGAGACGGGGAAGCGCTCCGCGAGCGCCTTGAGGTCCTCCTCCCCGAGCGCGCCGGCGAGGCCCGACCGGGCCGCGCAGTTGCGCCAGATGGCGGTGCGCTCGCGCGCGCCGAGCGGCTCGAAGCCCACCGCGTAGTCGAAGCGGCGGAGGTTGGACTCCGGCAGCGCGCTCTCCGGGTCGAGGTTGCAGAGCCACACGCGGACGAACCGGCCGGCGTCGAGCGCGCGGTTGAGGCGGTTGGGGCCGACCGCCGCGAGCAGCGTGTCCGCCTCGTCCACGACGAGCAGGTCGCGCTCCGGGTTGCACTGGCGCTCGGCGACGGCGAGCGCGCCGAGGCGGAAGGCCGCCTGCCCGCCGGAGCCGGTCCGGATCTCCCGGCGGCGGTCCTCGGACTCCGTCTCGTCGATGGCGACGCCCACCGGGCGCATCCCGAGCTTCTCCGCGAGGGCGCGGGCGAAGCTCGTCTTGCCGGCGCCGGCGACGCCGTGGAGGATGACATCGAGCCCGCGCCCGCCGCGGTCGGCGCGCGCCAGCGCGGCGATGGTCTCGCCGTGCTCCCGCGTCTCCTTCGGGAAGAAGTCCCACGGCAGCGGCTCCGTCTCGAGCGTCCTGTAGAAGGCGCTGCGCAGGTCGCACTTCCCGGTCCCGTTGAGGAAGCGGCCCACGCGCCGGGCGAGCGCGAAGTCCTCCTCGTTCACGAGGCCGTAGCGCACGAGCGGGCCGTCCGCCGAGAGCGCGGCGCGGACGTCCTCGACCTTCGCGTCGAGCACGCCGGCCGCGATGCGGATGAACGCCATCTGCCCCCGCGACGAGGGGAACGGGTCCGTCGTGATGCACCGGAACCAGTCGCACTCGTCCCGGTAGAACAGGTGCATGAAGACGAGCAGGTCCGTCTCGATCGCCGAGAGGCGCAGCAGCCGGCGCAGCTCCCGCACGCGCCTGCGCGCCGGGTCGCGGCGCGACGCCGTCGCGCCGCCGGGCGCGGCGAGCGAATCCGCCACGGCCCGGTCCGCGCGGCGCGCCACGGCGCGGCGCAGCTCGTCGATGCCGTCGGCCCTGCGCCAGACGTCGCGCAGCCCCATCCGGAGCGGGCGGCTCTTCTCGAACGGGCTCCCCTCCGGGACGTCCGTCCGGTCGCGCTCCGAGCCTGGCTCGGGGCGGTAGTCCGGCTCGTCGTCGTCGAAAGGGAAGAACTCGCCGGCGTCGACCATCTCCGGTCCGTCCGGATCCGGACCGTCCGCGCCGATGCCGTTCGCGCGCCCGGGGCGCATCTCTTCCGCCTTCTTCGCGCCCGGCTTGCGGCGCGGGCGGCCGAAGCGGTCCATGCCGTCGATGCGGAACGCGGCCGCGCAGGCCTTCAGCGCGTCCGCGCGGTCGCGGAAGAGGTCCGCCGCGTCGGAGAAGAAGCCGTCGTCGTGCAGGTCGCGGTCGAGGCGCAGCGCCGCGTTGCGGAGGAACTGGAGCTTCTTCTCGGCCATGAAGGGCGAGAGGGGGTCGAGGATTTTGTGGATGGAGGACATTTCGGATTCCGTTGGTTGGAGGTTAGAGGTGAAAGGTGAGAGGTGGGAGGTGAGAGGTGAGAGGTGAGAGGTGAAAATACCGAACGAAGGTAATTCTACCGGGATGCCGGTTCGTTTTTTACCGTTCCCGGAAATTTTTCTTTCTCCCGATGTGCGACGCCCCGCGTCGCTTCGGCTCGTTCAGCATTCAGCATTCAGCATTCTGCATTCTGCATTCAGCATTCGGGGCCGGGAGCGCCGACTCGGCGCTCCCGGCCCCGAGCGCCCTACGCCGCGGGGGGCGGCGTGAGCCCGTCCAGGGCCCGGCGGACGACCTTGTGGGCCCGCGTCGTGGAGTATCCCCGGCTCTCCGCCACCTCCTTGTAGGTCCGCGGCGTCCCGTCCTTGAGCCCGAAGTAGAGCTCCACCGCCTCGCGGTCGCCGGGACGGAGCGTCGCCATCCGTTCCCGGACGCCCTCCAGCGCCTCCTCCCAGTCCGACTCCTCGGCGGGGTCCGCGGCCCGGGTGTCCGCGTAGAGGTCCCCGCGCGTGGTCTCGCCGTCCTCGCCGACGGGGTCCTGGAGGGACGAGGCGAAGAATCCCCCGTACCGGCGCCGCCTCTCCAGCTCCCGGAGGATGTTCCTCCGGATCCACCACCCCACGTAGGTGCTCTGCTGCATGCACCTCGCCTTGTCGAAGCGGCGGAGCCCCTCCCAGAGCCCCACCCGCCCCTCCTGGAGGAGGTCGTCGTCCGCCTCCCCGCCCCGGGCGCCCGCCATCCGGCCCGCCAGGTGCCGGACCAGGCCCTCGTGGGCCTTCATCCCCGCGTCGATTTCCTCCTCCGTGAGGAGGACCTTGTTCTCGTTGTTCGTGTTCTGCTCCTTGTTGGTGTTGTTCGTGTCGTGCTCCATGTGGCTCCTTTCCTGTGCGGCGGCCAGAAAGCAATCCGCGTGCCAGGTTCCGATCCTCCCCTCCGCAACGGGGTTCCCACCCTTGGGGGTATGGCCGTGCGAAGCCGCGACGGCGCCCCGCGCTTCGTTTCGTTCCATCCGAATCGTTCATTTTTGTTCATATCCGGTCAAAAACGGACCATTCATCCAATCTGGCCGTTCTGGCCGTCCCGGCGGCTTGCCGCCGAGGGGCGGGGTGTGATACTCTTGCCGCCATGCGAACGACGCCGCTGGAGATCGAAGGGCTGCCCCCCGTGACGCGCTGCCTGTGGGCGGAGCGGGCCCGGGAGCGGATGCGCGGTCTGCTCGGGCGGGACGGCCTCGCGCCGGGCGAGGCGATGGCCTTCCCGCGCTGCCGCGCGGTCCACACCGTCGGGATGCGGTTCCCGATTGACGTGGCGTTCCTCGGGCGCGACGGCCGGCCGGTTCGGACGGTGCGCGCCGTCCCCCCGGGGCGTCTCCTCGTCTGGGGCGGCTGGCGCGCCCGAACGACCGTCGAGGCCGCCGCGGGCTGGATTCCGCCCCCGCCGGATTCCGACGATCGGCCCGTCGTGCCGGATGCCGCGAAGCGGCCACTGAACCACGCAACCAAGCTCCCCGGAGCCCTCGATCCATGATCCGGAAACTTCTCCCCCTTCTCGCGCTCGCCGCGCTCGCCTCCCGCGCCGCGGAACCCATCCTCCTGCAGTGGGGCGCCATCGACACCGACGCCCCCGCCGCGCAGGCGGAGTCCGCCGACTTCAAGGCGAGGGTCGCGAAGAAGGCCGCCGCCACCCGCCGGGCCGCCGCCGCCGAGACGCGCGCCGCCTATCTCGTCCAGTTCCCCGCCGCCGTCACCGAAGCGCAGCGCACCTGGCTCGAATCCACAACGCAGGTCCGCGGCTACATCCCCGAAAACGCCTACATCGTCTGGGCCACCCCCTCCGAAATGGAGGCCATCGCCGCCAATCCCGACGTCTTCTGGACCGGCGAATGGAAGAAGGAGTACAAGACCGTCCGCGCTGCCGCCGCGAAACGCGCCGCCGCCGCATCGGACGCCGACACCGCCCGCTGGATGCAGGTCGGATCCCTCCTGACCGACGACGAAGGCGCCGCCAGCCTCCGCGCCCGCCTCGAAGCGCTCCCCGCGACCGTCCGCTCCGCCTTCCCGCGCCTCGACGGCTCTTCCGCCGTCGCCTTCCTGACCGACTCGCAGATCGACGAAGTCGCCTCCTGGCCTGACGTCGACTGGATCGAGCCCAAGCTCCAGCCCCGCCTGCACAACGACAAGGCCGTCCTCGCGAGCATGATGAACGTCACCCCCGCCTGGAAGGCCATCTCCTCCGGCGGCCTCGGGCTCACCGGCGCCGGGCAGGTCGTGGCCGTCGCCGACACCGGCTGCGACAAGGGCTCGACCTCGGACATCCACGCCGACTTTGCGGGCCGCATCAAGGCCGGCTACGGCTGGACCAACGGCACCTTCAAATCTAGCGCCTCCTGGGCCGATACCGACGCCCACGGCACCCACGTCTGCGGCAGCGTCCTCGGCAGCGGCGCGCAGTCCGAAGGCCAGTTCCGCGGCGTCGCCTACGAGGCCCAGCTGGTGGTGCAGGGCTGCCAGGAAGACCTCGGCGGCCTCCCCGACAACGCCCAGGACCTCTTCAAGCAGGCCTACAGCCAGGGCGCCCGCATCCACTCCGACAGCTGGGGCTTCGACAGCGACCTCGCCGCCCAATACGTCTACGACGCCGTCTACGCCGACAGCTACATGTGGACCAACCAGAACTTCCTCGCCCTCTTCGCCGCCGGAAACGACGGCATCGACAAGAACAAGGATGGCGTCATCGACCCCGGCAGTGTGACTCCGCCCGCCACCTCCAAGAACTGCCTCAGCGTCGGCGCGGCCGAAAACTTCCGCTCCTCCGGCGGCTACTCCACCACCACCTGGGGCGGCGCCTGGGGCAGCGACTACCCCACCGCCCCCATCAAGGGCGACAAGATTTCCGGCACCACCACCCCGCAGGGCCTTGCCGCCTTCTCCGGCCGTGGCCCCACCGAGGACGGCCGCATCAAGCCCGACATCGTCGCCCCCGGCACCGACATCATCTCCGTCCGCAGCCGCGTCGCCCAGGACGACGGCTGGGGCAACTACAATACCCACTACCTCTACGAAGGCGGCACCAGCATGGCCACGCCTCTTGTCTCCGGCGCCATCACCCTCATCCGCCAGTGGCTGGTGGACCGCCAGGGCATTGCCGAACCTCCCGCAGCCCTCATGAAGGCCCTCCTCATCAACGGCGCGCGCGACATGACCCCCGGCCAGTACGGCACCGGCTTCACGCAGGAAATCACCGCCCGCCCCGACCGCTCCCAGGGCTTCGGCCACGTCAACCTCTACAACGCCCTCGAACCCGGCGACGGCACCTTCCTTGTCTTCGCCACCAACAAATTCGCCACCACGGGCTCCAACTTCACCACCAACATCGTCGTCGGCCAGGCCAACGCCGGCAAATACGTCCTCACCCTCGCCTGGCAGGACTACCCCGGCACCTCCGGCGCCTCCAAGACCCTCGTCAACGACCTCGACCTGACCGTCACCTCCCCCTCCGGCACCGTCTACTATCCCAACAACTACGGCACCCTCGACCACACCAACAACGTCGAATTCATCGAATTCACCGCCTCCGAAGTCGGCAGCTACGCCGTCAAGGTCAACGCCTACAAGATTTCCAAGACCACCGGCGTCGGCTCCCAGCCCTTCGCCCTCGTCATGCGCGGCCCCGAAACCATCCTCGAGCCCGCCGCCCCCGAATTCACCTCCGCCACCTCCGCGACCGAAGGCGTCCAGAACGGCGACATCGAATTCACCTTCTCCGACCTCCTCTCCGCCGGCTACCCCGCCCCCACCTACACCATCACCGCCGCCGTCTCCTCCGGCGAATACGATTTCGACGGCGACACCGGCTACCTCTACTTCCGACCCGCCAACGCCGGCAGCTTCACCTTCACCTGCGTCGCCTCCAACGAATACGGCACCGCGACCAACACCCTCACCGTCACCGTCACCGCGCCCCCCGTCACCGTCCCCGAGCTGACCGTCACCGACATCACCGACACCACGGCCCTCGCCACCTGGACCGCCTGCGACGGCGTCACCACCTACACCCTCCAGCTCTCCACCAACGACTTCGCCGCCGCCTCCGGCGCCTCCGTCCGCTCCGCCACCCCCATCCTCTCCGAGGACTTCGCGGGCTTCACCGGCAGCGGCAGCGCTGACATCGGCGCCTCCCTCGACAACTACACCGTCACCGCCGGCTGGACCGGGTTCAAGGTCTATTACAACAACGGCGAGGCCAAGATCGGCGCCAGCAGCGGCGGCCAACCTTGGATCATGACCCCCGCCCTCGCGGCCTCCGGCACCCTCCGGGTCGTTTGGAGCGCCCGCCGCTACGGGACGAGCGACCGCGACACCCTCCTCCTCGGCATCAGCGAAAACGGCACCGACTTCGTCGACGAGACCATCACCCTCGCCGACGAAATGACCACCTATACCAGCGAATTCGCCCTCAACGGCTCCACCGCCTACGTCCGCTGGATGGGTTCCGGCACCTCCAAGGCCCGCTTCTACCTCGATGACGTGACCATCACCAATCTTGGTGGCGGCGACACCCCCGCCGGCAACGGCGTCCAGGAATTCACGGTCTCCGGCACCTCCTACGAATTCACCGGCCTCGCGCCCGCCACCGTCTACTACGCCCGCGTGAAGGGCGACGCCGGCTGGTCCAACACAAAAGAGTTCCTTACCGCCCAGACGCTCACCCCGTTCGAGCAGTGGCTCGCCGACCACGCCGCCTCCGGCCACGCCGCCGGCGAAACCGCCCCCAACGGCCACACCTACTGGGACAACTACATCGCCGACATCGACCCCGGCGACCGCTTCCTGGCGATCAAGCTCGATCCCGCCTCCGGCACGTTCACCATTCCCGCCGCCTCCGCCAACCGCACCTACACCCTCGTCTGGACAACCGACCTCTCCGCCGACGAAGACGAATGGACGGAGCAGTCCCTCGGCGCCGGCGACCCCGACGCCGTCCTCCCCATCCCCACCAACGCCGCCACCTTCTTCTCCCGCGTCCGCGCCGAGCTTCCCGCCCCCTCCCTGCCGTAAGGCGGAGCTCCGACCCGGCCCTCGCCATACGCCGCCCGTTGCTTTCACCGTCGCCGATGGGCGCATCCGATTCCGGCCTGCCTCTTCAACATGCCGGACCGGAGCTGGAGTTTGCAAACACAGAGGCGGCAGCTGCCAATGCCGAGCGCAAAGCCCGGGCGGGGGACTTACGCGGGTCTTTTTCCTCACGCCAAGTTCGCGAAGTCCGCGAAGATTGGTTTCCAGAATTCCGTTGCGGACTTTGCGGACTTTGCGTGAGGTTTCTCCGCGGCGCTGGGCGGCGACGTGGCGGGGTGCGGGGCGGAGCCCCGCCAGACAAACCGGAAAACGTGCGGCCGAGTGCCGCTGGATGCCGCGAAGCAAGCAGGAGCGGCTCTGTGTTCCGGCCGCACTCTGTGTTCCTTTTCAACGCGGAGCACGGCGGCGACTTGCTCCGGCGACGCCGAGTTTCGTTCGGGCAAGGGCCGGATCTGGAGAAGAGCCCGCCATCGTTTTTTTGGTGGACGCGCGCGCGGGGGATGCTTATAATAGGCAGTCGAAGCCACACAAAGGGCCCCGCGCCCGTCCCCCGCCGCGCAACGCCGGCGATTTTTGCCTTCTTTCCAGCTCCTTCAACCCTTTCAACCCCACTTCGGCCGCGAAGCGGCCACTTACGCCGCGTAGCGGCGACTGAACCACTTCACCTCCCCATGCCCTCCTTCGCCCCGCAGCCCCTTCAACCTCTTCAACCATCAACTTTACCCTTTCCCCTTTAAACCACAAAGCTCCCCGGAGATCCACACATGAAAAAACTCCTCCTCCCCCTCCTCGCGCTCGCCGCGCTCGCCCTGCCCGCAAGGGCCCAAGTGACGATCCCGCGCCCCGACCCCTCCGTCGCCGAGTTCGCGCGCGGCGTGAAGTTCACCGTCGCCGGCTATAACGGCGGTTCGGAAGTCCAGACGGACTTCCCCGTCCTCGTGCGCATCTCAGAAACGGGCATAAGCGGCTTCCACTACTCCGACTTCTACGCCGATGGCAGCGATCTTTCGCTCGTCGACATCGGCTTCGTCGACGCCGAGGGGAACGGCCTCGCCTACGACATCGACACGTGGAATCCGTCGGGCGAATCGCTCGTGTGGGTCAAACTGCCTCGCATGACGAACGGCACGGAGTTCGCCATGTGGTACCGCTGCTCGAAGACCGGCAAGGAACTCAACTCCGACAGCGTCTGGGCCGACTACACCGGCGTCTGGCACCTGAACGAGTCGGGATCCGCCGGCACGTCGGTCAAGGATTCCTCCACCAACGCCCTTGTCGGCGCGGCTCAGGGCCTCTCCGCCTCGGTCGCCTCGGGCCGGATCGGCGGGTCGTGGCGAATCAGTACCGTATACAACCGCGATGCCGCCGGGATCAAGATCGAGCTTGACGATGCCGCCAAGCTCGGCAAGGTCAACGACCTCGGCGACACCTTCAGCACGTCCTTCTGGATGACGAGAAAAAATCTGGAGACAAAATGGTGCGTGACGGGCCTCAACCGCCGGGAGGACGGTTCGACGGCCGGATGGGCCACCCAGATCCATGAGAACAACAACCAGTTCCGTGTCTACGGCAACGGCGGCAAAAACACCTTTACGGCCACGGGTACAATGTCCGGCTCCAACACCGCAAACCAGTGGGGCAAGGTCGACGTCGTCTGGTACAACAACAACGGGACGGGCAAGTGCCGCGTGTACTGGAATGGCGCGCAGGTGACGGATGCCAACCTGAACCCGAATACGCCCGTCGCGCAGCCGACGAGCGAACCGCTGGTCATCGGCAATTTCGGCAATGCGACGTCCGACCGCGCCTGGTCGGGCGAGCTGGACGAAGTGCGGCTCATCAAGGGCGTTCCGTCCGCCGCCCGCATCAAGGCGGACTACGACACGGTGAACACCGCCGCGTTCCTGACGGCCGGGTCGGTCGTGGAGGTCGCGGTCGTCGAGCGCCCGGTCGCGAACCTGCAGGTGGTGGACACGGGTGCGAGCCACATCCAGTTCGGCAACGCGATCTCCTCGCTCGGATCCTCCAATGCGACCGAATGCGCCTTCAACGTGAAGGTCTGGAAGACGGCGGAGAGCGAGCCGGCCGGCTACACGGCGCTCGCGACCGGGCTGACGGTCGGCGCCCTGACCGGACGCGTCAAGGGCCTGACGCCCGAAACGGCCTACTCCTACAAGATCAAGGTCACGAACGACGAAAGCGTCGACTCGGACGAGGTGACGGGCGCCTTCACGACGAGCGGCGTCGGCGTCGGCGGCACGGGCGGCGACATGACACGCGTCGGCGACGACTGGATCCACTACTTCCGCGTCGGATTCGACGAACAGGGCGCGATCACGAACGACTACGTCTTCACGCCCCCGTCCTACGCGACGTCGGTCCGCGCTCTCGTGGTCGGCGGCGGCGGCCCCGGCGGCTACTATGCCGGCGGCGGCGGCGGCGCGGGCGGCTACTACTACAACGAAACGCTCGGCGTGACGCCCGGGACCGGATACGCCGTCCACGTCGGCGAGGGCGGCGTCGCCGCCACGTCGGCGACCGCCTACGGTTCGAACGGCGGCGATTCGTCGATCGTCGGCGGTGCCGTGAACGTCGTGATGCTGGGCGGCGGCGCGGGCGGAAACGGCAAGCAGAACAACCAGACCGCGACGCTCGCCGGCCAGAACGGCGGCAGCGGCGGCGGCACGGCGTGGACGGGGTATTCGACCGGTTCGGGCACCGCGGACCAGGGACATGACGGCGGCGACGTGCCTGCCGGACAGTATCAGGAAGGACTGGCCGCCGGCGGCGGTGGCGCGGCAGCCGTCGGCGGTTCCGTGGAATACAGCAGCAACCAACAGGCGAAGGGGTCGGGGGTCGGCGGCAAGGGACGTTCCTGCGACATCACGGGCGAGTCGCTCTACTACGCCGGCGGCGGCAGCGGCGGCGCGAAAAAATCCCAAACCAACAACGGAACCGGCACCGCAGGCGCGGGCGGCGCCGGCGGCGGCGGCAAGGGCGGCCAGTACAACGACACGGAAGGCAGCCAGTATGCCACGTCTGGTGAGGACGGCTTTGGCGGTGGCGGCGGCGGCGGCTCGAGTTATGACCAGTCCTCGTATCAGGGCGGCGACGGCGGCGACGGCATCGTGATCATCCGCTACGCCGCGCTGGGCGACGGCACGGACGTGGCCGCGCCGGCGATCGCGCTCGAAAGCCTCGACCGCAACGAACAGACCGGCGCCACGACCGTCGGCTACCGCGTCGCGTGGGCCGGCGCGGGGTACGATGACGCGGACGTGGCGATCGTGTGGGGCTTCCGCAAGGACGAGCTTTCGAACACCAACGCCATCGCTTCGTCCATGATCGGACGCGGCACCGGGACGTTCACGCTGCCCGCCCAGACGAAGACGGTCTACGTCCGCGCCCTCGCGACGAACGCGGGCGGCCTTTCCTCCGAATCGCCCAAAACCGTGAAGATTCCGTTCGTCGACCCGGCGGCGCCCGAGGTGGCGCTGCCCGCGGTTTCGGACATCACCAGCACGGGCGCGTCATTCTCGGCGGCCGTGCTCGGGCTCGGCGAAGGTGCGAACAGCGTCCAGGGCGTCTTCCAGGTCTGCACGGACGACGAATTCAATGGGACGATCCTTTCGTTCCCGGCGGCGCAGACGCTCACGGCGGCCGGTTCGCTTACGGCGACGGCGACGGGACTCTCCTTGAACGCGCTCTACTATGTCCGCGTCTCGGCGACAAACGACGTGCCAGCGGTCTTCGAGACCGATCCGGTCTCTTTCCGTACGAAAGCGCCCGGCGTCCCGAACGGTTCGGTCGTCACGGACCTCACGGCCGTGGCGAATCCGCCGACGGAGTGCGCGCCTCCGGTCGCCACGGACACGACGATCACGGCGTGGGGCTACCTCTTCACGCCCGGGAGCAACGGGGCGACCTACGCCGACCTGCGCCTCGAGGCGTCGACGGACGCGAACTTCCAGACGGTCGTGGCCTACACGGATACCGAAACGGGCGTGACGCAGCGCGGCTACCGGTCCTTTACGCTGACGGGCCTCGAGCCCGAGACGGCCTACTACCTCCGCCTGCGCATGGAGAACGACGGCCGCGTTGTCAAAACCTCCGCGATCGTCGGGCCCTACACCACGCTGGCCGGAACGTCCACGATGATCCTGATCTGGTAGGCACAGAGCCGAGAAAGGAGAACCATGAAAAAGACGCTCCTTCCCCTCCTCGCGCTTGCCGCCTTCGCGGTTTCCGCACACGCCGCCGACTGGTTCGACGCCGAGATCGCCGGCTACACCACCTGGCCGACCAATCCGCCCGCCGGCGAATGGTCCGGCACCGAGGGCGCGACGCTCGCGAACCAAGCGCTCGTGATCGACGCGTCCGTGGGCACCACGGTCGCGTTCGCGCCGACCGCGTCCAAGGACGTCGCCGTCGAACAGGCGGTCTTCAGCGTGACCGCCACGCTCTCGGCTGTCCAGCCGCTCGCCAACCTGCGTCCGCTGGAGGCCGACAAGAAGGGCGCGCTCGCGGCCGCGACCGATGGCACGGCGACGAACTTCTACGGCTGGGCGAAGGACCCCGCCGGCGCGACGAACACGTGGCTCGCGCTCACCGGTGCGACGCCCGCGGTCGGCACGCCCCTCGAGGTTCGCGTCCTCGCCAAGTCCGCGAACGGCGACTTCTACGTCCAATACGAGGTGGACGATATCGCGCTGGCGGCGGGCTCCGAGACATGGCTGCCCGTCGTGGCGGCCGACACGATGCTCGGCCACGCCGGCATGCGCGGCCGGAACTTCGCGGTCTCGTCCCTGTCCGGCGCCACGGAAGCCTATCCCTCCGAGACGGCGACCCTGGCGGTCGGAGAGCTCCCCGCGAACGTGACGCTCGTCTCCGTGACGGCCGACGGCGTTCCCGTCGAAGGCGTCGAGGGCGTCTACACGGTCGCGGACGGCGCCACCGTCGTCGCGACGTTCGCGCCGGCGCCCGGCTATCGGCTCGTCGGCGACGCGATGGTCACCATCTCCGTGGACGGCGACACGGAGCTCGCCACCGCGGCCATGCCGACCGCGGAGCCCATTCCCGTCTACTCGCTCACGCTTCCCGACCTGCCCGCGAACGTGACGCTCGTCTCCGTGACGACGAACGGCGTCGCGGTCGAGGCCGTCGAAGGCACCTACCCCGTCTACGACGGCGCGGAGGTCGTCGTGACCTTCGCCGCGACCGATGGATACGTGCTCACCCCCGCCGCGACGGCGACCGTGACCGTCAACGGGACCACGGAGTTCCCGTCGGCCTCCGTTCCGACGGCCGTTTCGATCGCCTCGCTGATCAAGATCAACGAGATCATGGCCTCGAACCCGTCCGTCGACAAGGGCGGCATCGCGAGCGAGAAGGGCATCGCCGAGATGGACTGGATCGAGCTCTACAACGGCGCCCCGGTGGACGTCGACCTCACGGGCTGGCACCTCTCCGACAACGCGAAGCCGGGCAAGGAGGACAAGGCGACGATCCTCGGATCGTGCGTGATTCCGGCCAAGGGCTACAAGATCGTCTGGCTCGACAAGATCCACGTCGATCCGTCCGAATACGCGGCGGACGAGGCCTTCGCCGTCCTCAAGCTCTCCTCCTCGGGCGAATTCCTCCAGCTCGCCGATCCGAGCAAGAAGGTGATCCAGCAGGTCGACTTCTCGACGAAGAAGCAGATCAAGGGCGTCTCCTACGGCCCGCTCTCGGTTTCGTCCGGCGAGGGGCTCGTCCCCGGGAACGGCGATCCGGTCTACATGAAGACCGCCACGCCCGGCGCCGCCAACGTGACCGTGGGCTTCGGCGACTTTACGCCGGCGGTGACGTTCTCCGAACCGCACGGCTACAAGACCGAGGCGTTCGAACTGACGCTCGGCCGCGCCGACGACACGAACCGGACGGACGGCATCTACTACACGCTTGACGGCACGTCGCCCACGACGGCCTCGACGCCCTACACGGGCGCCATCCACGTCGACAGGACGACCGTCATCCGCGCGGCCGTCCCGGTCGAGAACACGATCCTGCAGTTCGACACGTCCGCGACCTACATCTTCCTCGACGACGTCCTCGCGCAGGCGCGAACGAACGATGCGCCCGCGTCGGCCGTCGGGTTCCCGAACGACAACGCCGTGAACGGCCAGGAAATGCTCTACGGCATGGAGCAGAGCATCGTGAACGGCGCCGACCGCGACCGCCTGCTGCGCGGCTTCACGAACTCGATCGCGACGCTCTCGGTCGTCGTCGACCCGGCGAACCTCTTCAACAGCTCGACGGGCATCTACGTGAACCCGCGCGGCGAAGGGGAGACGTGGGAGCGCCAGATCATGCTCGAAGGGTTCGATCCGACGGGCGTCGGCGCGGACTTCGCGCAGCCCGCCGGCATCCGCCTCCGCGGCGGCAACAGCCGCAACACGGGCAAGCCCAAGCACTCGCTCCGGTTCTTCTTCCGCAGCTCCTACGGCGAGAGCTCTCTCAAGAAGAGCATGTTCCCGGGCGAGCCGCTTTCGATGAACGGCGAGGGCAAGATGAAGGAGGAGGCCGGCGAATACGACAAGCTCGACCTGCGCACCTCGCAGAACCTCTCCTGGGCGAACGAGAACAGCGGGAGCGACACGTTCGTCACGGAGGTCTTCTCGCGCGACTCGCAGCGCGACCTCGGGCAGCCCTACACGCGCAGCCGCTACTACAACCTGTTCATCAACGGCCAGTACTGGGGCCTCTACCAGACGCAGGAGCGCGGCGACGAGCACTGGGGCGAGGCCTACCTCGGCGGCGACTCGCTGCAGTACGACCTCATCAAGACGGCGTCCACCTACGTGAACAACAAGCTCTCCTACTCAATCGAGTGCAACGAGGGCACGTGGGACGCCTGGGAGCAGCTCTTTCACATCGCAGTGGACGAGGGCTTCGAGGGCGACTACACGAACAACTACAACCGCGTCCTCGGCCTCAACCCCAACGGCACGCGCAACCCGGCCTACCCGATCCTCCTGAACGCCGAGAGCCTGATGGTCTACATGCTCGTGTCGCACTACGTCGTGGACCAGGACGGGCCGACCTCTCCGTTCAGCTCCATCGACAAGGGCCACGCCAACAACTTCTACGCGATTCGCAACCGCGACGACGCCGGCGCCGTGAAGGGGTTCGTCTTCCTGCGCCACGACGCGGAGATGTCGATGAGCATGAACGGCGGAAACACCGCGGCGAGCCAGAACCCGACGTTCTGGGGCACGGAGGAGATCAAGTGGCCCGACGGTTCCTCCACTCCAGACTTGTCGGGCGGCCTTGGCAACTTGAAATTCCGCACGATCGCGTACTTCACGCCGGCGGAGCTGCACTACCTGCTGATGCAGAACCCGGTCTACAAGCGCCAGTACGCCGACCTGTTCTACCGGGAGTGCCTGCGCGAGGGCGGCGCGATGACCGTCGAGAACGCGACCGCGCGCTACACGAGCCGCATGGCCGAGATCGACGACGCCATCGTCTGCGAAGCCGCGCGCTGGGGCAAGAGCAAAAACCGCACCACATGGCTCAACGCCTGCAAGACGTCGACGACGTTCATCACGAACCGCGTCGGCAACATGAAGACCCAGTATCAGGCAGCCGAGTGGTACCCGACTGTCCTGCCGCCGTATGTCACGGACGCGGACGGCGTCCGCTACTTCGACGGCGGCGAGGTTCCCTACCAGGAGAAGGTCTACCTTCAGAACAACGAAGCGGACGGCACGCTCTACTACACGATCGACGGAACCGACCCGGCCGATTCGGGAATCGAGTACACCGCGCCGTTCTCCATCCCGGACTCGGGCGCCACGGTCCGCGCCCGCCTGTTCAAGGACAACGAATGGTCCCCGCTCGAGGAAGTCGCTCTCGAGATGGACATCCCGAACGACCAGCGCTACGGCATCCGCGTCGCGGCGATCATGAGCATCGTTCCGGATCCTCCGGGCGATCCCGCCGGCGAGTTCATCGTCCTCACGAATGTCCTTGACCGGGCCGTTTCGCTGAACGGACTCTCGGTCTGGAGTGAAAAGAACATTCCGTCCCTCGTCAAACTTTCCGAAATCAGCGAAGATATCGAGATTCCGGCCGGCGGAACCTTCACGCTCACTTCGGCCAGATGGATCGGAGACGCAAAACTCAAGAACGATGGAATCTACGTTCAACTCCGCGATGTCAACGGAAAACGGATCCAGAATACCTTTGTCAATGCGAAATCGTGGTTCCTGGCGGACGAGAACGACTCCAAGAGCGGCGCCTGCAACAAGACGGGCCGCTGGCTCGTCGCGCTTGAGTTCCTCGGCGACACCGAGGGCGGCGAGGTGACCGAGGAAGACCAGTGGACGCCCTCGCCCGAGGCCCCGTCGACCGTCACGCTCACGGTCCCCGCCGTCGCGAACGCGACCGTGTCCGCGACGACCAACGGCGTCGCGCTCGCCGGCGCGGATGACGGGAACGGGAACACCGTGTTCACGATCGAGCCCGGAACGGCCGTGACCGTGACCTACACGGCCGCCGAAGGATACCACGTCGCCGGCTCCGCCAACGACGTCACGACCGCCGTCTACGAGGTTTCCGCCGACGACACGGCGGCCGACCACACGCTCGCGGTCGACGCGACGATGGCGATCGTCGCCCACGCCGCCGTGATCTCCGTCGCGGACGCCGAGACCGGCGCCTGCACGACGAACGCCGTCTATGCGACGCTCGCCGCCGCCGTCGCCGCCGCGCAGGACGGCGAGACGGTGCTCCTCCTCGCGGACGACAGCTCGTCCTTCACGGCGGACAACCTCGAGATCGGCATCAACAAGGCGATCGCGATCGACGGCGACGGCCACACGCTCTACGGCCTCGACGACTATGCCGGAAGCGGAGACCACGACATCTACATCTCCGGGTCCGCCGACATCACGATCCGGAACATCACGCTGGCCGACTTCGGCGGCGCCGTTCCCGTGACCGGACGCACCTATCCGATCTGGACCGGCAGCGCCTACAGCGGCACCCTGACGCTCGACAACGTGACCGTGACGAACTTCAACCGCACCGCGTTCAACCTCAACGGCGGCACGGTCGTCGTCAGGAACTGCACGATCGCCGGCGACATGGGGAAGGGCTTCCCGGGCGGCGTCTTCCAGGAGGGCATCGGGGTCTACAACGCCAACGTGACCGTCGAGAACACGACCATCACGGGCGCGGGCTCCACCTACGAGAAGGAAGACTCGCAGATCGCGGCGTGCATCCAGCTCGGCAACCCGAACGGCCCGACCCCCGGCACCGGTTCGATCACCGTCAAGAGCGGCACGTTCGCAGGCGAATACGGCATCATCGTCGCCTCCAACGCCCTGAACGACGTGACCGTGCAGGGAGGCGCGTTCACCGGCGCGCTGCTGGCCGAGGAAGGCGAAGGCGGCTCCATCGCCGTCTCCGGCGGCACGTTCGACGCCCCGGTTCCGGCGGAGTTCGCCGCCGACGGCTACGCCCCGACGACCATCGCCGACAACGACGGCCGGTACACGGTCCGGACCGCGCGCACGGTCTCCTTCACGGTGGACGGCGCCTCCTACACGAACCTCGTCGTCGCCGACGGCGAGCCCGTCGCGCAGCCGGCCGACCCGGTCAGCGACGCCTATGCCTTCACCGGGTGGACTCTCAATGGCGCCGCCTATGAGTTCTCGACCCCCGTCACCGAAAATATCGAACTGGAAGCAGCCATCACCAGCCTCGCGGCGGCCATCTGGATCGCCGGCGCGCAGGGCGACTGGGAGACGGCGGCCAACTGGGACATCGGCTACGTTCCGACGAAGGCGACGATCGTCACCTTCACGAACGACGCCCAGGTCGCCATCCTCGGCAGCACCGACCGCTGCAAGGAGCTGGTGCTCAGCAACGCAAACGTCACGCTCGTCCGCGACGCCAACGCGGCAAAGCCCGTCCTGCACTTCTACGGCAACGAGGGACGCGCCGTGTCCGTGGCCTCCGGCGCGACGGGTTCGCTCGGCGTGAACGGCATCGCCCTCTTCACCGAGAGCACCGACAGAGACAACAACCTGACGATCGGCTGCGCCCTGGCGGTTCTGGGCGACGTCACGTTCCGGGGCATCAACATCATCCCAAATCAGCTTGCGGCGTCGTTCACCATCACCGGCAAGACGACGATTTCCGCCGACGCCACGGTGAAAACCATCGACTGGGGCAATTCGATCTTCCTGGGCGGCATCGAAGTCGCCAAGGGCGTGACGGCCAAGATCCAGACCGATCCAAATGGCTACGCGCAAATCGGGGCCGCTGTCACGCTCGTCGCGAACGACGGCGAGGGGGACTCCACCACGATCTGGCTGATGAGAAGCTCGAACCGGTCCGGCAAGGTCTCGCTCGTTCTCGGAGCCTCGGTTTCCGTGGATGCGGATCATGCCGCGACCCACTTCATAAAGACGAGTTCCGACGAGGTGACGGACGAAAATGGCCTCAATCCCATTACATGCGACGTTTACGAGGCCGCCCGGAATCCGGCCGTCTTTGTGACGACGTACGGCGTGACGGTCTCGGGCGTCGAGAGCGGGCAGAGAGTCGTTCCGGGCACGAACCTCGTCATCGGCGTCTCCGGCTTCGCCGCGGGCTACGAGCCGTCCGTCACGATCATGCAGCACGAGGGCTACGCCGTCCTCCTGACCACGAACGCCGTGTCCTTCACCTACACGATGCCGGACTTCGACATCGACGTCGTCGCGGACGCAACCCCTCCGAGCTACAAAGACCCCGAAGGCCACGAGATCGGGGATCCAGGCCTCATCGACTGGCTCGCGGGCAACGGCTTCACGCAGGACGACATCGACGCCCTGGGCGACGATGCCGAGGCCACGGACAAGCTCTACGAGTGCTGGTTGCTCAACTGCTCCATCACGGCGCAGAATCCGGGCGGCACCATCCATACCACCGGCATTGCGGTCACCAACGGCGTCGTCTCCATTCGGGTGCGGCTCGACCGCAACGTCCCGCTGGGCTTCATTAACGGCGTGGTCCATCTCTACGGCGCGGAGACGCTCGCCGGCGGCTTCAGCGGCAGCCTGGTCTCGGAAGAGATTGTCGGCTTCAGCGAGGGCGACTCGACCTTTGACATCGACCCGACCGAGGCGTCCGTCGCGCAGTTCGTGACCGCGACCTTCAGCCCGGACGATGTCACGGCCAGGTTCTTCAAGTCCAAGATCGAGTTCCCCAGTCCGGGCGACGACGAAGGCGGCGACGAAGGCGGCGAAGAGGGCGGCGAGGAAGAATAAGGATCTCCATCCCCTCGGGCGCGCCGTCCCGGCGGCCGCTACCGGAAAAGGGTAGCGGCCGCGCTCCGCGCGGCCACGGAATCGTTGGAGCCGACCTAGAGCGCGGCGCCGTCGGGTTTCTCGAAGGCGGCGACGAGGTCCTCCTTCGTCGCGGCCTCGAGCACCTTCTCGCGCACGCGCCGGTTGGCGAGCTGGCGCGTCACGACCGCGAGGAAGCGGATGTGCGAGTTGGCGTCCTCCGGCGGCGAGAGCGTCGCGATGAAGATCGAGGCCGGCTCGCCGTCGAGCGTCTCGAACGGCACGCCCGCCTTCGAGACGGCGATCATCGTCACCAGCCGGTCGACGAACTCCGTCTTCGCGTGCGGGATCGCGATGCCGTACTGCATCCCCGTCGACATCTTCTCCTCGCGCTCGACGAGCGCCGCGAGGATCGCGTCGCGGTCGGCCGCCGGGACGATCCCCCGCGCGACGACGACGTCCGCCAGCTCGGCGAGCACGCCCTGCTTGTCGGTCGCCGAGAGGGACGGCACGAAGAACGTCTGCGAGAGGAATTCGGAGGGGGAGGTGGTATCGTTCACGTTCGCGTCCGGCGTGCGGCGCCGGTCCGGGGGTGCATGGTGCGGAAAGCGCCTCGCATTCTCCCAGAAATCAACGGAATTGTCCACCGCAAACTTGCACGCGCGGGGCGATGTGGTAGAATCCGGCGCCATGCATCCCCTCCGGGCCTTCCTCGTCGCGCTTCTCGCGCTGCTTCCCGCCGCCGCGCTCGCGACGGGCGGGCTTGAGGCGTCCGTCTCGAGGCGCGACGTGGTGGAGGGCGACGCCTTCCGCGTCTCGGTCGTCTGGTCGGGCGAGGACGACCCCGAGGGCGTCCCGTCGTTCTCCAACCCCGCGGCCGCGCCGCTCGCCGGCCCGCAGACGGAGCAGTCGCTCTCGATCGTGAACGGCCGCCGCTCCGCGCGCCGCGCGTGGCACTGGACCGCCGTTCCCGAGGGCACGGGCGTCGTCGCGTTCGGCGCCGCCACGCTCCGCGCCGGCGGCCGCGAATACCGCGCCGCGGTGCCGCCCGTCCGCGTCGGCGCCCCGCCCCCGCAGCCGTGGGCGCGCGTGTCGCTGCGCTCCGACAAGGCGGAGGTGCTCGTCGAGGAGTCCTTCACGGTGACGGTCGACGTCGACCTGCTCGCGCTCCCCCCCGGCGCGCCGTCGCCGTTCGACAAATCGCCGATCATTCCGCGCGAACCGCCGCACCTCGTCGCGCCGCACCTCTCCGCGGGCGCCGCGTCCGGCCCGTGCGAACCGGCGGAGGACCCCTCCGCCGCGCTCTCGCGCCTCCTCGTCTCCGGCCAGTCCGCGGGCTTCACGGTGAACGACCTGCGCGAGCGCGCGCCCGATCCGTTCGAGTCGATGGGCTTCGGCGGATTCCCGTCGATGCCGTCGCTCTTCGACTCCGGCCGCGCCGCGGTCGTCGCGCCGCCGCCCGAGCCGTTCTCCGAGAACGGGACGAACTACGTCCGCCACTCCTTCGCGCTCGCCTTCCGCGCGACGGCGGAGGGCGTCTGCCGCTTTGCCGCGCCGCGGCTCGAGGGGCACGTCGCGGCGCGCGAGGGGCAGTCGCTCGTCCGCTCCTCCGACTTCGTCGCGCTCGGCCGCCCGCTCGAGGTGCGCGTCGTGCCGCCGCCCGCCGAGGGGCGCCCCGCGTCGTTCTTCGGCGCGCTCGGGACGCAGCTTCGCGCGGAGGCGACGCTCGACGCGCAGTCCTGCCGCCAGGGCGACCCGCTCGCGCTCACGCTCTCGCTCGAGGGCGACCTCGTCGACTCGACGATCCGCGCGCCCGACCTCTTCGCGGACCCCGTCTTCGCCGCGCGCTTCCGCGGCTGGGGCGAGCCGCGCCGCACGAAGGCCCCGAACGGCGCGCCGGCGTTCGTCTACCAGATCCGCCCGCTCGAGTCCGGAACGATCGAGGTGCCGCCGATCGCGCTCTCGTTCTACGACACGTCCTCCCGCGCCTACCGCACCGTCCGCACCGCGCCCGTGCCGCTGCGCGTCGACCCCGTGGCGGGGTTCGACGCCGCCGCGCTCTTCGCCGAGGCCGCGCCCGACGACGCCCCGCCGCCCGACGTCCCCACCGCCGCGCTCCCCTCCGCCCTCCGCTTCACCCCGCCCTCCTCGACCACCCCTCCATTCAGCATTCCGCATTCAGCATTCAGCATTCTCTTCCCGCCCCTCGTCTATTTCCTCGTCGTCCTCGTCTTCTTCCTCGTCCGCCGCCGCCGCGACCTCGGCGCCGCGCTGCGCCGCGGCTCCGCGCGCGGCCGCGCCGCCGGGCGCCTCCGCTCCGCCGAGACGCCGCAGGAGGCGATGGAGGCGGTGCGCCGGCTCCTGCGCGACCGCTTCGGCGAGGACCTGCCCGGCCTCACGCCCGGCGACGTCCGCGAACGCCTCGCGCGCCACGGCGCCGACCCCGCCGCGTCCGAGGAGATCGCGCGCCTCCTCCAGGAGCTCTTCGACGAATCGTTCCGCCCCGGCGCCGACCCCGCCGCCGCCGTCCGCTCCCGCCGCGACCGCCTCGCCGCCCTCTTCTCCTCCCTCCGCGTCCTCCCCCTCCTCCTCGCCCTCTCGCTCCTGGCGACTCCCGCGCAAGGCGAGGACGGCCCTTCCATTCAGCATTCAGCATTCAGCATTCAGCATTCGGAAGCCGGCGCCGCCGGCTTCCGCTGGCGCCAGGCCTGCGCCTCCTCCGCGAAGGCCGCCTCGCCCGAGGACTTCCTCGCCGCCGCCGGCGACTGGCGCGCCGCGTTCGACGAGGGCGGCGGCGCCGCCGCGCTCTCCAACTACGGCGCGTGCCTCCTTCTCGCGGGCCATCCCGCCGAGGCCTACGACGCCTTCCTCCGCGCCGCCTCGCTCGGCGGCCTCGCTCCCGAGGCGCGCCACGATCTCGCCGCCCCCGCCGCCTTCGCGCAGTCCGAGGCGAAGCGCGCGGCGGATACGCCGGGCGCGGCCTCGCCGGGGTTCGGGGGAGCGCCCCCCCGCCGCCGACTCGCCGAGCTCGCCGCCTTCGCGCCGCTCGCCGCGCGCCGCACCGCGCTCGCCGCGGCGTGGGCGCTGCTCTGGCTCGCGCTTCTCCTGCGCCGCGTCCGCCGCCTCCGCGGCGGTGCCGGCGCGCTCGCCGCGCTCGCGCTCTTCGCCTGCATCCTGTTCGCGACCTCCGTCGCCGTCTCCTCGCGCGTCCTCGACGCGCCGCTGCCGTCCATCGAAGAGGAGGCCTCGCCGTGAGAACTTCCCTTCGTCTCCCGCTTCTTCTCCTCGCGCTTCTCGCCGGCGCGGCGCGGGGCGCCGAAGGCGCCGCGCAGCCGAGCCTGCGCCTGCGCCTCGATCCCGACCAGCCCGCCTACTGGGCCGGGCAGCGCGTGCGCTGCACGCTCGAGCTCGACCTCGCCGGCGCGGAGCTCGGCGGCGGCGGGCGGCTCTCCGTGGGCGGCATCCCCGAAAGCGGCGCGTCGATCGACGTCGGCCCGTTCGCGCCCGCCGCGCCGTCCGCGCCCGGGCGCCGCGCGTGGGCGTCCGAGGTCTCGCTCCTCGCGCCCGGCACCGCGGTCTTCGAGCCCTCGGTCTCCGGCACGCTGCAGCGTCCGCGGCCGGGCAATACCGGCTTCTTCCGGCAGTATTCGATCGAGGGCTTCTCCGCCTCGGCCGATCCGCGCCGCATCGTCGCGCGCCCGCTCCCGGAGGAGGGCCGCCCCGCCGACTTCTGCAACGCCGTCGGGTCGTTCGTCTTCGACGCCTCGCTCGCGCCCCGGGAGTGCGCGCCCGGCGATCTCCTCACGCTGCGCTGGACCCTGCATGGACGCGGCGCCGAGCTCGGGAGGGAGATCGCGTGGGACCCCGGCCCCGGCTTCAAGGCGTATCCGCCGCGCGTGGAGGAGCGGGGCGACGGCCTCCTCTCCGTCTCGCAGGTCGTCGTGCCGCTCTCCACCAACGCCGTCTCGGCCGCGCCGTTCGCGGTCTCCGTCTTCGACCCCGCCGCGTCGCGCTACGAGACGCACCGCGCGGGCCCGTTCGCGCTGCGCTTCGTCGAGCGCGCGCCGGACGAGGAGGACCCCGTCCCCGCGATCCCGGCGCCGGGCGCGGGCAAGGCCGCGCCCTCGACCACCGCCCCCGAGGCCGGCGGCGGCGCCGCCGCGCCCGGCGACCGCCTCGCGATCCCGGCGCTCGCCCCCGCGCGCCTCGCGCCGGCCGCCGGCGCGAAGGTCCTCTTCGAGATTCCGGCCGGCACGGCGGTCCGCGTCCGCGAGGTCCGCGGCGCCTGGCTCCGCGTCCTCCTGCCCGACGGCTCCTCCGGCTGGATCGCCGGGCCGCGATAGGAAGCGGGCGGCGCCGGAAGCCGGCGCCGCCCGCTGCATGGGGAGGGGGAGGGGAGGGACTACGCCTCGGCCTGCTCCATCAGCTCGTCCGGGATGTCCGCGTTGTGGTAGACGTTCTGGACGTCCTCGTTCTCGTCGAGCGCGTCGACGAACTTGAGGATCGCCTTCGCCTGCGCGAGGTCGCTCACCGCGACCGTGGTGCCCTCGACGGGGAGGTAGACGATCTCGGAGGAGACGGTCGGGACGCCCTTCTCCTCCAGCGCCGTCTCGACGGCCTGGTAGTCGGACGGGGCCGTGGTGATCTCGAAGCCCTCCTCGGTCGACTTGATGTCGTCCGCGCCGGCCTCGAGGGCGATCTCCATGAGCATGTCCTCGGTGACGGGCGTCTCGCCGATCTTGGCGTCGGCCGCGACGAGGATCTGGCCCTTGCGCTCGAAGTTGCGGGAGACGGCGCCGCGCGTGGCGAAGTCCGACCCGTTGCGCTTGAAGATGTGCCCGACGTCGGCCGCGGCGCGGTTCTTGTTGTCGGTGAGGACGTTCACGATGATGCCGACGCCGCCCGCGGCGTAGCCCTCGTAGGTGATCTCCTCGAACGCCGCGGCGCCGGCGAGCTCGCCCGTGCCCTTCTTGATCGCGTTCTCGATGTTGTCCTTGGGCATGTTCGCCTTGCGGCCCTTCTCGACGAGGGTGCGGAGGGCGGGGTTGGTGTTCGGGTCGCCGTTCACCTTGGCGGCGAGCATGATCTCCTTGGCGATGCGGCTGAAGATCTTGCCCTTCTTGGCGTCGGCCGCGGCCTTGGCGTGCTTGGTCGTCGCCCAGTGGCTGTGTCCACTCATTTCTGTTTCTCCGTTGGATGGAATGTTTGTTTCAAAGGGGGATGGCGGGCCCCGCGGAGGGGGGCGCGCTCGCGACGGGGCGGGAGTATAGCCGAAAACCGCGGCGCGGGAAAGCGGAAAATGCGTTTCCCCGCCGTCAGCGTCCGGCGGGATTCGCGCGGCCGACGGCGCCCGCGCCGGGCGGCATGTTCTCGCCCATGAGCTCGTCGTCGCCGACGGCGGTGCCCCAGGGCTGCGTCCAGCCCTCGTCCATGCCGAGGCGCGCGGCCTCGTCCGTGACGCGCAGGAACTCCTCCTCGGCGATCGTCCGGTCCCAGCCGGGCGTCCGCAGCGCGGCGTGCGCCGGGGTGTACTGCGACATCATCGAGATCGCGATGCCGGTGCCGCAGCTGCGGTGCAGCCAGCGCAGGTTCTCCACGGCCTCGTCCGCATGGCCCGGCAGGACGAGCAGGCGCACGATCGTCCCGCGGCGCGCGACGCCTTCGCCGTCGAGCTCGAGCGGGCCTACGTTCTCCCAGCACCACTTCACGTAGGCGCGCGCGGCCTCCGGGTAGTCCGGCGCGCGGGAGCCCTCGCGGGCGCAGGCGGGCGAGGCGTAGCGCAGGTCGGCGAGCGCGACGTCCATGAGGTCGCGGTAGCGCGCGGCGACCTCCACGGGGACGTAGCCGCTCGTGTTGTAGACGAACGGCAGGCCGGCGCCCGCCTCGCGCGCGAGCCGCCCCGCCTCGCGGATGAACGGCAGCCACGGCTCGGGCGTCACGAGGTTCCAGTTGTGGCAGCCCTGCGCGGCCAGCTCGCGGAGGATCCCCGCGAGGCGCTCCACGGAGATCTCGTCCCCGGCGCCGCCCGCGGTCCAGGGGTGGTTCTGGCAGTAGAGGCAGCCGAGCGGGCAGTGCGAGAAGAAGACCGCGCCCGAGCCGCGCGTCCCGGAGACGGGCGGCTCCTCGCCGAAGTGCGCGCCCCAGCGGAACACCTTCGGCGCCGCGCCCGCGCGGCAGACGCCGCGCCCGCCCGCGAGGCGGTCGACGCCGCATGCGCGCGGGCACAGCCGGCAGGAGGAGAGCTCCGCCGCGCCCGGAGCCGCCGGCACGCCGTTCGCGGGCGGGGGCGTCGTTTTCACAGGGCGGGCTTGAAGTAGGGGCGCAGGACGAGCGTGCCGCCGTCGAAGAGGATCGGGACGAGGGCGTCGTCGGTGTTGCCGCGGTAGGTCCCGGACTCGGAGAGGACGTGCCTGCGGTCGCCGGAGGAGACCTCGGACGCGGTGAGGACGCTGCGGTTGAGGGAGAAGCCCGCCTGGTCCGAGCGGACGTGCAGCGCGCGCACGGTGCAGGACGAGCCGAGCGTTCCGAACGCGCCCCAGGAGAGCACGACTTCCGCGTCCTGGAGCGTCGCGTCGCCGTCCTTGTCCGAGGGCAGGCGCGTCGTCGCGAGCCCGGGCGGGTGGTTGCCGCGGACGAGGATCGAGCCGCCGCCCGCGGGGCGCCCGCCGCCGGCGTGCTCGCAGTAGATCGTCCCGGGCGCCGCACGGACATGGACGTCGGCGCGGCTGTTGTCGCGGTTGCGGGTGTCGCCCGTGCCGCCCCACGCGTGGACGGCGTTGAAGAAGGCGTTGTTGCCGCTCCAGGGGCAGCGCTCGATGTCGGAATTCTCGTCGGAGGCGCGCAGCGCGATGCGGCCGCCGCCGCCCCCGCCGCCGCCGTCGCGGAACGCGGGGCCGCCGTCGGCAGACACCGCGAAGTCGCCGCCCCAGCGGAAGCGGCCGCCGGCGCGCAGGTCGATCGACCCGCCCGCGGCGCCGCCGAGCAGGACGTTGCCGGGATTGCGCCCGTCGCCGTCCGCGCGGATGGCGCCGTAGATCTCGATGTCGCCGCCGGCCTCGATGCGGATCGCGCCGCCGCCGTGGCCGATCCCGGGCGCCGCGCCGTCGGCGACGGTCCCGCCGGAGCCGCACGCGGCGGGCTCGAAGATGGAGCCGCAGACGAGCGCGGGGCGGCCCGACTCGCCGCCGGACTTCGGCGCGCCCTGGCCGCCGTGCGAGGCGCCCCAGCCGGGCTCGAGGCCGGGCGAGGGGCCCTTGCCGGGCGCGAAGCCCTTGGCGGTGGCGGAGACGATGGCGTCGGGGCCGACGCGCAGCGATCCTCCGACGCGCAGCTGGAGCGACCAGCGGGCGTCGTCGCCGTTCTGCGGGTGCGTGAGGGCGCCGGCGCGCAGGTCGACGTCGCCGTCGATCGTGACCGGCTTGCCGGCGGTCGTCTCGAACGTGACGACGGAGAGGTAGCCCTCGTCGAGGACGAGCCCGCCGATCTCGCGCGGCGCGGCGGCGTCCCAGACCGCGGCGGTCGGGTGGCGCGCGGTGAAGAGGGCGACCTCGTTCCTCTTCGGCGCGTGGCCGAGCGACCAGTTCTCCGCGACGCTCGCGCGGGCGTCCTTGCCGGCGGCGCGAACCCAGCGGTTGGTGGCCGTCCCCGCGCCGTGCGCGCGCGGCGCAAACGCGAGGAGGGCGGTCGCGAGGAGAATCGGGGGGAAGCTCTTCACGGGCGGGCCTCCGCGGGGAGGGCGGGCGCGGCGGCCGGCGCGGGCGTGGCGGTCGGCGGGCGGCGGGAGACGAGGGTGCCCCGGACGGCCATCGTGAGCGGAACGGCGAAGAGCATGCCGACGGGTCCGAGGACCCAGCCCCAGAAGAGGACGGAGATCATCACCACCGCGGGCGAGACGCCGAAGCCGCTCCCCATGAACCGGGGCTCGAGGATGTTGCCGAGAATCTGGTTCACGACGACGTACCAGACCGCGAGCGCGACGGCGGCGCCGGTTCCGGAGACGCTCAGCGCGAGCGCGACGCCCGGGACGGCGGCGATGACCGAGCCGATCGCCGGGACGAAGTTGAGCAGGAAGGCCGCGAGCGCGAGCAGCAGCGAGGCCGAGGGGTCGATCCCCGCGACGCGGACGCCGCACCAGATCAGGACCGCCGTCGCCGCCGAGACGAGCGTCTTGATGCCCATGTAGCGGCGGACGTCGTGGACGAACCCGACGACGATCCGCCAGCGAGTCTCCGTCATGAACGGCAGGCGCCGCATCCGCGGCAGGCGCGGCAGGTCGGCGATCAGGAAGCCGACGATGATCAGCATGAGCACCAGGTCGCCCGTCACCGAGAACGTCCACGACGCGGTCCGGCGGCCGATGCGCATCAAGTCGGACTTGTCCGGGAGCATCCCCGAAAGGTCCTCGTCGCGGACGGGGATGTCGTTGTCCCGGAGCCATTCCGCGGCGTCGCCGGCGGCCTCCATGAGCTGCGCGTGGTAGGAGGGGAGCTTCTTCGAGAAGTCGATCACCGCGCGCGGGACGGCGTAGCCGAGCCCGTAGCCGCAGACGCCGGCCATCGCGAGCACGATCAGCGCGACGGCGGCCCACGCGGGGAAGCGCCGGCGGACGAGGAAGTAGTAGACCGGGGAGACCAGGATCGCGACGAACGCGATGACGAGCACGCGCGTCACGAGGCCGGCCGCCGCGTGGAGGCCGCCGATCACGACGACTGCGGCGGCCGCTCCGAGCAGCCACCGCAGCGCGCGGTCGCCCCTGTTTCCTTCGTCCGTGGACATGGACGGCGATTCTAGCACACCCCGTCGCGCCGCCGCAAGCGCCTCTGGCGCTCCGGGCGCTCCGGGCGCATCTCCATTTCCGACTGCGTCTTGTTCGGCGTCTGGCTGCCCCTCTTTTCCACAACGACGTCGCAACGGCAATTTCCATGCGCGGCTTGCTCTCCGCCCTGCTCGGGCTATGGTGGCGGGGATCGCGAATGCCGGGCCGCGCGCTGGGGCGCCCGCGCCGCGGTCTCGCGGCGCTCGTCGGCTCGGCGGGGCAACTCCCGCCTTCGCCTCCTCCCGCTCGCGATCCCATCCACGCGGGCATCCCCGGCGCGCTGTGCCCCCGGCATTCGCGACCTCAGGCCAAGGGTCAAAGCTCCCTTCGGTCGCTTTGCCCCGGGCTTTTGTTTCGCAGCGGCCCGGACGGCTCGCCTCCGCGGGCTGAGGCTTAGCGGCGTGCGCTCCGGAGCGCCTCGCCCTGCGGGCGCCGCGCGGGCCGCTGCGGGCCGTCCGGCGCCGTCCTGGTCGGCCGGCGCCTTTGCCCGGCCCGCATCGCCTCCGCGCGGCATCCCGCATCGCTTCGGCGCCCCGGATGCTCCCCGCCCGCCCACGCCCGCTCCGGCTTCGCCGCCCGGTCCGAGTCACGGCTCCGGGCATGCTCCGGACGATGACGTCGAGGTTCGATTCCACCGTGCGTGATCTTTCGCTGTTTACACGCTCTGGAAGCGCATATATTGCCGAAAATCACGCACGGTGAAATTGAAGCATGGCCCGTTGACATGGGTTCTCCGACCGTGTTGTAGATTTGCGGGCGGAGGCGGCCGGAGCAGGAGGCGGAGGGCTGGCCGCCGTGGACTCGCGCAGGGTTCGGCCCTCTCCTGCGGTAGGGTGGCGGGGCGCGCGGGAGGCGCGCGACGGCGACGGGGGCTGCGGCGGCCGCGCCGATGCCGGGCGCGCCCTCCGCGAGGCCGGTCCGGAGGCGGCTCAAGCGAGGAGCGAACGCGACGAGCGGACGCCCCGGAGCGGCCCGCGGGGGCGTGTCCGGCGCGGCGTCAGGCCGACGCAGCCGCCCGGTAGCCGGAGGAGCCGGACGCGCGACGCGCCGGGCATTCCCCAGCGGGAAGGCACGGCATCGGCGAAGACCGGTTCCGAAATGCGGGGAGAAGAGCGAGGCGGAGCCCGGACGCGGATGGGATCGCGAGCGGAAGGAGGCGACGGCGGCCTCCACGCCGCCGAGCCGACGAGCGCCGCGAGACCGCCGCGTCCGGGCTTCGCCGAGCGCCCCCGCATTTCGGAACGCCGCGCCTTGGGAGCCCGGAGCCCGGGACCGAAGACGACCGCTGCGAGTGGTCGGAATCGGAGATGCGCCTCTGGCGCTCCGGCGGCGGGTGTGGTATGCTCCGCCGCCATGAACGCACGGGCGAGGCAGATGTCGCTGCTGGACGCGGAGGGCGCGGGGCCGGAGGGCGCCGCGGAGCCCGCCGCCGGCGCGCCGCAGCCGCTCGCGAGCCGCATGCGGCCGCGCACGCTCGAGGAGTTCGTCGGGCAGGAGCACCTCGTCGGGCCCGGGAAGCTCCTGCGCTCGATGATCGAGCGCGACGAGATCCCCTCGATGATCCTCTGGGGGCCGCCCGGCGTCGGCAAGACCACCCTCGCCAACGTCATCGCCAACCTCACCAAGGCGCAGTTCGTCACCTTCAGCGCCGTCACGAGCGGCATCAGGGAGATCAAGGAGATCATGGCCCGCGCCGAGGAGGCGCGCGCCCTCGGCGTGCGGACCGTCCTCTTCGTCGACGAGATCCACCGCTTCAACAAGGCGCAGCAGGACGCCTTCCTGCCGTTCGTCGAGCAGGGCAGCATCGTCCTCATCGGCGCCACGACGGAGAACCCCTCCTTCGAGGTCAACTCCGCGCTGCTCTCCCGCTGCAAGGTCTTCGTCCTCAACGGCCTCGGCGAGGAGGAGATCGTGGAGCTGCTGCGCCGCGCGCTCGCGGACGAGCGCGGCTACGGCGGACAGCCTCTCGTCGTGCCGGAGCCGGTCCTGCGCAAGCTCGCGGTCTACGCCAACGGCGACGCGCGCAAGGCGCTCGGCACGCTCGAGACCGCCGTCGCGAACGCGGGGTCGGTGGACGGCGTCCGGACGGTCACCGACGAGGTCCTCGCCGAGTGCATCAGCCGCAAGGCGCTGATGTACGACAAGGACGGCGAGGAGCACTACAACATCATCTCGGCGCTGCACAAGTCGATGCGCAACTCCGACCCCGACGCCGCGGTCTACTGGCTCGCGCGCATGCTCGAGGGCGGCGAGGACCCGCTCTACGTCGCGCGCCGCTGCATCCGCTTCGCGAGCGAGGACGTCGGCCTCGCCGACCCGAACGCGCTCCTGCTCGCCAACACCGTCTGGGACGCGTGCCACAAGATCGGCATGCCGGAGTGCAACTGCGCCCTGACGCAGATCGTCGTCTATCTCTCGCTCGCCCCGAAGTCCAACGCGATGGAGGCGGCCTACCTCGCCGCCGCGAAGGACGCGCAGGAGCGCGTCGCCGAGCCGGTGCCGCTGCACATCCGCAACGCGCCGACGCGGCTCATGAAGGATCTCTCCTACGGCAAGGGCTACACCTACGCGCACGACACCGACGAGAAGATCGCGCGGATGTCGTGCCTGCCGGACTCGCTCCGCGGCCGCCGCTACTACGCGCCCTCCGGCCTCGGCGCCGAGGCGCGCATGAAGGCGCGGCTCGAGGCCGTCCGCGACTGGCGCGAGGGCCGCACCGAGACCCCGCCCTTCTCCACCGCCGCCTTCGGCGCCCCGCCGAAGGCGTAGCGGGCGCGGGGGCCGCGGCCGCTACCGAAACAATGGCAGCGGCCGCCGTCCCGGCGGGCACGCATTTTGCGAAACCGCTCTAGGCCGCGTCGTCGTCCGACGCGTCGTCGTCATCGTCGTCGTCGTCGAGGTCGACGTCCTCGTCCTCGTCGAAGAGGGCGTCGCCGCCCTCGGACTGCCCGGCCTCGACGATCAGCTTCGCGAGTGCCTCGATGTCCGCGCGGGGGATGGCGATGGCCGCGGAGAGCGTCCGGCCCTCGGTCGCGGAGAGGACGCGGATGCGGAAGTCGGCCTCGCCCTCGGCGAACGCCTTGAGCTTGCCCTTCGTGTCCTCGTCCATCGGATCGTCGCTCGCGGCGTCGAGCCGGAGGATGGCCGGCAGATACGCCGCGAGGATCGAGCGCGCCGAGAAGGCGCCCGCGCCGAACGGACGCGCGCCGCCGGAGAGGAACGCGCCCTGCAGCGCGAGCGAGTCGGCGAGGCCGGGCACGCCCTTCGCCTCGGGGAGCTTCGCGCCGGGCGCGGAAACCCAGGCCTTCTCGGACGAACCGTCCGCCGCGATCGCGTCGCGGATCTCGAGCTTCTCGCCGACGAGCTCGGCGACCGCCTTCGCGGCCTCGCGGGCCTCCGCCTCGTCGAATTCCTTGCCGGCGTCGCCGTCGTCGTCCTCCTCCTCGGGCTCGTTGGAGACTTCGTCCTCCTCTTCCTCGTCCGCCTTTTCCCCGTCCTCCCCGTCTTCCTCGGTATCGTCCTCCTCGTCGTCGACCCAGAGGTCGGACCCGTCGTCCTCCTCCTCGAGCCGCTCGAGCTCGTGGGCGAGGCGGGCGACGCCGACGAAGGCGTCGGCGATCGCGACGTCGACGCGGACGTCGCCGTTCTCCTCGCGCACGACGGCGACGCCGTTGGAGGCGAGGCACGGGAAGGACTCGAGGAACGCGGCCTGCGCGTCGCGCTGGGTGCGCGCGGCGTCGGCGTCGCGGAGGCGGGCCTCCCTGGCGAACACGGGACGGCCCTCGGCGTCGGCGGCCGCGTAGGCGGCGACGGCGCCAAAGGCGGGGAGCGCGGCGAGGTTCGCGTCGAGCATGCGGACGGCGGCGGCGCGCTGGGCCGTGGCGGCCGCGTCGCCCGACGGGGCCGGGCCGTCGACGAACCCGCGGATCGCGCCGAGCATCGCCTTCAGGTCGGCCTCGGGCGACTCGCACGCGGCCTGGACGATCCAGAACGGCGCGCCGGCGGGGACGCCGGGCAGCGCGGCGGGGTCGAGCGCGGGGACGGCGGCGATGCGCGCGGCGAGGTCCGAGCCCTCCTTCGCGACGCGGGAGACGGCGAAGGCGAGGCCGTTCGTCGGGTCGAACCAGACGTCGACGTCGTAGCGCTCCGTCTCGCGGTCGGTCTTCTCCGCGGCGTCGAGGACGAGCCTGACCTTGTCGCCGAAGCCGGGGAGGCCGAGCGTCTCGGCGATCGCGTCGCACGCGGCGGCCACCGCCTCCTCCTTCGCGCCGCCGAGCTCCATCCGCCTCTGGAACTCGGCGGGCTCGTCGATCGAGAACTCGACGAGCGCGTCGGGGCGCGCGGGCTTCGCCGCGAGGAGCCTCTCCGCGAGCGCGCGGCCGTCCGCCGTCGCGGCGACGAGCGCGTAGCCGTCGCGGTAGGCGTAGAAGAGGTCGCCGTCCTCGTTCGCGAGCCATTCGCCGGGCGCGGGGGCGTTCGTCGAATCGAGCATCTTCTCGAGCAGGTCCGCGGGGAAGGGGGCCGCCGGGACGGCGAAGACCATCGCGGGCGGATACTCCAGGAGGCCGACCATGCCCAGTTCGCCGGAACCGCCCTCGGGCGCCGGATTCGGCCGGACCGCGAGGAGGATCGGATCGTCCTCGCGCAGCTCGACGCCCGTCTGGGCGATCTGCGAGCGGAGCATGCTCTCGGCCATCACGGCGGCGAAGGGCTGCCCGGCGAGGGCGGAGGCGTCGCGCGCGACGGCGAGCGCGGCGTTGACGCTCTTGAGGCGCACGACGGCGACGGGGTCGGCGGCGGGAGCGGCGAGCGCGCCGGCGAGCGCGGCGCAGAGCAGAAGGGAACGGACGGATTTCATGGCGGTCTCCTTTCGAGGTGTTGCAACGGCGCAGAGCATAGCCGAAAACGCCCTGCGCGCGCAAGCGCTTTCGCGGCGCGGAGGGACGTGGTATACTCGCCGGGCATGGGACGCACCGCCGAAATTCTGCGCGCGCCGATGCGCGCGGCCGCCGCGATCCCGCCCGCCACGCGGGCGGTGGCGCTGGCGTGCCTCGCCGTGCACCTGATGCAGCGCGTCGTCGCCGCCGCGCCGATCCGCACGGTCTTCCTCGGCGCGGGCGGAGGGGACGACCTGCTGCTCGTCCCGGACGTGCTCTCGTTCCTCTTCGCGATCAGCGGCGGCGCGCTCTCGCTCGGATTCCTCTGGACGCCCGTCACCTACCTCTTCCTGCACGCGGGCTGGTCGCACCTCCTGCTCAACGGCATCGGCCTGCTCGTCTTCGGCTCCGCGGTAGAGCGCGAGGCCGGGCGCGGCGCGTTCTGGGCGGTCTGGCTCGGCGCCGGCGTCGCCGGCGGCGCCGGCTGGGCGCTCGCGCAGGGGCTCGACTCGCCCGTGCCGTGCGTGGGCGCCTCGGCCGCGGTGCTCGGCCTCGCGGGCGCGTTCGCCGCGCTGCGGCCGCGCGCGCGGTTCGTCCTGATCTTCCCCGTCCCCGCCGTCCTCCCCGCGTGGGCGCTCGCGGCGGGGCTCTTCGCGCTCAACGCGCTCGAGCTGGCGTTCGTCGTCTCGAGCACCGCCTACCTCGCGCACCTCATCGGCATCGCCGCGGGCGCGGCGATCGGGCTCGTGCTGCGGAGAAGGGAGGCGCGCCGTGGATGAGTCGTCCGTCGCCGCGGCGGTCGCCGTCGCGATCTGGGGCTTCCTCGCGCCGCTCGCGCAGAAGGCCGCGGAGCCCCCGCCGGACCGCACGGCGGCGGAGGCCGCGGCCGCCGCGGCGCCGGAGGCGGAGGAGACCGACGCGACCGACGGGGCGGTGCGCGAGATCGGCGAGGCGCTGCGCTTCGTGCGCGACCGCTACGTGGACGAGGTCCCGACGGACGAGCTCGCGGCGGGCGCGGTGGCGGGGCTCGCGGCGGCGCTCGACCCGTGGTGCGAGCGCCTCACGCCGAGGGACGTCTCGGAGATGGAGCGCGAGGACCGCGGGAGCTACACCGGCATCGGCGTCTCGGTCTCGGAGGGGCCGGGGGGCTTCGTGCTCGTGGACTGGCCGGAGCCCGGCTCGCCCGCGTTCCGCGCGGGGATCCGGATGGACGACCGCATCGTCGCGGTGGACGGCGTCGAGACGGACGCGACGACCTTCGACGAGGCGGTCGACCGCATCGGCGGCGAGCCGGGGTCGGAGGTCGAGATCGCGTGGGAGCGCTCGGACGGCGGCGCCGCGACGGCGCGCGTCGTGCGCGCGGCGCTCTCGGTGCCGACCGTGCAGACGGTGCGGCGAATCGGCGACGACGTCGGCTACCTCTTCCTCGCGGAGTTCGCCTCGCGCACGCCGCGCGAGCTGCGCCGCGCGGTGCGCTCGCTCCACCCCGCCACGCTGCGCGGGCTCGTGATCGACCTGCGCGACGACCCCGGCGGCGACGTCGAGGCCGCGGTCGCGTGCGCGAGCCTCTTCCTGCCGCGGCGCGCGCTCGTCGCGCGGACGCGGGGGCGCGTCCCGGAGGAGGACGACCACAACTACCGCTCGGCCGGCGCCGAGGCGTGGCCGGGGCTGCGCGTGGCGCTGCTGGCGAACGGCGAGACGGCGAGCGCGGCGGAGATCTTCGCGGGCGCGCTGCGCGACCACGGGCGCGCGCCGATCTTCGGCTCGCGCACGTTCGGCAAGGGGCTCGTGCAGGGGTTCTTCGACCTGGAGGGGCCCTCCGGCCCGGCAACGCTCAAGCTCACGACCGCGCGCTGGTTCACGCCGTCCGGCGCGATGGTGCACGGCGCGGGGATCGAGCCGGACTTCCCCTTCGCGCAGACGGACGAGGAGGCCTTTGCCCTCGTCCGCGCGCGGATGCTCGCCGTGTGGCCGGAGCTGGCGGAACCCTCCGTGCGCGACCGCATCCTCGCCGTCCCCGACCGCGCGCTCGACGCCGCGCTCGCCTGGGTCCGCTCGGGCGATCCGCCGCCCGCCGCGCGCCCCGAGTCCGCCCCCCGCATTCCCGAAAACCCCCGCGCCCCCGTCCGCAAATGACCGTCCTCGGCATCGAAACCTCCTGCGACGAAACCTCCGCCGCCGTCGTGCGCGACGGCCGCGAGGTCCTCTCCTGCGTCGTGCACACGCAGGAGCAGCACCGGCCGTTCGGCGGCGTCGTGCCGGAGATCGCCTCGCGCTGCCACGTGCGGCTGCTGCCGGGGATCGTCGAGCGCGCCGTCGAGGAGAGCGGCGCCGGCTGGGACGGCATCGACCTCGTGGCCGCCACGCGCGGCCCGGGTCTCGCCAGCTCCCTCCTCGTCGGGTGGTCCTTCGCCAAGGGCCTCGCGCTCTCGCTCGGCAGGCCGCTGCGCGCCATGAACCACATCGAGGCGCACCTGCACTCCGTCTTCCTCGACCCCGCCGCGCCGCCGCCGGGCGAATGCCTCCCGCGCGTCGGCCTCGCCGTCTCGGGCGGCCACACGAGCCTCTTCCGCCTCGACGCGCCCGACCGCATCGCCGCGCTCGGCCGCACCGTCGACGACGCCGCGGGCGAGGCGCTCGACAAGGCCGCGAAGCTGCTCGGGCTCGGCTATCCGGGCGGGCCGGTCGTCGACCGCCTCTCGCGCGGCCGCACGCCGCGCGAAGGGCTCTTCCCCGAGGGACGCGTCCGCGAAGGGACGCTCACCGGCGGGCTCGACCCGGAACTGTGCTGGAGCTTCAGCGGGCTCAAGACCGCGCTCCTGCGGCGCGTGCAGGAGGCGCCGCCCAAGAACGACGACGAGGTCGCGCAGCTCGCGTGCGACTACCAGGAGGCGGTCGTGGGCGCGCTCGTGCGGCGCTGCGACCTGGCGCTCGCGCGCACGCCCGGCGCCAAGTGCCTCGCCGTGGGCGGGGGCGTCTCCCTCAATTCGCGCCTGCGCGCGGCGCTCGCGGAGCTCTGCGCCGCGCGCGGCGTGCGGCTCCTCCTCGCGCTTCCGAGGCACTGCGGCGACAACGCCGCGATGGTCGCGGGCCTGGCGGGCATGGGGCGCGGCATTCCCTCGCCCGAGGCCTTCGACCTCGACATCGCGCCCTCCTGGCCGGTCGCGTAGAGGCCGCGCCCGCCGTGGCTCAGAACGGAGGAAGGCGCGAGCGGGAGATCGCGGGGTGGCGGAGGAGGTCCGGGACGTCGGGCATGCCGAGGACGGTCGCCGCGGGGCCGACGGGGAGCGAGGTGCGGATCGCCTCGTAGACGTAGGCCTTGCCCTCGGCGACGGCGTCCGGCAGGGAGCGCCCGAGCGCGAGCGAGGCGGCGATCGCCGCGGAGAGCGAGCAGCCCGTCCCGTGGGTCGAGGCGGGGTTCGCGACGACGGGCGAGGAGTAGACGAAGGCGCCCTCATCGCAGACGAGCAGGTCCTCGGCCGTCGACTCCGCGGCGTGGCCGCCCTTCACGAGCACGGCGCAGCCGGCCGCGGCGCGGATGCGGCGCGCGGCCTCGGCCATGTCCGCGCGGGAGCGGATCGCCAGGCCCGCGAGGACCTCGGCCTCGGGGAGGTTGGGCGTCGCGAGCGCGGCGACGGGCAGCATGCGCGAGCGCATCGCGTCGATCGCGTCGTCGCGCAGGAGCTTCGAGCCGCTCGTCGCGACCATCACGGGGTCGACGACGACCGGCGCGCCGCGCCAGGCGGCGAGTTTCGCGGCGACGGCCTCGATCACCTCGCGCGTGGCGAGCATGCCGGTCTTGGCGGCGCCGATCGCGTAGGCGGGCAGGACCGCGTCGAGCTGCGCGGCGACGAAGTCCGCGTCCGGCACGTGGACGCCCGAGACGCCGGAGGGGTTCTGCGCGGTGAGCGCGGCGAGGACGGTGCAGGCGTGGAGCCCGAACGTGTGGAACGCGCGGACGTCGGCCTGGATGCCGGCGTTGCCGCCGCTGTCGCTTCCCGCGACGGTGAGGGCGGCGGCCTGCCGCCCGTCGAGGAGTGCCATCTTCATTTCGCTACCCCGCGTAGGTCCGGCGGACGCGCGAGCCGATGGCGCAGAGCACCTCGTAGGCGTGCGTGCCCTTGAGCGTCGCCCACTCGTCGATGCCGATCTCTCGCGCGCCCTGGCGGCCGAGGCAGACGCACTCGTCGCCGACGCGCGCGTCGGGGACCTGCTCGAGCGAGACGGTCGTGAAGTCCATGCAGATGCGCCCGATCACCGGGCAGGGCACGCCCCGCACGAGGATCGAGCCGCGGTTGGAGAGCGCGAGCGGGAGGCCGTCGGCGTAGCCGGCGGCGACGGTCCCGACGAGCGTCTCGCGCGGCAGCGCGTAGGTGCGGCCGTAGCCGAGCGTCGCGCCGGCCGGGACGCGCCGCACCTGCGCGAGGCGCGCCTTGAGCGTGAAGACGGGGCGCAGGCGCAGGCGGCGGTTGCCGAGCGGGTCGAAGGAGCCGTGCAGGTTGATGCCGGCGCGCACGTGCGTGAACGGCGCGCGGCACGCGGCGGGGACGTTGTTGATGCCGTCGGAGTTCGCCAGGTGCAGCGCCTCGAAGCGGACGCCGCGCGCGGCGAGGCGGCGCGCGAGCGCCTTCACGGCGCGGACCTGCGCCGCCGTGGCGGGGTCCCCGGGGATGTTGGCGGTCGGGAAGTGCGAGTAGAGGCCCTCGAGCCGGACGCCCGGCAGCGCGGCGAAGCGCGGGATCAGCGCCTCCGCCTCGTCGAGCCGGACGCCGACGCGCGACATCCCGGTGTCGAGCGCCACGTGGCAGCGCGCCTCGCGCCTCTGCCGCACCGCCTCGCGCGAGACGGCCTCCGCCTCCGCCGGATCGGAGAGGGGGATGCGGATCCCGGCGCGGACGGCGGGCGCGATCTCGTCCGGCAGGAGCGAGCCGAGGATGCCGACGGGGACGCGCCCGCCGGTGGCGGCCTGCGCGGCGAGCGCCTCGGAGAGCTCCGCCGTCGCGATGCCGGCGGCGCCGGCGCGGCCGAGGCGGCGCGCGATCTCGGGCATGCCGAGGCCGTAGGCGTCGGCCTTCAGCACGGCGATCACGCCGAGCGGGGCGACGCCCTCGCGGATCTTGCGGAAGTTGTCCTCGAGGATGGAGAGGTCCGTTTCGAGCGTGACGCGGCTCGGGGCGGGGGAGGTGGCTTTCATTCGCGATCGGTTTCCTTCTGTTCGCGGCGGCGGTCCCGGAAGAAGCCCTGCAGCTCGGCGAGGACCTCGGGGCCGCCGACGGGGAAGAGCGTGGCGGGGCGGTGGTTGAGGCCGGGATGGTCGAACATCCCGAAGACGGTGTGCGCGCCGCGCTTCGGGTCGGAGGCGGCCCACGCGACGAGCGCGAGGCGCCCCAGGACGATCGCCCCGCCGCACATCGGGCAGGGCTCCTTCGTCACGTAGAGCGCGCAGTCGGTGAGGCGCCAGTCGCCGACCTCGGCGGCCGCCTGCGTGATGGCGAGCACCTCCGCGTGCGCCGTCGGGTCCCTGAGCGCCTCGACCTGGTTGTGCGCGCGGCCGACGGGGCGAGCGGTTCCGTCGGGCAGGCGGCGCACGACGACGCAGCCCATCGGCACCTCGCCCTCCTCCGCGGCGGCGCGCGCCTCCGCCAGCGCCATCGCCATCCACTTCTCGTGGAAGGCGGCGGGCTGCGCGAGGAACCAGGCGGCGGTCTCGGCGGGGGGAGGGTTCATGGGGCAGTTAACAGCTAACAACGAACAACGAACAGCTAACAGTTAGAAGTGAAGAGTGAAGAGTGAAGAGTGAAGAGTGAAGAGTGAAGAGTGAAGAGTGAAGGGGAGTGAAGGGGAGGGGAGGGCTAGCGGGAGGCGGAGACGGGGAGTTCGAAGGGGCCGACGGGGAGGCCGGCCTCGGTCGCGAGGTCGCAATTGGGGTAGTCGTCCCAGGCGTAGCGGACGCGGACGGGCTCCATGCCTTGCGGCACCGAAACGCGGACGGTGTCGCGGGCGTCGCACGTCCGGGCGGCGACGCGGACGAAGCGGCCGTCCGCGCCGGCCAGTTCGAAGCCGCGGACCTCCTTGTCCGGGGAAAACCGGACGGGCCGGCTGTCGAGACGCGCGAAGCGCTGGTCGACGAACGCCACCTCGACGGCACCGTCATGGAAGGAGGCCGATTCCCGCGGCACGGGACTCAGCTCCTGGTCTGCGCGGTCGTAGGTCTGCGCGAGGGCGAGAGCGGCGAGGCGTTCGCCGACCGCCCGCTTGTTCTTGGGATGGATGTCCCCGTGGTCGCCGACGTCGATCGCGACGGCCGTGCCGCCGATCCTTTCCCCGATCTGCGTCTGCGCCCAGCGCATCGCGGCCCAGGCGGAGTCGACGGGCTGTTCGTGCGTCTGCATGAAGGCGGCGAGCTGCACGATGTAGAACGGAAGCCAGCCGTCCGGCGTCGTGAAGCCCTCGCGCCATTCGGCGGCGACGGCGGGAAGGAGCGCCTTGTACTGCTCGGCGCGGCCGACGTTGGAGCAGCCCTGGTACCAGATCGCGCCGCGGACGGCCATCGGGAAGAGCGGGGAGAGCATCCCGTTGAAGCAGGCGGCGGGGACGTTCGGGAAGGCGCCGGGCTTGGTGGGGTCCTTCGGCTCGGGGTTCTCGGCGAGCGAGGGCCCCGCGAGGCGCCGCCAGCCTTCGCCCGCGAGCGAGATTGCGGGCGCGGCGTCGCCGAACTCGAGGCGCGGCACGTCCCTGTCCGCGCCGTGGAAGCCGCCGTTGCCGCCCGTGTCGAGCATGCGGATCGCGAGCGTGTTGCGCCCCTCGCGCAGGACTCCGGCGGGGACCCGGTAGCGGCGGACCGCCTGCCAGCCGTCCGTGTGGCCGACCTTGGTTCCGTTGAGGAAGGCGTCGTCCGAGTCGTCGATCAGACCGAGAGCGAGCACGGCGTCCGGCGCGGCGGCCTGTTCGGCCGTAAGGTCGAAGTCGCGGCGCGCCCACACGACGCCGTCGAAGCCGCCGCCGACCGACCGCTCGAACGAGAACGGCATCGCGTCGTCCGCCCAGCCCTCGCCCTCGGCGAAGTCCTGCGCGGCGGCGGCCTCGCCGACCGGATCGATCGACTTCCTCCAGGCGTCGTGGCGTGCCCGGAACTTCTCCGGGCCGCCGTCCTTCCACTCCGCGATGACGCGGCGGCGCTCCGCGACGGCCTTCTCGAGGCCGGGGACCGCGGCGGCGCCCTCGATCGAGAGCCAGGTCTCCGCGATCGTTCCGGACCAGCAGTCCTCGACGAGCCCGACCGGGACGCCGATCTCGCGCTGGAGCTTGCGGCCGAAGAAGAAGCCGCATGCGGAGAAGCCGCGGGCCGTCTCGGCGTTGCAGGGCGTCCACGTGCCGCTGACCGCGTCGCGGGGCTCGATGTCGATGGCGCGCTCGACGTGCAGCAGGCGCACCTGCGGCAGGTCGGCGTCGGCGAGCTCCTTGTCGCCGTCCTTCACGCCCCAGTTGAAGTTCATCTCCATGTTCGACTGTCCGCCGCAGAGCCACACGTCGCCGACGAGGATGTCCTCCAGGGCGAGGCGCGCGCCGTCCGGCGCGGCCTCGCCCGGGCGGGCAAGGGAGCGCTCGACGGCGTCGAGCGCATACGGACCGCCGGCGGAAAGCGAAGGAAGGAGAACGACCCAGCGGGCGTTCTCGCCGACGGTGGCGGTCCGGCGGGCGACGCGACGGCGCTCCTCGCCGTTTCCGGAGAAGAGCGCGACCTCGACCTCGGCTCCCGGCGTGCCGGTGCCCCAGACGGGGACGGGCATGTTGCGCTGCAGGACCATGTGGTCGGAGAAGGGCGAAGCGAGGGCGAACGTCCTGTCCGCGGCGGGCGGCAGCGCGGCGATGCGCGCGGGCACGTCGCGCATCAGATCCTGCTGGTGGACCATGCGGTGGGTGACGGCGACGCTCTGGACGGTGTCGCAGCCGGCGAGGAGCGCGGCGGCGAGGAGGGCGGGGAGGATTCGGGCGGTTTTCATGGCCGAATATTCTACGCCGGCGCCCTCCGGCCCGCAAGCATGGACGCATCCGAAGCGAAAGCGCTGGCGCGCGCGGGCGGTTTGTGGTAGCATCCGCGCCCTTCCGAAACCCAATCGCCACGAAAGGCCTGCCATGGAATCCCTCTCCGACCTCGGTCTCACCGAACTCCAGCTCGAAATCCGGAACACCTGCCGCGAAATCGGCGAGAAGAAGATCCTCCCCGTCCGCGAAAAATACGACGCGGAGGGCATCTTCCCCACCGACATCGCGAAGGACTTCGCCGACGCGGGCCTCTTCGGCCTCTTCATCCCCGAGGAGTTCGGCGGCATGGGCGGCGGAACGATGGACATGGTCGTTGCCGTCGAGGAGCTCTCCAAGTACTGCGCCGGCATCGCCCTCTCGCTCTTCGGCACCGCGCTCGGCACGCTCCCGATCCTGCTCTGCGGCAGCGAGGAGCAGAAGAGGAAGTACCTCCCCCGCATCGCCGAGGGGACGATCGCCGCGTTCGCGCTCACCGAGGCGAACGCCGGGTCCGACGCCGCCGGCGTCCGCACGACCGCGGTCGAGGACGGCGACGGCTACGTCCTCAACGGCACCAAGCAGTGGATCACCAACGGCGGCGAGGCCGACATCTACACCGTCTGCGCGATGACCGACCCCGGCCGCGGCGCGCGCGGCGCGTCGTTCTTCATCGTCGAGAAGGGCACGCCCGGCTTCAGCTTCGGCAAGAAGGAGAACAAGATGGGCATCCGCGCCTCCGCGACGCGAGAGCTCGTCTTCCAGGACTGCCGCGTCCCGAAGGAGAACCTGATCTGGGGCCGCGGGCGCGGCTTCTTCGTCGCGATGAAGACGCTCGACCAGTCCCGCCCGTCCGTCGCCGCGCAGGCGCTCGGCATCGCCGAGGGCGCGCTCGCGTGCGCCGTGAGGTACTCGCGCGAGCGCCGGCAGTTCGGCCAGCCGCTCTGCGCCAACCAGGGCTACCTCTTCATGCTCTCCGACATGGCGACGAAGGTCGAGGCCGCCAAGGCGCTCGTCTACCGCTGCGCGCAGGCGATGGACGCGGGCCTCAAGGACATCTCGAAGGTCTCCGCGATGGCCAAGTGCTACGCCTCCGACGTGGCGATGTCCGTGACGACGGACGCCGTCCAGGCGCTCGGCGGATACGGCTACATGAAGGAGTATCCCGTCGAGAAGATGATGCGCGACGCCAAGATCACGCAGATCTACGAGGGCACCAACCAGATCCAGCGCGACGTCATCGGCAAGGCGCTGATCAAGGAGGCCGCCTCCGGGCAGATCTAGAGGGGCCTGCTCTTCTTCGTGGCCGCGCGGAGCGCGGCCGCTACCGGAACCCATGGTAGCGGCCGCCGTCCCGGCGGCCGTGCATTTTCTCGAATCCGCCTTAGGCGCGGGCGCCCTTCTTCTGGCCGATGGCTTTCAGAAGGTCGTTGAACCACTTCTGGTCCGTGTCGAAGGGCTTGCCGCCCTTGATGCGCTCGAACTCGCACGCGCGGAGCTTGTCGCCCGCGTTCTCGTCCTGGCCGACGACGCCGCCCTTGGCCTTCGGGTCGAGCGCGACTTTCACCGCGACCTTGGCGCAGGCCTTGATGAGCTTCACGTCGTCCTTGTTGGACGCCGCCGCGCGGCTGAAGTAGCCGGACTTCTGGACCATCGTCTTCTCGGCGCCCAGGAGCTCCGCGAACTGCTTCGCGAACCACGCGCCGGGGTTGATCTTGTCGAGCCGCGGGTGGCCGAAGGCGTCGCGCACGATCTCCTCGCCGCGCGCCTCCATCTCCTTGATGATCGTCGAGACGCCGGCGCCCTCGGAGACGAAGATGTTCACGTTGTCGTGCCTGTCCATCTCGGCGCGGAGGCGCTTGGCCTCGGCCTTGACGTCGAAGGCGAGCTCGGGGATGTAGACGCCGTGGACCTCGTAGTTCTCGCGGGCGAGGCCGAGCTCGGGGAGGAACTTCTTGCCGTCGAGGAGCTTGCGGTAGGCGGCGGCCGTGGCGGCGGTGAGGTAGCCGCAGTTGCGGCCCATGACCTCGTGGACGATCAGCATGCGCGGGTTGGCGCTCTGCTCGCCGACGACGTTCGCGAAGAAGCGAGCGCCCTGCTCGGCCGCGGTCCAGGCGCCCAGGGACTGCTTGATCGGGTAGACGTCGTTGTCGATCGTCTTGGGCATGCCGACGACCTTGAGCGCGTAGCTGTTCTGCGCGAGGTAGGCGGCGAGGTCGGCCGCGGCGGTGTTCGTGTCGTCGCCGCCGATCGTGTGCAGGACGTCGACGCCGTCCTTCACGAGCTGCTCGGCCGCGACCTTCTGCGGGTCCTGGCCCTCCTTGACGAGCCCGCGCTTCACGCAGTCCTTGACGTTCGTGAGCTTCACGCGGGAGTTGCCGATCGGCGAGCCGCCGAAGGTGTAGAGTGCGGCGATGTTCCTGCGCACCGCGGGCGTGACCTTGACGGACCTGCCTTCGAGGAGCCCCTTGTAGCCGGAGACGTAGCAGATGATCTGGATCTTCGGATCGACCTTCGTGTATTCCTCGACGAGGGCGGCGATGGCGGTGGAGAGGCACGGGGCGAGACCGCCGGCGGTGAGGATGGCGACCTTACGGACTTTCTTGGCTTTCATGGGAGGGTGGGGTGGGGGAGTGGTTGCTTGGAATGGCGCGGGAGTATACTCGTCCCCGCCCGGATTATCAAGCGCGCGATTCAATTTTTCGCTTGCCTTTCCAGGGGGCGTTTTGGTAGAAATTCCCTCTCGAACCCCAGTGGCGTTTTCGTCCCAACCGAAAGAATCCGTCCCATGCCAACCGCCTTCGGCATCGACCGCATCCAGCAGCTTCTCCCGCACCGCTATCCCTTTCTCCTCGTGGACCGCGTCCTCGAGGCGGCCGAGGACGGCACGCACCTCGTCGCGATCAAGAACGTGACCGTCAACGAGCCGTTCTTCCAGGGGCACTTCCCCGGCAACCCCATCATGCCCGGCGTGCTCCACATCGAGGCCATCGCGCAGGCGTGCGGCCTCATGTGCCTCTCCGCCACCACGACGGACGCCACGGGCGGCGTCAAGTCCTACGACACGATCCTCGCCTCCGTCGAGGGCGCGAAGTTCCGCCGCAAGATCGTCCCCGGCGACCAGATGCGCATCGAGACGGAGCTGCTGCAGCGCTCCCGCAACATGGGCAAGGCCCGGGGCGTCGTCACCATCGACGGCCAGGTCGCCACCGAGGCCACGCTCGCCTTCCTCCTCGTCCCCCGGAAATAATGCCATGACCAGCATCCACCCCACCGCCGTCGTCGCCCCGGAGGCGAAGCTCGGAGAGAACGTCGTCGTAGGCCCCTACGCCGTGGTCGGCCCCGAGGCCGAGATCGGCGACGGGTGCGAGATCCAGGCCCACGCGGTCATCGACGGCGCCACGACGCTCGGCCCGCAGTGCCAGGTCTTCCCGTTCGCCCACATCGGCGGCAAGACGCAGGACCTCAAGTTCCAGGAGGGCAACCGCACCTTCGTGAAGGTCGGCGCCCGGACCGTCCTGCGCGAGTGCGTGACGATCAACTGCGGGACGAAGGACGGCGAGTCGACGATCCTCGGCGACGACTGCCTGATCATGGCCTACAGCCACCTCGCGCACGGGTGCGTCTTCGGCAACCACGTCATCGTCTCCAACGCCTCCCAGTTCGCGGGCGAGGTGACGGTCGGCGACTGGGCCGTCATCTCCGGGCTCGTCGGCGTCCACCAGTTCGTCCGCATCGGCGCCCACGCGATGATCGGCGGCGGCTCGCTGCTCAAGCAGGACGCCGCGCCCTACTTCATCACCGACGGCCATCCCGCCTCCACGCACGGCATCAACGTCGTCGGTCTCACGCGCCGCGGCTTCGCGAAGGAGACGGTCGACGCGCTCCGCGCCGCCTACAAGCTGCTCTGCCACGACGGCCTCAACGTCTCGGACGCCATCGCCGCCATCGAGCGCGACGTCCCGGACCTGCCGGAGGTCCGCGAGGTCGTCGAGTTCTTCCGGACCACGAAGCGCGGCGTCATCCGCTAGCGCGCCACCGGCCGAGACCGCCGCCCCGCCATGGCCTTCGTCAACGTCCTGCTCCTCTTCGGGATCCTCGCGGTCTCCATCCCGATCATCATCCAGCTCCTGACCCGGCGCCACACGCGCAAGATCATGTGGGGCGCGATGGTGTTCCTCCAGGCCGCGATGAACAAGCGCAAGCGCAAGGTCCTGCTGGAGGACATCCTGCTGCTGGCGTGCCGCTGCCTCCTCCCCGCGCTCGCCGCCCTCGCGCTCGCGCGCCCGTTCGTCACGCCCGGCTCGCGCGTCCCGTGGGTGATCGTCCTGCCGATGATGCTCCTCGCGATCACGCTCTTCGGCATCTCGTTCGCGATGTGGCGCTACCCGAAGTGGCGCCGCCTCTCGATGGCGCTCTCGATCCTCCTCGCCGCGCTCTCCGCGGCGGCGGTCCTTCTCGAGCGCAAGCTCAACCTCTCCCGCTTCGGCGGCGGGGCAAACAAGGACGTGGCGCTCATCGTCGACGGCTCCTCGTCGATGTCGATGACGGGCTCCGACGGCAAGTCCAACTTCGAGAACGCGATCGAGGAGGCCGGCAAGTACATCGAGGGCGCCTCGCGCGGCACCGCCTTCTCGCTCATCCTCGGCGGCCCCGTCCCGGAGATCCTCACGCCGGTGCCCGTCTCGGACCGCCGCGTCCTGCGCGACACCCTCAAGCGCATGCGCCCCTCGCAGGGCACGATGCGCGCGCCGCCCGCGCTCGCCGCGGCGGCCGTGACCCTCGCCGCCGGCAACAACACCGTGAAGCAGGTCATCGTCGCGGGCGACGGACAGACCGTCGGCTGGGATCTCACGAGCGAGGGGCGCTGGGAGTCGATCAAGGCGCTCTTCGGCCAGTTGCGGACGCCCCCGCCCGTCGTGTGGCGCACGCTCCCGCTCCCCGCCTCGATCCGCAACCTCGCCGTCTCCTCGGTCACGCTCTCGCGCGAGGTCGTCGGCGCCGACCGCGAGGTCAAGGTGCGCGTCACCGTCTCCAACCCCGGCACCGAGGCCGTGACGCCCGGCGGCGTCTCGCTCGCGATCGGCCCGAAGGTCCTCAAGGCGAAGGACGCCCGCCAGCTCGAGCCGGGCGACTCGCAGACGTTCGAGTTCCCGCATACGTTCGAGAAGCCCGGCGCCGCGGTTCTCACCGCGACCGTCGAAGCGGGCGACGACCTGCCGGAGGACGACACGTTCCGCCTCGTCGTGCCGGTCCTGGACACGCTGCGCGTCCTCGTCGTGGACGGCGACGGCTCCGGCTCGCCCCTCTCCCGCGGCTCGACCTACCTCTCGCTCGCGCTCCGGCCCGAGCTCGCGGGCAAGGGGATCTCCGGCGCCGCGGCGGCCGACTCCTCCGCCGCGAAGGCCGGGTATCTGCTCGAGACCGTCGTCGAGGACGTCGCGCGCGCGGCCGCGCGCACCGACTTCTCGCCGTTTGCGGCCGTCGCGCTCTGCAACGTCCCGCGCCTCTCGGACGCGACGCTCGCCGCGCTCGGGATCTACGTGCGCGACGGCGGCGGGCTGCTGCTCCTCCCCGGCGCGCGCACGAAGCCCGCGCCGCTCAACGCCTGGGCCGTCGACGGCGAGCCCGTCCTCCCGATGGAGCTTTCGCAGTGGACCTCGCGCGACCCCGCCGCGGAGTCGCCGCCGAGGATCGACACCTCGTCCTTCTCGCACGACGCCCTCCGCGCCCTGCGCGCCGGCACCGACCTCGGCGACGTCGCGCCGCTGCAGCGCTGGTCGCTCAAGCCCGGCTTCGGCGGGACCGCCTTCCAGGCCGCGGCGCTCACGGACGGCTCGCCGCTCCTCGCGATCAAGACGTTCGGCCGCGGGACCGTCGCGCTCTGCGGCCTCCCGCCGGACCCGGTCGCCTCCGACCTCCCGACGCGCCGCGCCTTCGTGCCGTTCGTGCACGAGCTCGTCTACTACCTCTCGCGCCCGATGGCGGCCGACCTCAACGTCCAGCCCTCCGACGGCGCGACGCTGCTCCTCGCCCCGCGCCTCTCCTCCGGCCCCGCGGACGGCCAGCAGACCGGCGGCCTCACCGCGCGCTACTACTCGCAGCGCGGGTTCAAGGGCGACTTCGTGACGCGCATCGACCCGGGCATCGATTTCAACTGGGGCAACAACGCGCCCCACCCGAAGGTCCCCGCCGACAACTTCTCCGCCATCTGGACCGGCTCCGTCGTCGCGCCCGCCGACGGGATCTACACGTTCCAGCTCGGCTGCGACGACCGCGGCTCGCTGCGGATCGACGGCAAGCAGGTCGCCGTCGTCTCCCAGTGGAACGTGCCCCAGAGCTCGCCGCCGATCCGGCTTCGCGCCGGCCGCCCCGTTCCGATCGAGGTGCGGATGGAGGAGGACGCGCAGGGCGCGAGCGCGTCGCTGCGCTGGCAGCCGCCCGGGAAGAGGCAGATGGAGAAGATCCCCGCCTCCGCCCTCCGGCCCGGCTCGCTCGAGATCGTCCAGGTGAAGGATCCGCGCGGCGAGACGTTCCTCGCGGAGCTTTCGCAGAACGACTCCGGCACCTCGCTCAAGATCTCGCGCTCGCTCTTCCCGGGGCTCTACGAGTGCAAGCCCTCCGAGGGCGGGAGCTTCCCGGCGGCGATCGCGCCGTGCATCGCGCCGGACGGCGCGCTCCGCTTCAGCGTGCAGGCGGGGACCGAGGAGAGCACGATGCTCGCGATCTCGCAGGAGCAGGCCGACCGGCTCCGCAAGTTCGTCTCGCTCTCGCTCGCGACGAAGATCGAGGACGTGCAGTCGATCCTCCGCGGCTCGGCCTTCGGCAAGGAGATCTGGCGGCTCTTCGCGATCGCGGTGCTCTTCTTCCTCGTCGCGGAGATCGCGCTCTCGCGGTGGATCTCCATCCAGCGCCGCGAGGGCCAGGAGACCGACGTCGACTTCACCAACGAGGGCGAGATGGGCAAGGCCTCCTTCAAGGACGCCCTCAAGAAGCTCAAGAGCCGGTAGCGCGCGGCCGCAACGTCGTGGTGCCAAATGTGGGGAACGTCCGGTCGCGCTTCCCCTCGTCCGTCGTGGAACCGGATTCATCAATTGAACGATCGTTCAAATAATGATTGACACGGGGACGGGCGGCGGGGATAATGCGGGGGAAAGGAGAGAATACGCCATGAAGAACGCCACCGCAGGGGCCGCCGGAGAGGCGGCGAAGCCGATGACGCGCCGAGAGAAGGAGCGCCTCGCCCATCGCGCCGCCATCCTCGACGCCGCCGAGCGCGTCTTCGCCGCCAAGGGCTTCCCCGGCGCCACGATCGCCGAGATCGCCCGCGAGGCCGAGTTCGCCGTCGGCTCGATCTACAACTTCTTCCCCGGCAAGCGCGAGCTGGCGGAGGCCGTCATGCTCCGCATCGCCACGGAGCGCGTGGAGGAGGTCGAGCGCGAGGTCCTTCCGCTCGCCGCCGCGTCCGGCGCCGCCGGCCTGCGCTCGTTCGTCCGCGTCTGGGTCCGCCACCACGCCACGCACGGCCCCTTCCTCCGCATGGGGATGGAATACCAGCGCTCCCAGGGTCATCGCGAGCCGCCCGAGGCGTTCAAGAAGCTCTTCCGCGACTATCGCGCGGCCTCGGAGCGCTTCTTCGCGGAGGGTCTCCGCGCCGGACTCTACCGCGCCCTCCCGGCGGCGGACCTCGTCCGCACGTTCGAGGGCCTCGCCCACGAATACCTCTTCGAGTGGGACCGCGCGCCCGCCGACTCCCGCCCCTCCGCCGCGAAGCTCGAGGAGCGCCTCTTCGCGGTCCTTTCCAAGCTCCTGCTCGTTCCGTAGCGGGCCAAGCAGGCCCCGCGACGGCTTTCCTCCCATGAAGCGCGCGACACGCCCTTCCGTCCTCGCCGCCGGCGCGATCCTCGCCGTCCCGGTCCTCGCCGTCCGGGCCCTCGCCGCGCCGGTGGACGAGGCCGATGCGGTCGCCGCAGCCCGCGCCTGGGCGCGGCTCCATCCCGACGTGTGCGGCGACGCGGCCGGCGCGTTGGCGGCGGCGGAGGTCCTTTCGGCGTCGGACGGGGACGGCACGACGCTCTTCCATGTCGTGCGGCTCCCCGGCGGCGGCACCGTCGTCACCTCCGCCGACGACGAGCTGGAGCCCGTCGTCGCGTTCGCGGGCTCCGCCGCCGCGACGCTCGACGACGGCAACCCGATCTGGGAAATCCTCCGCGCCGACATGGCGCGCCGCCTCGCCGCGCTCGCGGAGGACGGCGCCGCCGCCACGGCCGGCGCCCTGGCCCCGACGCGGCTTTCCGCCGCGAAGCGCGCGGCGGTCGCGGACGGCGGAGACGCCGCGCCGGCCGCCCGGACGACGCCCGCCGGCCGCGCCGCCCATGCGGCCGCCTGGTCGGCGCTCCTCGAGGTCGGCGCCGACTTCCCCGCGACCCTCCGGACGACCGCCCGCCCGGACGCCCGGACGAAGGCGGCCCCGTCCTCCGGCAACGGGCTCGACGCGGTCTCCGACATCCGCGTCGCCCCGCTCCTCGAGACGAAGTGGGGACAGGGCGGCGTCGCCGGCGGCCCCGCCTTCAACTACTACACGCCGAACCGCTACGTCTGCGGCTGCGTCGCGACCGCGCTCGCGCAGGTGATGCGCCACCACCGGTTCCCGACCGCCTCGATCGCGCCCTTCACGAAACCGTGCGAGGTGGACGGCGTCGGCCGGGACGCGACGTCGCGCGGCGGCGTCTTCGCCTGGTCGTCGATGCCGGCCGTCTTCGGTCCCTCCTCGACGGAGGAGCAGCGCAAGGCGGTCGGGCATCTCTGCTACGACTGCGGCGTCGCGGTGCAGATGGACTGGGGCGCCTCCGCGTCCGGCGCCTACATGCACCTCCAGGCGGATGCGCTCGTCGTCCAGTTCGGCTACGCCTCGGCCCGCCCGGTCTTCGGCGCCGCCGCCGACGGCAACTTCACCGAGGAGGAGGAGGTGCTGCTGATCCGCTCGAACCTCGACGCCGGGCTCCCGGTGCTCGTCGGCATCAAGGGCCACGCGATCGTGGCGGACGGCTACGGCTACATCGGCGGCCAGCTCTACACCCACCTCAACCTCGGCTGGGAGGGCGACTACGACGCCTGGTACAACCTTCCCGACGTCCAGACGCTCTACACCAGCTCCGTCTTCGACGAGGCGGTCTGCAACGTCCATCCGATGCTCGTCGGCGAACTGCTCACGGGCCGCGTCACGGACTCCGCCGGACGTCCGCTCTCCGGCGTCGCCGTGAGCGTCCGCGCGACCGGCGAGTCCGTCCCCTGCGACACGGGCTCGACCGGCGCGAACGGCATCTACGCGCTCCGGGTGCCGGAGGGCGGGCGCTACGCCGTCACGGCCTCGGGCGGCGGCCACGAGCGGACCGCCGCCTTCGACGTCGCCGCCGGCCGCGACGCCTCGGTGCTGGGGGCCGTGATACAGGACCACGGCGCGATCGGCGGCCGCGCGGGCTGCGACATCGTCCTTTCCGACGCCGGCGAACCCGTCGCCCTCCGCGTGAACGGCAGCGACACGGTCCGCTCCGGCGTCCCCGCCGCCTTCGACTGCGAGGCGCTCTCCGCCGACGGCCTCGCCTGGTCCGTCCCCGCCGCCTGGTCGCTCGCGGCGCCCGTCCCCGCGGGCGCCGCCGTCGACGCCGCCGGGCGGCTCTCGGTCCCCGCCGCGGACGCGCCGCGGCGGCTCTTCCTCGTCGCCGCGTGGGGCGGCCTCGCCGCGACGCAGACCGTCGTCGCCGCCGCCGCGGGCGCGCCGGCCCCTCCCGCCGTCCTCAAGGCGTCCGTCGGCGAATACACGGAGGGCGTGCGCCTCGCGTGGAGCGCCTCGCCGGGCGCCGAGAGCTACACGGCCTACCGCGCCGCGACGCCCGTCGCCCCGCGCACGCGCCTCATGACGACGACGTTCACGAACGCGCTCGACACGACGGTCCCCGCGGGCACGAACCACGTCTACTGGGTGAAGGCGAACAACGCCGCCGGCCGCAGCGAGCTCTCCCCGTCCGCCGTGGGCCTGCGCGCCGCGGACAACGCCGCCGGCGATCTCTACGCCGAGGCGCTCGAGGCGCCGTGGGTCTCCGCCCAGGTCTGGGACTTCGACCATTGGTCGCTCGTCACGACGGACGCGCACGACGGCGAGGACGCCCTCCTCGCGAACGACGAGGCCTCCGGCGGCTCCCCGATCATGTTCCGCTTCGCCGTCTCCGGCCCCTGCACCGTCCGCATCTGGTACCGGCTCCGGTTCGCCAAGGCGATCGTCCTCTTCTGCCGCGACAGCGACGTCTTGCGCGGGAACCTCTCCTTCACGCCCGAGCAGAACGTCGACACCGGGTGGACGCAGCTCGAGATCCCGGTTGCCGAAGGGTCGCACCACGTCACCTTCAACTACGTCCCGATGGAGCCGGCGTCCGGGAGCGGCTTCCGGGGCTTCGCGCTCGACGCGCTGTCGGTCGAGCGCCCGGCCCCGCCCGCGGCCCCGCCCTTCGCGGTCGGCTCGGCGGAGGCGGCGGACGACGGCGCGTTCCGCGCGCGTCTCCCCGGCTCCGAGGGCATCGTCTACACCCTCGAGCGCAGCGAGACCCTGGACCCCGCCACGGCGGTCTGGACCGACGCCTCCGTGCCGGTCGTGGCCCCCGCCGGCGGCGCGCCCGTGCTGCTCGTCGATCCCTTCGCCGACCTTCCGGCGGCCTTCTACCGCGTTCGCGCCGAAGCCCCGGCGCCGTGACGGAACACCATGAAAACGGACTTTGAACCAGTCGATCTCTCGCATCCCGGCCGCGCTCACTTCGTCGGCGCGGGCGGCGTCGGCATGGCCGGCGTCGCCTTCCTGCTGCGCCGCCTCGGCTGGGAGGTGACGGGCTGCGACGGCTCCCGCGCGCCGCTCCTCGACTGGCTCGCCGCGCGCGGCATCCCCGCGGTTGCGGGGCACGATCCCGCACATCTCGAACCGCGCCCGGACCTGGTGGTCCGCACGCCCGCGGTGCACGACGACAACCCGGAGCTCGCGGCCGCCCGCGCGGCGGGCGTCCCCGTCGTCGCGCGCGGCGACGCGCTCGCCGCCCTGTCCGCGCGCTACGAGACCTACGCGGTCTGCGGCTCGCACGGCAAGACCACCACCTCGACCTTCCTCGCGACGATCCTCCGCGCGGAACGCCCCGCCGACACGCTCTGGTGCATCGGCGGCGCGTCGGCCGCGCTCGGCGGGGACGTCGCCGGCGGCGACGTCCCCGCCGAGCGGTCACACGGTCACACGGTCACACCGTCGAACGGTCACGCCGTCGAACCGCTGGACCGTGTGGCCGTCGGACCGTGTGACCGTGTGACCCAGGAAGCGGCGCCGCCGCTTCTCGTCGCCGAGGCCGACGAATCCGACGGCACGCTCGCGCGGTATTCGCCGGCGGTGACGGTCCTCACGAACCTCGACCTGGACCACGTGGACCGGTTCCCGTCGGTCGCCGCGTTCGAGCGCGTGTTCCTCGACTGCATCGCGCGCACCTCGCGCGCGCTCGTCTTCGGCATCGACCATCCGCGCGCGGCCGCGGTCGCCGCCGCGTCGCGCCATCCGCGCCGCGTGTCGTTCGGCTTCTCGCCCGCCGCGAAGTGGCGGCTCGTCTTGTGCGAGCCGGACGGCGCCGGCACGCGCTCGGTCCTGCGGACGCCGGACGGCGCGGAGCTGCCGCTGCGTCTCCCGGTCCCGGGCCGCCACAACGCGCTCAACGCCGCCGCCGCCATCGCCGCGGCGGCCGAGGCGGGCGTCGCGCCGGAGCGCGCGGTCGCCGCGCTGGAGCGCTCCGCGTCGCTCCCCGCGCGCCGCTTCGAGCGCATCGGCGCGCCTGAGGGCTTCGCCGTCGTCTCGGACTACTCGCACCACCCGAGCGAGATCCGCGCCCTCGTCGCCACCGCGCGCGGCGTCCCGCACCGGCGCATCGTCGCCGTCTTCCAGCCGCACCGCTACACGCGCACGCGCACCTTCCTCGAGGACTTCCCGCCCGCCTTCCGCGGCGTCGACGACCTCGTGCTCTGCCCCGTCTACGCCGCCTCCGAGTCCCCGATCCCCGGAGGCACCTCGGCCGACCTCTACGCGGCGTTCCGCGCGGCGGCGGCCGCCGCGGGGGCACATGGTCGCACCGTCGCACCGTCACACGGTCGGACCGTCGAAACATCGGACCGTGTGACCGTCGAACCGTGTGACCGTGCGACCAGGGGATCGGCGGCGGCGGAGCCGCCGCCGATCCCCGTGCCGGTCTTCGCCGAGTCGCTCGACGACGCGTTCGACTACCTTGCCGCGACGATCCGCGAGGGCGACCTCGTGCTCGTCGTCGGCGCGGGCGACGTGAACGCGCTCGCCCCGCGCCTCGCCGCCGTGAGGCCCGCGCCGGAGCCGCCGCCCGTGCTGCTCCTGTCCGCCTACGGCACCCGCGCCCCCGCGCCGGGCTTCCGCATCGCCGCGTCGCTCGACGCGCTCCGCGCCGCCCTCGCCGAGGCGCGCGCGGCGGGCACCGCCCTGCGCGTCCTCGGAGCCGGCACCAACACGCTCGTCGCCGCGACCGGCGTGCACGGCCCCGTCGCCCGCCTCCGCGGCCCCGACTTCGACTTCATCCGCGATCTCCCAACCACGGAACACGCGGAACGCACGGAATCAGAGGGCGCGTCCTCGGCGCGTCCTCCCATTCAGCATTCAGCATTCAGCATTCAGCATTCCTACCTGGAGGTCGGCGCCGCGACGACCGGCACGCGCCTGCTCGCGCACTGCCGCGCGCACGGGCTCTCGGGGCTCGAGGCGCTCGTCGACATCCCCGGGACGGTCGGCGGCTGGCTCGCGATGAATGCGGGCACGCGATTCGGGTCGTTCTGCGACCGCGTCGAGAGCGTCCGCGCGCTGGGGCCGGACGGCGCCGAGCTCATGCTCGGCCCCGACGACCTCCGCGCGTCCTACCGCGCCTGCCCCGGGCTGGCGGGCCTCGTGGCGGTGTCCGTGACGCTGCGCCTCTCGCCGCTCCCGCAGGAGGAGATCGCCGCGCGGATGAAGGAGCTCTCCGAGAAGCGCCTCTCCTTCGCGGGCCTGCGCACGTGCGGGAGCGTCTTCAAGAACCCGCCCGCGCCGTCGCCGACCGCGGGGCAGCTCTCCGACCGCGCCTTCTGCAAGGGCCTGCGCGTCGGCGGCGCCCACGTCGCCGCGCGCCACGGCAACGTCATCTCCGCCGACGGCACCGCGACGCCCTCCGACGTCCAGGCGCTGCTCCACCTCGTCGCCGACCGCGTCTTCGCCTCGAGCGGCGTCCTCCTCGAGCCCGAGCTCCGCATCCTGCGCTAACCCCGCAATTCCGGCATCCTCGCGCTCGCCTAGTCGCGGGCGTTCAGGCGCGGAGGAGGGCGGCGAGCTTGTCGGCGGTGACGGGCTTGAGCAGGACGCCGTCGAAGCCCGCGGCGGCCGCCTTGGACGGGAACTCGACGTCGGCGGTCACCGCCACGACGCGCAGCCCGCGCAGCGCCGGGTCGTCGCGCACGGCGCGCGCGAGCCCCTCGCCGTCGAGGTTCGGCATCCAGATGTCCGTGAGCAGCAGGTCGAAGGGGTCCGCGCCCGCCGCCCGCAGCGCGGCGAGCGCCTCGACGCCGTCCGCCGCCGACGCGATGTCGAAGGCGCCAAGCTTGCGCAGCTGCGCCTGCAGCACCATCAGGTTGATCTTCACGTCGTCCACGACGAGGATGCGCCGCGGCGCCGCCGCCGGCGCGGGGGCGGGCGCGGGCGCCGCAGGCGCGGCGCCTTCCGGCGCGGGAGCCGGGGCGGAGGCCCGCTCCGGGCCGGGGCGGCGCTCCGGTTCGCCGGCGGCGCGGACGCCGGGGACGCTCACCGAGAAGACGGAGCCGACGCCCGGCTCGGACTCGACGCCGAGCGCGCCGCCCATCGCGGCGGCGAGCTGCTTGCAGATCGCGAGCCCGAGGCCCGTGCCGCCGTTGCGCGCGGTCTTGGAGTCGACCTGGACGTAGGCCGCGAGGATGCGCTCGCGGTCCTCCTCCGAGATGCCGCAGCCGGTGTCCTCGACCTCGAGCCGGAACGCGTCCGTGGCGGGGTCCCACGAGGCGCGCAGCTCCACGTGGCCGCGCTCGGTGAACTTGACGGCGTTGCCGGCGAGGTTGAAGACGATCTGGCGCAGGCGCTGCGGGTCGAGCAGCAGCGGCGGCATCGCGCCGGCGCGGACGCGGATCTCGACGCTCGGGTCGGCGCCGGAGGCGCGGAAGGAGTCCGCGACCGCGGCGAGCAGCGCGGGGACGTCGGTCGGCTCGGGCCGGATCAGCATCTTGCCGCTCTCGAGCTTGGAGAGGTCGAGCACGTCGTTCACGAGCCCGAGCAGCGTGCGGCCGCTCACGAGGATCGAGTCGATCGCCTGGTCGCGCTCGGCCGGGGTCTCGAACCCCGCCCGGAGCATCTCGGTGTAGCCGATGATCGCGTTGAGCGGCGTCCGGATGTCGTGGCTCACGGTGGAGAAGAAGTAGCTCTTCGCGCGCGCCTTCTCGAGGTCCGTCTCGCGCTCGCGGCGCACGAGGATGCGGTAGAGGACGAACAGCAGCCCGAACGCGAGGACCGTGGCGGCGGTCTGGACGGAGCTGTCGCGGTTCACGGCGAGCACGGCGTCGGACACCGCGGCGCGGGTTTCGCCCGGGTCCCAGGCGGACGCCTCCCCGCGCTCGAGGATGCGCACGCCCGCGTCGTGCGCGGAGCGGCGGACCCACAGCACCGAGAGGCCGAGGATGACCGCGAGGAGCGAGATCCACACGACGGCGGAGCGCCCGAACCGGTGGCGGACGTCGCGCCGGAAGACGGAAAGGAACACGACGAGCCCCGCGAGGCACCAGAGCGCGAGCGCGAGGTAGGACTCGGTCGCCATCGGCGCGTCGTCCGAGAGCAGCGGCAGCGCGAAGAGCACCGCCATCGCGACCGAGAGCGCGAAGCCGGCGGCGCCGGACGCGGCCGAGAGGCGCCGCCGCTCGGCGCGCGCCGTCTTGAAGACCGCCGCCGACGCGTAGGCGTAGGCGACCGCGACGCCGATGATCGCCGTGTCGAGGATGACGCCGACGATCGTCCGCCCGAGCGGGGACGTGACGAGCGAGACGGCGGCGATGGCGACCACGGCGTTGCGCGGGGAGCCGTCCGCGCCGCGGCGCCCGAACCACGCGGGCAGCGCGCCGTCGTCCGCCATCGCGCCCAGGAGCCGGCTCGCGGCGAGCGTGTTGCCGACGAGGTTCGTGAAGATCGCGAGGAGGAGCGTCGCGCCGACGACGGCGCGGCCGCCCGCGCCGAACGGCCGCGCGGCCGCGCGGAACGCCTCGTCCGTGAGGTCGCCCGGGCGGGCGAGCGCCGCGACCCAGCCGCCGCCGCCATCGACGGGCGCGAGCGCCGGCAGGAGGGACAGCAGCACGTAGGCGACCGCCGCCGCGCCGATCGCCGCGGCCATCGCGGCGAAGGCGCGCCGCCGGGGGAACTTCGCCTCGCCCGAGATGTTGGACACCGCCTCGAACCCGACGAACATCCACGGGGCGACGGCGAGCACGCCGAGGACCTGCGCCAGGCGCGGGCCGCCCTCCGGCGCGAACGCGGGGCCCATCGCGGGCAGGCCGCCGCGGTGCGCGGCGGCGGCCGCCGCGAAGCAGGCGAGAATTCCCGCGGCGAACGCGAGCGACATCGCGACGAGCGCGTGCCCCGCGAGGCGGCGCCGGCAGCAGACCGCGGCCGCGGCAGCCGCGGCGCCGACCGAGAGCAGCGCCTCCCCGGCGAAGACCTCCAGCCCGGCGACCGTCCAGGACGGGCCGAAGCGGAAGACGTCGCCCAGCGCGAAGCGCGCGACGAGGACGAGCACCGTCGCGTCGCCCCAGACGATGGCCGCGTAGGTGAGGCAGAGGAACCACGCGCAGAGGAAGCCGTGGTCGATGCCGAAGGCGGCCTTCGCGTAGGCGTAGACGCCGCCTGGGCCGGGGCGGCGGTTGAGGAGGAAGTGGAAGTTCCAGGCGACGAGCGCCATCGCGAGCCCGCCGAGCAGGACGCCGATCGCGGTGCCGAGCGGGCCGGCCGCCGGGAGGAGCGTCGTCCACGGGATCGAGAGCGCGTCCCAGCCCAGGGCGCACCCGAAGGCGAGCGCCCAGGCGCCAAGCAGGGAGAAGCGGCCGCGGTCGTTCATGACCGCGGATTCTACCACCCCGCGCCCCCGCCCGCAATCCCGTTTCCGCCGTCGGGAAGAGGGTCGCGCCTCCTCCGGCGGTCCGCCGGGGCGAAAAACCGGATTGACACGGAAGCGGGCCGTGACAATAATGGTGCGCACGCCGCGCGACCTGCGCCGGTCCCCGAAAAATGAGCAAGATCTCCGACGCCGCGGACAAGGTCCGCCAGATCTCCGACAAGGCCCAGGCGGCCTCCGCCGAGGCGAAGGCCGCCGCGGGGCGCGCGAAGGCCGCCATGGACGAGGCGCGCGAGACCGCGAACAAGGCGCGCGCCGCCGCCGGCAGGGCGAAGGCGGCCGCCGCGAAGGCCGCCGAGTGGGCGGCGGCCGCGAAGGGGTGGCTGCGCCACGCCGCGACGTTCGCCACGCGCGACGTCTGGGACGTCGAGGTCTCCGCCCTGCGCGGCCTGCACCGCTTTCTCGTCCGGTTCGTCCGCACCGTCTACCTCGTCGGGCGCGGGTTCCGGCGCAACGAGGTCGCGCTGCGCGCCTCGTCGCTCACGTTCGTGACGATGCTCTCCATCGTCCCCGTCCTCGCCCTCGCGCTCTCGCTCGCGAAGGTCGCGACCGACGGCGACCACCTGCGCGACTACGTGAAGAAGCAGGTCCACGAGCTCGTCTTCGCCTCCGCCGCGATCCCGATGCCGAACATTCCCGGCGCGCCGGCGACGGCGGATGCAACCACGGAAAACGCGGAAGACACGGAAGGCCAAGCCGCCGAGGGCGGAACCGAGGAACACGGGGAAGGGCTTGCCGCCGATGGAGGAACCACGGAACACACGGAAGACACGGAAAAGCCCGCCGCCGAAGGCGAGCCCGTCGGCGGGACGAGCTCTCCGAGCGAGCCGAACCCGGAAACGGACATTCAGCATTCAGCATTCAGCATTCAGCATTCCTCCGGCGCCGACGGCGCCGGCTCCGCCGCGCCGTCGGCGCCGGAGGGCGTGATCACCGAGGACACGCTCCTCGATCTCGTCGACAAGGGCTTCGACATCGTCGAGCAGCTCAACTTCGGCACGCTCGGCGGCATCGGCCTGCTGATGCTCGTGTGGACCGTCATCAGCGTCATCGGCAACGTCGAGCAGGCGTTCAACCGCGTGTGGGGCGTCTCCGAGACGCGCCCCTTCTTCCGCAAGGTGACCGACTACCTCGCCGTCGTCATCATCCTGCCGTTCCTCGCCGTCGCGGCCTCGTCCGTCCCGGTCCTCGCGGCGCTGGAGAGGAAGATGGCCTCGTTCGACGCGGCCGTGGGGCTCTCGCGCTTCGCGGGCTTCCCGGTGTTCCGCGTGCTGTGGGTGCTCGTGATCCTCTCGCTCGGCTTCTGCCTCGTGCTGCGCGGCGCGCCGAACACGCACGTGCGGTTCCGCCCCGCGCTCGCCGGCGGCTTCCTCGCGGCGGTCGGCTTCAGCGTGTGGCTCAAGCTCTGCCTCAAGCTGCAGATCGGCGTGGCGAAGTACAGCCAGTTCTTCGGGACCTTCGCCGCCGTGCCGATCCTGCTCTTCTGGGTCTACGTCTCGTGGATGATCCTGCTCGTCGCCGCGGAGGTCTCCTTCGCACTGCAGAACGCGGACACCTACCACCTCGAGTCGGGCTGGACCGCGCCTTCGCAGCGCGCGCGGACGCTCTTCGCGGCGGCGCTGCTGCGAGACCTGGCGCACGGCATGAAGGAGGGCGGCGGGCCGCTCGACCTCGTCGCGTGGAACCGGGAGCACCGCGTGTCCGTGCGCCTTGTGCGCGACGTCGCCGCGACGCTCGTGCGCGCGGGGATCCTGGCGCCGGTCGACGGCCGGCACGACGTCTACGCCGCGCTCGTCGACCTGCAGAGCTGGACCCTGGGCGACCTCGTCCGCGCGCTCGCCTCCGACGGCGCCTCGGCCGAGGAGCTCTCGGTGGACGACCTCCCCGCCGCCGCCGCCGCCCGCGCCCGCCTCGACGCCATCCCGGACGACTGGCCCGCCCTCCGCGACCTGCCCGCCTGAGGCGGCGTCCGGCGCGAAGGCCCGTTTGCCCCGCGCGGCGGGGTCTGGTAGAATCCCGCCACGAACGCGCACACACGCAGCCATGAGCGACAGCAAGCCCCAGAAACGCCGCCTCCGGAAGGACGACCTCCGGACCTTCTCGCGCCTCCTCGTCTTCGCCCGGCCCTACTGGTGGCGGCTCGCGGTCGGCGCCGTCACCTCCGCGCTCGGCGGCGGCTCGATCATCGCGATGTTCGTCGTCGCGCAGCAGCTGCTCTCCTTCCTCGTCGACAACCACCAGCTCATGGACGACGACCCCGCGCCGCCCGCCATCGAGCAGGTCGTCGCGGACGGCGCGGCCGCGGCGGAGCCGCCAGCCGCCGCCGCCCCCGCGCCGGAGCCCGCGCCAGCCGAGGCCTCGGCCGCCGCCGTCCCTGCGCCGGAGCCCGCGGCCGAGGCCGCCGCGCCGAAGAACGGCTACGTCGACCGGCTGTCGCGCAAGCTCTCCGGGCAGCTCCTCCGCGACAAGCAGAGGGAACTGCTGCTCCGCAAGGGGCTCGAGGGCCTGTTCGGCGTCGCGGTGATGCTGCTCGTGGTGATCGCCGTGAACTCGGTCTGCCAGTTCATGAGCATGTACTTCCTGCAGTGGGTCGGGCAGCGCGTCGTGATGGACCTGAGGGAGGCGATCTTCGCGCACCTGCAGCGCCTCTCGGTCTCGTTCTACAACTCGCAGCGCGCGGGCGACATGATCTCGCGCACGGTCGCCGACACGCAGCTGCTGCAGACCACGGTCTCGAACGTCATCACCGACGCCATCCGCCAGCCGCTCACGCTGCTGATGGTGCTCGTCTTCATCGTCGTGATCGAGTGGAAGCTCGCGCTCTTCGCGCTCGTGCTCGTGCCGACCGTCGTCGTGCCGATCGTGCTCATCGGCCGCCGCCTGCGCCGCATCAGCCGCGAGGGGCAGGTGCGGCTCGCGGAGCTCACGAGCGTCATGAAGGAGGCGCTCGACGGCGTCGCGGTCGTGAAGGCGTTCGGACAGGAGGAGCGGATGGAGGGGCAGTTCAACCGCCTCTGCCACGGCTTCTTCCGCCAGATGATCCGCGCCACGAAGGCCAAGTGCCTCAACGACCCGATCACGCACATCGTGGGCGGCCTCGGCGGCATGGGCGTGCTGGTCTACGCCATGGTCGTCGGGATGCCGCTGGAGGAGTGCGTCATCTTCGCCGGCGCGATCTGGGCGCTCTACGAGCCGGTCAAGAAGATCGGCCGCATCTCGATGGAGATCCAGCAGAGCAGCGGCGCCGCGGACCGCGTCTTCGAGATCCTCGACGCGCCGGTCACCGTCGTCGAGGCGCCGGACGCGAGGCCGCTCGAGGGCCCTCTCTCGGAGATCGAGCTGCGCGGCGTCGAGTTCCGCTACGGCGAGAAGCCCGTCTTCGACCGGCTCGACCTGACGATCCGCGCGGGCGAGAGCCTCGCCGTCGTCGGCCCCTCCGGCGGCGGAAAGACCACCCTCGTGAGCCTCCTGCTGCGCTTCTTCGACCCCGACTCCGGCGCGGTCCTGCGCAACGGCGTCGACATCCGGGGCGCGACGTTCGCGTCGCTCCGCTCGCGCATCGGGCTCGTGCTGCAGGACACGTTCCTCTTCAACGACACCATCGCCGCCAACATCGCCTTCGGCAAGCCGGACGCCACGCGCGAGGAGATCGAGGAGGCCGCGCGCCTCGCGCACGCGGACGAGTTCATCCGCGCCAAGGAGAACGGCTACGACACGATGGTCGGCGAGCGCGGCGTCTCGCTCTCGGGCGGGCAGAAGCAGCGCATCGCGATCGCGCGCGCCCTCATCCGCAAGCCGGAGCTGCTCATCCTCGACGAGGCGACCTCGGCGCTCGACACCGACAGCGAGCGCGCCGTCCAGGCCGCCATCGACGACCTGATGGGCCGCCTCACCGTCGTCGTGATCGCGCACCGCCTCTCGACCATCGCCAAGTGCCGCCACGTGGCCGTCGTGGCGAACGGCGGCGTCGCCGAATACGGCACGCAGGCCGAGCTGCTGAAGAACCCGGACGGCATCTTCACGCACCTGCACACGCTGCAGTTCGAGGCGCCGGCGCCCTAGAGGAAAAGGTGCGGCCGCCGTCCCGGCGGCGCCGCTCTTGTTTCGGCGACCCTAGAGGTCGTCCGGCGGAAGGTCCTCGTAGTCGTCTTCCGGCGGCGGCTCGCTCGGATCGCTCGCCCCGGCCGGCGCCGCGGGGAAGGCCCCCTCCGGCTCGCTTCGCTCGCCAGCTCCCCCAAGGGGGGATCCGGCTTCGCCGGAAAAGGGCTCTGCGTTCTCTGCGCTCTCCGCGTGAGAATCCGACTCCGCGGACTCCGCGTGAGACACCTCCTCCGGCTCGCTTCGCTCGCCAGCTCCCCCAGGGGGGGAGCCGGCTTCGCCGGGGAAGGGCTCCGCGTTCTCTGCGCTCTCTGCGTGAGGTTCTTCGTCCTCGAGGCCGGCGAGGGTGCGCACGACGGCCTCTCCGCGCGTCCAGTCGCGCAGCTGCCGGATCGTGCCGCGCGCTTCCATCCGGCGGCGCATGAGGTCGGGCGTGTCCGGCGCACCGGGGGCGGGCGTCGCTTCGGCGAGCCGGGACTGCAGGTGGCGGCGCCACGCGGCGAGGACGAGGTCGTGGGCGACGTCCTTCGCGAGGAAGTTTTCGCTCGTGCCGGTGCGGTCGTGCCGCGCGGCGACGGTCCCGAGGAACTTCTCCACCGCCGGATCGGACTGCTGCAGGTCGTAGACCGGGTCGGTCGACGCGCCGACGCTCGAGTAGAACGCCTCGGCGATGCGCCGAACGAGCGGGCACGGCAGGATCGAGGCGGGCAGGAGCCGCGAGAGCGCGTTGAGCGTGCCGGGCTCCTCGAGGCAGTGGTTGAGGAGGAATTCGCAGATCGCGACGTCGAGCGCGTCGGGCTCCGCCGGACGCGAATGCTGAATGCTGAATGCTGAATGCTGAATGCCCGCGGGATCGCGGGAGGGATCGTCGAATATCTCGGGAGGAGGCTCCGACAACTGCGACTGCTGATGCTGAATGTCCGCTCCTTCCGCCGTTTGTGCAGTTCCCTTCGGAGCGGAAGCCGACGGTTGCACGGGAGAGGACGGGGCCACGGCCGGCTTCTCATTCAGCATTCTGCATTCAGCATTCTGCATTCTCTCGGCGCGGCGGGCGGCGGACTGCTCCTGGCGGCGTAGGGTCTCCTCGACGCCGGCGAGCTCGTCGCGGATGGCGGACTCCGGGAGGTTCGTCAGCGAGGCGACCTCCTGGAGCATGCGCGCCTTCTGGACCGCGTTCTTGCAGGCGGCGACGGTCTGGAGGACGCCCTGCACGATGCGCGCGGCGGCGTCGGCGCCGTCGGGGTCGCGCTCCTGCGCGCGGAGGAAGGCGACGTGGAAGGGGACGATGCCGACGGCGTCGTCGAGCATCTTCTGGAACGCCTCGGGCGGGTTCTTGAGGAGGAACGAGTCCGGGTCCTCGCCGGCGGGCATCTCCGCGACGCGGACGGCGAGGCCCTCGGCGAGCAGGATCGCGGCGGTGCGGACCGCGGCCTTGCGCCCGGCGGCGTCGGCGTCGAAGAGCTCGACGACGCTGTCGGCGTAGCGGTGGAGGAGCTTCGCGTGCTCGGGCGTGAAGGCGGTGCCCTCGGACGCGACGGCGCGCGGGAAGCCGCAGGCGTGGCAGCGGATGACGTCGATCTGCCCCTCGCACACGATCGCCTCGCGGTGCTTCGACGAGGCGATGTGGCGCTGGGCCTTGTCGAGCGCGTAGAGCACGCGCGCCTTCTTGAAGACGTCGGTCTCGGGGCTGTTGACGTATTTGGCGGGGCTCTTCGCGGCGTCGAGGACGCGGGCGCTGAAGGCGACGACGCGCCCGGTCTGGTCGCAGATCGGGAACATCAGGCGGCCGTGGAAGCGGTCGCGCAGGTTCGCGGAGGCGCCGGGGCGGTCGGGGAGCGACCCGATGCCGGCGGCGACCATCTCCTCGGGCGTGAAGCGGTTGCGACGCGCGAACTCGTCGAGCGCGCCCCACTCGTCCGGGTCGTAGCCGAGCTGGAACGCCTCGACCGTGGCGGCGTCGAGCCGGCGCCGCTCCAGGTAGGCGCGCGCGCCGGCGGCGGCGGACGTCTTGAGCAGGCAGCGGTGGCAGAACGCGGCGAACTCGGCGTTGATCTGGTAGAGGCGCTTCGCGCGGGCGGTGCGGCCGTCGTCCTCCTCCGCGACGACCTCCACGCCGCACTTCTCCGCGAGGTAGCGGACGGCGTCGACGAACGACATGCCGTCGTGCTTCATGAGGAACTTGAAGACGTCGCCGCCCTCGCCGCAGCCGAAGCACTTGAAGCTCTGGCGCTGCGGGTTCACCGTGAAGCTCGGGGTCTTCTCGTTGTGGAACGGGCAGCAGGCCTTCCACGCGGCGCCGGCGCGCTTGAGGGGGACGCGGTCCCCGATCACCTGCACGATGTCGGTGCGGGCGCGGACGTCTTCGATGACGGCTTCGGGGATGACGGGCATGGGACGGGGGGCGGAGAATTGCGGCGGATTCTAGCAGAACGGCCCCTCCGCGGCAAACCGCGGCGAGCCGCGCGGACCCCTCGCAGGAAAAGAATCCCGCCGCGCCCGGGAAGGTGCCTAGCGGGGCCTGCCTTCGCGCGGGACGCGGCGAAATTGCAAGGGTCGGAGCTCTAGATGGCGGCGGGGTTCTCCCGGTCGATGCCGTAGGCGTAGTCCGAGAAGCGGGTGACGTTGCCGTCGAAGTTGAGGTTCACCTCGCCCGTCGCGCCGTTGCGGTTCTTCGCCACGTCGACGATCGCGAGGTTGGGCTGGTCGGAGTCGGGGCTGCCCGGATACTTGCACGGGCGCCGCAGCAGCATCACGACGTCCGCGTCCTGCTCGATCGAGCCCGAGTCGCGCAGGTCGGAGAGGCGCGGCTTGGCCGCCTTGTCGCGCTGCTCGGGCGCGCGGGAGAGCTGCGAGAGGACGATCACCGGGACGTCGAGCTCCTTGGCCATCGCCTTGATGCCGGCGGAGATCTTCGTCGTCTCCTGCTGGCGCCCCTCGTCCGAGCCCTCGCGGCTGTTGAGCAGCTGCAGGTAGTCGATCATGATGAGCCGGATGCCGTGGCGCTTCTTGAGGCGCCGGGCGCGGGAGCGGACGTCCGCGATGTCGAGGCCGCCGGTGTCGTCGATGAAGATCGGCGCGCCCTGCAGCATGGAGCAGGCGCCGGTGATCTTCTTGTGCATCGTCGGGATCTCGGACTGCTTCACGTAGGACTTGTCGACGATGTTCGTGAACGGCACGCCGGAGAGCGTGCAGAGCAGGCGCGTGATGAGCGCGTCGGTCGACATCTCGCAGGAGAAGATCGCGACGGGGAGCCGGTTGCCCCCGGCCGGCTTCGAGCGGTCGGCGGAGGGGCGCGGCTTGCCGTTGCAGTCGACGTCGAGCGCGATCGACGTGCAGATGTTCATCGCGAGCGACGTCTTGCCCATCGACGGGCGCGCGGCGAGGACGATCATCTCGGAGTTGCGCAGCCCCTGGATCACCTTGTCGAGGTCCTTGAATCCGGTCGAGAGGCCGTTCATCCCCGACGTGTCGGAGAAGAGGCGGTCGATCTTCGCGAACGTCGCGTCGAGCGACTCCTTGAACGTCGGCTGCTTCGTGTCCTCGTCCTCGGAGATGGCGAAGATCGCCTCCTGCGTGTCGCTCAGGATCGCGGTCGTGGAGCGGTCGGGCGAGTAGCACTTCTCGATCGCCGCGGAGGCGGCGTCGGCGATGCGGCGCAGGACGTATTTCTGCCGGAGGATGTCCGCGTAGTATTCCGCATGGGCGATCACCAGCTCGCCCTCGACGAGCCGCTCGACGGCGGGCGCGCCGCCGACGGAATCGAGCGCGCCGGCCTCCTGGAGGGCCGAGACGACGGTCACCGCGTCGACGCCGGCGCCCTTCTGCTGGTGGATCCCGCGCGCGGTCTCGAAGATCGTCCGGTGCGCCTCGATGTAGAACCAGTCGGGCGAGCAGCGCATCCCCTCGAGCAGCTCGAACGTCTTCGCCGGCGAGAGCAGGATCGCGCCGAGCACCGCGCGCTCCGCCTCCATGCTGTAGGGCGGGATGCGGACGGGCGGCGCGTCGTCGCGGCGTGCTGGACGGGAGCGGGGGGCCATTCGGAGTGACGAGTGACGTGTGAGGAGTGACGAGTGAGGAGAGAGAAAAACCTTGGAACGACGGCGGGGCGAAAGGAACGAAAGCCCGCGCCGCCGTTCCGCCCTTGAAGGTATCACCGGAGGGGCGCAAATCCAAGCCGAAAGGGTTGACAAACAACCGACAGGTTGTCTACATGTCAACAAGTCGGAAACGCCGTTCGTGGAGCGGCGTTTCCATTGTGTCGACAGGCCTGTTGAAAACGTTGTCCGGACGTTTTCGGACAACCGGGCGGCCTATTTCGCCTTCGCCTCGAGCGCGCGAACGCGGGCCTCCAGCTTCGCGAGGCGCGACTCGGTCTCCGCGACGGACTTCTCCGCGGCCGCGAGCCGCTTTTCGGCCGCCGCGAGGCGCGACTCGATCGTTGCGGACTGCGGCACCGGCGCGCCCGTGTTCGTCGTGCGCGGGAAGACGCGCTGCTGCAGCGCCTTCACCTGATCCTCGAGCGCCTTGATGCGCTGCTCGTCCGCCTGGAGGCGCTGCATCGCCTGCTGCGCGGCGTTGCCGCCCTTCGCGGCGGCCACCGCCGCGAGCGCGCCGAGGTCGATGTTCTGCGAGCGCGTCGGCATCGCGACGAACGCGAGGGAGAGGACGAGAAGGAGGGGGAGGGCCTTTTTCATGGGAGAGTCTTTGGTTTTGGGTAAAGTGTAAAGGGTAAAGTGACGAGTGACGAGTGACGAGTGATGGGCGAGGTTGACGGCTAGGAGAGGAAAACGGAGCCGGCGAGGACGGGGACGGGTCCGGCGGGGCCGGAAAGGAGGAGCGCGCCGGCGGAATCGACGCCGAGGTTCTCGCCCTCGACGGAGGTGCCGTCGGGCAGCTCGGCGCGGAGCCGGCGACCGCGGAGGGCGTCGCGCGCGGAGAAGCGCGCGGCGACCGCCTCCGCGCCGCCGGCGCCTTCGAGAAGGTCCGTCTCGGCGGCGATGCGTTCGAGACATGCGGCGAGGAGCGCCTCGCGGTCGAGGGCGCGCCCCGCCTCGGCGGCGAGCGACGTGGCCGGGAAGATCGGACGCGGCGGCAGGGCGGCGGCGGGCGTGTTCACGTTGATGCCGATGCCGGCGACGACGAACGCCCCGCCCGGACCTCCGAGCTCCGCCTCGCAGAGGATGCCGGCGCATTTGCGGAGGCCGACGAGGACGTCGTTCGGCCACTTGAGCCCCGCGTCGAGGCCGGTCGAGGCGCGGATTGCGTCCGCCACGGCGACGCCGCACGCGAGCGTCGCGAGCGGGAGGCTCTCGGGCGCGACGCGCGGACGCAGGACGACCGAGAAGTAGAGCGCGACCCCGGGCGGCGACGTCCACGAGTGGCCCGCGCGCCCGCGCCCCGCGGTCTGCTCGTCCGCGACAACGCACTCGCCGGCCGGCGCGCCCTCGCGCGCGCGCCTCATTGCCTCGTCGTTGGTCGAGGGCAGGGTCTGGAACCGATGGAGCGTCATGGCCTCTCTCACGCCGCCGATTCTACGCGAACCCGCAATCCATTTCAACCGGATTGCAATTCCACCGTGTGTGATTTTGATGTGTTTTGCATCTTCCGGAGCGGGAAAACGGCAAAAATCACGCACGGTGGAATCGAACGGGGAACGGGCCGGAACGGCGGGCGTTTCGGGCGGCGAACTTCGGCGCGCGGCGGGGGCGGAAAACCGCCTCGCAGAGGAGGAAGGGGCATTGCCGAACTTCATCCAGGAATGGGGATACCAGCTCTGGAATTTCGTCGAACGGAGCCCCGTCGCCCTCGAAGACGTCAAGGCGGTCGACGCCGTCGTGACCGAACAGCTGGACGGCAACTTCTTCCGCGTCCGGATGGAGCGCCTGACGCCGTCGGAGCGCTCGTTCCTCCAGGCGATGGCCGGATTCGAGGGCCCGCAGATCCGAATGGCGGACCTTTCCCGCGTCCTGGGCATTTCGCAACAGGCGCTCGGCCCCCGCCGCAGCGCGCTCGTGAAACGCGGGATGATCTACAGCCCCGGCCACGGACTCGTCGCCTTCACCGTCCCCCTCTTCAACGAATTCCTCCGCCGCAATCCCGCCTGACCCCGGCCCCGCCGCATTCAGCATTCAGCATTCAGCATTCAGCATTGACCCCGCCCCCGCCACGAACGCACCCGCCACCCAAGCGGAATCCGAGGAGGGCGCGAAGGAGCCCGCCCCGTGAACCCTCTTGCCCGCGAGCGGCGAAGCCGCGACACCCGGCCGCAGCCGGCGTGGCGGCACCCCGCCACGGCGAGTCGGCGCTACAGGAACATCGACATGTAGTGCGGGAGGGTCACCTTCTTGCCGGCGACGCCGACGTTGCCGCCGGTGAGCTTGATGCCGTAGGGCACGGACGCGCCGGCGAGAAGCCGGTCGAGCGAACGCGACCGTCCCGACGACGCCTTGACCTCCACTGGCACGACGCCGTCGTCGTTCTCGATCAGGAACTCGACCTCGGCGTCGTCGTTCCGGTAGTAGCGGACCGGATGGCCGTTTCGCTCGAGGACGCCGGCGACGAGGTTCTCGAAGACGCCCCCTTTGACGGTTCCGGCGAGCGTTCCGGCCAGCATCTCCCGCTTGGCGAGCGGCCCGTAGGTCGCGAGCAGGAGCCCGATGTCCGAAAGGTAGAGCTTGAACCACTCCTCCTTCACGTAGCCGGCGAGTCCGGGGAGCGCGACGTTCACGCATTCGGCGAGCGTCGCCAGCTTCGCGTCCCGCAGCCATTCGACGCTCGCGAGATACTTGCGCGCCGTCCCCCGGTCCTCGACCTCCGCGTACTTGAACTTCCGGTTCTCCTTCGCGAGGATGCGCGGGATCGCGCGGAAGCACGCCTCGATCTTCGGCTTGTCCGTCTTGTCGGCGTATTTGCGGATGTCGGCGATGTAGTCGGACGTCAGCGCCTCCTGCAGCGTCTGGACCTCCCCGTAGTGGCCGCGCTCTAGGAAGGCGCTCGCGACGGCCGGCATCCCGCCGACGACGGCGTATTCGCGGAAGAGCGCGTGGAACCGCTCGTTCACGGCGTCGGGGACCGGCTCCCGGCGCTCGAAGCACCGTCGGACGAGGGCGAGGGATTCGTCCGAGAAGCCCTTCGCCTCCAGGTATTCCGCGAAGGACAGCGAGTGCATCACGACCTCGCGCTCGAACCCGACGGGGATCGAGCGCGGCATCCGCCCGCGCCGGTTCTTCTTGTACTTGATGCCGAGCAGCGAGCCGGAGGCGATCACGTCGAACGTTCCGTCCAGCGCCAGCGGCTTGAACGCCGTCCGCGCGTCGGGGCAGTCCTGGATCTCGTCCAGGAAGAGCAGCGTCCGCCCCGGCACGATCCGCACGTCGCCGCGCAGCGCCGTGAGGCGCTCGCGGATCGACCGGACGTCGAGCGAGCCCTCGAAGACGGCGGCGAACTTCGGCTCCAGGGCGAAGTTGATCTCGATGAAGCTCTCGTAGTTCTCCCGCCCGAACTTCTCGATGAGGAAGGTCTTGCCGACCTGCCGAGCGCCGTTGACAAGCAGGCACTGCCCCCGCTTGTCGGCCTTCCAGTCGGCGAGAACCTTGTAGAAACTCCGCTTGATTTCCATCTTTTCGCATCCTTTCCCGGGAGCGGCCCGACGGCCCCTTCTCAGCCCTTCGCGTCGCTCCGCCTGTAAAAATGCATCATTTCGGACGTTCTGTCAAGCGATATTTGCATCATTTTCCGGTTTGTAAAACAGAAAAATTGCATCATTTTCCAAAATGCGACATTCGGGAAGCGCTCTTCCTCAATCGGCAAAGCCAGGACAATCGCCCTTTCCGTCGCGGGATCTACACCCCGCCACGCGCCGGCAAGTATATCGCGCCGCCCGCGATTTCCCTCGTCAATTCCTCGCCCCCGTGCTAGAATCCATTGCGTTCCCCGCCCGCCGCTCCGCGCCCTTCCCGAACCCGCCGCCTCCCGTCCTGCGCGTCTGCCGGCCCCCACGCCAAGAAAGGAACGCATCCCATGGACACCGACAACGGAAAACCGCCGATCGATCTGGACAAACCAATCGAAAACCCGCGCCTAAAAGAGCTTCGGGCCCGGCTGGAATCCGCTACGGACGAAGAAGAACAAAGGAAACTCCAAGGAGAGCTTTTTCAGGAGATCGCGGAAAACGCCTGGTTCCTCGTCATCGCCGAGTGGTCCAAACCGCCCGAGGCGAACGAGGACGGAAAGGCGTTCGTTGCGGCCGGCACGACGATCTCGCTCCACATGAGGGGCACGGACGACGGCAAACGGTATTTCGAGGCGTTCACCGACTGGGAGGAAATCGGGCGGAAACATCCGACGGACGGAACGACCCGGACGCTCGTCATGGGGTTTGACGATCTGGCCGGTCTCGTCCTCAAGGACGGCTCCGCCGCGGCCGGCTTTGTCATCAATCCCGACGGCGATCCGTTTCTGGTGGACCGGGAACTGGTCGGATTCCTCCGCGAACGCAAGCGGCTTGCAGCGGGAGAGATCGTGGAGGAAATCCAGAAGGAGGCAGAACGGGTGGAAGTCGCCCCCCTGCTCGGCATGCCGCCGCCGCTCGAACGCGCCTTGCGCGAGTGCGTCGCGAAGGATCGCCGCATCCGTGCGCTGTGGACGTTTCTCATGCGGCGTCCATCGCAGGGCGAAGAGTCTCCGGAAGAACTCCTGTTCGTCTTCGATGCCCCTCCGGATTGCCGTCGGGAGATCGTGGAATCCATCGCAGCGGCGACGAAACCTCATCTCGACGGCCGCATGGTCAACCTCGTTTCCAGCGACGATGGCCTCGGCAAGGACCTGTCTCACGAAACACCATTCTACCGTCGGAAATTCCTCGGCTTGTTTTGACGCGCCGCCCGCCGCGGAGCGGCCTTCCCGCCCCAGCCACCTCCCGCCCCCGCTCGCCATGAAACGCCTCGCCCTCCTCCTTCTTCTCCTCGCCCTCGCCGCGCCCGCGCGCGCCGAAGACCCTGCCACGAACGCGCCGGTGGCGGATCTCGGTGCGCTCG
>Ga0310695_10000830_pt1 | contig 76305 bp, 69 predicted proteins | sample RumenRJG_04DNA_FD_203882 | JGI IMG/M metagenome (GOLD analysis project Ga0310695, IMG submission 203882) | Bovine rumen microbial communities from Lethbridge, Alberta, Canada - RJG_04 (v2) (version 2) | ecosystem: Host-associated > Mammals > Digestive system > Stomach > Rumen | place: Canada... | reverse complement strand
ATTCTTCATACTTTTGCATCGTCAAGCGCTGACAAGGGTTGCTCCCGCTCTCCTCAAGGGTTGCTCTAAGGATCCTCCCATTTCTTTAGCACTTTTAGGGGTTGAGCACGGTAAAACCGAAAGTTTTTTATTCGTTTAACAATTTAATTACTTGATTCTATGTCGAAACTGACAAACATTTATTTGATATCGTCTCTCGGGACATACCTAAACAAAGGGGTTCCGGAAGATTTGCCTTTTTTGCCTTTTGCCTTTTTCTGGGCGTTTGCCGGAGAGGAATGGGCGTTGCGCTGTAAACAGCGCGGAAAGGTGCGGATTAGCACTCGCGGTAGAAGTCGAGGGCGTCGCGGATTTCGTCCTCTGAGGCGGTTTGGTTGATGCGGATGTCACCAACGTCGCCGAGGAGGGTGAAATTGATGTCGTGGCCGGTGTTCTTCTTGTCGTGGTGCATGAGTGCGAGGAGCTGGGGGTAGTCGTCGCAGGTGATGGGCATGCGGCCGTAGTGTTCCTTGATGGCGGCAACGGTCTGGCGCATCTTTTGCTGCGGGAAACCAGTCTTGACACAACAGAGGTAGAGCTCGACGATGAGTCCGTAGGCAACGGCATAGCCGTGGAGGACAGGCTTACGCTCGAGAGCCAGCGACTCGAAGGCATGACCGGCGGTATGTCCGAGGTTGAGGGCCTTGCGGATGCCGTGCTCGGTGGGGTCTTCGGTGACGATGCGCTGCTTGACGGCGACGCTTTCGGCAAGCAATTGAACGTTGAACGTTGAACATTGAACGTTGAACGTTAGGAGTTGGGCCCACATGCGGTCGTTGGAAATCAGGCCATGCTTCAGCATCTCGGCATAGCCGGAGAGGAGGTTCTCGCGGTCCATGGTGCGAAGGAAGGTGGTGTCGAGGATGACAGAGCTGGCATTGGAGAAGACGCCAATCTCGTTTTTCAGTCCCCCGAAATTAAAGCCGGTCTTGCCACCCACGGAGGCATCGACCATGGAGAGCAGCGTGGTGGGGATGTTGATGTACTGAATGCCGCGCTTGAAGGTGGAGGCGGCGAAACCGCCGAGGTCGGTGACCATGCCGCCGCCGAGATTGATCATGAGCGAATGGCGCGTGGCCCCGAGGCGCTGGAGTTCGGACCAGACGTGGGTGACGGAGTCGAGCGTCTTATGGGTGTCGGTGTCGGGTATGACGATGCGCCGTGCGTCGCGCATGCAGTCGTAGTCGGCAACGACGGGCAGACAGAGCCGCTCGGTAGTGGTGTCGACAAGTACAAACAACTGGTCATATTGACAAGCAGCAATCGCTTCACTGAGCGATTGCTGCAAGTTATCGGAAATGATGACTTTCTGCGGTTCCATAGGGTTTATTCACCAATATATTTCGCGATGGTCTGGATGCACTTATCGGCATTGACGGGCTTCGCCAGGAAGTCGTCGCAACCGGCATCGAAGGCGGCATGACGGTCGCTGTCGAAGGCATTGGCGGTAAGCGCAACGACGGGCAGGTCGGGCTGTGCGGCCTTGATGAGTCGCGTGGCCTCGAGACCGTCCATGACGGGCATCTTGATGTCCATGAGGACGAGGTCGGGTTTCTCGGACGCTGCCAGTTCTACGGCTTCCTGTCCGTTGCGGGCACGGAAGAATTCGTAGTGACGCTTCAGGATATAGTTCATCAGCATGTAGTTGCTGTCGTTGTCTTCTGCTACAAGTATTCTTTTCATAACTATTAAATTTTAATGTTCAACGTTCAATGTTTACGCTCTTCCGCCCTGATTGGAGTAGGCTGTTCCTTCGTGAACGCCCTCACCAGGTACATAACCCTTCCAACGCCAGAGCTTGGTCATATCCTCGAGGGTCTTGCCCTTGGTCTCGGGAACCAGTCGCCATACGAAGATGGCAGCAATGACACAGATGCAGCCATAGAGGCCGTAAGTGAACCAGTGGCCGAAGTCGTCGCCCTCGGTGAGATGCATGTTGAACATCGGCACGAAGGTGGAGGATACGATGAAGTTGAAGATCCACTGGAAAGCCACGGCGATGGCTACAGCGGCACCACGGATGGTGTTGGGGAAGATTTCGGCAATGAGTACCCAGCAGATGGGACCCCACGAGAACATGAAGCATGCCGAATAGAGGAGCAGTGAGGCGGCGGTGACGAGTTCGAAACCGGCATGGCCGAAAGTGACGGCAACGCCGAAGGCACCGAGTGCCATGCCCAGTGAACCGAAGATGAGGAGGGGTTTGCGTCCCCACTTCTCGACGGTGAAGATGGCGACGAGGGTGAAGAGGATGTTGATGACACCCATGAAGACGGTGATCATCATCGGGTTGTCCATGCCCATATCGCCGAAGATGCGCGGTGCGTAGTAGAGTACGGCATTGATGCCGACGGCCTGCTGGAAGACGCTGAGCATGATGCCGATGAAGATACACATGGCACCATAGGACATGAGGCGTTCGGTCTTCTGAACGAGCGTCTCCTTGATGGCCTGTAGGATGAACTGTGCACGCTCGCTGCCGTTGATGCGTGTCAGTACGTTGAGTGCGTGCTGGTCCTTGCCAACAGCGACGAGGTAACGCGGTGACTCAGGCACGAAGCAGATGAGCAGTGCGAAGAGTCCTGCGGGGACAGCCTCGGAACCGAACATGTAACGCCAACCGGTAGTAACCGTCCACTGTGCTGCGGGATTGATGGCTGCGATGCCCTTACCCATTTCCTCTACGAGGGGCTGGATGTGGTCGCCGAGGATGAAGAAGTTAACGAAATAAACCACCAGCTGACCGAAGATGATGGCAAACTGGTTGCAGGAGACGAGCATGCCTCGGATGTTGGAGGGTGCTATCTCGCTGATATACATCGGGCAGATGGCTGATGCGAGACCTACGCCGATGCCACCGATGACGCGGTAGATGTTGAACATGATGAGCAGCGAGTAGGAAGGTTCTCCGTGGGTGAAGAACAGGAACTCGGGCTCCATGGATCCCAGTGCGGAGATGAAGAAGAGGAGTCCGGCGATAATCAGCGAGCGCTTACGTCCCAGATTAGTAGCCAGGAAGCCGGAGAGGGCAGAACCGATGATACAGCCTATGAGTGCGCTGGCAGAGGTGAATCCGTGCCATCCGTCGGTGTAGGCAAAGTCCTTTGACTCCATGAAAAACGCCTGAAGACCTTTTTCGGCTCCAGAGATAACGGCCGTGTCGTAACCGAACAATAGTCCGCCCAAGACGGCGACCAAAACAATTGAGAAAAGGTAGGCTGAGCTACCACGTTTTTGGTATTCCATATTTGATTTTTTATTGGTTATTCGTTAACAGATTACAAAAGTAATGCTTTTCTTTGAAATTATCTTGCAAATTCCATACTTTTTAACTAAATTTGCTGTTTTCAACAGCGAAAATAGGCTGCACCTCGGAAAAACTCAAATTTTATTTGGTTTTTCGCTCGTTTTGCACTATCTTTGCAAATTGTAATGGCTTTTGAGCAAGTTATAGGACAACGAGAGGTGCAGCAGCGCCTGATGCGGATGGTGGATGAAGAGCGTCTGCCGCATGCTATTATGCTGACCGGACCACAGGGTGCGGGGAAGCTGGCACTGGCCATTGGTTTTGCGAAAGTGCTGCTGTCGCAGGGCGGCGAAACGAGCATGTTCGGCGAACCCGTCGAGAGTCCGATGCTTCGCAAGCTGGAGCATCCCGACCTGCACTTCACCTACCCTACCATCAAGTTGCCGTCGATGAGTGCCGACCACAAACCGGTAAGCGACGACTTCGCCAAGGAGTGGCACGAACTGGTGATGGCGGGTCCCTACTTCACCATGAACGAATGGCTGGAGCTGATGGGCGGTGAGAACCAGCAGGCCATCATCACCGCCGGTGAGAGTGACGAACTGGTGCGTAAGTTGTCGCTGAAGTCGAGCCAGGGAGGCTATAAGGTGAGCATCGTGTGGTTGCCCGAGCGCATGAATCAGGAATGTGCGAACAAAATCCTGAAGTTGCTGGAGGAGCCGCCCTCGCAGACGGTGTTCCTCATGGTGTGTAACGAGCCTGAGAAGCTGTTGGAGACCATCCGCAGTCGTGTGCAGCGCGTGGATGTAAAGAAGATTGACACCGAGGACATCCGTCAGGCACTGATGGAGAAGCGCGGACTGACGGAGGACGAGGCCAAGCGCATCAGTCGCATGGCAAACGGCAGTTGGTTGAAGGCGCTGGAAATGCTGAGTGCAGATTCGGAGAATGAGCTGTTTCTGGATATGTTCCAGACGCTGATGCGCCTGTCGTACCAGCGTAAGGTGAAGGACCTGAAGACGTGGTCGGAGCGCATGGCATCGCTAGGTCGTGAGAAGCAAAAGCGGTTCCTGGACTATTTCCTGCGGCTCGTGCGCGAGAACTTCATGTATAACTTCAAGCAGGAAGACCTTTGCTACATGACGCAACGCGAGGAGGATTTCGCCAAGAATTTCGCGAGATTCATCAACGAAGCCAACGTGCTGCCCATCTACGACCTTATCAACAAGGCCATCCGCGACATCGGACAAAATGCCAATGCGAAGATCGTGTTTTACGACATGGCACTGCAAATGATAGTGCTTCTGATTCAGAAGTGACGGAATTACGGAATAACGACATAAAAGAAATTAAGATAAAAAATGGAAAAAGAACTCGAGATAAAGACCGGCTGCGACCGAGGGCTATGTAAACATGCCATCGGACGACAGGACCGTCAGTTGAATACCTACGACTGGTTGGCCGACGTGCCAGGGAATGCCGACACGACGGATCTGGTGGAGGTGCAGTTCAAGCATACGCGCAAGGGCTATTACCACAACGTGAACAATCTGCCGCTGAAGAAGGGCGACATCGTTGCCGTAGAGGCGAACCCGGGTCACGACATCGGTGTGGTGACGCTGACAGGACGACTGGTGCACATGCAGTTGAAGAAGGCGAACCTGAAGAGTGCCGACGACATCCGCCGCATCTATCGCATAGCACGACAGACCGACATCGATAAATTCAAAGAGTCGAAGCATCTGGAGCATGCGACGATGATTGAGAGCCGTCAGATTGCCAAGAATCTGGGTCTGAAGATGAAGATTGGCGACGTGGAGTATCAGGGCGACGGTCAGAAGGCCATTTTCTATTATATTGCCGACGAGCGTGTGGACTTCCGCCAGCTCATCAAGGACTTGGCAGCAGCATTCCATATCCGCGTGGAGATGAAGCAGATTGGTGCGCGTCAGGAGGCCGGACTCATCGGCGGTACGGGTCCCTGTGGACGTGAGCTCTGCTGTGCCACGTGGATGAAGAACTTCTCGAGCGTCGGTACGTCGGCAGCCCGTTTCCAGGACATCTCGCTGAATCCGCAGAAACTGGCAGGCATGTGTGCCAAGTTGAAGTGCTGTCTGAACTACGAGGTGGACGACTACGTGGAGGCAAGTCGCAAGTTGCCGTCGAAAGAGACCATCCTGCAGACGCTGGACGCTGACTACTATTATTTCAAGGCCGACATCCTGGCAGGGCTTATCACCTACTCTACCGACAAGAACATTGCCGCCAATCTGGAGACGATTACTGCCGAACGTGCCAAACAGATCATTGAGATGAACCGTCAGGGCGAGAAGCCGGAATCGCTGTTGGAGGACGGCAAGAAGAAAGCTCCGCAAGGTCCTATCGACTTGGCAACTCAGGAGAACATTGCCCGTTTCGACCGTGCCAAGAAAAAGAAGAAAAAGAAGAAGAAAAAGCCCCAGCAGCCCCAAGATGCTCAACAATAAGCATACCTTATTATATATTAGTAGCCTCGCGCTGCTTATCATGCTTATGACAGCCTGTGACAAACGGACCGTCTATCATCATTACGAACATACCCCACTGTCGGGATGGGAGCGCAACGACACGCTCTCGTTTGTCGTCGGCCCTGTCGGTGAGTCGGGATCATACGTAGAGGATCTGGGACTGCGTATCAGCAATGAATATCCGTTTATGGCTCTGAACCTGATTGTCGACCAAGAGGTTTGTTCCACGCACGAAAAGCGTCGTGACACGCTTGTTTGCGACCTCATCAATGAGCAAGGAGTCCTTACAGGGCAAGGTGTGAGCCAATATCAGTATTCGTTTCATATAACCACGATGGAACTGCAAAGTGGCGACAAGCTTTATGTATCCGTGCGCCACGACATGAAACGCGAGATACTACCGGGCATAGCGGATGTCGGACTGAAGTTGAGCAGGAAATAAGTTTCTTAACTCCTCAACAGATTGCGGCTGGCATCGAGGCGCAAGAAGATAAACAGCAGGAAGGTGAATCCCCACAACGAGGAACCGCCATAGCTGAAGAACGGCAGCGGGATGCCGATGACGGGCGTCAGTCCGAGCACCATGCCGACGTTGATAAACACGTGGAACAGGAAGATGGACAGTACGCAATAGCCGTAGATGCGTCCGAAGGAATGGGGCTGACGTTCGGACAAATAAATCAGGCGTAGTATCAGTGCCAGGAACAACACCAACACACCGGCAGACCCCAGGAATCCTTCCTCTTCGCCAACGGTGCAGAAGATGAAGTCGGTATCCTGTTCGGGGACGAACTTCAATTTGGTCTGTGTTCCATTGAGGAATCCCTTGCCCTCGAGTCCTCCGGAGCCGATAGCAATTTCCGACTGGTGGACGTTATATCCCGCACCACGCAGGTCTTCATCTAATCCCAGCAGCACGTTGATACGTGAGCGCTGGTGAGGCTCCATCACGTTCTGCATGATGAAGTCGGCACCATAGAAGAATCCCAGAGACCCTAAGGCGAACAATGCTATAAAGAAATAGGAACGTATGCGCGTGCCTAAGCCTTCCCACAGTAAATATCCTACGAGCAAAGCCGTCAGTCCCATTTGAATATAGGTGATATCAAAAGACAGTTTCAGGAATATGAGTGACACAAGTGTTGCACCAATGCAGTAGAGCAGCAACTTCCATGCCAGGCGACGGTTGCAGTAGACCCAGACCATACCGATGGAGAAAAGCTGTATGAGCAGGATGACGGAGAACTTGCCGACGCTGGTGGGTGTCTCGCCGAAGTGGACGTCAGCAAAGCGGATGCCTACTACGAAATAGATGACCATAGCCACTCCCGTAAACAGGATGGAGCCCGGCATTCCCTCACGGTAGAACATGAGGAAGAAGGCGAGATAGACCAATGCGGAACCCGTCTCACGCTGTAGCACGATGCATATCATGGGCATCAGGATGAGCAGCAACGTCATTCCGAAATGTTTCCAGATGTGGATGCTGTAGCCGTATGCCGACATGAATTTCGCCAGTGCCAGTGCTGTGGCGAATTTGGCAAACTCGGCAGGTTGCAGTCGCAGCGGACCCAGTACGAGCCACGAGCGCGAACCCTTGATGCTATGTGGATTGAATATGGTGGCAAAGAGCAGTAAGAGCAGTGCGGCGTAGATGATATAGGCAAAGGTGTCGTAGAACCTGTCGTCGAGCATGACGATAACGAATCCCAGCGCAATGCTCGTCCCAATCCAGACAATCTGCATACCCGAACGTGTGTCGAGGCTGAAGATGTCCGTCTCGCCATACGAATAACTGGCTCCGCAGACACTGATCCATCCGAAGGTCAGCAAGGCGATATAAATAGCTATCGTCCACCAGTCGATGCTGCGCAATACACTCTGTTGCTTCTTACCTGCTTGTTGTACCATACGATATATGTCTGTGTTGGAATTCGGTGGCTCGCTTCTGTGAGGCTTCCGACAGTTTTCCGTGAATATACTGTTCCATGATGAGTCCGCCGAGAGGAACACCATACGTGGCACCCCATCCACCGTTCTCCACATAAACGGCAACGGCAATCTTCGGATTGTCCATCGGGGCAAACCCCATGAACACCGAGTGGTCGTGACCGCGGTTTTGGGCGGTACCAGTCTTGCCACACGCCTGGAAATCATAACGGGACAGTTCGTGACACGTTCCGCCCGTAGCCGAAGCCCTCATACCTTGCACCACGTAGTCGTAAGACTCACGAGTGGCCTTGGTGCGGCGGTGCTGGGTGTAGAGGGTATCGAGTTTCTCACCTTGCACGTGCTTGACGACGTGGGGGGTGATGAACCATCCGCGATTGGCAATCGTGGCAGCCAGATTGGCAATCTGCAAAGGAGTAGCGGTGACCTCACCCTGTCCGATGGCGATGGAAATGACGGTCAGTCCGTTCCACGACTTCTTGTAACGGTTGTCATAGTAGTCGCCGTTGGGAATCATGCCGCGTTTCTCGCCTGGTAAATCAATACCCAACGGATAGCCAAAGCCCATCGACACCATATAGTCGCGCCACACGTTCATGGCATCGTGAACGTTGCCGTATTTGCTGATGTTCTGGTTTATCATGTAGTAGAGTCCCCAGCAGAAATAACCGTTGCATGACGTTGACAACGCAGGCACCAGGGGCAAGGGAGAGCCATGACCGTGACAACCCACGTGCAGGCCTTTGAAATTGAAGCCGTGACCGCAAGGATAGGCTGTATGTGTAGGATGCAGAATGCCCTCAGACATAAAGGTCAGTCCCTGAGTGGTCTTAAACGTTGAACCCGGGGGATACATACCCATGATACTACGGTTCAAGAGGGGTTTCCATACGTTGCGCTGCAGTTCCTGATGACTCTTCGAACGCTGACGTCCCACCATCATTCGCGGGTCGTACGACGGTGATGACACCATGCAGAGCACTTCACCCGTCGAGGGTTCTATGGCAACGATAGAACCGATTTTTCCTTCCATCAGGCGCTCGCCCAATGCTTGGAGGTCGGCATCAAGACTTAGTGTCAGGTTCTTTCCTGCCACAGGGCGACGGTCGAACTTTCCATTCTGGTAGCGTCCTTGTATGCGACCATGTGCATCGCGCAACAGAATCTGAATACCCTTTTCCCCTCGCAGCTGTTTCTCGTAACTGCGCTCGATGCCGAGTTTACCAATGTAGTCGCCAGCCTGATAGTAGTCGTCCTCCTCGATATCGGCAGGAGAGACTTCTGCCACGTCACCAAGAACGTGAGCGGCAAAGGGATACTGATATTGTCGGATGGTACGGCGCTGAACGTAGAAACCGGGGAAGCGGAACATCTTCTCCTGGAAGACGGAGAAGTCCTTGTCCGACAACTGACTCATGAATATCTGCTGTGTGAAACGCGAATAGCCGGGGTTCTTGTTGCGGTCCTTGATGGTTTCCATCCTACGGTCAAACTCCTCGCGACTGATGTTCAGCGCCTCACAGAAGTCGAGCGTGTCGAGGTGGTCTTTGGCTTCGTTCATCACCACCATGATGTCGTAAGCAGGCTGATTGTACACCAGCAACTTGCCGTTACGGTCGGTGATGACACCCCGCGAGGGGTATTCAATCTTTTTCAGAAATGCGTTCGAGTCGGCACTCTTCTTGTAGTCGTCGCTGGATATCTGCAACTGAAACAGCCGGATGATATATACCACCACAATGAGTATGGCCACTCCGCCAATGACATAGTGCCTGTATTCTGCCCCGTAATCCTTCATTTACTGCTTGCTTTTGAAAATTTCAAAGGTGTAAATGAACAGCACCGTTATCACCGTGCTGCCAACGATGCACATAATCCATTGCAGCCAGTTGAAGAAGTTGAAGAACTCAAGCGAATAAAACAGTATACAAAAGAGCAATACCAGCGTAATCATGTATACAGAATACTTGCTGGCCCCGAGTGTTGTTAATGATGGTTTCAAATTTTCAGCCGAATCGCGCGGGAGGAACAATTGGACATAATACGGCTGTATGGCAGCAATGAATGTTAGCGATGCAGCCGCTACTCCTGGTGTGTTTGCAAAGATGTCGATAAATAGTCCGAGGAAGAAACTCCACAGCAGAATGGCCCATTTGGGTTGGTTCTGCTCGAAGCCAAGCACGAAATAGATGTAGAGCAGCGGTGTGGCATAGTGGAATAGATGGATACGTCCCAACACAATAGCCTGTGCCAGTACGAAAAGGACAAATACCAATCCACGTTTCAACAAATCTGCCGTCATAAACTTTACCTCTTACATCTTATATCACTCCGAAACGTTCAGCTTCAGCGAGTCTCTTGCGGCCTGCATCAGTCGCATCCGTTCAGCAATCGTCTTATCACTGATGACCACTACATCACGTAGATTGCCGAAATCCGTCGACAACCGTACTTGCAGACGATACGATAGTCCGTCGCGTGAGTTGTATACCTGCTTTATTTGACCTACGAGTATCCCTGGTGGGAAAATGGTCGAGAAACCATTCGTCTCAACCCAGTCACCCTTGTTGAATCGTGCGTGACGGGGGATGTCCTCTACGTAAGCAATTCCTGCATCCCTACCATCCCATCGCAATACGCCAAAATAGCCTCTGTTACGGATAGCACAGCTGATGCGCGACGATTTCATGTTCAACACAGGAATAACAATGCTGTAATGGGCATTGGTTAAGTAAACCACACCGACGACACCCTTTCCGCAGGCTACACCCATACCGACTTCGACACCGTCCTTTTCACCTTTATCGATGGTTATCAGGTTGTTTGCCAGATGCAGTTCGTTGGTCACTACCTTGGCGGGTATCAGTTTGTATTGCTGCAGTTTCTCCAGTTTCTGCTGTTCTTTGACGTCCGTCTCGGTGGTCGCCTCCGCATAGAGACGACGCAACTGAGTAACCTGACGCTCCAGATAGAAATTGCGAAGCGTCAAGTCCTCATTAACTTTGGTCATCGAGAAGAACGATTCCATCCACGATGTCCATTCGTACACCTTACCCGTAACCCAATTGGCAGACGTAAACCATACGCTGTTCTGATAGTTGTTATACTGAAACAGCAGTACGGCACACAACGCCTCGAGCAGTACGAACAGAAACCAGTGGAAATGGTTTCTCAGAAACTCCAGCAGGTTTCTCATTTACGGTCAAAGAGCTTTAACCATTAACCGTAATTATCTCATCAAGAACGAGAAACGATCAACATTCTTCAGTGCAATGCCGGCACCCTTTGCCACTGAGTGCAATGGGTCTTCAGCAATGTGGAACGGAATATTGATCTTGTTCTCCAGACGACGGTCCAGACCACGAAGCAGTGCACCACCACCTGCCAACCAGATACCATTCTTCACGATATCAGCATACAATTCGGGAGGTGTATTCTCCAAAGCGGAGAGCACGGCATTCTCTATCTTCGCAACGGTCTTGTCCAGACAGTGGGCAATCTCTTGATAGCATACGGGAACCTCCATAGGCAGGGCCGTGATACGGTTAGGACCATGAACAACATAGTCCTCGGGAGCCTCATCGCCCAGATCGGTCAGTGCCGAACCTACGGCAATCTTGATACGCTCAGCCATACGCTCCGATACCTTCACGTTGTGCTGACGCGACATATATTCCTGAATATCAGCGGTCAAATCGTCACCAGCGGTACGAATAGAGTTGTTCGATACGATACCACCCAGTGAAATAACGGCAATCTCAGTAGAACCGCCACCGATATCAACAATCATGTTACCTTCGGGGGCCTCTACGTCGATACCAATACCGATAGCAGCAGCCATCGGCTCAAAAATCAGATATACGTCACGACCATCTGCATGTTCTGCAGAGTCGCGTACGGCACGTAATTCAACCTCAGTAGAACCTGAGGGGACACCAATCACCATACGCAGTGAGGGCGAAAACAGACGGTGGCCCGTGTGTACCATCTTAATCAGTCCGCGCATCATCTGCTCACAGGCAGAGAAATCGGCAATCACACCGTCTCTCAACGGACGTACGGTACGTATATTGTCATGTGTCTTCTCATACATCATCTTAGCCTTCTCACCCACAGCAATCATCTTGTCGGTGTGGCGGTCCAGCGCAACTACTGACGGTTCGTCAACCACAATCTTATCATCACTGATAATGATGGTGTTTGCCGTTCCCAGGTCCATTGCTATCTCCTGAACAAAACTAAAAAATCCCATAAAAACTTAACTTCTTTAACTTCTCTAACTTCTTTTCTTCTTTATTTCTCGAACCAAGCGTGAATGGCTGTGTCATAGTGCGAGCTGACGCCAAAGGCACATGTAGCAAGCATACGACGCTGAGCCTTCGTGGTCTCGGCACCCTGCTTATTGAGAATGTCTAATAATACAGAGTACTCAGCCTTAGACGGAACTATCACCACGTCATTGAAATTTTTTGCTGCTGCACGAATCAGCGAGATGCCGCCAATGTCAATCTTCTCGATGATATCCTCTTCGCTGGCACCGCTTGCAACGGTCTGTTCAAAGGGATACAGGTCGACCACAACGAGGTCAATCTCGGGAATCTCGTACTGAGCCATCTGCTGACGGTCGCTCTCCAGCTCACGTCTGCCCAGAATACCTCCGAACACCTTCGGATGCAATGTCTTCACACGGCCACCGAGGATAGAGGGATACGTCGTCACGTTCTCCACCTTCTCACACTGGTAGCCCAGCGATTCAATAAACGTCTGAGTACCGCCTGTCGACAGGAACTTCACGCCCTCGTCGTTCAGTTTCTTCAGCAACTCTTCAAGCCCATCCTTATGAAACACGGAGATGAGCGCAGTCTTAATTTTCTTGTTGTCTGCCATAAAAATAATATAACGCGTTATTAATTATTTCCTTTGAGCCTGCAAAATTACAAAAAAGTTTGCACTCTTAACAAAGATTTTACGAAAAAAAACGGTTTAAAATAAAAAATATAATGTATGTCAAGCGAGAATTCGTTTTTTTCTTTGTACCTTTGCCGACGAAATGTCAACCAATTACTTTTTTTTACATGAAAAGAATTATTGTTTCCGCTGCTATTGCAGCCCTCGTGACAGTCAGCGCCTTCGCTGGCGGACTGATGACCAACACAAATTACCACATTGCCTTCGACCGCATGTTTGCACGTGGTGCTACGACAGAAATTGACGCCGTATTCTCCAATCCTGCAGGTCTTGCCTGGGGACACGAGGGATGGCAACTATCGCTCAACTTCCAAAAGCCCTGGCAGAACCGTGACGTTGAAATCAACATCAACAATTTCCTTGCCAACCCCGCAGTAGGAAATCCTGGCGAGACATTCCACAAAAAGTATAATGGTGAGGCGTCAGCCCCCATCGTACCGGCCCTGTTTGCTTCTTACAAGAAAGACCGCTGGGCTGTTTCAGCCATGATAGGTATTGTGGGTAGCGGTGGCTTCGTTGAATATGATGAAGGTGTACCCATGTTCAACGTTCCTATTACGGCAAAGATATATTCAACGCTCTACCAAACTATCGCCGCCACTCCTTATGCAGCTCAGGCAGATGCTCTCGCTCGTGATTTCATCCTTGACTCTTCCATGAAGGGCAAGCAGTATATCTATGGCGGTCAGGTCAACTTTACCTATAGGATTATTGATTGCCTGTCAGCTGCCGTTGGTTTCCGCACCAACTATTATGACGGATACTACAAGGGACATGTGACAGCCATGCCGGGTCAGAATATTGCCGCGATGGTTGGCAACAATCCTCTGATGGACCTTCAATTGGACTGCGTACAGCGCGGATGGGGCTTTACTCCTATCATCAGCGCCGACTTCCATATGAATAAATGGACCGTTGCCATGCGTTATGAGTTCCGTACAAAGATTAACACAGAAAACGACACCCGTACGCTGACCGTCGGTACAACGGGCACCAACGGATATAGTGTTACTGATGTCAAAGCTATGGCTGAACAATATGGTAATGCTGCCGTTATAACAGCCCTTTCAGCCCCTGATAAACTAGGCGATATGGCAGGGAAGGTGGCAGACTATCTGCCTAATGAAAAGGTCCGCTACGATATGCCTTCACTTTTCGTGGCTGCCGTAGGGTACGAGTTCACACCCAGCCTGCGTGCCGCCACCGAGTTCCATTTCTTCGACGACAAAAACGCCAAGATGGGTGGCCAGCGTCAGGAGAAGCTCTCTCATGGCACATACGAGGTACTTGCCGGAGTGGAATGGGATATCAACAAGAAGTTTACCGTCAGCTGTGGCGGACAGCGTACTGACTACGGACTTACCGATGACTACCAACAGAACACTTCCTTCGCCTGCGACAGCTGGTCTCTGGGGCTTGGCGGAGCATGGAACATCAACGAGAAGATTCGCCTCAATGCAAGCTATTTCTGCTCGCTCTACAGCGATTACAATAAGACGCTTAACAATGCCTACAGCACGCCATATACGGTAGACAAGACCTATTCACGCACCAACCACGTTATTGGTGTCGGCGTCGACTACAAATTCTAACACAACAAAAGATATCAAAATAAAAAGAGTGGGCAAACCAAATTGGTCTGCCCACCTTTTTTATATATTCTAACTTCGTTTACTTGAACAAGCTCTGAGCCATCTGGTAGAGGCAACGGCGCCAGGTAAGGAATTCGTGAGCTGTACCCTCGGAGATAAGACCCTCTGCATTGTAGCCTGCAGCCTTGAGGTCAGCAACGCTCTTGTTGATGCCTGCGGGATTCTCCTTGTCACCACAGCCCTCGAAGATATACTTCACGACTTTCGGATCCTTGATCTCATCGGGAGCATACTGACCACCAGAGAGCAAGCCCCAGTAACCGAAGACCTCAGGACGACGCAGAGTGATGAGCTTCGTCTCCATACCACCCATCGAAAGACCTGCCAAGGCACGGTTCCACTTGCCTTCCTTCGTCAAGAATTGCTTTTCGATGACAGGGATGAGCTCGTCAATAAGCAGCGTCTCGAACTCCTTAGCGGTGAACTGACCAATGGTACCGAACTTGAAATCGTTGGTAAGACCATAGGCCATAACAACGATGAAGGGCTTGATCTTGCCGTCAGCAATCAGGTTATCCATGATGATGCCGGCCTTACCCTGTACGGGCCAACTGGTCTCATTCTCACCCCAACCATGCTGGAGGTACAGAACGGGATAACGCTCCTGCTTTCCCTTCACGAGCTTACCATAGCCATAAGGCAGATAGACATTGGCAGTCTGCATCTTACCAGTACTCTCAGACCAGAAGTTCACCTGCTGGATGTTGCCATGAGGAATGTCCTTGCGCCAAGCGTAGAAATCCTGATCGGGAGCGGGAATCTCGATACCGCTCTCCCAACGGCAAGAACCGAAATAGTTATGTGTACCAGGATCGTTGAACGTGCCGCCATCGATAGTCAGGTGATAGTAGTGGAAACCAGGATCCATCGGACCTTCGGTAGTTCCTACCCACACACCATCCTTATCCTTACGCAGTACCGTACCGCCACGACCACCAAGACCGAGGCTAACAATGACCGACTTAGCATCGGGAGCCTCCACACGGAAGCGGGCGTAACCCTCGCTATTAACCTGCGGCCATTCCTGTCCGGGCTGGTTCATAGGATTGGGAACGAAGTCCTCCTTGGGAACAGCATTATCGAGAGCAGGATTAAAGTTCTTGATGGCATAGTAAGCCTGCTTGGGCTTGTAGTTCTCGTCGAAAGGCAGTGGGTGGTTGTTCACGCCGAGCCATGAGTCGCGGTCACCAAGGTTCCAGAAGGTCACACAATCGATGACATCCTTATGCTTGCGGAAGATCTTGAAGATGCGAGCATATTGGTCGGTGAGCAGCGTGTTCATATAACCAGCCACAGGTTTGTTCTCACCACGTGAGAAGCGCAACTGACCACCCATCTCGGTGTTCATACGGATGTCGAGCTCGGTGACGTGGATGTGCTTCACCAGTTCCTTATATTTCGTGATGGCAGCGTCGATGTCCTCCTCAGAGGGGCCATAGACATTGTAGTGGCCCTGCATACCGATTCCGTCGATGGGCACACCGGCATCCTTCATCTTCTTCACCATATTATATATACGGTCGCGCTTGCCTGGGTCGCACTCGTTGTAGTCGTTATAGAACAACAGCGCATTGGGATCGGCCTCACGGGCAAACTCGAAAGCCTTGGCAATGAATTCGTCGCCACAGAGCTGGTAGTGACGGCTGTCACGATAGGGACTGGGGGCCTGACCACGACGTCCGAAGCCGCCAAAGCCACCAAAACCGCCACCATCGGAGATGGCTTCGTTCACAACGTCCCAGCAATAGACTACATCCTTGTAACGATTGACAACGGTGTGGATGTGGTCGCGCAGACGCTCATAGAATACCTCTTTCTTGACGGGCTTACCCTTCTTGTCGGTAAACATCCAGTCGGCAAACTGTGAGTGCCAGCAGAGGCAGTGACCGCGCAGTTTGATGCCGTTTTGGCGGCAGAAATTGGCAATCTTGTCGGCTTTCTCCCAGTTCCACTCACCTTCCTTGGGATGTAGTTCACCAGGCTTCATGTCGTTCTCAGCAGTGATGCTGTTGAACTCAGCCTTCACCAGATTAATCTGGTCGTCATTGCTCACATTACGCTGGTTGAGGGCTACACCAATCATGAAATAGTCCTTGTAAGCGTCTTTCAGTTTCACCGTTGGATTTGGGTCTTGGGGTGCTCCCCACTGTGCCCAAAGGCTCGTGGCGGTCATAGCCAGCACGAGGGTAAGGGCGGTTTTTAATGTTTGTCTCATTGTGTTGATTTTTAGGAATTATAAATAATGATTATTTGATTTCGATAGTAAGTTTCTTGAGGTCCTTGTCTGCCGAACTGCTGCCAACAAGAATCTCATACTTGCCAGGTTTCACACGCATAGTGTTGGTCTCGGGATCCCAGAATTCAAAGCTCTTGCGGTCGAGTGTCAACTTGGTGTTAACTGTCTGTCCTGCCTTCACGTCAACACGTTCGAAAGCACGGAGCGACTTCAGCGGACCATCAGGATCCTGCTGGTTACGGACATAGAGTTGCAGAACCTCTGTGCCGTTCTTCGCACCTGTATTCTTGACGGGAACGGTGATGGCGACCAAATCGCCATCCACATGACTGGTGGCTGCGCCTACCTCGAAAGTGGTGTACGACAAGCCATAGCCGAATGGGAACAAGGCATCAGTGAAATAACGATACGTGCGGCCCTTCATCGAGTAGTCCTCATAGTCCGGCAGCTGGTTGCTGTTCTTGTAGAACGTAACAGGAAGTTTTCCTGAGGGATTCACATCTCCGAAGAGCACATCAGCAACAGCAGTTCCACCCTCCTGACCAGGATACCAAGCCTGTACGATAGCTTCACAGGTCTCAGTCTCTGGTTGCAAAGCGATACACGAACCTGAGCAATTGACGAAGATGACCTGCTTGCCAGCAGCCTTCAGTGCCTTCAGGAATTCACGCTGCACCTTTGGCAATTCAATATGTGTGCGATCACCACCCTTGAAACCATCAATATCCACAGGCATCTCTTCGCCTTCGAGGGCTGGTGAGATACCACCTACAAAGATCACCTTGTCGATACCCTTCAGCTGGGCAATGGTCTCTTGATAGTTGATGGGGTGTTCTTTGGCAATGTTGATGGCCAAATTAGCATTATAGGTATGGATATGTGCAAAGCGTACCTCTATATTATAGCTCTTACCTTTTTCAGCTTGAATAGCCACGCGGTTGGGTGTGGTGCGCCATATGTGATGACGGAATTTCTGGACTCCATCGATATAGAGTTCAAAATGTCCGCAACCATCTACATTCACCACGTATTCACCAGATTCGTTGGGAGTGAAAGTGGTCTCGTATTTTGCAGAGAAGTCCTCGAGCTGTACACCAGGGGCGAAGTTGTGCATACCAAAGGTGGTGACAGCCAGCGGCGTCGTGTAATACTGCGTAGTAACAGGCTTACCCTCCATCCTACGGTTGTTCCAGAACGTGCCCTTCATACCCTTCTTGCCTTCGAAACTGCACTGCGAGGCCATCAGACACTCCATCACCTTGTCGTAGGTAAGGTCGCAGCCTGCAGCATAAAACAACTTCTTCTGTTTGGCCTTGATGCCATCAAGGATAGTAACAGTATGGTTCGGCTGACCGTTATAGTTGCCCCACATCATAGGCGTATTGTCAGCATTAGGTCCGATAACGGCAATCTTTTCCTTGCCTTTCTGCAAAGGAAGAATATTGTTGTTATTCTGAAGCAGCACAATGCTCTGGCGCGCCATGTCAAGCGAGATATTGGCAGACTCCTTGGTTGACATAGCTGAATACGGAATCTTTGACCATTCCACCAATGAGGGGTCGTCCATCTCACCTAAATCGAAACGGCCCTCGAGCAGGCGGATAACATGCTTGTCAACCTCAGTCTCAGTAATAAAACCACGTTGTACCGCCTCAGGAATGCTCTTGTAGGCATAACCATAGCCACACTCCACGTCAGTACCGGCAATAGTAGCCTTTGCAGACGCATGAACAGGGTCTGACGAAGACTTGTGAGACTCATAGAAATCACTGACAGCACCACAGTCACTCACTACCAAATACTGGAAGCCCCACTCATCGCGAAGGATTGTTTGTAATAGGCGCTGACTGCCACAGCAGGGGTCATCGTCCAGACGTTGGTAGGCACACATCACCTCACGCACCTTAGCATCCTGCACCAGCGTCTTGAAGGCAGGCATATAAGTTTCCCACATATCACGCGGCGACACATTCGTCAAGTTAGCCGAGTGACGGGTATATTCCGGCCCGCTATGAACGGCATAATGCTTGGCACAAGCCCATAATTTACGGTATTTGGCTGTCTCAGGACCCTGCAGGCCTTTTACGACCTGCACACCCATCACACTCGTCAAATAGGGATCCTCGCCATAAGTCTCCTGTCCCCTGCCCCATCGCGGGTCGCGGAAGATATTTACGTTGGGCGTCCAAACCGACAGACTATGGAACTTCTCGTCCTCACCAGAACCGCGCTGCATGCGCTCATTGTACTGAGCACGGAACTCCGTCGAGGCCACGTCAAAACACTTGTAGAGCAGACCGGGATTAAACGACGCTGCCATCGCCACTGGTTCAGGGAACACCGTCACATTACCCTGATTAGCAGCGCCATGCAGAGCCTCACTCCACCAAAAGAACTTCTTGATACCCAGACGCGGAATGGCCGGACTCTCGTCCAACATCAGCATGGCCTTCTCCTCCAGCGTCAGTCGCGAACACAGGTCCTTGGCACGTTCTTTGGCACTCAGATTGGGATTCTGGTAAGGTAGTGTCTGTGCCGACACATGCAGGCCGACACAGCACACTACGAACATTGATAATAAGTTACGTTTCATATCGTTATAGCATTATGTTTCTATGCAAAGCACAAATCCTCCGCGTGGCGCAAGGTCAAGGCTTGAAGGCAGCGAGAACATCGGAACAATGATCCATGGACTTTTCTTGTCGCCACTGTCGCCAAATAGCGTCATCTCGCTGACATCACCTTTAATGAAGTCCAGGGAGAACTTCAACGTCCGCTGTTCATCGCTCCCGTTGATGCCTGCCACATACCACGTCGTACCACTCCTGCGGGCCATCACAACATATTCGCCGGGGTAGCCGCAGACTAGTCGTGTCTCGTCCCATGTCGTAGGCAGATAGCCGAAGAAGTCCTGCACGGCCTGCGGTTGCGCCAGATAGCTCTCCGGACGGTCGGCCAAGTGCTGCAGTGCACTTTCAAAAAGCACCGTCAACGCCAGTTCATGACCATTGGTAGTGATGTGCGGATGTTGCGAGTCGCTGAACGTGCAGGGGGTATAGTCCATCGGACCAATGACATTTCGCGTAAAAGGCAGCGTGGCATTATGGCGTGCGGCCTTAGCCGTAAAAGTCGGTACATTGTTATACCACTCGGCACCGTAGACGCCTTCCGTTGACATCAGGTTCGGCCAAGTGCGTTGCCAGCCGCGGGGAACGGTAGCCCCGTGGAAATTTACCAGTAGATGGTGGCGTGCAGCACACTCCAGCAGGTCCTGACAATAATCCATATTCTTCTGATTGTCGCCAGAGAAGAAGTCAATCTTCACACCTGCAACACCCATTTTATCGCACCACGCAAATTCGCGCTCGCGATCCTCGGGCTTATTCAGGCGGAACTTCGGCGTAGGTGCACCATCCACCCATCCTACACTGGAATTATACCAAATAAGTGGCTTAATACCTTTCTCCTTGGCATAATTGAGGGCATCCTCGATGGTCTTGCCATTTTTCATTTCATCCCACTCGGCATCTATCAACACGTATGGCAAACCCAGCGTGACGGCCATATCGACATATTTCTTGATGATGTCGTAGTCGTTCGAACCATGATTATACGCCCAGTAAATCCACGACACGGTGCCAGGATGAATCCAACTCGTATCAGCAATCTTGCACGGCTCCGAAACGTCAGTCACCAGCGTCGATTCCACCACGTCAGCCAGCGTACCGATAATCGCCACGCGCCAAGGCGTCTTTCCGTTGGTGGTCTTGTGGTCACTGGTTTCCCCAGCGACATCCATACGCTCCGCCTCCACCACGCGATACGTCTCCCCGTCGTTATAAAGGCACGACGCACTCTGCCCTTTCTCGATGTTTGCCTCCGTAATCAGCACGAACACACCGTCGGCAGGCTCTATTAGCGCAGGATAGCCCCAGCGATTGTTCCAGCCTTCTGCCGATTTGAATGTACCGCTATATGACGGCACGGGCAGCACCTTATAAGTAGTATCGAGCGGGAAGAAACCCTCGTAGGAGTCACACCACTGCTGCATCCAGCGCCGTGTACCCTCTGGAATACGATAGGCGATGTCAGAGGGCTGAGGGCTGATGTCGGATGTGCGAACGGCAATACCATCGTTATACATCCGCAATGTCACGTCACCACACTGGTATTCATTAGCCTCATTCGTGCAATGCCGTTTCTTACCCGCCAGCATCTGGTAGTCAGCCTTCACCGTTCCCGTACCTATCATCGTCTGTCCGGCGATTCCCTGCACCGTCATAGCCAGTGCCTGCTGACCGTTATAACTGATTACCAACTGGTTATTCTGAACATCTGCGGTCAGTTTACCATTAGGAGACGACACCTTTGGGGCTGCGAAGACTGTCGTCATCACACCCAGCATCAGTGCACATATTGCAACTATTCTTCTCATCTTTTACTTCTTCTGGTTAAGTCTGGAGACATACTTCACGGGGGCTGCCTCTCCTTTTAAGACGTCTGCAAACTCCCGAGGTTTAATCGTCACAGCATTTTTCATAAATTCCGGCACATTATAGCACTTCATGAACTGACGGTGATAGTCCGGATCAGCGCAAGGAAGTTCAAAGGGTTTCGACCAATTGCCTTTCTCGTCGACATGGGCAAAAAACGGACGCGTGTACTCGCCGTCATAGCGACGGCTGCTGAACACCAGCCAACGACCGTTGCTCGACCACGAATGATAGCTCTCCGTGTCCTTCGAATTGATTTCCTGCAACATGCGAGGGGAACCACTTATGAGGTCTATCGCCCACAAGTCTGCGTCACGATGCCAAATGTGGAACACACCATACGGTGCCATCGTAAATACTAGGAAACGGCCGTCGGGCGACACGCGTGGCAGCGTGGCACTCATCCCCATCCCCGTAGCATCGAACACCAGTTGACGCTCTCCAAACGTCATGGTTTCAGGATCGAACGACTTTTTATAAATATTGTATTTAACCTCACGCCGGTGCCTGATAATCTGCGCTCCATGATCTATCGAATCTATAAATTCAAAATGCGCACTACAGTAATACAGCGCTTTGCCGTCTGGCGCCCAGCAGGGAAACACTTCCAACTCCGTCGTGTCGTTCTCAATGTTCGTCACCTCGTTCCGCTCCACATCGTAGGCTATCAGGTCGCTTTCCGCGTCAAACACTTCAATCTTGTTCGGGTCTGTCAACTGGAACGTCTGACTTGTGTTGTTCGTCGAATATACTATCAGATTCAGCCACGGATGCCATGCGGGATACACACCTGCCGACAGGATGGAGTCATTTCTCATATTAATCTTCTTCATCTTGCCGTCGTAAGCAATCAACGTACCGCCATAGTTCTGACGGGCGTGGAACTGCATGCGCTCAGGGTTATATTGCTGGTAGTTGTGACAGTTGATACACTGTCCGCCCTTGTCACCTTCTGTACAACACAGAATGTTGTCATAAATCACGCTCTCGTCGTAGTTCTCCAGACAACGCTGACTGATAGTCAGTTCCTCGTAGCTGACATACGACGGATAAATCAGACGATAGCTCAAGTAGGAGTCGATGCTGTCCTTTGACACATAAATATTGAACGGCTTGTATTTCGTCCACTGACCGTCATATTCGGCATACACCTCCACGCCGATGTTCTTGCCTAGGGCCTTCTGTACCAATCGCTGCCAGTCGTCACGCTCTGGCTGTATCCTATCACCTCCCAACAACAGTTCTTCGCCGTCCACAGTCAGACGCGCCACCATGTTGTCAGCCATATTTTGCATCTCAAAAGTCAGCGGTGCTATATTAATGGGCACCGTCACGTCCTTGTAGTCGGGGTAGATTTCTGGTTGTTTGTTGGATGCCGTATATTCCTCAGGCACCCTCACCCCACAAGCGGTCATCAGCACCGCCACTGCAATGAAAAATATCTGTCTTTTCATACTTCTTACATCTTGCTTCTTACATCTGACATCTTACAGATATGCCACATCACCTGTCAGATAATATTCAAAAAAGAACGTGTCGCCAAACAACGGATACAATGCCGCACGCACCTCGGGCAGGTCTCTGCCATCATATTTTTTCACTAACTCCACAAATTGTTTATAAGTTTCTTTCACGCCATTGTCGTATGGAATCTTCACGGGCGCACCGCCTGCTATGTCAGAATAGAGGTAGGCAGCCTCCTGATAGTATCGGGGGATTGGCTTGTTGGGATGCTGTTTCAGATAGACCAGGAATCGTCTCCAGAACTGTTCGACATCCTTGGTCCACAACGTGGCCAGCAGACACTGCTCCTGGAAATACGGGTCATCGCTATCCAGCGTGGCCAGATGGTTCATCAGGTATCTCTCCGCATAACCGCGGTCAGCACCGACCATATCCGGATAATGCAGCATGTGCATGACGGGACCGGTCTCCTTGTCCTCCTCCATCATCTTCGGATTCTGTTGCAACGTCTCAAGATGTTCTGCCCACGCGCCGTGAAATAGCGTGTGTTTCAATATTTCGGTGTACTTATACATGACATTTACCTCGTTGGCCATTAAGCCGCAGCGCGCCAGATACTTCAGGTGCTCAGGGCGCCACCCAAACTCTACACCAGCTTCAATACACATGTGGTGACTGTCGTTCAGCATGCCGTAATGATAGTATATCAAGTCGCCAATTACCATCGATGCCGGAGGGGCAAAGGGCGACGCAGGCTTCTTCGAACCGTTGGGATAGCGGTACATCTCCGTACTCTGACGCCCCAGTCGCGACAGTGCCAGATTTCTCATCAGCGCCACCGATCTCGTCGTCACATCCTGCTGCTTGTCGGCCTCCTTTAGAACATCCTCCCAGCTGCACTGCTCCGCATAGTGATACATGGCGGCCTCGCGATGGAAGTTCTCGTCCTTCATCCAGCCATACCACACGCCATAAACCGTCGCAGCAAGCACTACCACAACAACAGCCGTCCGCAATTTCTTGCCTTTTGCGCCTTCTTTCGTCCATTTTACGATTACCAGCAGCAATAGGCAAACGCCCAGCAAGGCATACGGGATATAATACTCAGTATTCTCTTCCACTATCTTGAAGATGGGCAGAGCCGTCCACCATAAGTTTACCATGTTCGTTTGGTAATATACGTATTGGTAGCATAACAGCGGGACGGCTACTACGACCAACGCGCCGATAACAGTGTCTACCAGCGCCTGCCACTTGTCATCATCCAGTCGCCAAATTCCTATCGCCATCAGCACCACGGCTGCCAGGCCATAGCTGCCAAACAGCGGATAACCGACAACAGCCACAACCACTATCAGCACACGACGCCACAATCTCGATGCCGAGACCGCGCGGAAGGCCCATAACAATGCGGCAATCACCGTCACGCCTACTGTTGCGACAAAATACCAGCCCCTTAACTTAATGGTGTAAATCCAGTAGCCCATCTCCGTATTCGCTATCAGCAGCATTGCCACTGGTACCAGCAGCAACGGAGCCCACTGCTCGCTGACGTTGAACGCACGCTTCATCAGCCACATCATTAACCACCACAGCCCACACAGCACCAGCACACCCAGTAACGGGTAATACAGCAACTGCATCAGGAAGGTTCCGATATACATCAGCAATCCTCCAGGCACTACCATCATTTGTTTGAAAAACAGCGGAGTATCCAACCACAGGCTCTGCTCCTGGATTTTCCACAATACATGGCGTTCGTACGTCAGTAGCACCACGGCTACTGCAAATAACGCGACAAGCCACACCGCAATGGAGGGGTGGTTCCTAATCATTCCCATCATGCCCTGACCCTTGGCCTGAGCATTGTCTTGCACTTGTTTTTGCATATATTTATTTAACATGGCTGCAAAGTTACAAAGAATTCTTTACATTTCCACACCTGCTTGTAACATAAACTATGCCGTTTGTAACATATATAATGCTGTTTATGAGTTTCGTTTGTTTTTTATTCTTTGTTTTATGTAACATTGCACGAAATGATAACATAATTTGATGAAATGATAACGCGAGTTTGGCAAAAACGTTTTAATTTTGCAGCCGTACAAAGGCGGCGGCAAATACGGCGACTCCGAGGTTCGTTACGGCGGTATGCGTTGGAACGATGCTGTGACGCTGGTGAAATAAAAATGCACTCCGTCCTCGCAGGGAGAGAGTGCCGTCCTAACAGGGTTTTAGTGCCTATGTAGGAGGGAGCAAGATACGGAGTAGTAAGAGTCGGCCTCCCGCCCGAATTGATTCGGGCGGGAGGCCTTATTCATGCGGGCGGCCGTGCTTATTATTGCGAGCGGGCGCCCGAATCCGAAAATTGTTCAAAAGCGGTAGAAGCCGAAGAAATAGATGACAGCAATTTTGCGTTTATCGGTCATATTGTCGACCTTGCCGACGACACTACCGCCTCTCCAGACTTTGCCGTTGTCCTCTATCTTTCCGACGATAGAACCACCGAGACGGATATTGCCGTTGTCTTCTACCTTACCAACAATGGAACCACCCTTGCGGATGCTGCCATTACTCTCGATTTTGCCTTCAATGCTGCCACCGACCCAGATGTTGCCATTCTGAATCTTACCCTGCGAGGAACCATGGATGATGAGGTTACCGTCTGGACGCAGCTCACCGAAAACGCTGCCGCCCCACCACAGGTTCTGCTTTGTATTACGGCTGGTATTGGTCTGCTGAGCCGGACGGGCGGTCGACACCGTCGTACGGGTTGTCGTCGTAGTAACAGGACGAGTAGTCGCAGTTGCTGGCTTCTCAGTAGTTTCCGGCGCGGCCTTCACCGTTGCCGATGTCGTCTGATCCACCTCGGTCTGCTTCACTTGCTCTGGAGCCTTCTGCTCAGGCTGTTCGTTGCCATTCAACACCTCGTCAGCCTTTTCTTGCACTACCTGCTCAGCCTTCTGTGTGACTTTCGACTTTGCACGATTCAGCAAGCTGCTGAACTGTGCCTGTGCTTCACTCTGTGCAGCTACCAGCAACATGGCGGCAACTGCCATTCTCAGGAAAAAGGTGTTAGTCTTCATATTACTTCAGCTTTTTGAAGAGTTTGTTAGACTCGAGGGTCCAATCCTTGCGCTGAAGGAGCTGAGGATTCTTGCCAATGAACATCTTGGCGGCCTCCTTGTTGCCCTGCAACTGCCACTGGAGCCAGGCAAGGGCAGGAATGGTGAACTCGCCACCATGAGGCTGACGATAGGTACCTCCGTGACCCACTGGGAAATTGATGGCACAGCAGGGAACATGCTGGATGCGCTTGAAGTCGTCCATACCGTTGCCGTAGGCGATATCCTCCTTACCACCAAGCATATACATGATGGGCGTGTGGATGTCGTTGAGCTTCTCCTTTTTCGGCATAGGCATACCACCGACTGCCTGACCGGCATTCTGTTCGTTGAAGAGTCCGCTGTTGCAAATCATGAGCGCCTTGATACGTGGGTCAGCACAGTTGAAGAGCGTCTGCAGACCGCCACACGACATACCGGCAACACAAATGGCCTTGGTGTCAATCTTCTGATAATAGGGCGACTTGGGGTCGGCATTCTGGGCAATGATCCAGTCGATGGACTCTATCTGCTGCTCAGCACGCGACATCGGACCTTTGTACCACTCGTCAGTCATGGGGATGTCACCCGTGGCAAGAACGATGAAGCCGTTGGAGGCTATCTCGTTGAGGAAATTCATGTGTTCGAAAGGAGAATTGGCGCAGGCTCCGTTGCCCCATACAAGCACGGGCAGCAACTTGGCAGGACCAAAGGCAGAGAGGTCCTGAGGCACGAAAATAGTGTGTTCGGGCAGTGTGGGCTCTTCACGCATGATAGCCTTGTAGGCACCCGTTCCGCCTTCTTCGAGGACGCGCGTCTTGGCTTCCTTCTTGCAGCAAGGCTTGTCGCAGCAACTCATATTGCCGCCATTGCGGACACAATCCAGGAAACATACCATCTTCTTGAGGTTCTCCTCAGTGTACATCTGAGGACCACCGTGACCGCCCTCAGCGGGGAACGTGGCCTCGGTCTTAACGCCAGCAGCCTTCAGCAGCTCGTAGAACTCCTTACCCTGACAGTTGGGCACAACATTATCCTTGTCGCCGTGGAAGATGATGATGGGAGGATTGTTTTTGTTGACATAATAGGTAGCACTGAGACTGCGATACTTATCGGGCTCTTTGGCCAGCTTCGAGTTGAGCAGCACGTCCTCAGGACTATTCTCGCCCATCTTCATACCTTCGCCACAGTCCATATTGGTGAGATCCACAGGACCAGACCAGTCGCAGGCAGCATTGACGCTGCTGCTCTCGCCGAGGAAATTGCCGACGGTGCCTTCGAGGTCGATGTCATAATCGCCTACCTTCGTCTGCTTCAGACCGGTAGTGGTAGCGGCGATTGATGCCAGATGACCACCGCTAGAGAATCCGCTGGTGGCGATGAACGACGTGTCAAACTTATACTTTGCTGCCTCACCACGCACGAAACGGATGACGGCACGGATGTCGTGAATCTGTGCAGGCCACTTGGCATCCATACTGCTACGGTGGTTAGGACAAACGACGGCATAGCCTGCTTCGAGCAGCGACTTGCCGATGGTGCCGAGGTCGGCCATGCCCTTGCTGCTGTTGCTGAACCACGCGCTGCCGTAGACATGGATAACGACAGGATAGCTGGCAGCCTCCTTCTTAGGCAGGTAGATGTCGCAGGTGTGATAAGCTTGGTCATCACCTGCATAGTTTACATCCTTCCACTCCTGAGAGGTGGGAAGGTCTACTTTCGGAGCCTGGAAACCGCCAAAGCCTCCAGCGGGTTGTGCCTGTGACAGCAATTGACAGCACAGCGCACATACTACGATAAGAATTTTCTTCATAGTGTTTAATAATTGATACTTTAAGTTGTTAGTTGTTTATTTGTTATCTAATTGAATCGTTTGAACATCGCCACGGACAAAGACGGGGATGTGGGCTTTGTCGACGGGGGTAGTGACATACTGTCCACCGTGATAGTGACGACCCGTGCGGTAGTCCGTCCAACCTTCCTTGTTCTTTGGCAGATAAGTGCGCCACTCGGTGACATTGGGTTCCGTCACAGGACTGATGAGCAGCGAAGGTCCGAACATGTATTCATACTTCTGTTGCAGGGCCTCGGCATCGTCGGCAAAGTCGAACACCAACGGACGCATCAACGTATAGCCCTCCTTGGCAATACGATGGGCACACTGCTCGATATAAGGTCGAAGCTGTTCACGCTCCTTCAGGCATTCAGCGATGATCTGCTTGGCCTCGTCACCGTAGTTCCACGGCTCGGTATTGCTCATATATCCGTGAACGCGCATCAGCGGCAGATAGACGCTGAGTTCTATCCAACGCAGCATGCGGTCGATGTAGTCCTGATTGGTGTACTGGTCACCTGGACGAAAGAAGCCTCCTGCGTCGTACGTCCACCAAGGAATGCCTGCAGCCTGAACACCCAAGCCTGCAGTAATCTGACGACGAAATGTCTCCCAATCGTTACCAACGTCGCCGCTCCACAGGGCAGAGCCGTAACGCTGGATGCCTGGGAAACCGCAACGAGTAAGGATCATGGCTTCACGACCAGCCTCACGGAGACCTTCGTAAACGGTCTTGTTGACGAGCAAGGGATAGACATTTCGTACCTGTTCCCCACTCCACCGTCCGTTGTTGACACGACGACCTACAAGGTCATCGTTCTCAGGTTCAGTAGCATCCTGCCACCAAGCATCGATGCCGAGCGGGAGGAGGCGTTCGCGGAAGTTATGCCAATACGATGCAGCGGCCTGTGGATTGAAGAAATCTATCCAATCAGTACCAGGAATGTAATACTGTTCACGCACCATCTGACGACCAACATCGGAATTCTTGTCAATCTTCGACCACACGCTGAGCATCAGTCGGACACCCATCTGATGGAGACTGTCGGTAAGCGCTTTGGGGTCTGGATAAAAGTCCTCGTCGAACTTCATGGAGTTCCAACCATACTTGCCCCAGTACTGCCAGTCCTGAACGATGAGACCCAACGGCATATCCTCCTTGCGGAAGCGGTTGGCAGTCTCTAGAATTTCCTGCGAGCTATGGAAACGTTCGCGGCAATGGATATAGCCCAGCGCCCATTTCGGCATCTCAGGACATTCGCCCGTCAACGAACGGTAGGTGGCGATGATTTCATCTGGAGAACCCACGAACACAGTATAATCGACGGCAGTAGCGACAGGCGAACGGAACGTCGTCTGGTCCTGCACACGGTCATAATACAGCACAGGCTTGTCGTCCTTCGTCAGTTCGGCCGTCAACGTGTGACGACCTTTTTCCAAATGGACAATCTTCGAGGCCGTAGGAGGCAACCACAAGTTCTGCATCTCGATGACATTCTCACCATCAATGGCAAGGTTATGACGACGGGCCATCTTCTGACCAACATCCAACAGCAGGGAATAATCGCCCGTTTCAGGGATATCGACAGTCGCTTCGAAGACGTGACGCTGACGCACCTCACGCTTGTTTCCCTCGGTGGTAGTGACGTCGACGACATCGGAAGCTGAGGATGTTTCTGACTGACGAACCGTCAGACGCACGCTGTTGTGACACGGGTTGTATTCCGTCATGCCGTAGTTGTTCCACAGGATGCCGTAGCCCTTGCTCGAAATGAGCATCGGGATGGAAATCTGCGTATTGACCTGCGTCAGACGACGCGAGAGACCACGCACATTACTATAGCCGTCCTGAAACTGTCCTAAACCAAACAGGCACTCGTCCTTGGGCGAAGAAAAGGTCAGCGTGGCTTCACCGTTCTTCAACTGATGACGCGTGGCAGTAAAGACGGTCTTCCCCTTTCGGTCCTTGATGACCAGCTGTTGCTTCTTGGCATCCACCGTGACTTTCAAGGCACAGTCGGCTACCGTTTCGTGTTTCACATAGAGCCAATCCGGCAGGTCGCTCTTGACATTTCCTTCCGTATATTGGATGCGCACGGCGTTGTCAGCTACCTTCTGTACTGACAATTGTCCGTCGCCAAAAGCTTCCTGCGCCATCACGACGACGGCACAGAAGCATAAAGAAATAACACTTACTATCCGATTCATTGACATAACGATTATGATTATTCTACTTTCACATCTGCAAGATAATGCTCGCGAATAGGCTTGCGGACTGGTTCACCCACCAGCGTCAACGTGCCTTCCAAACGAATATCAGCCGACGAGGCACCTATCTTCACAACATATTTACCTGGCTGGACGTTCCACGAACGTTCGCCGTTTTCACGACTGTAAAAGCCCAACTGCTCCATATACAGACGGACCTTGACGGTCTTGCTCTGACGTGGGTCGACTTCCGCACGGGCAAAAGCCTGTAGCTTGAGAGGACTGATGTTGATGGCACTATCGGCAGGCGAGATATACAGCTGTGCGATTTCCGTCGCGCTGACCTTGCCTGTATTCTTGACCTCAAACGACAGGTCGATGAATTCGTCGGTGGTCTTCGCCTCCTCATCCAACGCCAAATGCTTATACTCGAAGGTGGTATATGTCAGACCATAGCCAAAAGGCCACTGAATCTTCGAGAGCGACACAGAATCCTGAGGATAGCTGTAGCACACGGGCTCGTAAAGTTCCGTATTGGGATAGCTGACAGCGAGTTTTGCCGATGGCGATACATTACCATAGAGAATGTCTGCCACCGCATGACCACCCTCCTCACCAGGATACCACGCCTGGATGACGGCAGCACAACGCTCGGCCAGTCCGGCAATGACCTGTGCACGGCCTCCGAAGACCACCAAAACAACGGGCTTTCCTGTTGCCAGCAACGCTTCGACATATTCCTCCTGCTTGCCTGGCAGTCGCAATCCCTGACGGTCGCGATTCTCGCCACACAGCATCACATTCTCGCCTACCGCAGCAATGATGACGTCAGCAGAATCAGCCATTGCCAGCGCTTCCTCGCGATTAGCCTCTTCGCCGGCATCCACCTTACGATGAAGGATAGGATACTCCCACGAACGCTGATCGCCCACATGCGAGAATTTGGTCTCAATCTCCTCCGTCCAGTCACAACCACGACTATACATCAACGTGTCGCCCTCAGGCAGACGGTCACGCATGCCCTCCAACAGCGTTATCACATGAGGGTGATCGAGGTCTTCCTCCACCCGTTTCCAGAAGAACGTCATAGCAGGGAACGAATAATCGCCACACATAGCCCACATCGTATGGGCGTTGGGACCCGTCAACAGGATACGCAGCGAGTCGCCCTTCAGCGGCAAAATGCTGCTGTCGTTTTGCAACAAAACGATGCTCTGGGTAGCTATCTCGTAGGACGTCTGACGCTCCTCAGGAGTATCAAGCTTGATATCGCCCTTGGCATACAGGTTGGGCTTGCTGTCGAACATTCCGGCACGGAACTTATAGCGCAGCACGTCCTTCACAGCACGCTCCAGCGTCGCTGGCGCCACGAGACCGCTATCGATGGCTTCCTGCAGGAAACGGTAGTTGGCACCAAACGGGAAATCAACGTCATTACCGCCATTGATAGCTGAGGCTGCTTTCTCGACAGTCGACCACTCCTTATCCTTAGGGAAGTCTGAGGGCGCTACCAGCTGGTCGATAGCCGTATAGTCGCTGACGACCATGCCGTCGAAACCAAGATAACCACGCAGGATGTTGTTCAGTATCATGCTGTCAGCCACACACTGTTGCTGCTGTCCTGCCATCGCATGATAGCCAGGCATCACAGCCTTGCTGCCGGCCAAGCGAATCATGGCCTCGTGAGGCATCAGGATGTCTTCCATCAGCACTTTCTCATCGGCATCACCTCCTCCGCCATAGCCGAGGTAGTGTTTCGAACAGGCTCCTACGCCCTTGCGCAGATCGCCCTGCTGCAAGCCACGCACGAAAGCCACACCCATCGCTGCCGACAGGTATCCGTCCTCGCCGTACGACTCCTCCAGACGATTGAAACTCGGCGTGCGACAAACATCCACCATAGGCGACAATGACAGCAAACCACCCATCTTTCTCAGGGCAGTACTCGTCTGGCGGGTTTTCAGTTCTGCCAGTTCGGTATTAAACGAACACGCCTGACCAATCTGCTGGGGATATATCGTTGCACCACGGGTATTGATACCTGACAATACCTCTTCGTGGAACAAAGCAGGGATGCCGTTCGGCGTCTTCGTCATCAGCCACTCCTGCACGGCAGCTACTCGGTCGCGCAACTCATTGGGGTCGCGAGGCTTCTGCATGCAGAACTGCGAGAAATGGCCAATACCGTAGGGTATCAGTTCCTTACACTTGACGGTATCCAATTTTCCCTGTTCGTCGAACAGGTCGTCCATATACATGCTCTGCAATTGGGCTATACGCTCCTCTTGCGGCATGCGTTGATACAACTCGTCAACCATCTGTTCCAACTCCTGCTTGCTGACTGTCGTCTGACATGCTGTCAGCATTGCCGTTGCTCCCATCATCATCATCGTTTTTATTTTCATAAACTTTACATTATAAACCACGTGCAAAATTACAAAATATTCCGCACCTACCCTTCCATAAAATGTAACAAAAAATATAGGCTGTGTTACATAGAAATGAAAACCCCCGTTCTGAACGCTCAGAACGGGAGCTTTTATCAGATAATTGGGGATTTTTACTTCTTTTCCTCAGCCTCAGGAGCAGGAGCAACTTCTGCCTTGGGAGCCGGAGCAGCCTTAGGAGCAGCGGGCTTCTTCGCGGGAGCCTTCTTAGCCGCTGGTTTCTTGGCAGCAGGCTTCTTCGCCTCCTTGGGTTCCAACTTCTCCAGACGAGCCTTCAGACGGGTAATCTCCTTGTCCTTCATCTCAATCTCATCACCCTGATTACGGATGGTGGTGAGCAGGGCGTTCAGCTCGTCGTTCTCGATTTCAGGAGGATAGAGGGCGTTCACCCTGTTGATGAAGTCACCAAGAATATTCATATAGTTCGTGAAAGCATCGAACGGTCCGCTGTAGATACCACGGTCGAGACCAACGTTAGAGGCCTTGGTGGTCATAAAGCGGAAGTTGTTGGAAGCCTGCAGATAGTCCCAGTCCTGATTGATGCGTGGATCGTCGGCAATGCGCAGACGGTCTGCAACGCTATACAACTTGTTGAAGGCCTCGCGCTGCATGGCGTTACCCAGCCAGCAAGAGACGTCGCGCTCCTCGTCCACCCACGACAAAGTATCGGGCACGTCGAGGTTACCTACGCTCTTGGTCTTCATGCAGATCTCAGTCGGCGTAGCGAAGGTGATACCCTTCTCCTTGGCACATGCGGGCAGAGCCTTCAGGAACTCGAGGATGTTGCTCGACAGCGGCTGGGCGATACCTAGGGCACTGAGTTCCATGAAGATGCCGATAATCTGCTCTTCCTCGGGCAAGCGGGCAATGCGGTCAATGTACGAGTCTGCAAACAAGGGATAGCCCTCCCAGTCAGGATTGTTGAAGCGCAGCGAGATATCGTCTGACAGCTCTACGTCGCGAAGCAACAGCTTCAGGTTCGGAGCGATGTTACAGTTGTAAACGTAGTGCGGCGACTTCCAACCCAGCACGTGCTTGGCACCCTCAGTCAACATGCCTTTGAAGCCCATAGCGGCAATCTGTCCGCCGATGTCGTCAGAGTAGATCAGCGACGAGTTGCGGGCTACAGTAGGCTTCTTGCCGAACAGCTCCTCAATCTTCTCACACTGCTTCTTCACGTCGAGGGCGAAGGTCTCTTCGTTGGCCAACGAGCTCAAACCGTGAGAGTAAGGCTCTGCCAGGAACTCTACGCAACCGGTCTGGTTCAGTTCCTGCAACTTGGCAATGACCTGCGGAGCGTGGAACTCCAGCTGTTCAATACCTGTTCCCGACAGCGAGAATGCTACCTTGAAGTAATCGCCGTGCTCCTTGATCATATCGCCGATAGCGGTCAGGGCAGGCATGTAGCTTCGGTTGGCAATGTCGGTGATGCTACGCTCGTTCTCGTAGTCATCATAGTAATAATGATCGGTACCGATATCGAAGAAACGGTAACGCTTCAGATGGATAATCTGATGTATCTCGAAATATAAACAAATTGTTTTCATAATCTTTCAACTTTAAACTTTAAACTTTCAACTTTACTGCTCCCATCCTAACGTGCGTTTATAGAGCGTTGCAATCCAGGCACCGACTTTCTCCCACGTAATCTGGTCAACCTCGTTCTTGCCCTCCTCCTTGAGGTACTTGAAGAGCGACTCGTTGGCACAGATGGAGTAGATGGCGTCAGCCAATGCGTGGATGTCCCAATAGTCCACCTTGATACAGTTGGTCAGAATCTCAGCACAGCCAGACTGCTTCGAGATGATGGTCGGCGTGCCGCACTGCATAGCCTCCAGCGGCGAGATGCCGAAGGGCTCAGAGACGGAAGGCATCACATAGACGTCAGAGTCTTTCAAGCACTCGTACACCTGCTTCCCTCGCATAAAGCCTGGGAAGTGGAAACGGTCTGCAATGCCGCGCTCTGCAGCCAGATAAATCATGGCGTCCATCATGTCGCCAGAACCTGCCATACAGAAGCGTACGTTGCGCGTACGGCGGATAACCATGTTGGCAGCCTCAACGAAATACTCAGGACCCTTCTGCATGGTGATACGTCCGAGGAACGTCACCACCTTGTCCTTACCCGTGTGGTCTGGACGAGGAATGGCCTGATACTCGTCGGGCAACGGATACACGGCATTATGTACCGTGTAGCACTTGCGCGGATCCTGATGATACTGATGGATGACGGTCTGACGCGTCAGCTCCGACACACACATAATGCAGTCGGCATTGTCCATACCGTTCTTCTCGATAGAGTAAACCGTGGGGTTCACCTTACCACGCGAACGGTCGAAATCCGTAGCATGCACATGAATGCATAACGGCTTGCCACTCACCTGTTTAGCATGAATGCCTGCAGGATAGGTTAACCAGTCGTGAGCATGGATGATGTCGTAGTCCAACGTGCGTGCAACGACACCGGCGATAATCGAATAGTTGTTGATTTCCTCGTGCAGATTGCCTGGATAACCGCCCGCAAACTCCATAGCACCCAGGTCGTTGACGTGCATGTAGTTGAAGTCGGCATACAGATGATCGCGCAGACGGAAATAGAGGTCAGGATCCATGATGTTGCCCACACGCTCGCGAACGTAGTCAGCCGACACGTCGCGATAGGCAATGGGCACAGCATTCATAGCCACAATCTGACAGGCGGAACGGTCTTCATCGCCGAAGGGCTTGGGCAGACAGAGCGTGATATCCATATCGCCCTGTGCATGCAGACCCTGCGAAATACCGTAGTTAGCGGTGGCCAGTCCACCGAATACGTGAGGAGGATACTCCCATCCAAACATTAAAACTTTCATAGTGCGTCCTCCTTATTTATTTTTGATACGAATATTTCTCCATAAGCTTCACCGAGCGCAGTATTTCAGCAACGTTCATGGCGAAAGCCATTGCACCGCGTCCGTGGAAGGGCGGGTTGCCGTCGAACAGTTCGCTGATGGTGCCCAGTGCGTGGTAGTCCATCTCTTCCTCATAGCCCACCATGTGACGCTCAAGGAACGACAGGCGGGTGCGCTTGTAGAGTTTCAGGCAGGCCTCGATATAGAAACCGCCCAGCCAAGGCCATGCAGTACCCTGATGGTAAGCATAGTCGCGCTGCGTCTGCGGACCGACATACATCGGATTGTAGCCGCCGCTCTTGGGCGACAGCGAACGCAGGCCCTTGGGTGTCAACAGTTCGCGCGTACATATATCTAATACGCTCTTCTTCTGCTCCTGATTCAGTGGCGAATAGTCGAAGGCCACGGGGAATATCATGTTGGGGCGAACGCTCCAGTCCATCATCGAACCGTCCACGTAGTCCAACAGATAGCCGTACTCGTTCATGAAGGTATCGACGAACGATGTCTTGCATACCTCCGACTGAGCCTCCAGCTTCTCGGCCAGTTTCTTGTCGCCGAATTCGGCCTCCAGCGAAGCGCAGAACTTCAGGGCGTTATACCACAGGGCGTTGAACTCTACGATATAACCTGAGCGCGGTACGACAGGACGTCCGTTAGCCGTCGAGTTCATCCACGTGATGGCCTTGTCGCGACCGTTGGCATACAGCAGTCCGTTGTCGTCCAGTCGCAGGTTGGGATGACCGCCGGCAAGGATATACTTCACGATGTCCTTCACCAGCTTGCCATACATCTTGTAACCCTGCTCCTTGCCAACTTCCTTCACATACTGCTGGATAGCCCAAACAGCCCACAGCGGCACATCGGGATGCTCAATCTCGTAAATCTTGCCAGAGATGGGCTTGTCGGCCATAAACTCGCGGAGGGCTCTCTCCGAGGTCTTCATCACCATCTCGAAATAGTCTACCTCACCGATACCCAGCGTCAGACCAGGCAGTGCGATGAACGTATCGCGGGCACGGGCCTTGAACCAAGGATAGCCTGCCAGCAGATAACGGTCGTCCTTCTTGTCAATCTTCTCCATCGTACCACTGCGGCGATCGCGGAAGTGGAACTGGTGGGCAGCCGTCACCAGACAATGATAGAAATTGTCGCGAGGCACGCGATCCTCCATTTCCTCGTCGAACATCTTCTTCAGCTGACTGGGCTTCGCGGCCGACGTAGAACCGGCGAAGATGATGCTCTCACCCTTCTTGATGCTCATCTCGAAGTAGCCAGGCACGTACAGGTCCTCGTTCGAGGCATAGCCGCGCTCCTGCTCCTTCGGATACTCCACGCCACGATACCAGTCGGGCTGGAAGATGAACTCGTTCTTCTTCGAGAACTGCATGAAGAGGTCAGGATAGCCGGCATACATACACGTCTTGATACCATTGTCCACGGGATGGTACTCGCGCGAGGCCGTCGCGTTCTCATGCGTGAACTGACGGACAGAACGGAAGGCGAGGAACGGGCGGAACCGCAGCGTGGTAGCCGAATGGGCATCCTCCAGCGTATAGCGGATGAGGATGCGGTCCTCATAGTGCTGGAACACCACTTCCTTCTTCAATACTACGCCACCCACGCGATAAATCGTGGTCGGCACTACGTCACAGCTAAACTCGCGGATGTACTTATGACCCTTCGGGCTGAAGTTGTTGCCCGAATACTTGTGGAGTCCGAGATTGAACTCAGCACCGTGCTGAATCACCGTACAGTCGAGCGACGATAGCAACACGTGGTTGTCGTCGTCAAGCTCAGGTACGGGAACAACGAGCAGACCGTGATACTTGCGCGTGTTACAGTCCACCAGCGTCGATGCACTGTATGCGCCAGAACGGTTTGTCCGAAGCAATTCACGACGGAGCGACTCCTCCAAATTGGTCATTACCGCTTTTTCAAATCGTAAATAACTCATAGTTCCTTATTTCAGTTTATTTTCAATTTTGTTTTAGGAATCAATTAAATTTGTCCAAAGTTACGAATTTTTCTTCGAACTTTGAACTTTAAACTTTGAACTTTATGATTTGTTAACTTTATACGGGTATCAGGAAATTGATAACCTCCTGTTCTACGGTGATGGTGTATGCGCCAACAGGCACGCCGAGCAGTCGCCCGTCAACACCCACCAACGCGTGTTTCGCCTCCTCTACCCTCACCTCTCGCGTGCGGTATGGATGCACGCTTTTGTGGTTCAGGAAACGACCTGTAATCAACAGCCACAATCCCGCAAGCACCTGCAGCAACTCGGTGTGATAGACCATCGACACATCGAGCATGCCGTTATACGGTACCGCACTCGGCGTCTGGCCATAGCCCGGACCGCTGCCCACGCACATCGTCATCACCTTACGGTCCACGGTATCGCTGTTGATCTTCACGCGCATCTTATAATCCATACGGTGGAAAATCATCAGGAAGATGGATACGATGAACGACAGCGTCCTCGAACCCAGCAACGAACGCGTCTGTCTGCGCAGGTTCATCACGTCGGCTATCAGCCCCACGTTCACGCAATTCAGGAAGTAGCGGTGACACCGTTCACCCTGCTTGTTCTCGTAACGCACACAGCCCAGGTCTATCGTCCTCACGCGGTGCGCCTTCAGCCAGTCCACCGTCTGTTCCACGTCGCCCTCGCTGAAACCCCAATAGCGCGCGAAGTCGTTCATCACACCGTTCGGAATCACGCCCAGCGCAATCTCGCTACGCACCTGATCCTCCTCCTTCATCAGGCAGTTCACCGCATCGTTCAGTGCCGAGTCGCCACCCACGATGATGATCGTCTTATAGCCGTTATGGATGAGCATCGTCATCAGACGCTCCACGCTGTCAGCCGACTCGCTCTGCACAAAGTCGTACTGCACCTGCCGGTCGTCCAACGCCTTCTGCAGCTTCTCACGCTGCTTCGAACCGCGTCCCTTGGGGCAATACAGGATGCCCCACCTTCCCTCATTGGTCATAGTTAAATTGTTAGTCGTTGCAAAGATAACATTTTTTCAAGAAACACGCAAATTTTCGCCTAATAATTTGTATAGTTGAGAAAAACTCTTTATCTTTGCACAAAGATTCTATGCGAATGGCAGATAGTAAGACTATTTTTCATGGCAGCAATGTCGTCGTAGAGAAACCCCAAATCATCGTGTCAGGGTATTATAAAGACTTTGGCTTCGGTTTCTATTGTACAAATATTGAAAAGCAGGCAAAGAAATGGGCGTTGACAAAAAAGGGAGATAGTTTTGTTTCTATCTTTAACTACCAGCCTACTGAAGATCTGAAAGTTTTGTCATTTCCTGTAATGACCGACGAATGGCTGGATTTTGTGGTCGCTTGCCGTCGTGGAATCAAGCATGACTACGATATTGTGGAAGGCCCAATGGCAGACGATCAGATTTGGGATTATGTAGAGGATTTTATGGAAGGAACCATTACGCGAGAGGCATTCTGGGTATTGGCAAAATTCAAGTATCCTACTCACCAAATAGTTTTCTGCACACAAAAGTCATTAGAATCAATCACTTTCGAAAAAAGCTATAGCCTATGACAAACGTATTCTTTCCTGAAGACCAGATAAGCACAGACGATTTGTATTTTGTCTGTTATATGATTGAGCGGGTTGCACGTCAGTTAAAGCAACCTAACAAATATGTAGCAAACATGATGGGTCATGATGAGTTGGCTAAGAAGCTGTCACTGGCCGATACGCTACATTCAGAGAATCCATTGGCCGTAGTGGCAGACTGGATAGACGAATATCATCTTCAGTCAGGTAATTATGACATCACAAAAGTAGATGCTGAGCTTTGTCCGAATATTCCTACGGCAACACAAATGGGAAAAGTTTATAAGCGTTTGGTCCTTAATACCATTCAACCTAGTGAAGATTACGCAGATGCCATCCTTCGCGTCTATAACAATCCTATCTGCGAAGTAATAGACAACTACAACACCAGTGCCTATTACGAACCATCGCCCTACATTGCTCGCAGCTATTATGCAGGAGGCTTTGTTTAAGATTGCAAATATTATATGATGAAGAAACCCGAATGGCTTGAAAAAGAACAGCTTTATAAAATACTGTTTGAGTCGGACACGCCCCGCGGACGTGCCTTCGACATTGTCTTGATGGTGGTAATCTCGCTCAGCATTCTCGTATCCTTTATCGAGACCATTCCGTCGCTGGCCCATACTTTCCGGCTCCTGCTGGAGATATCGGAATACCTCTTCACCTTCTTCTTTACCCTCGAGTACATTGCCCGCGTCTACTGCTCACCACGACCCAGAGACTATGTGCTCAGTTTCTTTGGCGTCATTGACCTCTTGGCCACATTGCCGCCATATCTGTCTTATTTCCTGCCAAACGCGCGCTACATGATCCTGTTCCGTACGTTCCGCTTCATCCGCATCTTCCGCATTCTTAAATTGTTCTCGCTGATCAACGAGGGCTACATGCTGATGAACTCACTCAGGAAGAGTATCAACAAGATATCCGTCTATTTCCTGTTCGTACTCATACTCGTCACCTGTCTGGGTACGCTGATGTATATGGTTGAAAGCGGCCATCCTGACACGAAATTCACCGATTTGGCGACGTCCGTCTATTGGGCTATCGTCACGATGACCACCGTCGGCTATGGCGACATCACACCAGTAACCCCCATAGGACGCTTGCTTTCGGCATTCATCATGCTCCTTGGCTACACCATCATTGCCGTTCCTACCGGCATTGTCACAGCCAACATCATCGACGAGACGAAAGAAAAGCCGAAGGACGGCCGTTGTCCACGATGCGGTGACGAGGTGCGCGACAACGACCGTTACTGCTCCCACTGCGGCGAAAAGCTATAATGCCCGCCGAATACTAAAAACGACTACCATTCGTAATCTTCCACGTAACTATCGAAGTGGACTTCTTGATTCCAGCCGGCCTCGCGGAAGAGGTCGCGTATCTCCTCCTGGATAGCAGGAGAAATAAGTCGCTCGCCATTGCGGTACTCATAGTAGTAGGTCTTGCAGTGGCTAGCAATAAAATGGCTGCGCACATACGGCTCTACGCGACGGGGCATATCGGCATTAAAGATATGCATCATTCCCTGCGCAAACTGCACCTTCTCCCACTGGCGGAATAGCGGACAATGCTCCGTCGCCACACCCTGATAGTGCGGATTAACACAATGATAGGAACTTTTGGTGTCAGGCATCTGCTGACCAACCTTCCAACGCAGACAGCGGTCCTTCAATGGACACTGCGCTGCAAAACAAACGGTATAGCCGCTAACGGCTTTCTCCTTGAATATCTCTTGTTCTTTCATCATTCTCAATTGTCAACTTTCAATTTTCAACTTTCAATTTGCAATTTTTCCCCTCACCCTTCACCCCGATTGTTGGGAATGCCTTTGCAGAAAGGGCTTGGGAACCAGTGAGGGGTACTTCTGGCCCCTCACTGGTCCTTCACTCACCCCTCACTCATGCTGCTTTCAGAGGCACTGCCTTGTAGTAGGACACATGACCTCGACAGGTGCTGTCGAACTCCAGCAGTTTCATGGCCTGACCCAGACGGACCCTCGTGCTCATGTTGTCAGGAAGCTGAGGGTACTTGCTCTGGATGATGCCCAGCAATTCCGTGGTGTTCATCGACTTCACGTGCTCGCCCTCTTCCGGCTTGCGGAAACAGACCTTGATGATTTCCACAATGTCCTTCTGCTCCTGAAAACCAACGTTCAGTTCCTGAATGCGCCTGACCTCGTCGTTGTTGAACCAATATGGAGCCTTCAGCTCGTTCACCTCATACACTACCTGAGCATACAACTGCCCATAGTCAATCTCGCCCGTGTTGTCAATCAACTGTCCGTTGGGAATGTTCACGCAAATGTAACGACGCGAGCCCGTTGCATCCGTCAAGGGATGCTGGTTGTTGGTCGTTGCCACGAACGACGCATAGCGCGGACGGTCTTCCTGCGAGGCACCATAGATGGGGCGACCGTTGACCTTGCTTTTCGACAGCGTCTGCTTCAGATTCGCATGCTGACTGGGACGAATGGCCTCAAGCTCATCCAGATTCACCAGCAGGTTGTTCGTCAGGGCCATCTCCTTATCGAACTTGTTCGACAGGTTCAGATGGTCCAGATAATACTGGCGCAGGTGTTCAGGCAACAGTCGTTTCACGAAAGTCGTCTTGCCACAACCCTGAGGACCAATCAGCGTTGGCACACACTCATTGCCATGCAGCGTGTCCATCTGCAACCAATGGGCCACAGCCGAACGGAGCCAGATGCTCAAATACGACAGCACTTCGGAGCTGACACCAGGCAGGCGACTGAATACGCGTGCCACATGGTTCTGTCCGTCCCACTGGGGAAGATTGTCCAGAAACTCCTTGACGGGGTCGAACGTCGTGACATCCTCAGAATTGATGTACGTCTGGATGTCCGTCTTCGGATCCTTCCCCTCACAGATGTCCTCGCGCCTGGCTCGCAGGATGATGCTGTTCAGCGCCTGCTGTGTCAGTGTACGCCACTCTGGTTCCTGACCTTCAGGAGACTGGATTGAAAATTCCACCTTGCCGTTCAGCACGTTGCGACGGAAGAGGTAATTGTCTGCAAGAAACTGCTCTGCAGCGAGCATTCCGGTCAGCGAAGCATTCACAGCCTCGCCATTCAAAAGTAATGACTTACTCATGATGATAACAAAGAATCTAAAAAGTTAATACTAGATAGGCTGGTGTTCTTCATAGCCTATAGCACCCTACCTTAGAATGCCACTGCAAAGGTACAAAAAATATTTGCGGTTTGCAAGTTTTCCCAGAGTTTTTCCTGTTAAAATATGTAATTTAACAGTTTTCTTATTAATGCAAACTTTCAGTCCGAGCCCGACGGACTGCCAGTCCGCTCCTTGCGGACTCAGAGTTTGCTCCCTGCGGAATAACAACGTGCAAGAAGCAACCTGTTCGTTAACACCCTTTGCGTTCCTTGCAGGCTTCGAGATGACTGTTGAGTGAGGGGTCAGTGTAGGGTGAGTGAAGGGCCAACCCTACCCCTCACTGCCTCTCAGCCCCTTTCTACAAAGGCATTCCCAACGATTTGAGCGAGGGGTGAGGGGTAGTTACGCAACAGTCAACCAAAATCAGGAAACGTCACAGACCGTTAGACCTTATGTTTGGCACCGCTAAACTCCGAGTTTACCAGCACTAAAATGCAATACTCCGAAAGAAATCTCAAATACTATCGGAGTATTTTTTCGTCTAATTATTTGGAACTTTCAGTTTTTATTCTTATCTTTGCAAGCGTAAGATACAAATTATAATTAAAATGAGCAACAAAACACATAAAGACATGGCCTGTGAGCCAACAGCTATGGCTTATGGAATGAGTGCCGATTTGCGTAATAGCGGATTGTTGAATGAGATTCAAAATCTAAGCCGAGAAGACAAACATTGTCTTGTCAGATATTTATATGATACTGACGAAATTGGTGTTAGTAATTTTGAAGACCTAAATGACAATCAGCAGCCTTACACGATGGAGGAACTCAATGCTCGCATAGACGAGGCTGAAGAAGAAATTGAACGTGGCGAAGGAAAATCTTTTGACGAAATGATGGCTGGTTTCAGGAAAGAACTATTATGGCTCAAATAAAATGGCAGAAGAGAGCTGAGAATGAACTCTTCAGATACCTTGTTAAAGGGTATATTGAGTTTGGCGAGACTACAGCAAACAATTTTGCAGCAACAGTAGCGTCTATCAATAAAGATTTAGAGCGATTTTCAGAAATAGGCTATCCTGAGCCGCTACTAAAAAACAGGAAGAAACAATATAGAGCCCGCCATATTATTGGTCGTTTCAAGTTAATCTACCGTTATAATGAAAAAACGGATACAGTTCATGTATCAGATATTTGGGATATGAGACGAGATCCTGCCAAATTGGCGAATAGAATAAAGTGACAAAAGAAGCCCGCTATGTGGCCTCATTGACCAGCAACGAGCCAGAACTCATTGAATTCAATAAGAATTTCGAGAAATCACTCAAAGAAGGTTTTATGAAATCACGTAAGTGATAACTTTCAGCTTCCTTCTTCCATCAGCCATCGTTAATGTCCTCACCAGTCCCTCAGCCATTCATGCTTGCGGGGATAAAGGTCTTTATTGATGATATAGCTAGGTGTAACAGGAATCACTTCATTCCATTCTTCGCCCACTTTCTGAAACTGCCTAATGCTCATATCGCTACTTCCATAATGTGCTTCAATGTATATGGTTTTATTGCTATAGTTGAAAGTACCCATATTTCAATGTATCAACACTATCACTCTTACATATTGGGCAAGCAGAGCCATCGCGATAATCATCGATTCCCCATTTCGCATTATGCTCCTTTTGCTCCGCAATAGTCCTTGGATAAACGATAGGCCTATGCTCAACAAACACTACTGAGCATATCAATATTATCGTTATTCCAATAGCAATATATTCTTTTCGAGTCATTACTGATTTCTTTATATTACATTTCGTAACAATGTATCATCTTTATTTTCCCATAGTCTTTCTGTTTTATTTGTAAAGTTACACATTATTTTTCATTATAACTGTTTGAAATAATCCCCTACCTGATTCCAATAGATATGGGTAAAGCAATGTCCGTTTACCTTTTGGATTCTACTGACTTTAAACGTCCGTTCTTCGCCAATATCTATACGATATGCTTGAATATATCTGCCTCCATAACAACGGGAATATTCAAGGTCTGCTATCCGACAACTAAATACCTTTCCATTTCTCGTACAGTATTCAATTTCAATTGTCTGGCGAGACATAATAGCCCTATCAATCACTTCTTCAATACACATTTATCTCCATGATTGTTTATTCCCCTGAAAACTACTACCACTACCATTAGTTTTGCTATATCGTTCCTTACGAATCTGCCACTTCAGCCATGATTGATCGCTTTTTGTAGCACTATTAAAAACCATAGCAATCTTTTGCCTATCCTTGCCAACCTTGTAGCGTTCTCTCATCTCCTTGCGGATTAGCGACACGTTGCCACTCTGTTTGTCTTGGAACTCCTCAATCAGCGTATCAATATCAGCATTCTTGATACGCTCCTCGCGCTTCCCCACCTTATCCTTAAACAAAGTGTTGAATACAGACATTCTGAAAACCTTTTCTTCCTTCACCCACCTGCTATAGTAAAGAGATGTCAGCTCCAGCCTCGATAGCCCTTCCAACATACCCATACACTTTCTTAACTCCTCATCATCCCATCCAGAATAATGTGCCCTTTTTGCCTGTTGCAAAATGTACTCGTAATCCGTCATAGCTCTATCTTTATTTAATGTTGTTCTTCTACTACTTTACACTTTTCAATCTCCGTCAATACAGTCCTTTGAATCTTGAAGAAGTCATCAAGCGTGCTGGCCAAATATCCTTTCAAGTCTGGTATCTGACGAACAAACAACATATTCTTCTTCGAATGTACTCCAATCTCCTCTGCCTCCTTGTTAATCGTATACAAAACCGTACAATTGGCATGGGCATTGGTTGCATTAATAGTTTTCTGCACCGCAGCAAACTCTTCTATATCACAATACGTTGACATGTGGTGCCACCAAAGATCGTACACATTGATGAAGTAACAGTCATTATCTGCCTCTACCATAAAGCGCTCACCTTGATAGGAGAAATAAATCCTGACATCATCCTCTTCCGTTCCATACTCATACTCACACCCCATTTCTCTTAGCGTTTCAAGCACCAAGTCCCTCGTCTCATTGATAAAACCTTCAGAAGACGTAGCAGTTGTACCAACCTCCACATCCGCCTTCTGGTCATTCTTGTACATCTTATAAAACATGTACACCCCAAGCAATGCTGCCATTACAATAAATCCTTCCATAACTCAACAAAATTAAATTTGGTTGCGAAAGTTGCAATTAAGCGAGGACAAAAGAGAACTACTCTCATTTTGTCGAGCGTTAGCAACTTCTCACAATGTTTAGTGCAAAGTTAGCCATTTCTAACTACGCAACCAAACAATTTCGCTCCACAAGGCTTGTGGAATTGTGATTTTATTCCCAGACCACCAAATCGCGAGGCAGTTCTATTTTCTTCGCCTCACCTCTTAAACCTAATATATAATATTTGTTGGCGAGTTTTTCATCGAATTGAGAGACAAAGGCTCCTCGAATTCTAGCACACTTCTCATTGATCGAGTTCAAGCAAGGGGTCGTAACATCTTCAATACTTCTGATAGCCCTGTCGTTTAGTCCCAGTGGTTTAATCATCTGGTATATCCCTGCCAGTTCTTTTCTATAGTCAGGCAAGTGTTTAAAGATAATTCCTTCAGGATGACGAAGAAACAGGAGATAGACGGCCTTGTTGATGGGCTCCATCCTTATTTCCATGTTATGATAGTCAGGTAAAATGATGCGCAGATCTTTTGTCACAACAAGCCTGCTCAACTTTGGTTTCTCTTCGAACAGGCTTGCAATGAATTTCTTGCCTATTCCCATTTCCCTGAGCTTTGCCACTCTTTCACGAATTTCTTCTGCGATACCTGCTACTTCATCATCTGTGACAACCCATGGACACAATGCGTCAGCATACTCATCGGTAGAACCTTCTTCGATTTCAGGTTTTTCCCATTGCTGCATGCTATATAAACCAGCCTGACTATGCTTATCATGAACTCTCTTGACGATAGCATCCAACTGCGCTATTATTTCCTCATCAGTACCCTCTGTTAGCGGATAGTAAAAGCCTTTGATGTACTTGTAGTCAAAGAATTCGTTGCCACCAAGGAAGAACATCATCCCATGCTTGATCTTTGCTGCGTCCTCTGGATACCATACGTATTTTATCGGATATGTCGAATCTATCTTTATATCCTCTTCCATTCCTTCTTGGTAATTAGGCGCGAGATAATGCAGCAGTTCGGTATCTTTAATGTCTTCGTTGTAGTTAGGAAGATAGATGAATTTATACTTATGATAAAGTCTCAAGTCCTTATGACGGAGAAAGAAGTCATTCAGTACGTCGTTGTATTCATTCTCCACATACACTAGCTCACGAACCTCTGCCCAAAAGTCTACTGATAATGCCATCTCATCATCAAACTGAATACAATGTACACCATCATCCTTACGAGGCAGTTCTTGCTTCGTTATTTCACCTGCCAGATGAGCAGCCTTTATCCGTTCATATTCTTTCTTCTCTGCTTCCCGTTTCAATCTGTTTGCCTCAGCCTCTGCTTTCCTTTCCCTAATTAACTGATAGTGTCTTCGGAATCCTCCATAATGCCAGATTTCAGACAAATAGTCCCATACTTCCATAACTCCCCATAAGATCATTATTGGAATGAAGAAAAGCATCACTGGCAACATCCACCATTCCCTATCCTTGAACTTCTTGTCGTCCAGAAACAGCAGTCCAATCAGTACAAAGATGAAAGCTATCGCAGTAATAGCCCCACAGATAATAAGTATGATTTGCCAGATGGTCATATTAAAAACAATTCTAATAGCTGTTTTTTATAGCATACGAAACATTGTTGGAATCAACTGAGGGCAGAGGCATCTATTGAGTTAATTATATCTATTTCACGTGGGTCTACATACCCGTCACTTTCTGCCATTTCCATAAACAGTTTTTTCGCATATTCTTTTGTTTCATCGGGGAATAAAGAAAAACCATTTATGAGTTCTTCTAACTCAACATCCTCCATATGGTCAAATTCGCTAAGTTCCATCTGAAAAGAGTTAAATATCTTATCCAGAAATTCAACCTCGGCAGGATTTATGACGAAATCGGCTTTCATTATCAGGTTCAGTATCCTGAAAATAATCCGTTTTTCCGAAAGATTCAAGTTTATCATTTTATTTATTGTATATTTGTTTTAAAAAAGTGATGATACTTGGTGTTACCTAAGTTTATAATAAATAGATTACACTTAGCACGAGTCAACGCAGTATATATGAGGGCAGGCGTATTCTCTCGCTCTTGTATATAATATCCTTCATATAGCGAATCCTCCTGCATCTCTGGCTGAAGCAGCAAAATGATAGATTCCGACTCCCAACCTTTAAAGCTGTGGATAGTTGATAATTTGAGATTATCACAATCTGTGGTAAAATGCGTTTTGGCAGCTTTTCTAATATCATCCAAGTCATCTTTAAAAAGTGTTGGACTTTTCAGAGCCTTGCGTAGTTCCTCGTATTGATCAGCAGTCTCAAAGTTAGTCATACATTTATGTTGCTCATCTGTATAGTACATTTCTATATCGCGCAGTATATTGATAGATTCGGACAGAACAACAACATTTCTCGGATTTAATTTATATTCTTGAATAATCCACTTTATATTCTGACACAGCGTCATAGCATCTTTATCTAGTCCTACGTTCCAGTATTTTATCCAGTAAGTTTCGAAAACAAGTTCATTGGGAACTTTTATCATTTCGACAGAGCTGTCAACAAAATTCTTTGCAAACAAATATGAAAGTTTAGCTATTTCTGGGTTTATCATTCTCATGCTAATTCGTTCTGTCATTCGTATCCATGGAACATTTACATAAGTAGGTATAGTTGGCATCTTGGTTTCTGCCTCATATTCACGACTATATATATTTTGTTCACCATCTCCAAAAACAGAGATAGTACCATTTGGCGATAAGAAATAATTAATAATAGAGCGCAACCAATTTGTTTTGAAGTCCTGTACCTCATCAATTAATATTGTATTATACCTTTTTATTTTATCACTGTATGGTGCAAAGAAATCTGGATCATCAAAGTCTGTTAAAGAAATTCTTTTGTCCGAGTAGCAATTTGCCATTGACAAAAAGAATTGATGATAATTTGTTATATGAAATTTTGAAGTTGAAAAATCAGCAGGAACTTGACTTATTCTCATCATCACATATTGAATCAAAGAAATATTAAAAGTAAGAATTAGTACATCATCACCAGTTTGAAGATGTTTCTCAACCGCTCGGTTTGCTAAAACTTGTGTTTTCCCGCATCCAGCAACACCTTTAACACGAAAACGATTCTTTTCGTTTCTAACGATTTCTGTCTGTCTTTCTGTTAATCGAAAATTTGTATCACCATCTTTATATGAATGCCAATGGCCGACAATAATCCTTACCAGCTCATCATAATACTCAAATCTGAAACTGCGGCTATAGATTTTACTGAATATATCACCAAAATTATCAGACTCAAATAAACGAATGAGATGAGCATAAAAATCTTTGTCTGGTTTACAATTATTTTTTTCCCTCTTTTCCTTGTTGGCTTTTTCAACCACTGCTTCCACCTCAAACATTGTCGAATTTGGGAAATAGAGAGCCGTTTTCACACAGCCATATACGCCTTTGTTTAGGATGGAATCTATCTTAATGGATTTCAGATGCGTATTAAAAAAATAACTTTTGATATTTTCAATTCTCTTGTATTCTGATTCAAATTTTGAAAGGTCGTTACATACATTGACGATTATTATACCATGACTAATGTTTGCTAATACCACGTCTGGGGTATCAACTCCAATGGAAGGTCTTAAGAATATGGTATATGCGTTGCTACACTCGTTTCTTAATCTGTGATAAAAATCAAGTGTTTTTTTATTAACTGTTCCGCTTAAGCACTCTATGGCATAGTCATAATCATCTGTCTGCTCGTTTGATGATGCGCATTCTGAATAATTGCTGTTTAGATGTGCATTCCTTAAATGAACGAAGCATTTAGTCTCACAGCTGAAAGGATGATGGGTATCGGAAGTATAAGCATAACAATATGACTCTATATTTGAGAAATATGATGAAGGGGCAAAATAACCGCAAAAATCCTTAATACGTGTATTTTCTGAGAATTTGGGGCCAACACATATCATGTAATTCATAGATGCAAGCGATGCTGATTTCTTTGCAATCCATGAAAGGCTTAAACTTCTTATGTCCAAAATATTGGAAAACAAATTAATGCTTACCTGCGACCTACATGAAACTTCGTTAAGGACTGCGTTCTCATCTTGTGGTATTCCACTATTTACAGCTTTTACTTGAATAGCTGGCCCAACATTCTGTTGCACCCATTTTTGTGCTCTGTTTAGCGCAACTGTAGAAGGCTCAATCAATGTAATTGCATTTAGCCTTCCTAATAGACCTCTTTCCCGAAGAAATTCTAGTAATGTCAGGGTTGCGATTCCCTGTCCACACCCCCAATCGAAAATCTCATAATTATGATGACTAAACTCATCAGTAGTTTTACAAGGAAAATTCTGGAGAGCAGCTCTGCATTTAACTATGTGCATTTCTCCATAGGCAGCCAAATACGCATCTAATTGCTCTTCTGTTTGAAGCACAAGGCGTCCATGGTCAGTAGCAGCCCAAGGGCAGTTCTTCAAGTTGGCAGGCAGCTTTTTATAGCATTGCTCTACGATTTTAACTATATCGATCATATTATACTTTCTTTAAAAGGGCCGTTAATATGTCTATTATAGTTAGCAATCGCAATTGTTTTATTGTCATTGGCATAACAATATTCACATAGGTGCTTACATGTATTATACTCACCAATGTCTTTGCTCCTCATGCAGCCACAAAAGTCTCGCTGACCAGCATCTTTAATCACATATCTGTCACCAGATAGCTCTATCGCACTTTTTGGTATTGGCTCGAGTTCTCCAAAGATATTCCGCTGTCTTTTCTTTATTGTAGCGCCAATAAAATTCATCAAAACATCATCGTCATGGGCAAACCTTACCAGCAAATCATAATCGATACAATGATTCTTTTCGATTTCAAATGGCTTCAAATCTATTTTCTCACCACACGTTGCAAGTGTGTAATGCCATTCATTATTGAGCTCCGATAGTCGCTTGGCAAAGTCAAACATCTGTGGCTCAGTCCACTCATGATAAGGAATTTTGTTTTTCTCAAGATTGGCTTTGACTTTACGATAAATTGCAATATCAGCATAACTGAAAACCATTTTTTCAGTGTAGCCTTGCAAATCATTTCCAATATGCTCAATCTTAGCCAAGAGTTTATCAACATTAATATCATCTGTCAATATTAGAGGGTCGAAACGCCATATAACACGTCCTTCTCCCAGATTGTCAACCAATCTCTTGAAAGTATCAATACGTTCCTGAATTGGTGGCACGCCCCTTTCCAGTCTCTCTTCTTCATAGTCGTTGAGAGTATACTGAATATAACAACCGATTTTCCTTTCCTTCAGATAATCTAGATGACTAAACAATGGACGAGGATTCTTTGACCAAAAAACGATAAAGCGGGTGTTCTTATACGACACATAACCTTTGACCCCATTAAATGGATTTGTCCATGCAGAATAGCCCACTTTTAGACGATGAAAAAACCAATCTGCATAAAAGGCGGGAATGTCTGTGCTCCTGCTGGCAGATACAATCTCAGGGACTTGCATCTGTACGAGTTCGCCGTTCTCCCTTGGTAATAATTCTTTATCCCAACTTGCCATATATAGTTGCCTTTAATCATTGATACTGCAAAGATACAACTTTTTTTTGAAAGAAAAAGGATTTTAAACAAAAAAGTTGTTTTTCACAAGCCTTGTGATTTTATGGAAGTACAGTCGCAGTAACGCGGCCACGCGGTCACGTTTGGAAAATGAAGTCAGCATTTCGAGGCGAAAAATGAAAATAAATTGGGAAAATTTAGGAACTTTCTGAAATAAAATTTGGATATGTCTAGGGACTGGTACGTGTCATAAACGACGATTTCCCTTTGAGACACAGTACTTACAGCCATTTCTCTATAGGTTTAATGGTCTTCTCTGCCATTTTATTTGAGCCATAATAGTTCTTTCCTGAAACCAGCCATCATTTCGTCAAAAGACTTTCCTTCGCCTCGTTCAATTTCTTCTTCAGCCTCATCTATGCGAGCATTGAGTTCTTCATCGGAGAACGGACCAAAGCTGGGGATTTTGTCCCAGTCGAGGTCCTCTAATGAACGTTCTGCTTCTTCTTGAGAATAGCTCTTGCCTGCCATTATTTGTTCGTGGCTTAATTTTAAAATTTTAATCAAAAATTCATCGTCGTGTTTCATAAAGCTTTACCTATTTTATTATAATAGTACAATAAAAACAGGATTGTTACGTCTTGGTATATAAATTTTTGCATTGCGTCGCATCGCAAGACAAAATGCGACAAATAATTTGGAACTTTCGATTATAATTCTTATCTTTGCAGCGGAATCAATAAATAATTGGCTTATGACAACATTCGCATTAAACAATTTGTGGGCATATCTACAGGGACTTTCGCTCTCGCAGAACGATCGTGAGTGGTTGGCCAACAAGCTGATTATGCCTAGGGAAACCAATTTGGTTGAGGATGATAATGCTCGTTTAGACGAAGCATTAGCGAAGTTCAGTGGCGATTTCGGAGGCTCTGCTGATGCTATGACTGTTGCAGAAGAACTCCGACAGGGAGCCGAGATGGTTAAGGAGGTCGAGACTTGGTGATTATGAGCACACACAACATCTATCTCCTCGACACATGCATCTGTGTTGCACTGCTTAAAAAAAGCCCAAGCGTTATTCAACGCCTCAGAGAGGTTGGCACGCATAACTGCAAGATTTCTGACATCACGCTGGCAGAACTATATTTTGGCGCATTCAAGTCTGGCAAAGAAAAACATTTCAACGATGTTTCTGAGATTTCCAAGCTCTTTGAAAAATATCCTATACAACACATCCGCAAATACGGAGAGATACGCTGGGAACTCGAAAAGCAAGGTCTTCGTATTGGCGACATGGATATGTTCATTGCAGCGACAGCCCTCGAGGAAGACCTCATTCTGGTGACAGGCAACGTTAAGCACTTCGAACGGATACCAGGTTTGAAGGTTGAGAATTGGATGGAACTTTAACTGCTTATTATTATAAATAGGTATGAACACAACAAATCTTGTCTTGTAATGTTTAACCGAGTGGCGCAGCAAGAGTTTGCGACCTCTCATAACATTACAGACATTATGGGTAAAAGCAGAAAGAAGACTCCAGTATGCACATGGTGCTGCTGTAAGTCGCAAAAGCGAGGCAAACAAATCAGCCATCGCAAATTTCGTAGATTGGAACACGTTCTTGTTCGTTCTGAAAAGTTTAATGTCCTTCCTAATCGTCAATGGGAGATAGTTGAGCAATGGGATCTTGGTGGAGATGGCAAGCAGTATTTCGGACACTCTCGTGGTGAAAACTTGTACATAAAACTTATGCGCAAATAACCCTCTTCCTTCTTAGTTCTTACTTCTCCTGTTTTGCAACTATATCTTGAATTCATTCAAGAAGTGATGTCAGAGCAAAGCTATGACACACTTAAGGAATGGCTCTATATGCACGAAGAAGCCCGCTATGTGGCCTCATTGACCAGCAACGAGCCAGAACTCATTGAATTCAATAAGAATTTCGAGAAATCACTCAAAGAAGGTTTTATGAAATCGCGTAAGTAAGGTCAAAGAAGGTTTCTCTGACCGCAGTCAGAGTGTGGCGATGCAATGTGAAATCACTTTTTTGAAAATTCTTCCTCAAATATTTGTTTGGTTCACAAAATATTACTACCTTTGCAGTGTTGGTCGTAGTCCCCAAACGGTTGGCGGGCTGTATAAAATATATAACTAATGACGAAACTATATTTCAACACTCGTGACGAACTGAATCGCATTGATGTCTCGAAGATTGTTTACTTCGAGGCTGACGGCAACTATACCACTGTTGTGATGGTCAACAAACTGCGTGCAGCCATCTATATGAACTTGGGTGAGATGGAGAAAGCATTGGTTGAACAGTTGGGGCCAGAAGACAAAACGTTTATGCGCATAGGCAAGCGTTTTATCATCAACATGCAGTACATCTATCAGATTAACGTTCTGAAACAACAGCTGATTCTTTCCGACTACGACCATTTTGCCTTTCAGATAAGTATCTCAAAGGATGCATTGCGTAAAGTGAAGGACCTAATGCTTCAGACGCGTATATAATAATAAGGTGGAACTATGGAGATACTGATAGGCAGAGACGATAAGACAGGCAGAATGAAACTGACAGCAGAGGGCCGTTCAGTGCTGTTTGGTACTCAGCGCCTGCCAGAAAGTGTCCTTGCAGAACACCTCAAACTGACGATAAAGGATGACGCTATCCGACTGAAGAACCTGAATATCAATGCCTATACTTATGTGAACGGACAGGCTGTGGAGAGCAAGACTATCACCAAGCAGCACACCATAGAAATCAGTAAGGACAAAATTCCTTTCGATTGGCGTGCACTCGACGAGTTTATCACTCCTGAAGCAGATATCCGCCCACTTGAAACCGTTTGGAACGATTTTGAAAGCAAAAATATATCCCTGCAGATTGCAGAGCGCAAATTCAATACCCTACGTTCGACCACTGGACTCATCACAATGGTGGCCATAGCCCTGAGTATTGCTACTGGCGGCAAGAGCCATTGGTATATTCTGCTTTATGGCGTCGCTATCGTCGTGTCAGTCATCTTCTTTGTTAAGTCATACTTAGACTCATCGAAGGTTCCTCAGAAACGTCAGGAAATGAACAGGGCTTTTCAGCGCGAATATGTCTGTCCCCATTGCGGCCATTTCCTGGGTAACCAATCCTACGATATTCTGGTGCAAAACGACCATTGTCCTTACTGCAAGGCAAAGTTCATACATTAATCCCACTATTTCATGGACTATGATTCAAAAAATATTGTTGATTCAAAAATAATAGCGACATTTGCACTCGTAAACCAATTAAAACATTTAAGCGTATGACAACGAACAAGCAAACTTGGAAACAAGTATCAATCAGTGGAGTAACTGGTATTTTAATGGGCGCAGGTGCCATGAAGGCTATGCAGTCGATGGCTGCTGGCGAGTCAGAGAACAATGCAGAGCAGGCAACTGCTAAGGCTGATACCCAGTACGACAACATGTCGTTCCGTGAGGCCTTTGATGCAGCACGTGCAGAGCTGGGCGCAGGCGGTGTCTTCCGTTGGCATGGAAACATCTATAACACCTATACTGCTGAAGAGTGGAATGCCATGAAGGCAGAAGAACAGGATCAATTTGCTGAACAGGTTGGTGCAGAGATCAGTGCAGAAGATGTTGACACATCTGATTTAGCTGAAGCAGAACAGATAGTAGAAACTGAAGATGATTCAGATGTCAGCATAGTATCTAACAATCCTGATAACACCAATGAACCTGCCGTTAGCGAACAGGCAGCAGAAACCACAGAAAATGCTGACGACGATGTCCGCGTACTGGGTTATGGCGACGTAACATTAGATAATGGTCGTACCGTCACAGTTGAGGAACTCGAGGTAAACGGCCAGCGCGTAGCAGTCATTGATGTCGATCAGGACGGCGAGGCTGACTTGGCAATGACAGACTTGAACAATAATCAGCAGATGGATGAAGGCGAAGTTATCGACTTGCATACTGGCGAGGCTGTCAACTTTACCAATGACAATGACAACGTAGAATATACCGCTGATACGTTTGACATTTAATTCTTTCCCCTTGCAATCATGGAAGAGTTGCGTATCAAGTGTCCCTCGTGTGGAATTGTCCTTGCAGTAAGGAATTCCAAGAACGAAGCAGTCAAGCGAATTACCTGCCCTAACTGTAAGAAGCAGTTGGCTGTGACATTCCACGAAGAGCCCAAACCTGCCCAGTATGTGGAAATCAAGATGGTGCAATTGGCTGATGGCAGTCAGAAGACCATTGTTCGCGCTCTTACAGACGACCACATTGTCAAGGTGAATGGCGAGCGACTGTTGAAGGACGACGAAATCGTGCTAGGTCCTGACGATCAATTGGAGATTGACGGCAAACCACAGTTTGGTCCTAAAACGAAGCCGGTGTCTGCACCGACTCCAGCAACAGTCTCCAAACCAGTTCCAGCCTCCCAGCCCAAACCAGAGCCAAAGGATGAGCCAAAAGGTTTGACACCAGCGCCAGAACCCAAGCGCAACAGTTGGCTCTTGTCCATAGCGATTGTTGCTGTGATTGTTGCAGCCTTCGTCTTGTTGCAGAAGTTTTCTGACTCGAAGTCGGAAGCAGTCTCTATACCGTCTGCCGACACCATTGTTGCACCTCGTCAGGAAACAGGAAAGAAGGACATTGATGCGGCTAAGCCCAAGAAGGAGGTCAAGAAGGAAGACTCCAAAGCAGCAGAACAACTACCTGCTAAACCCGCTGTTGCCAGCATGAGCGAATACGATTTGGAGCGTATGGCCATGAAAGGTGACGCAGAGGCACAATGCCAGTTAGGCAAGCGCTGGGTCAACAAGGGCGACAGCACAAACGTGGTCAAGGGAATCAAATATCTCAAGCAGGCCGCACACAACGGCTCATCGGAAGCTAAGTCAGCTCTGAATAAAGTGTATGCAACCTTACAGCAGTCAGCAACTCATGGCAGCACTACTGCAAGCAACATTCTAAGAGAACAACGATAGTTCCAAAACACAATGAATCAACGAATATTACATATTATCATTGGTCTTCTGGCCGTAATGACTATGACAGCCCAGTCGCAGTTCCGTACGTCTGAACTCAGACGCCTGGCAACTGTGCTGTCCATCGATACGTCCCAGTTGACAGAAGGCTACAGCCATCCTGTGGTCAAAGGTCTGACACTGACTGTTCATCAGGAGCGACAGACTATCGACCATATCGGCTTACAGCTATTCTCCCCTAAGATGCGGAGCATGGGCCAGTCGCCTATCTTCGACTTTCTGGAGCGTTATTTCCTCCAACTGAAATACCCTCCAACGGTGAAGTCCGCATCTAATATGTTACGCGACGACCAGTTCCGCTTTCTGAAAGGTAGCTTGTCAACTGTCGACGAAATCCGTTCTACTGACGACTTTGCTTTCAATAACGACAACCATCGTTATACTGCTACTTGGAATCGTGATAGCAAAGTACTACTGTCAGTCTCATTTCCTGTAGAATATGAATTAATCAGTGGTGAAAACAAAATTGAAGCAGAGGACAATCTTTTGAGTGATATTCAAAAGACAAAAGTCTCTCACCACTCACCTCTAACCAATAGCCCCTCTGAAAGCACTTACATCAACGGCTGTTTCTCCAATCGTTTGTACTATCAACATGGCAAACTGATTTCGAACAGCAATCATCCTGCTGAGACTTTGGCAAACATGATGCTTAGTTCCCAGGCTCGCGGACAATACGACATCAATATTACTCAGATATCCTACGGTTTTCAGAAGAAGGTCTTTCAGGTTCCTCTGCGTCAGTGGATTGCTTTCTGCCAAAACAGCGGCTGTCAACTCTACTTTGGCATAGATGAAATGAACGAACAGGGCGACATCAGTGCTGTGGTACTCGCAGTCAATCAGGCAGAAAACTACAACCACGTACTGACTATCAGTACCAATACGGAGGTGATTGATGCCAGAAAGGGCGTCATCGAGACCCGTCTCTATCCATACGTTCCCACGCACAACGTGCTGAACATGTTTGCAGATTATCGCAAGTCGAACCCTAAAAACATTGTCAAAAGATGAAAAGGATAATTTGTAGCATATTGACATTCGTTTTGGTGCTGAGCGCTTCTGCTGGAAACTGGCGACTGGAGAAGATCAATTCCATTAAGAAAAACAGCGCCTATCTGTATGGTGAGGCTACTGTCTCGACATTGGAACAAGCAACAACGCTGGCTTACGAAGAGTTGCAACGTGAGGTATATGCCTGGCTTCAGAACGACAGCCTCTCTGTAAAGGATATCAACCGCTTGTCAGATACAGTAATGGTTCGCATAGTCAATGTTTACAGGGTTTTTGCATACGTCGAGAAATCGAAGTTGAAGTCTATGCCACCAGTTACTGACAAGACTGATACTGTTCCAGCAAAAACTCCCATCGTAGAAAAGACACTTGAGAAGAAGGACTCCACACTGTTTACTGACAGCGTCCGTCAGGTTATCAATAAGCGCTTTTTTGGTAAGGAAGGCAAGATGAAGCAACGTGAGAATGATGCACTACTTCGTTTGAAGAAAGCCAAGAATTTCTTCGAACTGAAGGAGATTATGCAGCCCTTGAAGGATAAAGGCGACATCATAGACTATGGCAAATACGCCACCGCTGAGCATCCAGAGCTATGCTATCTCATTGTCTACGACCCTGCTGGCAACATTTGTGCTCTGTTGGGAAAAGGCAAGGATGTCCGCAAGAATCTGAAGACGGGTAATGATGATTCTATTAAGAATTATCGCGGATGTGGAGCTATTTGGTTTACACTGCGTGAAAATGACAAAATGAAAAATTAAAAAAGAAAACTAAAATATGAAGAAACTATTATTATTTGCGTTGATGCTTCAATGGTCAATGTTCAATGGTCAATGTCTCTTGGCCTACAACAAAGTACGTTTGGTCATCAACGATGGTATTACTGATCTCCAGCTGAAACAACAGATGCAAAAGGCTGTATCTGCCGTCATGACGGAAATCAACCGTTCGTATGAGGTAAACCTGGGTCATCTGACCTTCCCTGCAAACTATATGCAGCAGGAGGCTCAGAACGAACTGAACCAGCTGTGGCAAAACGACCGTATGCGTTGCGTGGAGGAGGAAATCGTCAAGCGTGTGCTGACCACTCGTCAGGGCTATCAGGTGCGAGGCATCCCCTTGATTGTCAATAGTGCGCAAGGTGGCGACGAACTGGGTTATCAGGAGGCTGTTGTCAATTTCGACAAGCAGGGTGTCATTACCAGTTTCTATTACACCATCAATCCTGAGCTCTACTCCCAATTACGCATGGACCAGATGAGTAACCCTAAATATGAGGTTTCTGACATCAAGGATCGAATGATGATTCTCGACTATGTGGAACATTTCCGTACGTCGTACAACCAGAAAGACCTAAAGTTCTTAAAGCAGGTATTCTCTGACGACGCCATCATCATCACAGGAACAGTTATCAAAGTACGTAAGTCTGAGGTGGTTCCCTCTGGCAAAAAGGTGAAATATACCGTTCAAACCAAGCAGGAATATTTGAACAATCTGGCAAAGGCTTTTAAGAGCAATAGCTATATCAAGGTGTCGTTCGACAATGTGGTCATTGTGGAACATCCTACCATCAAGGGTATCTATGGTGTCACCGTTCATCAGAAGTGGAACACAGCTCGCTACAGCGATGAAGGCTATGTCTTCATGGTATGGGACTTCCGCAATCCTGATACGCCCCAGATTCATGTCCGCACCTGGCAACCAGACTATATCGACAAGGAACGAGGCCAGCGTCTCAATCCCAATGATGTATTCACCCTGGGTGACTTCGACTTGTAAAAATGCTCGGTTAAGCAAAAGCGCTCTTTGACATTGTGACACAAAGGGAGTAAAAGCAGATTTCTGCTTATTCGCTTTTTCGATAAACTTCCTAATACTTTCTGAGGGCCAACGTCCTCAGATTGTCTATTGTGTCGCTATGCTAGATAATTGAGAATGAATAATAATGGTATAAAAGAAAATAACATATGAAAAAAAGTATTTTATTGATGGCTTTATTAGTAGTATCATTGTCACTGTTTGCACAGGATAATAATGACGATATTACTCTGACATCCAGTGATTTTGGTTTCGCATCTGTAAGCACTGATATTCATTCCGCTTCTATCAACGGGAATACGTATTATTACACTATAGTCAAGGATAAACCATCACTTGCTGTTATTGTTGCAAAAAAGAAAGCTTACAAGGATTATAAGGAAGTGGTACTTCCAGAAACATTTACCTCTTCTGAAGGGAAAACGCTTACGATTGTTGGCATAGGGAATAAGGCCTTTGAAAAATGCAGAAGCCTTAAAAAAGTAGACTTGCCCAAAACTATAAGAATCATTGGCAACGATGCCTTCTGCAATGCTGATGTAGATGATTTATCACTGAAGGAGGGACTCGTAAAAATAGGCAATAATGCGTTTCTAAATAACGACTTGAAAGACATTCACATACCAGATGGAGTAGAGGAAATTGGTGAATTAGCGTTTTACTGCTTTAAATCGACGATTTTCCAAAGAGCTGGTTCTGGAACCCTATATATTCCCAAGTCAGTACATACCATTGGTGATAAGGCCTTTGCAATGACTCGTAACGGATGGGGCGCATGGTTTAATTCTAAGCGAGATATTCTATGTCTTCCAGATTATGTCAATCTTGATAATTGTAAGGACATGGGTATCAGCAGGGAGCCTGTTGAAGAGTATCTAAAGCAGAATAAATAGAAGACGAAATATGAAGAAAGAATCATTAGAAGTGCAAATAAACGACAAAATCGTTCAATTAGAGGGATGTTATGTTGGTAGCATATTTCGTGTTGATAGAGATAGTATTGACAAACATCCTTCTTTGACTGATAGAGAAAAAAGAAGTCTTAAAGATGAGTTGCAAAGTAATAAGAATCTTTTGCTTTCAGAGGAGTAAATTACTTATATTTTATGGCAGAAAGAAGAAAAATACTAAAAAATCCCATGAGTGCTTTTCCTGAGAAGTTGATTAATAAGATTAATGACGAATGGGATAAAAAAGAAAGGGTATACCATTATACTTCTCTAGAGACTTTCTACAAGATTATAGAAGGTGCTCAAGATGATTTCTTTACTTTTCATGCTGGAAGTGTTTATACAATGAATGATAGTGAAGAAATGAAACGAGGGTATGACTATATAAAGACTTATTTACCACTCATCGAAAAAGAGCTAAATGTTCCTTTAGAATATAGAATTCTTAATATGAGTGAAAATATTAAAGAAAACAGGAACATAAAGAAACAATTCGGCGAGTGGATGATTAATGATGACACTACCAATTTTGTAGTTTCTTTCTCAAAAGACCCAGATATTTTGCCAATGTGGGCTATGTACGGAAATAATGGTACAGGCGTTTGCCTAGAATTCTCTCCTTATATTGTAAAGAATTATTATAAACATAAGCTAAATGATACGACATTCCAAATCGATAATTGTGTATATAATGAGGATGATATAAAAGATTTTTTGATAAATAATCTTAGAATTGTTTATGAGTTGTTTTTAAATACAGCAAGTGATGAAAAGAAGAGGGATTCTTTTGAAAAGGCGAAGTATCTTTCAATAATGTGCGGAATAATTGGCGCTTTTGTTAAGCACCCTGGATTTGAGTACGAAAAAGAAAAACGATTGAATGTTTTTAGACATATTCAGTACTGGAATTTCCGTGAAACTCGTTTTCATCATCAGTATGCTTATGTTGAAGTACCGATTCCAATAGACTCTTTAACGAATGTAATAATTGGTCCAGCAGCAGACATCGATTATGTAAAGAATGCTTTAATCTTAAAATTAAGAACGATAGGTAAAAAGATAGAACCAATACAATCAAAAATACCTTTTAGAGTGTATTAATCTATAGTTTTAAATGATAAAGAACAAAATGAAACTGTTTGCAATATGAAATTTTATATTAATTTAAAAATTATTTTACTATTAATATGTTTGTCAAATAGTATCAATTCCATAGCCTATGATTTTGAGGTGGATGGAATACGCTATAACAAATTGTCTGATTCTGAGGTTGAGGTTACGTTTAATCCTAAAAAAAAATCTGGTTTATTGAATTTGCCTTCAAAAGTTACCTATAATGGAATAGAATATAGCGTAATATCTATAGGTGCTCATTCGTTCTATGAATGTTTTGATTTAGTAGGCCCGCTGGTTATACCAAATTCTATTACCTCTATTAAAGTTGCTGCTTTTGGCTGCTGTAGTGGCTTGACTGGTTCATTAACAATTCCCGACCAGGTTAAATATATTGGGGCTTCTGTATTTTATGGTTGTTCAGGTTTTGACGGTACTTTGACTATTCCTAATTCAGTAACATCCATTGGATCTAATGCTTTTGAGGGTTGTAGAGGTTTTAGCACTTTTATATCTAAAATCGAAAATCCTTTTTCTATTGATGATAGTGTTTTTGGTTCGATTTCGTCAAATGCTGTTCTAATTGTCCCTAATGGCACAAAGAATAAATATTTAAAATATTCTGGCTGGACTAAAAATTTTAAAGAAATAATAGAGGAAGGTAATTATACCCAAACTTATTTGCTTTCAATCAAAGCCACAGGTAATGGTTCTGCGTCGTATAATGGAATATCAATTAAGAATAACACCCAGTCGTTCACTGTTAACGAAGGGATATCTGCAACTATCTCTTTCACTCCAGATACTGGTTATAGAATTAAAAGCGTAAAGCTGAACAATACCGATGTTACCTCAAGTGTTTCAGGCAACTCCTATTCTTTCAGTAGTATTTCTGCGGATACGATGTTAGAGGTGGAGTTTGATGCGATATCTGCAACTACATATAACCTATCAATGACTGCTTCTGGGAATGGACAGATTGTATGCCCGAATGATGTAGTAGTTAGAAATGAAACCAAGGAGTTTCCATTTGAAGATGGAGGGGAGTTTAATTTTCAAGTGATAGCAGATGAAGGTTATACATATACATTGTCGAATACTGCAACACAAGCTGGAGGCGGTATATCTGGAAATGGGAATAATTGGAAAATACATGGAATTAAGAAAGATGCAAGTGTTACTGTAAAATTTAAGGAAAGCACTAAATATAATCTAACTATTAAATCAACAGGTAAAGGCTCAGTTTCCTTCGAAGGGACAACAGTTAGAGATAATACCTGCTCTTTCTCTGTCTATGCAGGAACAATTGCAACATTTACATTCACTCCAGATAATGGCTATAGGATTAAGAGCGTAAAAAAGAACAATACTGATGTAACCTCGTCTGTTTCAAACAGCACTTACACTATTATTAGTATCAGCAGTGACACCAATATTGAAGTGGAATTTGAGGCTGACTCACGAATAACCTTCGCAGACGCTAATGTGAAAGCTATATGTGTCGCTAATTGGGATACCAATGGTGATGGTGAACTGAGCGAACAGGAAGCAGCAGCGGTGAGGAATATAGGAACCATATTCAGAAACAAAACTATTACATCTTTTGATGAATTTAGATACTTTACCAGCTTGACGGGCATAGATAGTTATGCGTTCTCAGGATGTACTGGTCTGACTTCGATAACGATTCCCAACAGCGTGACAAGCATTAGAAGTAGTGCGTTCTCTGATTGCAGTGGACTGACTTCAATAACAATTCCCAACAGCGTGACGAACATTGTTAGTAATCCATTCGAGGGGTGCAATAAATTAACTTCAATAACAGTATCGAATGGGAATACTAAATATGACTCGCGTAACAATTGTAATGCTATTATAGAGACTTCCTCTAATATGTTAATTGTTGGCTGTAAGAATACAATTATTCCCAACAGCGTGACGAGCATAAGAAAATCTGCATTCTACCATTGTTATGGCCTTACTTCAATAACGATTCCAAATTCAGTGACGAGTATAGGAAATTATGCGTTTTCTGGTTGTAGTGACCTCTCTTCTATCAAAGTGGATAATAACAACCCAAAATATGATTCACGTAATAATTGTGATGCTATTATTGAAACCTCGACAAACAGATTAATAACTGGATGCAAAAACACGATAATTCCAAACTCAGTGACGAGTATCGGGGATAATACATTCTATGACTGTAGTAGCCTTACTTCCATAACAATTCCTAATTCAGTGACAAGCATAGGAAATTATGCATTCTATAACTGTAGTGGCCTTACTTCCATAACAATTCCTAATTCATTGACGAGCATAGGAAATTATGCATTCTATAACTGTAGTGGCCTTACTTCCATAACAATTCCTAATTCAGTGACGAGCATAGGAAATTGGGCATTCTATGACTGTAGTGGCCTTGCTGATGTCATTTCCGAAATACAGAATCCGTTCGAGACAGAAGAATATGTTTTCTGGTCATCATATACTAAAGCAACTTTGACTGTTCCATCAGGCACAAAAACGAAGTATCAGCAAACAAACTATTGGAATAAGTTTACGAATATTAAAGAAAAAGAAGGACTGAAATATAGCTTATCAATTACCGCATCTGGCTACGGCTCTGCATCTTACGATGGAAATACAATTCGCAGTAAAACCAGTTCGTTTACTGTGAACGAGGGTTCATCTGCAACAATTACGTTTAGTCCTGATGATGGATATAGGATCAAGAGTGTCAAGCTTAACAATACCAATGTTACCTCAAGTGTTTCCAATAATAAGTACACAATTAGCAACATCAAGGCTAATACCACGTTGGAAGTTGAGTTTGAGGCAATACCCGTTACAACTTATACATTATCTATCAAATCGACAGGCGATGGTTTTGTGTCGTATAATGGAACAGCATTTCGTGGGAAGACTCGTTCGTTTACTGTCAATGAAGGAACAAAAGTGTCTATCTCACTGACTCCGGATAATGGTTGTCGAATTAAGAGCGTAAAGGAAAACGACACGGATGTAACCTCATATGTTTCGAATGGGACATACACTATTAATAGTATCAGTAGAAATACGACTGTTGAGGTTGAATTTGAGACTATTCCCTCCTCAACATACTCGCTGTCTATCACGGCTACAGGTTACGGAACTGTAACTTATGATTACTCTACCATCAGGAATAATACCTATTCGTATGCGCTGAACGAAGGTGAGTCGGTAACAATTTCCATTTCGCCCGATAGCGGCTACAGAATAAAGAGCGTAAAAGAAAACGGTTCCGATGTGACAGCGTATGTATCGAACAACAGATATACCATCAGCAGTATTAGCAGAGACACGAACATAGAAGTGGAGTTCGAGGCCATACCTGTACCAACATATACGTTGAGCATTACTGCAACGGGTAATGGTAGTGTAACGTATGATGGAACAGCTGTTAGGAGCAGGACAACGTCGTTCACTGTAAATGAAGGAACGGATGCGACGATTACGTTCTCGCCTGATAATGGTAATAGCATTGCCAGCGTGAAGTTGAACAATAGTGATGTGACTTCACTGGTGTCAGGTAATCGTTATACCATCAACAACATTACTGCCAACACGACGCTGGAAGTGACATTCCAAGAGGATGTGAACGCTTTGACAGTAGATGGAGTGAACTATGCTGTAGTATCGCAAACGGATAGGACCGTGAAAGTGACAGGTGGTGACTTTGGGCAAGTGTTGACAGTGCCTGCTACAGTGACGCAAAATGGCAAGACGTGGACAGTGACAGGTATTGATGCCAATGCGCTGAAGAATAACACAGAATTGGCAGCTGTCATCTGGAACCCCACTTATAATTTTACGGCAACCGTGAACAATCCGAATCTGCTGCTGTATGTAAAGTCGAGTGGTTATGCGCCTTCGTCCATACAAAACGTAGTGGTGAATGGAACAGCCAGCAACATTGTTTTGGCTGAGGCTCAGAGCGGAAACAACTTCTATTGTCCACAGGCTTTTGTGGCCCAGAAAATTAGTTATACGCATAATTACCAGATGCAGACAGGAGTCGGTGAGTCGAAAGGTTGGGAGACAATAGCACTTCCATTCGACGTACAAACCATTACTCATGAGACGAAGGGAACGATAGTACCATTTGCTCAATGGAATAACGACAGCAATAAGAAACCCTTCTGGCTGATGGAACTGACAGGTACTGGTTTTGTGGAGGCAGGCAGTATCAAGGCTTATACACCTTATATTATCAGTATGCCAAACAATCCGCAGTATGATAGTCTGTGGCTACTGAAGGGTAAGGTGACGTTTGCTGCTTCAAGCGTTACCGTCAGTAAGACGGAGAATCTGAACCAGTCAGTTTTCAACGGTAGGACGTTTATCCCTTGCTTCGCTGGGGAAAAGGCTGATGAAGGTTTCTATGCACTGAACATCAGCAACGACTGGGAAACGAATAACAGTGGAATGACGGAAGGCAGTAAGTTCGTACTGAATATGCGTAGGATACATCCCTTCGAGGCCTATATGACATCATCCTCGAATGCAGCACCATATTTTGACGTCTTTGACGATATGACAACAGGAATTCATGTGATGAATGAAAGAAGATGGATGAAGGAAGAGGCTGTCTACGACCTGCAAGGTCGTAAGGTGGAGAATCCTTCCAAGAAAGGTGTGTATATTGTAAATGGAAAGAAAAAGATTATCAAATAAAGATACGATTATGAAGAAGATGATGATAGCGCTGTTGCTGATGGTGGCAGCAAATGGGGTGAAGGCCCAAGACATTGAGGTAAGTAAGTTCGAAAGGAACTATACGAGTCTGATTGCCAGTATGAATCCAGCCTATGACAACACAGGCGAGGCATGTGCTGTGATTCGATTCTTTGTAAGGGACGGAAGATTTATCATTGAACCCAATATGGGTATGATGAAATTGGAAACCTTGCCTGGTGAAATCAGAATTTGGGTTCCTAAGGGGACAAAGCGCCTGACAATAAGAAGAGAGGGCCTACTTCCTCTGTCAGGTTATGAAATACCTGTCAGCATTGAACCTAAAGTGACGTACGAAGCAGAAATCTCAGTCAATGAAGGAGCGAACAAGCACCATAATGTTTATGCAGGCGTGGGTTATAATGCAATCTCTATTTCAGGTCCTTCTGTCGCATTGGGATTCGATATTAATCATCACAATATTGAGCTAGGCGCTGTGCTGGGTATGAATAAAACAGATGAAATGTACTTTTATGATAATGATGGTAATCTGACAGGTGCTTTCGAATATAAGGCTATCAGGGTTCAGCTGAGATATGGATATGATTTTGAGATTACCGACTTCTTTAGCATTATGCCTCAGGCGGGTGTTGCCTATAACATTTTTACGAGTAATGAGGTGGTAAAGAGCAATAGCAAATTTGATTCAGCTAACTCGTTCTCTGGTATTGTGGCAGCGAGACTGGTGACGTCGTTCAACAAGCGTTTCAAATTGCATATCACACCTGAGTATAATTTCAGTTTGAACAAAAATGATAACTGTAAAATTCTTTCTGACTTTGATTCGAAGTTCAAGAGTTGGACAGAGGGATTTAACCTGAACATCGGATTAATCTATTTTTTCTAAAACAGCATGACAATGAAAAAGAGCATATTATATTCCCTGATTCTAATGGCCTTTGTGGCTTGTGGAGGAGGTGGCGATGCAGGTGGGGAGAGTCCTCAAGTAAACAAAGACTATCTGAGTGTGCCACTTAGTTTGGAATTTTTATCCGATGCACAGACTACGGAAATGGCTATTAATGCCAATTGCAGTTGGACTATTTCGAAGGATGTTGATTGGTTGACTGTTAATCCAATGTCAGGGGCAAACAATCAGACAGTCATCATTTCTGTAACGAAGAATACTACCAACGCGGATCGTATGGCCATACTGACAGTTCAAGGAGGTTCGTTGCCAGCAAAAAGGGTAACGGTAACGCAGAGAAAGGCTACAGACACACCTGTTCAATACAGTTTGAACGTAGATAAGAATTCCTTGGAATTCGAAAAGGATGGTGGCAATCAAAGCATCGTAATCACCAGCAATACCAGTTGGACAATTACTTGTCCTGATTGGTGTACGCTATCGAAAAAATCAGGCAATGGTAATGCAACAATTACAGTTACGGCCACAAAGAATGACAAAACAGAACAGCGTTCAGGGCAAGTTGTAATCAGTGGAGAAGGCGTGAATGATGTGAAGATAAATGTCACTCAGAAACCAGCAGATGATACTCCCAACGGACCAAACCCAGATGACAATCTGCCTCCCAGCTAAAGATTGGGACATCGTTGAATGATTTACGAGGCAGGGTAAGATATGTCTAGGGACTGGTACGTGTCATAAACGCGGTAACGCGACCACGCGGCCACGCGGTCACATTTGGAAAATGAAGTCAGCATTTCGAGGCGAAAAATGAAAATAAATCGGGAAAATTTAGGAACTTTCAGAAATAATATTTATCTTTTCGCTTCGCGAGAAGGCACTTTCGCTCGAAAGAACAAAGAAAAATGAATTTTCCCTTGGTTCTTTACTTGCTTATTCGTACCTTTGCAGCGAGTAATATAAATGATGAGCAAGAATCTATATATCATCAGCGGCTGCAATGGTGCTGGCAAAACGACAGCATCATATACTGTATTGCCAGAAATCCTCGACTGCAGGGAGTTTGTCAATGCAGATGAAATAGCTCGCGGCTTGTCGCCATTCAACCCTGAGAGCGTGGCAATAGAGGCTGGAAAACTGATGCTTCAGCGTATAGAAGATTTACTTGCCAAAGAAGAGACCTTTTCGATAGAAACCACCCTCGCTACACGTTCGTATGTAAACTTAGTGAAACGTGCTCAAGAAAAAGGCTACCGCGTCTGTTTGCTCTTCTTTTGGCTGAATAGTCCAGAACTGGCACTAAAACGTGTGGCAGAACGTGTAAGCAAAGGAGGTCACAACATTCCCCAAGACACTATCAAGAGACGGTATGCAGCAGGCATCAATAACCTATTCAAATTGTTTATGCCTATTGTCGATTATTGGGCGATATTTGACAACAGTGAGACTCCTCGTAAAAGCATTGCCGTTGGAGGCAAAAATGCCGATACGGAGATATATTATAGTGAATTATTCGATAATCTATTGAGCTATGTCAGATAAGGAAATAAAGGATTTTACCGCAAAACTGGAAAAGGGACTGCGAATTGCAGAGAAGCGAATGCTGGAAGAAAAGGCATTGCATAACGAAACCGTTGTCGTTTCCAATGCAGAGGGCAAGATAGAATACATCCCTGCTAAGGAAGTCCTGGCTTCGTATTAATATCACTCACCTGTCATCCCAATTGTTAGAAGAACATCGTAGGCAATGTATTCTTCCGCTTCTGGGCCATTTCACTCTTCATGCGATTAATGGCTGTCTTGATGAAGAAAGCTACAAGATGTTCATCTGTTCCCTCAGTCCTGATTTGCTTGAGGGCTGATATATACTCCGAACGGTCTTCGAGTTTGATAATCAACAGCGGATGACCTGCCTTCAACAAGATAAAGTTCGAAAGCAAACGCCCCGTTCTTCCATTACCATCGCGGAACGGATGCAGATATTCGTAGTATCCATGCCATTTAGCTGCTACAATCAAAGGATGCTGTCCGTCGTCAAGAGCCCGTTGTGTCGACTCCATCAACTTAGGAACACGTGCTATCAGCGTCTCATGGTCACCAAATACCGTGTCACCTGCAGCCATATCCTCAGTGGTATATTCGCCTGCAATGGCACCTTGGGCACGATAGGCTATGGTATGCTCTGTCACCAGACGGTTCACCTCTTTCAGCAGAGCCTCATCAAACGGATGATTCAAATGGCTCACCATATAGTCGAACGCACGGAAATGGTCAGCCATCTCAGTACACTCCAATAGCGAACGCCCCACGGGAATCATCGCCATTCCCTGCTCTCGAAGAATACGTGTATCATCGACGGTAAACGAGTTACCCTCAATGGCACAAGAATGCGCAGAGAATAGAATCTCATTGTATTCCATCCACTGCTTCTCGCCCATCTTATCAGCTATTTTCTGCTGATATTCTTGACGAATGCTCTCGTATTCCTCTATATTCTTTTCGAACATCGCTGCAAAGTTACGAATAAGTGAGTGAAATGCAAAATAAATCACCATTTATTTTCATTTCCGAACGGGAGTAACGTCTCGCGAAGCGAAAAGTTAGGAACTTTTTCGCAAGGCTTGTGAGGGTTTGGAGAAACGGATTTTATTTCGTAACTTTGCAGAAAAATTGAAGAAAGCGAAAAAAAATGGGTGAGGATACATTATTGGATTTTGGCCTTGTAGAGGACAAGATGCAGGGCATCATCAAGGTGATTGGTGTGGGCGGCGGTGGATGCAATGCCGTCAGAAACATGTTTGACGAGGGTGTGCAGGGTGTGACGTATGCTGTGTTTAATACGGACAGTCAGTCGCTATCGCGTTCGCCAGTGCCTGTCAAACTGATGCTGGGAACGTCAGGTTTGGGAGCTGGGGCTAATCCTGAGTTGGGTAAGCAGGAGGCAGAGGCCAACGTGGCAGACATAGAGAAGTTGCTGAGCGACGGCACGAAGATGGTGTTTGTGACGGCAGGCATGGGCGGTGGCACTGGCACTGGTGCTGCCCCTGTAGTGGCGAAAGTGGCTAAAGATATGGGGCTGCTGACTGTTGGCGTGGTGACGATACCATTCTATTTTGAGAAGAAAAAGAAAATCATCAAGGCGCTGAAGGGTGTGGAGGAAATGCGCAAGAACGTGGATGCACTGCTGATAGTGAACAACGAAAGGCTGTGTGATGTCTATACGGACTCGGAGCTGTCGGTGAAAGAGGCGTTCCAACGTGCAGACCATATACTGATGGATGCGGTGAAGGGTATTTCGGAACTGATAACGATGCCGAGCGACGGGGGTATCAAAAGTGACTTCCGCGATGTGGAAACGACGATGAAAAATGGCGGTGGAGCAATTATGGCGATGGGCAGGGCCAGTGGTGAACATCGTGTGGAACGCGCCATACTGGATGCGCTGGATTCGCCATTGCTCTATGGCAATGATATTGGCAAGGCCAAACGCATACTCTTTAATATTTATGCCAGCGACGAACATCCTATCTTCGTGCGTGAATTGCAGGAAATAGACGACTTCTTCGACCAGCTAGATCCGAATATCGACGTCATCTGGGGTACTGCTACTGACGATTCGTTGGGAGAGGATGCGAAGGTGACAATTCTTGCAACAGGCTTGGAGGACGAACTGCGTAGCGAGGTGCAGCAGAACGCTCATCACGACGAAGATGACTTCTACGAGGATTTGATTCCCAAGCTCTATAAGCCTGCCAAGAAGAAAAAGATAGCGGAGGTACTTTCACAAGAACTGCCTTTCGAGGTGGAGCAGACTCCTGAACAGGAACCTGTAGTAGAGGTTCCTATAGTGGAAATGGAGGAGAAACCTAAAGCGGAGCCTGAGGTTGTCGTGGAAGAGAGAAAAGAAGAACCTAAGCAACCTACGATTGTCGAGAAGTGGGGAAGATGGTTGAATAACCTGACAAAGGACGTGACGGAATGACGGACGTGACTCAGCAGACTGCGGAAGAGATGGCGCTGGAGGTCAGACGATTGTCTGGGCAGTTGCTGGCGGCAGGTCGGAAGGACTTGCTGCTGAGGGCTATCGGTGCGCCGTTGCTGGAGGAGCTACGCATCGAGGCTGCACGGGCGAAGCTGAGCCGTCTGCTGATTACGAAGGACTACCGATTCGTGTTGGTGGACTACGAGAAGGAGGTGGAGCTGCAGCCTGTGCATAAGGCGGTGTATCTGCTGTTTCTGGCGCATCCGGAGGGTATCGAGTTTAAGCGGTTGGGCGACTATCGCGACGAACTGACGCAATACTACATGGCCACGGCGAAACTGCTGGACAAGGAGAAAATCGTTGAGGGCGTGGACCATTTGGTGAATCCGCTGGACAACGCCATCAACGAGAAATGTTCGCGTATCAAGAAGGTGTTCTTCGACATGATGGACCCCTACGTGGCGAGCTATTACATCATCAGCGGCCACACGCAGAAACACTTTGCGGGTTCTGCGAAAATATGGTACGAGCGGCTGAAGATTATCAAATTACCACGGGAACTGGTAATCAGGGAGGACAAACAATCGTTTATTTAGCAGAGGAGCGGAGGTCGAGGATTTGGCGGACTTTGACATCCATGGGTTGAAGGGCGTCAATCCAGTGAATGGTAAAACCTCGGCGCTCCATGCCGCGGAACCACGTCATCTGGCGCTTGGCAAACTGATGGATGGCTATCTCGAGGCGCTGGAACATCTCGTCGTAGGTGAGACGGCCCGTGATGTATTCGGTGACGAACTTGTATTCGAGACCGTAATAGATGAGGTCGTCGGCAGGGATTCCCTCGGCGAGGAGGCCGCGGACTTCGTCTATCATGCCTTCGTCGAGGCGGGCTTTCAGACGGCGCGTAATCTTCGCACGACGCTCGTCGCGGTCGATATCAACGCCAATAATCAGCGACGGGACGGGCGGCAGTTCACGACGCGGCACGGGATGCTCAAGGTTATACGTCTCAATCTCAATGGCACGGATGGCACGCTGGCAGGAGTCGACATCGGTCTTATTGTGCATGTTCGAACCATTCTGGGCTTTCAGCGTCACGAGCATCTCGGTGAGTTCGTCCAACGAACGACCCTCGAGGCGTGCGCGGAGCTCAGGATTCTGAGGAACAGGCGAGAGGTGATAGCCCTTGAGCACGGCCTCGATATAAAGACCCGTGCCGCCACAGAGAATGGGCACGGCTCCCCTACCCTGTATAGCCTCGTAGGCGTCGAAGAAGTCCTGCTGATACTGGAAGAGGTTGTACTTCGTGCCAGGCTCGCAGATGTCGATGAGGTGGTAAGGGACATTGAACGTTGAACGTTGAACATTCTCTCTTTGAGAGTGTGGCGTTGCGAGGAACGTTGAACCTTGAACCGTATAGTCCGCGAGGTCCTTGCCCGTGCCGATGTCCATGCGGCGATAGACCTGACGGGAGTCGGCAGAGATGATTTCCGCCCCAATGTGACCATCGACCTGCGGCAATGCTGCCGCAAGGGCTGCCGCCAGCGGTGTCTTGCCGCTGGCAGTAGGTCCGAGGATGGTAATCATCTGCTGCATAGTCCTTGCGTCACGGTGGTTATTCTTTCTTAGCGACGACGTCCTTGAAGAAGGCGGTAATCTCCTTGCCCTCAGGAACACGGTCGAGCCAAGCCTGACCTTCGGTCTTGCTCAGGTTGCGGCCGTTGAGCGAGCACTCGTCGATTTCGCCCTCGACCTGCAAGCAGTTGAACTTCGCCACCTGTTTGCCACCCTTGAAGGCGATAATCTCCTGTACCCACGCAGGACCGCCGGCAGGACCACCGAGGATGAGGTAGTAGGTGCCGTCCTTTTCGCCACGCGAAGGCCGATAGTTGCGGTTCTCGATGGCTATCAACTGGAACTTGCCGTCAGTGCGGATGAAGAAGGCGCCGTTCTGGTCGTCCTTGTCGCGCATCCATATCCACTCGTTGTCGTAGTCGATGAAGCAATGAGCCCACTTGACGAGGTCGACGTCCTTGTCGCCCATATCGTCGGCAGCATACAGCTTGCGCATCTCGGCAATGTCGCTATTCCAGACGGGCAGCTCCTCGTCGACCAGCGAATGGAAACATTCATACTCGTATTCGATGAGACGCCCGTCGCGCAGATAGATCATGCCGACGCAGAAACTCTCGGGGGCGCCGTGGACGTAGCAGAGCTCGAGGCCCTTAGGACCCTCGAAGGCAGCAACGATGTCGTTGGGGATGTAGCCGTCGGCATCGGCATTCCACGTAGCGCCGTACGCTGGGTCGTAGTAGCCCAGCTTTTCAACTTTATAGACCTTGGCGCTATCGATGACCAGTTCGAGGGCGAGGGCAAACTTACGGTCCTCATCGTATGGATCCTTGGGGGCGTTCTTGTATTCGCCCTGGAACTCGATGGTGCCATGAATGTAGCGGTCGCCAATGACGGTAAGCTTCGTCGTACGTGCCGCCTTCATGCCATACTCCTTCTCCATCTTCTTGACGATGTCGGCAGGAAGCGGGGGAATGGAGTCGTAGCCCACGGCACACGACTTCAGGGCGAGCTGTTTGCGCGACTTCAGATAGCTGTCGGTGACGAGGACGGGGCCCCACTGCGGGTCTTCGGCATTCTTGTCCTTCGGATTGACGAATTCGAAACGGCCGCAGAGCGCAGGAATCCCCTCGAGGGGATGAATCTCGCCGATGCTGGGCGTATAGCCGTCAGGATCCTTCAGCACCTCATCAACAAAGCGCACCTTCTTGATTTTGTCGCCAACGATGAAATTGGTGTACTGAGCGGCATTGCGACGGAACATCTCCTGAAGTTCCCAACGCTTATGCAATGCTTCGAATCCCTCGAGCGTGCCACATTCCTCCTTGTACTTATCTGCGTTAGGCTCCTCCAGATTGGCCCAGTAGAGCATGTGCATATACTTGCTGTCGCCACCGATGATATACATGGGCAGCGGCGTGGTGTCGTTCTCCTCGATGATGCTGTCGATGACGGCAGCAAGGGTGTCGTTGGTGTCGGCAGGGGCCGTCTGACCCTTGTTCTTACAACCGACGAATACGGCCATCGCGCAGATGGCAAAAAGGGCGAGTTTCTTCATATCGTTATTCTGAATATTTTGACAGGCCATTATCTTGTATGGGTTTGCCGTTTTCGTCGAGCTTCACGGTCTTGGCATAGACGGGACGCATGCCATCCCACGTAAACGAGTGCTGCTTGGGACCGTCGTTGCCCCACTCGTCGATGAGCAGCGTCTTGCCCTTGCGAGGCAGGCGGCAGAATATCTGGGTGAACTCGCCACGGTCGCCCCAGCGGAAGCCTGTCAGGATGTCGGGCTCAGGGGTGAGCGTCTTCTTTGCGGCATCGTAGTCGTAGAAGCAGACGAACTCCAGGCAGGGGTCGGTGGGCTTGCCTATGCGGACAGCGAAGAGCTTGTGACCATTGCTGCGGTTCCAGAAACAGGCCGACATGTAAGCGCCATCGGTTCCACCATCGTCCACCTCGGCATAGCCATTCTTGGTGTCGACAGTGACGGTGAGTGCCGTCTCTTTGTCGAGCACGCGCTTGGCGAGGCCCTGTTCCATCGTCTCGCAGATAGCGCCGCCCATCCATGTGGGCCACGTGCGGTTGAAACTCTCGAGCATAATGCCAAGACTGCCGTTGATGACGTTGGTGATGGTCTTGGTGCCCCACCCTTTGTCAATCACGTCAAGCGGACAGCTTTCGAACTCACGGTCCTGTGCGCTGGCACTAGTAACGGCCATCACAAATAGTAATAAAAAATACAAATGCTTTTTCATAATTCTTACTTGACCTGCGGTCGAGCCTGCTCACGCTCGGCAATGCTTAAGCAAGCTTATCATTGCTCTCGCTCAATCGCAGCCTTCTTACATCTTAATTTCTGATATTCGTTCTTGCCGAGAAGCCTCCACGGAGGTCGTCGACGGTGAGTTCCGTCAGTTCCTGCTTGCTGAGATTCGAGCGGCCTGCCAAGCGGTTTGCCTGCTCCTTGTTTAACGTCGTTTGTATCCATATCTTTTATTTTTTCTGGTCGGGACCGAGGTTACGACTCTGGATACTGGTGTCGAAGGGGTTGGCAAAGAATTCGCAGTTCTGCTTGGCCGCCATGTTGATAGTACCCAGCTTCTCCGTAGGATGATAGATCTTACAATTGTTCATGTAGAATGCCTGGTCGAGATGGAACAGCGGTGCGTCGCCCCAATTGGCAAACATGCGGCAGTCGGTGAACGTCAGACCCTCGTTGTTCCAACCCTCGATGAGCTCGTATTGGCGGTTGTTGAAGAAGTCGCAATGCGTGAAATACGTAGCGATGCAATTGCGCATCTGGATGATGCCATAGGTGCAATCGTGGATGTTGGAATTCATCAGCGTGAAGTCCGTCGTTCCCATCAGGTCGAGGCCATAGGTGCCACAACCGTAGAGGTCGCAGTCCTTGATAAGCGTCTGACGACCACCCTTCACACCGATGACGCCACCAGAGCAGTAGCCGCCCTCAGTATGTCCGATGGTGAGGTTGTGGACTTCGCAGTTCTCGCAATTGATGAAATAGATGCAGTAGGAGTAGCGGGGATCGACCTCGATGCTAGAATTCCGCTCACCCTTGATGATCAGGCCCTTCATGTTGAGCAATGCCAGCTGACGACCGTCGGTCTCGCTCTCGCTGACCACCAACGGCGCAAGCCCCGTATAGTCGGAGGCTATCGTCATCCAGCGACGACCGTTAACATTGCGGAAGTACTCTTCACGTTCGAGGACGCGCGAGAGGTTCAGATGCACTCCGGCAGCAATGACAACGGTACGGTTGTTGCCCAACGCGTTGAGGAATTCCTGCTCATTGGTAACGCTATAGTAGTCAGTACCATCCACTTCGTCAGGGCCGCGTCCGTCGTCGTCGAGACCACCAGGGAAGTGGCCTTCGTTGAGTTTACGCAGGTCGCTGTTATAGTCTGGTCCACTCGCATAATTGCGATAGCCGCGCACCTCGTCAGGAACGGTCTCCTCGCTCTTGATGAGCTGGATGTTCAACTGTTCGATGACGCTGAGTTTGATGGCATTGTTGTTGGTGCCTGCCTTGTACCACGGCTGACGTCCGAAATAATCCTGCAGGTCCTTCGACTGAAACTTCCAGCCGTGACGTGCGAGAATCTCGTTACGCATCAGGCGCAGTTCATCCTTCGAGAAATTGGCCAGATAGGTGGTGTTCATCAGCCAGTGAGACAACAGTTCGCTGGGATTCCGCTGTTCTGCAGAGCGCTCCTGACCCAGGCAGTTCTCGAGATTATCTGGCGTCAGCGTCATCTTCCACACAGCGTCGCCATTGGGTTTGCGTACGGCAAGGAAATACATGCCGTCCTGACGGACATACTGTACGCGCCAGCCAATCTTCGCACGCAGGGCCTCAGCCTCTACTTCATCACCCGTAAGGATGTACTCACCCTGCTTACCTGCGACCTTCGTCAGGTGGAAACGGAAACCGCCCTCGTGTTCACCGATGCCACTCATCGTGACGTTGTTGCCAACGACTTTAGCAGTATAAAGCACTGAACCGTCCCACCAATTGGAGGCATTCTGAATGGTCTGAGCCTGCACGCCACACAGCGCACACAGAACCAACATCATTGAAAATAAAAACCTTTTCATCTTGGTTAAGTTTATAATTACGCTGCAAAGATACAAATAAGTGAGCAAAGAACCAAAGAAATTGCACAAAAAAAGCCGTCCGACAAAAATCGGACGGCTATTTTAACCTATATGGGCTTGTCTTATTTGAGTTGACTTCGTCGACTCAAAAACGCGACTCGGCAAACTGAAAGCAAGCATTCGTTTGCTCTCGCTGCTTATTTGAGTTCAGCGAGGTACTTAATGGTGCGAACCATCTGAGAAGTGTAAGAGTTCTCATTGTCGTACCAAGCAACAACCTGTACGAGAGAGTTGCCATCACCGATCTTAGAAACCATGGTCTGGTTAGCGTCGAACAGTGAACCGAACTTCATGCCGATGATGTCGCTAGAAACCAGCTTCTCCTCAGTGTAACCGAAGCTCTCGTTGGTAGCAGCCTTCATGGCAGCGTTGATACCCTCAACAGTTACCTCACCCTTAA
>Ga0310695_10000829_pt1 | contig 76342 bp, 69 predicted proteins | sample RumenRJG_04DNA_FD_203882 | JGI IMG/M metagenome (GOLD analysis project Ga0310695, IMG submission 203882) | Bovine rumen microbial communities from Lethbridge, Alberta, Canada - RJG_04 (v2) (version 2) | ecosystem: Host-associated > Mammals > Digestive system > Stomach > Rumen | place: Canada... | reverse complement strand
TCCCACTTCTGCATCGGAAAGTAGAGCCTTAGAAACAACTCCGAACAACTTTGAACGACTTGAAGTAAACCGCTAATTTATAGCGGTTTACTCGTTTTTAACACTTCAGGTTGCATATTTTTTTCTTCAACTTTCTCGTACTATTTTTGTACCATATTTCTACCGCGAGTGTAAACTGTGTTCAAATTGTCTTCCATTATGCAATATTTGGGACAAACGTGATACACCATGAGAAACCCCAAAAACGCTATCGACGGGACAATATGATACACAGTGAGAAATTGCGAGAAAGAGTGAGACAAAAATGGCGGATTTTCCGCAGAGTTAAACCTTTATAATGACGCACATTTATGGAAATAGAGAAACGATGTCAGTGGTGCGGGAAACAATTCATAGCACACAAAATGACGACTCTTTACTGCTCTTCAACCTGTGTTAACAAGGCTTACAAGGCAAAAAAGAGACAGATGAAGAAAGAAGAAATTGAATCAGAGCAGGACTCAAAACTGCCAACAGTGGAGAGTATCGGACAAAAACCATTCCTTTCACCAAAAGAGGCAGCTTACCTTCTTGGCATAAGTCTGCCGACTATATATAGATATATGGCAAAAGGAATGTTCAAAGCATTGAGAACACCGGCAAAAACAATTATCCGATGGAGTGATCTCGAAGCATGGTTTGACAATGCCCCCGCATATGTCAAGCGGAACAACCGCAGGCATAAGATCGAGCACGATAGCTATACAATGAAGGAGATTTGTGAAAAATATCAAGTGACCCGAAAAGTGGCCATGCGACGGATTGAGCAGTTTGACATCCCAAAGATATACGAGGGACGCAATGTGTCCTTCTCAAAAACTGCCGTTGACAGGTACTTTTCCGAACTCATCGAGGACTTTGATAAGGAGAATTACTACACTATCCAACAGGTTATGGAGAAGTTCAACATGTCCTACTCTGCCGTCATTTCTTTTGCCAAACGGCATAAGTTACCAAGGGTTACCAGGCGGAGGGAAGTGTTCTATTCCAAACCCCATATCGACAGCCTGAAAGGTAATGGTGAAGCTATTGATCCTCTCTACTACACTTTTAAGGAGGTGATGGAGAAGTACGGATTCACAAAAGATCAAGTGAGCCATTATCTCCATACCTATCATATAGACCGCTTCAAACGAGGCACCTTTACAATGATTAACCGGAAGGAGTTTGACAAGACAATCAAGGAACGCATGAATGGATTCACAAGCATCTCTGAACTCAACGCAAAGATTGAAAAAGCAAAGGATGATCGAACAAGAACAGAGCAAATCACACCTCATTCTGGCAGCATTGAAATCATACCAAGTGTGGAATCAGAGAATGATGCAGATGGGTACGAAGGCTATATTAGTGCCGAGGAGATAGCAGCACGATACAAACAAAGTAAAAAGTGGGTTGGCTTCCTGCTGCGTCAGAAAAAAATACCGAGGGTGCAGGTAGCAGGAATCCTGCTCTACGATGAGACAGCGGTTGAAGATGTCTTCAGCAGATATTCGTCACCAGCCTCTATCACAGAATGGTACACCACAGATGATATAGAAAAGATGTACAACATGACACCTGTGGCCAGACGCAGCTTTACTCATCGTCACAATATCCCTACAAAAAAGGAGTATGGCATCACGTATTACTCCAAGCTCCATGTTGACTTTGCACGTAATCCAGGACTCCAATATGCCGAAGACTACTACATGGTCGAGCAGATTATGGCCAAGTATCATGTTGACAGGGAAACTGTGTATGGTATTGTCAGATACAAAAAAATCCCGAGCGCCAAAGACGGCCAGTTTAGAGTGTATCTTAAATCCGCCATTGATAAGTGCTTTTCCGATAAACAAGAGAGAGACAATAAGAAATAATAAGTTCAGACTTATCCCAGCATTATTTTCAATTATAATCCGCTGATTGCCATCAGCATAAAATAAGTAAAGACATTTGCAAACTAATAAAACAATAAAGACATGCAGTACTGCAAGACAATCACACTTCGGAAACGCATCCTCAAATGCGGGATGATTTCCCTCTATCTGGACTATTATCCAGGCTATCGTGACATCATTTCCATGAAGACCATCCGTCGTGAATCGCTTGGTATTTACATTTATCCCAAGCCCCAAAACAAGCGTGAGAAGGACTTCAATAAGGTAATGATTGAAAAAGCTGAAGCCATTCGCTGCAGGCGTTTTGAGTCCATCGTGAACGAACGTTATGACTTTTTTGACAAAAAGAGATTCAACGGCGACTTCCTTGCCTACTTCTATCAGATGCTTCAAAACAAAGACCCCAAGTGGAGGTTTGTCTATGAACACTTCTCATACTTTGTTGGCGGCAAGTGCAGCTGCAAGGAAATCGACGTTGAACTGTGCAACAAGTTCCGCGATTACCTTCTGACAGCAAAGAACATGCGCAACGGCAGACCGATGGCCATCAACTCAGTCGCTGGCTATTGGTCAACATTCCGTGGCTTCCTGAATATTGCTTACCGTGACAAGATGATCCAAACTAACCCCAATGACTTCTTGGACAAAATCAAAACCATTCCTGTTGACAAGCAGAGTCTGTCAATGGAAGAGCTTCGCAGGCTTTACCGTACTCCATGTGACATCGACGTACTGAAAAAGGCATCAATTTTCGCTTGCTTAACAGGTATGCGCCGAAGTGACATCATCAATCTCAGATGGGAAAACATCAAGGAATACGCCGACGGCAACAAGTATGTCGAGTTCTATGCACAAAAGACTAAAACACATAACCTTATCCCAATCACTATGGGAGCATACGACCTCATCTCTGAGGGACGAAAATCCTTATATGGGCCGGTATTTGACGGGTTTGAGATAGACATGGCACGGAAACCGCTGAAAACCTGGCTTGCTAAGGCCGGTATCAGAAAGCGGATAACATTCCACTCATTCCGGCATACTTTCGCATCGCTCCAAGTGGAACTTGGCACGGATCTCTACACTGTCCAGCAGCTCCTGGCACACAAGAGTGTCACAACCACACAAATCTATACTTGTCATGCCGACCCAAAGAGACGGGAAGCTGCCGAAAGAATATCATCCATGCTTCTCGGTGATGATAAAAAAGTAACGGCTCAAACCAAGAAAACGAGGAATTGTGGCTGAAGATTACGAAACCCCTCAATATATTGAGGCAATGAAGAAATAAGCCAATTAACCACAAAATCCATAATTATGATGGATTGATTGCTGTTATTAGTGGATAATTCCGTAACTTTGCGCTCAAATTATTGATATTTCATTAATATGAAGAGCAAAAAGGTTACGGAACTTTTCTTTTTGGTTGTAGGCTGTATTGCAATGGGTTTATATATAGCAATGCTTTTCGAATGGATTGATTGTGCCGACTGGTTCATACTTCCCTCAAAGTTCATCAGCGGACAGTATGAGCAAGCAAAAGCCTTCACACCCATCTTATATATTACCCTGGCGCTGCTGGTTCTTATCAGGATGACATTCATCAGTTATGCAATGGGCAAGACGGTAGTTGTTATCCCTCATAGTAAGCAGCAGTTGCGTCTTGTCACTGGATCAAAAAACGATTTAATGACAGAAGAGCCGGAGAAAGATAAGACTGAGGTCATCAGAGAACGCCATCAGCAGCAGCTCATACAACGTAAGCGTCAAATTATGACATGTGTTTTGGATTACGTGGAGCTCACACTGGCCCCCTACATGAAGACCTCTGACCTCCATGTCTTTTGTAACAACATCAAAAATTGGGAGACTTCAAAGGACATTGAACCTTCGCCGTCCATAACCAACGGGCAACTTTCAACATTGGACCTCAGACATTTAGCCTGGAACATCGGAGAACGTTTCAAGTGGAATGGTGAGCAGCGGGCCATATTTATCAAGCGGTCGTTCCCCAATGAGTTCCGAGATCTTGAAATCAAATCAATCCGGCAAAACCTGCGACAACATGGAACTTGCATCATCCCGATAGACATCCCGGACAAAGGCTGTTTCAAGTTTCATACCCCATCCGCCAGCTTGCCATAAAACATTTACCTGCTTGTTACAACTTATTCTGACTTATTCCAAACTTAACTTTTGATGACATCATCCAGCATTGAATCAGTCTGTTACTTTGCCCTCGGAATCATAATAATTTCGACAATATGCAAGAACAGATCACATTCAACGACCTTCCCATGATGGTCTCACAGGTGCTCAGCAAAATGGAGCGGCTTGAACGTGTAATTGAAACCATCAGAGAACGGATAGACGGCAATTCCACATCTTCAGCCGAACATATTCCAATGACTATTGACGAGGCATGTGACTTCCTGAAGATGAAGAAATCAACAATGTACTATCACGTAGAACGTGGCAACATCACAGTCACCAAACGAGGGAAAAACTTCATTTTTTTCAAAGATGAACTTGTACATTGGCTTGAAGGCGGCAGGAAAAACCAGGAAAGCAGCATGAATCCAGACGAAGAGAATGACATGCGCCTGGCTTCATTTAGACGAAAACCCAAAGGATTCTATCCAAGAAGATGACTCATCCCCACCCAAGATGCGCCCATGCCAAATTTCTGTGTCTTTCTACTTGCCAGCCATTGGCATCGCTTTTGTCCATCACGTCTCGGCCTTTCGTGCAAGCATGAAAGCCTTCGCAGTATTGGACAATGACCAGTGAGAGTCGCCGAGAAACTCTGTGATGTATGTACTGGAGAATGCAAGTCTGACAACAGACATGCCTTCTCTTTTCCGTACATATAACACGGAGTTTCTTTTTCGACGACACTCACAGGTCACCACCATGCAATGGCCTGGCAGGCAGATTCATTGTTGGCATGGACTGCATCACCACCCTCATTCATCTGAAATATAATAGCTTCATATGAGATTGCTTTATTTTCTTGTAGCGATGTAGCGAAGCACAAACAACCCCATTGTTCTTTTTAAATATCAGCGACTTACGCTTCGCTACATGGTTTATTTTAGGTTTTGTTTCGCTACAAAAAACAGGGGCGGCCTGCCAAAGGTGACCCCTGCGTTGTTTTATTAAAAACTAGTCGTATGAAATGAAAAAAGTTAGTTGGTGTTTGTATTGCTGCGATTATTTGAACTCATTACACTTTGGACAGAACCAGTATGATTGCTTCTTCTTTTTGCTGAACACGCTTATCAGCGGCAGACCGCATATCGGGCAAAGCTTGATGACAGGCTTCATCCGCAGGTCCGCATAGAAGATTGGTTTCAGAGTGGTCGGATGTACACAAGAATTCTCCTGACAGATCCAGAAGTGCTTCTTGGTCTTCGGGGAATACTTGCGTACAAGCGTTTTACGATGGCATACAGGACATTCCCTATTGGGAACCTCCTGGCCTTCAGCTGCTTTGATTGTCAATGACATACGAGGGGAGCTCTCTTCTGCGAACTTAATGTTTTCCCGAACCATCCTCTCGGTCTGCTCCATAAAGTCACCTAACCCCATCTTGCCATCGGCGATGGCCGAGAGATTATACTCCATTTCTGCCGTGAGGTCAGGCTTGGTCAATGATTCGTGAATGTTCTCGATCATTGCCACGCCGAAGTCAGTCGGAACGAGTTCCTTGCCCTTTTTCTGAATACAGGGAAACGAATGAGACTTTCCTGACGATATGGCGAGCAAGTCAGCAATGATGCTATCACGAGTTGCCGGCGTTCCAATGCCTTTGCACTCCTTCAGTTTCTCTCTGTTAGGATTGTCTGGGTTGACAAAACGCCAGATATTGGTCATCGCTGCCAGCAGCGAGCCTTCCGTAAAACGCTTAGGGGGAGTGGTCTTCTTATCCTCTATAATATATACAGGTATAGGGAACTCATCGCCAACCACAAGGTTTGGAATGTCTTTGACTTCATCCTCCTTGTCATCCGACTTAGCAACACTACGCCATCCTGGACTGACAACCGCCTTGCCAGTTCCTACGAACATACATCCTTGTGCCTCTATTTCGTATTTGATGGCGTTGTATTTACAAGGGGGAAAGAACTGGATGATGTACCGCATGGCTATCATGTCATAGATCTTGCGCTCCCATTCGTCCAAGTTTTTTGGGACAACGCCAGTAGGTATCAGCGCATGATGTGCGCTGACCTTGTTGTCATTGAAGCAGCGACTCTTTATTGTGGAGTCGGCATGGAGTGCAGCCTCCATGCCATAATCGCCAAGGGATTTCAAAATTCGGACACCATCCTGGTGTTGACTTGATGGGATGTAATTACAGTCAGAACGTGGATAGCTCACGAACTTCTTTTCATACAAGGACTGTACCCTTGCAAGCACACTCGACGGAGACATGCCATAACGCTTATTGGCTTCCACCTGCAAAGTATCGATGGAGTAAGGCAATGGCGAACTTTCAGTCTGGCTATGCCTCTCGCAGTGGGCGACCCTTGCGGTTTTATTTTTGATTTTTTCCTTGATCCGCTCCAGATATTTCCGGTCAATGATACGCCCTTCGCAGTCAGTCGGAGCATCCGCTGTCGATGTCAATGTTGCCGTGAAGGGGATGCCGCCCTTTGAGAGGTTAGCCTTCAATTCATAGTAGTTGATGGAATGGAAATCTTTTATCTCCTTTTCCCGATTGACCACCAAAGCAAGCGTGGGTGTCTTCACACGCCCTACACGCCAGACACAACCATTCCCGCCTGTCCGGGCACTGATCGTATATGCCCTCGACAGATTGATGCCTACTAACCAGTCTGCCCGTTCACGCGCCATGCCTGCATGGTACAATGAACGAAACCGTTCATTCGGCACGATATTGTCAAACGCCCGTTTCATACTGTCGCTGTCTTTGGCATTGATGAGAATGCGCCGTACATCCCCCTTATAGCCTACATATTCCAATATTTCGTCAATCAGCAACTGCCCCTCACGGTCAGGGTCACCGCCATTGACTACGACATCGGCCTTCTTCAAAACAGTGCGGATATACTCAAATTGTCCCTTGGCTGTTGGCGAGGGGAGTTTCTTCCATTCTGTCGGGAATATGGGATATTTCTTAAAATCAGCATATTCCTTATCGTAGGCCTCAGGCATAGCCGTCATCAAAATGTGGCCAAATGCCCATGTCACGATGACATCATCTTTCTGATAGCAGTGCTTGCTCCTACAGGCGACAAAATCAGTCCACAAGTAAGACGCTATGGCTGTGGCGATGTCCGGCTTTTCTGCAATATAAACTGTCATAACGATTATGTTTACAGGTTCCTTTGAATGATATTTGGTGACTGGTGTCTTGTGCGGACCATCGTTGGGTATTCCAGCTCCACATTGTACATGTGGAGAATCCTGTAGATGTTGCTCTTCCCGTGATAGCCCGTCCTTGACATGATTTCTTTGATGCTGTAACCCGCATTGTACATATTGATGACCATGCGGTACTTCTTCAGTTTCTTCTCCTGGTGCTTGTCCGCAATGAGTTCCGCCTCAAAGTCATCAAAACTTCCATCATGCTTGTCTGTACGCACATTGACAATGGCAGAGAGCACATTCCGGGTGCTGCTATTTGGGAACAACTCATCGGAGGTGTCCAAACCATCGAACAAAGAAATAATCCGAATGTGCCGACTTAGGCAGTATTTCAGGAAAAACAGCAGATCCGTGTGATTCTTGAAGGCATTGTCAAATGACAGAAGCACTGCAGCGTCGCCTTCGTTGAGTTTGCCGACAAAGCACTTCCATTCAAGACGATCATTGTCGTCCCTATCCTCTATATGGATAGGACAACATTGAAGCTGTTTCATCTTTGAAACCCCCACTTCAATATTATCAATATATTGAGCATTATTTATATAGCCAACACAACTCATATTGTACTTTTCACTGCAAATATTGAGCGCAAAGTTATATTATAAGAGTCTAATAAACACTTTATTTGTCAACTTTAACACTTTGTTTTGCAATCAAATAAGCAATTTGGTTCTATTTGGTTCTATTTCTCAATAAAATGATACCAATAATTAAAATATTGGGAAATAATATCAATATTTTAAGCAAAACACAGTAGTTTTGCATCCTGTAAATCAACCCAAACATATTTATAAGGATATGATCACATTTAACACGTTCAAAAACTCAAAGTATTTGACATTAAAACTATGTTCATTATGCCTGTCGGTTTTCCTGTTTTCATCATGCTCCAGTGATGACAAACTTGATTTCAGATCTTCAAATGATGCGTTAAAAGCATATCAGGATTATCTGAGTTCTGTCAAAGAAACAAAGACCTGCAACACTTCATTATTCTGTAAAGAAATCAAGGTATGGAAGGAGATCTCAGATACCGTTTACCACTTTCTGATGAAGGATTCAACCTTCATCAAAGACTTACATTGTGCAAATGACTATGCATCAATCCATGACTCCATTCGTTTTGAATTTCTCAGACTGACTGAGACATGGCGGTACTCATACGAGGATGTTCTGCAAATCAAGGAGCAGACATCCATATTCCAAGAGGACAAAGAACTGCACGAGGCCGTCACTGAAGCGCAGCCTTTCTTTGTCGCATTAGACAGTGTCCCTGTCTTTGTAGCCAACAAGAAAGATATTCTTTCTCAATATCGCAGCCTGCTGAAGCACGCCATACAATCCGGCATCCATGATAAGGATGCCATGCTTGACTTCATTGGCAAGGAGGATATTATGTTCCGCTCATTTCTGGTTCACATCTATGAGATGGATAACGAGCCGTTATCTGACATCACACAAGAAACGGAACGGATTTGCCGGAACATCTTTATTGCTGCGAAAAACGGAGAGATTGCTGCACGAGACGCCATGGTCTATATGTCTATGCGAACAGTCAGACGGCTTTTGCAAAACTCCACCGCCTGCATATCGGACATCAACAGTCAGAAGACAATGAGCAAGTCACAGGGAAATGCCTATCTCTGGATGATTATTCAGCCGTTCATCAGCATTGACCAGTTTTCGATCGCCACACTCACGCCACAAGAGCATAGTCATTTCAACTACATCATTGCACAACTGCCGAAGTCGGTCAAGTTTGTCAAGACATTCGGCATTGACCAACGTGCCTTAAACTATCTCCTTCCTCAACAACTCTTGAAAATGTATGTATTAACACTCTAAATATTCAAAGATATGATTAAAGACGAAGTAACCAGATTTATGGCCTTAGCGCCGCTCATGCTGCCAAAGTTGATAAAAAACACGACAGCCGAAGAAACGGACATCACAGACGATTCCGCCATATTGTATTTCACATTGGAGGAGGCATTGCCAATCAGCCTCGTTATGGACATGCTTGAAGATGACATGGAACTGTCGTTGCTTTATCATGGCACAAGTAAGGACAACGCAAAGCTGCATCATTGCTGTTTCTTTACAAGCCCTGCCAATGGAAAGAACATGTTTAAGTTCAACATGGTCTCAGATAACCGTGAATATGTCAGTGACCTGACCATTTCCATTTTCGACTCACTTGACACGATGGAGTGTGAGCTGGAATCAGATCTGACGTCACATGCCAAAAGTTTCGACTTCATACAGGCCATGGAGGTTTCTGAAGTGCTTGGCTTATTCTGTCTGTTGGAATGAGAACAGAACTCCTATATAAGATAGCCGACATGATCAACGCCAACAGCACGAAATACCGTGCTGTCATCCCTCGCGCTAAAAGGCAGTATATGACACAACAGGGCAAGATCCTTATCAAGTCCACTTGTCTTGTCCTTAATGTTATGGTGACGACCCGACCGAAGAACCATGTGAATCGGAGCATCTGGAACATTTATGAAAATGACATTGACAGAATTATCACAAAAATCAGTCGCAGGGATAAGGCGTTTGCACAGCGGATTGACAATGGTGAGCCGACCCTGTTTGACATTGAGGTCATTGTGCGTCGGGCATCATTCCAAGCACTTAAACTGAAGCTTGTCAGTACGGCCTACGACATCTACGCAGAGAACAGTTAATTCAATATTATCCATATTACTTGTATTACTAAAATCACATATGATAGCAAAGATCATATTCTTCGTATTTCCCTTATTACTGATATTGCTTCCTCTATTGCTATATCGGAAATACAAACCACCGTACATCATCGTATGGCTTCGCTTGGCATTCGACAACAATGCCAGAAAGATGGCAACGAATATCACACAACTCGTGCTCATTTTCTTTCATGTAACATACTTCGCAGTCTTTCCCGAAGACTACGGTTTTATCTTTTCCTCCTTCATTGTATTCTTCATGTTTGCAACCAGAACATCTGTCCGGCTGATGCTCGCCACCAGACGGAACAAGGTCTTGTATCGGCTCATGGCCATTGCAAGCGTTGCGCTACTCTTCGCACCTCATGCATTCTCGACTTCTATCTCTTTGGCATTGATCCTAGAGTGTGCAACATTCTTTCCATCCAAAGAAGTTGAGGACTTTCAGACGAAGCATCTTCATGAGGAAGGTATGTACAAGAAATTCGTTGACTCCTATTTTAGTTGAAAATAAACATTAACACCATAATAAAACCAATTCGTCATGAAAAGGAATCAGACAAATAGAACCATCCAGAAGATGACGTTTGACAACACTCTTCTGGAAATCCTTAAAACGAAAGACAATCACAAGCTGTCTCGTTTTGACGCATTCATGTGGTTAGCGGAGCATATCCTTGATGGATTTCCTTGTTCCAAAGAAAAAGGCTGGTTACAATTGTACAAAGTCACAAACAGTGAACTGGCAAAACTATGGCATTGGAGCCGCCCAAGCGTCCAGAAATTCACTCAGGAACTTATCGATCTGGGTATAATTAGACGGGAGCGTTTCGGCAAATATTTTGCCTATTCGCTTAGTGACGAAGCAAAGAAACTTATCAAGTAAGTTGATGGTGGCCTCTTCAATCTTCTCGAATATGAGCAGGCAATCACAATCAAAGATTGGAATTCACATCTTCCAATTACGGAGCTTGCTCCTCCGAACAAAGAGATATCATGTCGAACAAAGGGAAGGGAGTTTTATAAAAACTCTTAGCCTAATAAGAGTTAACATTCATTAACTCGTTAGGCTGCCTCTCCTGAAGGAGTTCCTACGGGGAGCAAGCTCAGGCAGAAGAGATTAATAGACACAAAAAAATGGCAGAAAAGAAACAAGTAATGGATGTGCGTCCGAACAAGGATGGCATATCAAAACGAGAAAGCAACGAGCAGCAGCGCAACTGGTCAGAAAACCTTTGGGACAGAAAATCCAAAGACAGCCTTGCCAATTACGACTTGACTCGTGCCCATCTGAACTTCGAGGTCACAAAAGGAGGAAAGGTCCAGCCGATAGACAAGTCCAAGAGCATTGACGAGAGGATGAAAGACATCCTCAACTCACGTGGTATCAAGAATCCTAATGCCAGGTCTATGGCACGCAGAAAGCAGCGGATCCTTGCTCAGATGATATTCGGCGGCAGTAGAGGGCGCATGTTGGAAATGGCGTTCGGAGAGCAGGACGTAAATCTCAATAAAGGGGCGGATAACTCAAAACTAACAAGAACCAAGGACATTGAGAAATGGGCGGCTGATGTCTATCGCTTTGTTGCCCGAAAATTCGGCGAGGAAAACATCGTCAGTTTCTACGTTCATTTGGATGAAACGAATCCTCATTGCCACTGTACCGTCCTTCCCATTGATGAAATGAACCATCGGATTTCATGGACAAGCGTTTTCGGGAAGAATCCCATGGAAGAGAAAGCAACTTTTACACGACTTCACAATGAGCTGTACGAGGAAGTCAACAGACACTGGGGGCTTGAACGTGGCAGCAATAAGGCTGAAACAGGCGCAAGGCATCGCTCGACAGAGGAATACAAACGTGACCTCATCAACCAGGTGCAGGAGTTGGAGAATACCAGAGAAGGATTACAGGGGCAGATTCGTAGAGCCGAGATCAAACTGAAAGGATTGTCCACGATGATAGCGAACTTACAGACCCGGAAAGAAAAAATAAACGAAGAAATAGAACTTATCGCTCAGCAACTTGGAGAAGACGGACAGAACAAGGAGCAGTTAGCCAATCGCATGGAAGAACTCCGTAAACAGATGAAAGACATCGATCAGAAGATAGCGGACAAGCAACGAATGCTGGACGAAGCGGAATCCGAACTATCGAATGCCAAAACGGAACTTGAAAAAATGAAGCAAGCCCATAGCAAAATGTCTAGATTCATCGGAGATGACATTGACAGAAAGGCTGAAATAGTTCACTCAAACATCAATGCCACGTATTATAAGATGATGGCTTCTTCGATGGAGCCTCTTTTGCCTACCCTCAATGCGGAACAACACGAGATTTTAGATAAGTCCGGCTTCTTTGACCTCAGAAACAATTCTCAACACATCATCAACTGCGCCCTTCTGTTGGCCATCAACTACATCAGTCAGGCCACGACCTATGCAGAGTCTTGTGGCGGCGGAGGCAGCGGTAATATGTCTGGATGGGGACGAGACAAGGATGACGATGATGAGCGCTGGTGGATGAGGTGCATCCTACAGGCAGCCGCAATGGTCAGACCTGCGGGTCGAAAAATCAAAAGAAGCAGATAATCATCAATATGAGTAATACAAGTCATATCAGTATCATTAGTAATATCAAAATCAATTACATCATGAAGAAAAGTATTCTGATTTCACTTTTAGCCTTGTCAATGGCGACAAGCGTCCACGCAAGTATGATTGACAGCCTTCAACGAGTCACAGTTGACAACCCGGATTTACATCGTCTGACTCCGACATTGACGACTGACTATGTACAGTTGGGCATAGCAAGTCAGCACTGGTTTGTTGGTGCCCAAGGTGGTGCATCGGCATTCATTGGGAACCCGATAGGATGTGGCGACCTGTTCGACCGCATCATGCCTTCATTCAATGCCTATGTAGGCAAATGGATCACACCTGCTGTTGGTGTGCGATTAGCTTTTCAGGGATTTAAGTACAAGAACAGTAACCTCGACATGGCTGACTACCAGTTGGGACATGCTGACCTGATGTATAACGTCGCTAACTTGTTCCGACTGCCATCGGAACGCTTGTCCAAGTTTGACTTTGCTCCTTTTATAGGTGCAGGACTCGTTCATGGCGCTGACCAGTTCTGTGTCGACGGTAGCAAGGATCGGAACTATTTGTTTGCCCTTACCTATGGCATCCATACACGATGCCATTTCGGGGAACGTTTCTACCTGTCTGGGGAATTGGGGAACTTCACTACATTCCGAGATTTCGACGGCTATGGTTCACATGGAAAGCTATGCGACAACATGCCGTCTTTGACGTTCGGCATCGGATTCAACTTTGGAACGCCACGATGGAATCATGCCGTTGATGCAAATCCTTTCATCAATCAGAACGACAATCTGCTTGCTTACGTAGAACGGCTGGAACAATCCAACAAACATCTTCGTGACCAACGCAATATCGACCGAAAGACTTTAGATGAACTGAAAAAGATTTTGGAGATTGAAGGACTATTGGGCAAGTATGGCTATCTTTTTGATAACAGCGACGATGGTAATGCCAAGAATAATTACAGAGGACTGCTTTCACTGCGTTCTCGCATGAAGGGCATGAATGAATACGACCCGCCTTACTCATTACAGGACAGACCGAATGTTTTGAACATACCCATATACTTCTTCTTTGAGCTGGGTAAAGCTAAGTTGACAGATAATTCCCAATTGATAAACCTGGACGAATTGGCAAGGGTGGCTATCGAGCATAATCTCAAGGTACATATTGCGGGTGCAGCCGACAATGCAACGGGTTCTGAGAATGTCAATTCCGCATTAAGCAAGGAGCGTGCCAGGTTCATTGCAAAAGAACTGTCAAAACGTGGTGTGCCAACAGATAGGATGAAAGGTGTTTCACTTGGTGGAATACAAGAGTTCAGTAACCCGAAAGACAACAGATACAGCAGAGTGTCACTCTATCTGGAAATTGATGACGAGCAACAGGCCAATTAAATGGACGATTATCGGGTCATCATAGCTGGCAGCCGCTCCTTCAGTAACTACGAGTTGCTGAGGGAGCATTGCCTTTTCATGTTTCAGGAGAAAATGAGGACACATCGGGTCATCATCGTGTCTGGCCATGCCCATGGTGCTGATACATTGGGTGAAAGGTTTGCCAAGGAACAAGGGCTAACCGTTGAGCTTCATCCTGCCAAGTGGAGAGTTTTGGGCAAGGCGGCTGGCTTGATACGCAATGCAGAAATGGCAAGAGCCTCTGATGGCCTGATAGCATTCTGGGGCGGTAAAAGCCGCGGAACGGCTCACATGATCAGTTTTGCCAGGCGAAGAGGATTGGAGGTCTCTGTCGTGGATGAATTAAATCTGAAATCCTCTTTCACATTACACCCAGACAAACCTGTAACTTTCACAGTACATGATGAAAAGCAATCATTAAAATCATGGCATCGATAAATATTTTTATAATAATGTCAAAACCGTAAAACACGGTATAGATTGTTTGTGATATATATAACATAGGGTATTATTACAGTACAACATCGCTGTCGAAAGGTTAGGTATCCGCCGTGTGCGGAACCGCCGTATGCCGAACGATATGTAAGGTGGTGTGAGAGGAATGGGAGCGAAAGTTAAAACTCTCGCTCCTCGAACTGCTTGACTGAGTTTTCTATACGAAAATAATAAACGTGAATAACAATGGATTGTTAATAGACACACGATAAAATGACAATAGAAAAAAAGGATAGAACACAATAAATGACTATCAGCCAACCTTTTATTCCCTTATACTTGTCGTTTTGGTATTTATTCTCCAACTTCTTATATGTTTTTTTGTCCTTAGACGGAATGAGGATAATGCTCACTATCATCAGAGGGGCATAGATTCTTTTTATGAAGAAGTCAATGGTTTCACTTGGAAAAACACCTGAAATCGCATAACGAAAAAAAGAAATAATCAGTAAAGCATTGAAGATAATGCATGTTTCCAGAACCACTAATGTATAGCCATGAAAAGTACTTCTGCCCCAAGAACTGGTATTCCAAAACACGCTCGCTATTCGATAATAAACATAATTTATCAGATTCATCATAGTCATATTTTTATTTGTATGGTAAAGTACTGGGCAATCCTAAAGTTCCATTATAATACTGAGGTAAGATTATATTATCTCGATCATAATATACGCTTTTCCAATATAGTTCTTTCAACCCCAAATTCCACGATAATGAAAATAATAGAGCTGCTGGATGCGGAACCATAGAGATAAGATCAACTATACCATCAGTACCATACCGCAAAGCGGAATCAATATCATTCACCATTAATCCTTTATAATATGCAGACTTAAAATCTACAAAGGCATTGGATAAACTTAAAAAACTAGCCACTCCAGATAACTTATTGCTAAGGTTTGCGACTCTGTGGATTTGCCCTCTGTACTGGACTCCTCCATATCTCGATACTCTTAAAAGAGGCAGTTCTACTTGCTTGTCGAACTCAAAGGCATAGGTTGCCTTACTATCCTTCATCAAGTAGGAAACGTATGATATACTTGATGATGTTACCCCCAAAAACTTTGAAAAATCAAATGGATTACTAATATTAGGCTTTGGTGGAATGTTGTAAAAGCTCATTTGAGCAGAACTGCTACCTTTCCCTAAACTAGTTCCTCCGCTGCCTCCACCAGTAATTGAGTTGTTTCTATCTTCTGGAAAGCCATAGCTATTTCCAGCATAAAATGACCAAGACCCACTGAAATAAAAACTGAAAATACCATCAAAGGAAAGATTATAATTTGTGTTATTTCTCTGATGCGTTATTACAACTTCATCAAGGATGCCGTGCATTGTGATGACCTCTCCATCTTCCGTAATAAATGGCTCGTGATCAACGTCCATAAGCCCCAGAGGATCCACATAACGCAGCGGATTGTTCATGCAGTAAGTATAACTATTGTACGACTGCGAATTGCAAGGTGAGTACAGGATTGGATCAGGTGAAAGGAAGCGGCCCAAAGCAGGATCATACAGACGAGCATTCATGTTAATGAGCCCATACCACGGAAGATGCTCATGTCCAGTAAAGCCTCGCCCCAGGAATAACTCCGGCTCTTGATCAGGAGAATACACTTCATGAGTCACGGGATTGCGCAACCTGCCCCAAGCATCATAGGCAAGTTCCTGAATTGTCATACCATTGGGATCAATGACATGTGTGATGCTTGCTAGATGATCTCGCAGGATGTTGTATACAGCAATAGAGTCACCTTGCTTTATTAGCACTGCTGGCGCGTTATAATAACCACCCATCAGGTAGAGTTTCTCCTTTGCAATAGACGGAGTCTGATCATACTCATAACAACCGCCCAAATAATGGCGGGTCAACATTGGAGTGTTATGACTACCGAGAACTCTCATCTTAATTCTGTCATGATTGCTGTTATAATCAAGTTCTGTGCTATAAATGCCCTCCATGATATCCATCGGCCGGTTAAAAGAAGTATAAATCACCTCCTGAATACTATTCGGTATTGCGTCGCTTGCAGGAGTAGCCTCAGATAAGGCATATGGCTTGGAGGTGATACCGTAATTGAAAGAGCCAATGTCGCTTTTTTCAGTAATGTTCCCCTTAATATCGTATGTCGCTGTTTCGTCGCCATAAGAAATCAAGCGATTCATGTTGTCATAACCGAAAGATTCGGTGAAATTCCTTAGACTGTCCGTTCGGAATAACAAATTAGAGGTTTGAATATCATAATTATAGGAGATGTTCTGATATCCAGCCAAAGAGACAGTATCCATAGCACTTTGGCCAGATTGCATGCCATACGGCGTGTAATCATATTTTCGTTTGATTTTTCCAGTAACAACCTCGGTGGGTTGCCCTAAAGCATTTTCTTTCTCTAGCTTGAATATCGATGTTGTCCCGTTCAGCTTTACTTCATTCAAGTGGCCATTTGAGTAATAGTAATTCTCTGTCGCAAGCTCCCCAGACTGGGACGAGTAGGTTGTGGAGTTGACATTACCACTGGCATAGGTGTAATCTTTCTGCAGCCATTTGCCATCCTTTCCATTCTCTCTGAATGATGCCAAATTTCCATAATTGTCATAAGTGAATGACATTGATGAACCATTATTGTTCGATACTCCAGTCAATTCATTATTCTCATTATATGTATAGGATGTTGTCAAGTCTATTGAGGTTGATCTGATAAGCCTGTTGTAAGCATCATACTCATACTGTTCACTATTACCATTAACGAATGATTCCTTAGATATATTGCCTGAAGCATCATATTCACGCGTCACTAATCCAAACCCCGGGTCATTCATACCCGTTTGCCTCCTGTATTCATCATATACAAAAGACGTGGTAATATTTCCTGGTGCCGTGATTGATGATGGTTGTCCATCCGCTGACAGGTTATAGCTTATGGTTCCAGCGGGGTCGGTAACTGAAATCAAATTACCAAGCGCATCATAATTTTTTGTGGTAGAAATATTATCCCTGGTGGTCGTTATGCTATTTCCACTATAACTGTAACTGGTCTCTCGCCCCGAAGCCTCTTCAATTGATCGAATACGGTCATAAACATCATAGCCATATGTGTTCCAAAACAATGGCGCTTCTCCTATGAATGGCAATGACACCCTTTTCAAGCGACCATATTCATCATATTGACGGTCAATATTGCTAATGGAACCATCAAAGCGTGTCTCAGTGCTGCGAACTTCTCGGTTCAATGCATCAAAGACTTGTGTAATTGCAGGTTTCCCTGTATGAATAGTTGCAACAGCAAAGAGACCGTTTGATGCTGTGGGTGACCAAGAAAACTGCTTGATTTTACTGGTATTATTGGGATAATCAAACGATAAAATGCGACCAAATGCGTCATAGCCGAGTGTGGTTATTCCTCCTCTGTGATCCTCAATAGAGGCAAGGCGGCCAGATGAGTCGTAATTGAATTTGTTGACCAAGCCAAGAGGGTCAATCTTTTTTGTCACACGTCCATGTGAATCATAGGTATAAGAGGTCACCAATTGGCCAGATTGAGAGTAAGGCGTAACTCTTTCAGTTAAGGGATTCCCATATGAATCATACGAATAAACCACCTGCTTTACCCTGTGCCCATCTTTGTAATTCACTATTACGTCTGGTAAACAGTTAGAGTGGGCCGGGATGTACATGCGTTCAACATACGATGAACCATTACGAGTAGTTGTTGTCTCTTTAGATGTTAAGAAGCCCAAATAGTATCCATTTGAGACGGTAGGATGATGTGAGTAGATATTTTGAATCGACACATTGATTCCCCCAGTATAGCGATTAAGTTCGCTTGTTGGATAACCATATGTGTCATAAACGAAAGAAATGGTGTCAGACACACCTTTCAATAAGTTTGTTTTAATTGATTGGTTCAACAGTACGTGTGCTACTTTGTTAGACGCAACGTTTACCGTATATGTGTTGGACAATTGGGAATACGGAGAATCTTCGCTTACCAGCACTCCAAAACGATAGGGGTCATATGTTCGCACAAATGGCTGTTGTTTATTATTATAAGTAGTTACTTCTCCGAAACCGCAGAAACCCAGTCCTTGACGATGTATAACCGCGTTTTCATAAGTAAAACTGTAATCGTCAATCTTGTTGCCATTCATGAACGTTTCAGAAATAGCCAAAACAGGCAGGGGTTCCTGAATATTAACATAGGGGAAGGTTGCTCCATAGCCTTTGGTATAAAAACCGAATGTAGTGCTCTCTTCATTAATATACTTGTATTCGTTCTTTTCCACCACACCCAAACTGTTTGCCATTCCTGTAGCCAACACTTCTTTGCTGTCATCACGCGAAAATGAATACTTAGTAACAACACTGTCTTTTAAGCTAATGAGTTGAGTGAAACAATTATGGGAATTGATGTTGCCTGGAACGAGGATTGACTTCAACGAAGAGAAACCAGTATATGCGGTATAAGAACCACATTTATTATTTGAGCATAGATAAGTATTAAAACCACTTGTGTCATATTTTATCAAGTCTGACTTGCCATCACTATTCACATCTTGAACGATGAAACCAATATTAGCTTGATTATTATTAGTACCAGTGAAATTTGATTTAACAAATTGCCCATTTCCTTTAGAACTATACAGTGACCATACATTATCTCCACCAGAAACGCAAGATGGAGAGACAAGAATATCCATCAATCCGTCACCATTAAACTCACCAAGGAGCACATTTCTATTAAATAAACCAGATTTGTTCAACCCTGAGTAAGTTGCCACCAGCCTTGCTGTCATTGTGTTGCCAATCACATCAAATGTATAAATATTTACACCGTTGTCATTGATATGGCAGATATCTGTTTTGCCATCCCCATCGTAATCCATGACAAATAGCTTGTCAGTATTGTTGGCAGCTGCTATGGGATCTGTTTGCTGTACACCAACGAAATCAACAAAGTATGGCAAAACATGGTTTTGATATAAAACTGTGTTATTGATCAGGTCAAAAACATAGCATTTGGACGGTTTTGTAGTATCCCCAAAAGGCTGATGAACCGAAACCGCAAGCACTTCCATCTTTCCGTCGCCGTTAAAATCTCCGGTATAATAGAATTTTGGTTGAATGCTCTTGCCTCCGTCAGCGTCTGTGTAAACAGTAGGAAAGTTATATGTCCTTGTATATAGTTGGGAAAGACCGTTATACAGACTCGAACGATACACTTTGAATCTGATTTGATCATAGTTATTTACAACCGAATTATTAATCTTGATGACATATTCCTCTTGCTGACCCGCCAGATCACCGCATATGATATCAACGAATCCCGATTCTGTCAACAGGTTTGGCATAGGTAGCGCCCAACTGCCTTTTAGGCCTGCGTATAAGAAAATAGGCTCTTGACCTGTATATTTATTGTCAAAACGGTTCTGTGAATGGCGAAAGGTCGTAGCATGCCTGTAGTGCTTCCAATAAGGATTTAGATTCGGCAAACTAATTAATCCATCAGATCCACTGTCATAATCGAATTTTCCTTTCACTACCTTCAACGCATCAGGATTATCACTGTCATACCACTCATACAGTTGGGTGGAAGAGACTGAGTAGGAAGAATCTGTTATACCCTCTCCATAATAAAAGCATAATGGATTAAATGACTCTTCTCCTGCTGCATAGCCAATCTGTGTGAGAACGGAAGCGTTGTTCTGTGTCAAGTAGGTAAGTGTATATGTGCCCAAAACAGTGTTCTCATACTTGCAGATAATCCGTTGCAACAATTTGGGTTCATAGATTTTTAGTCCCGCTCTATATGTCAGCAGCGAATCTGGCCTATTTGATGTGTACTGGAACTCAACAGAAGCACCATTATAGCTTATATTAGAAATTCTGAAATGGTTATTTGAAAAAGTATATGAATATGTAATTGTATTGCCCTTTAGGTCATTCAAAGACATGAGGGGGTAATACAGATAATTCTGAGAGTAATTTGTGGTATAGCCAAAAACACCTTTATTGCCATTGGGATAAAACACCTCAAAATATCTCATGGTATTTCCCGAATAATAACCCTTGGCCTTTATATTACCGTGCTCGGATTGATACAGGTAATATGTTGATGTGGAATCTGTCTTAATGAGCCGAACACCATCTAACACAAAAGAATCACTGTTGTTCAAGATTACACCCTGTGTTCTGCCGTCATAGTATTTGGATTTACCGCTTCTTGTGATTATGGGTAGACCGGAAACAGTCCATCCCATACCCATTACCGAATTTCCACGTTGGCTGTTATAGGACAAAGAAAGAGTCGGCTGAAAACCTTTCATTCCAGGATATACGCTAATCGGCACTTCATAAGTCCGCGCACCGGATTGCGAAGTGCCTGATTTTATAGGTATTTGACCAACTCCTTTCGAATAATCGAGACTAATTGAGTTGGGCACATGTGAATTGTTGATGGATTGGGGATTACTGCGGGTGGGTTCGTTGTTGACTGTGTCGTCCTTGCTGAATTCTTTATCAGACTTATGCGCGATCACGGGAGGATATAGAACTGCATAAACCGAGTCTTCATATCTTTTGTATTGTTCCTCAGTCCATCCGGCAAACCTCTCGTCTTCATCAGGGTTGCCATTGGCCTTTGTTGTATCTGCTAGAGCTGGTATTGATCCAAAGACCAGAACGAAAACAAATATATTGATGAATTGTGAACTCTTCATAACTGTAATTATTTGTTCATTTAACCTGTTGCTTTTATTCCTTGATTATCTTCCATGAAGATGCTTCTCCATTCAATAGAATCTGGAGGATATAAATACCATTTGACTGGTCACTGATGTTTAGCTCGGTTTCCGTGGTTTGTAATGGCATAACCAGAATCTGCTGACCTGATAGAGAGAATAGTCGTATAGAACAGATGTCCTCTTCACTTAATTGGTCGATTCTTATTCTTAATAAACCTTGCGTAGGATTTGGGTAAATTCGGATATTCCTTTCAGAAAGCGAATCGGATAAGAATTCATCAATCGAGGCGGATTTGGCGACTCTGTTAGGAGACATCACAATATACCTTGTGAGCCGGTTACCGGCTCCGTCATAATCATACCGAATCGTTTGTGCAAACATTAAACACGGCATCGCAGTTATTAGCAATACTGCCATTTTTTTAACAAAAGTTCTCATTTTCTACATTTTATTTTTAGTTAATAATCTACTATTGAAAAAGTTGAAATATTTTATACACTGTATTATGCGAATACTGTTGTCGCCTAATACGTATGATGAATCAATGTTATTCATCATAGCTATGATCACCTGCCATAGTATGATACCAGATACATTTCTTGAAACCTGATGAAATCAGAATGTTCAGATCAAACGCAATGACAGTTTTCACATAATACGAAGTGTTTGATTCGCACTTTCATAAGGCGCTATAATTCAAGAATTCCGTAGAAGGAATGGTTCGCCGACGAGATCCTTATGACATAAGTGTTCTGCGGCTGCAGGTTCACATAATACGAAGTGAGGGTCCCGCACGTGTTGAGCGGACCGGAGTACCAGGTGGTGCCACCGGCATCCTCGACCTCAAGCAGGCAGGATTCTTCGGATTCAAACTCGACCGTCAACGTGTTGGAGTCTGATGAATACGTCACCACTGGAAGAACAAATTCATTCCGGTTATGTCCATGACCGTTGTCACTCACCATAACTACCGATTGGGTGCTGTCGTCTGCCAAGAGAATGGCCGGCACCAACAACAAAACGAATGCAAAAAAGATCTTTTTCATACCATATTTTTTTAGAAATTTGTAATAATATTTTGTTTGCAAAATTAATCAGTGAAAATGTTAATTCTGGATTTTTTTGCACAAAAACTGAGTTAACCGATTTCTCATAATCAATTCATATACAGAATGTTAGAAAATAAAAAGTTAACCACCTATTAACCCGTCCGCAAAATGTTAAATTTACCCCCCATTTTTAATAATAATTAACTAAATATGGCTAAAGATGTCTATTTTTGTTAATAATATCTCGGACTGATGAATATGTGATGTCCGTTCGGATTAAGCCGTTTTCATAAATTTTATGTAATTTTGCGACAACGAAACACATTAACCATTAAATAATATAGTATGACAAATCGTTGTTTCTTCTTTTTGATGCGGATTACTGCTCTGGTCGCATTATGCGCCTTATTCTTGGGGTGCCCACAAAAGAGTCCGAACATGGCCGCATTAACGCAAATCGATTCATTATTGCAGAAGAAGGATTACGCTGAAGCAGTGAAAGAGATAAGCGTCATTGATCCTGCTTCACTAGACGAAGGTGAACGTGCATTATACGCATTGCTGCTTACTGAAGCCGAATACAAAAATTATGACCCAATAACGAGCGATGCCTTGATTAACCAGGCTGTCCGTTATTATCAGGGTTCCAATGACAGGGAAAAAGCGACCCGGTCCCTTCTGTACCAAGGATGCGTCTATGAGGTTTTGGGCGAACCCGAAAAGGCGGTTGATTCCTATAACAAGGCAGACGAATCAGCTGATAGGCGCGACATTGCCAACAAAGCCTATGCGAAACTGAGGTTGGGAGTTCTTTATCAGGGTTACGCAGTAGGGGCAAAAAAGATTGCCCTTGAGAAGTACTTTGAGGCACTGCAGTTATACAGATTGCTGCCAGACAGGCACTACGAGTTGCTCTGTCTGACGAATATCGGTGCCATTTATCGAGACTTCAAAGAGGAAGAGAAGCAAGACAGTGCACTGTATTATATCGATTCCGCGATTGATTTGGCCAAAAAACAGAATGAGGAGTTCTTTATCTTCTCAAATCTCTATCATAAAGCGGAATTCTATGAGCTGGTCAAACGGGACTATCGGAACGCAAAGAATTATGCCGTTCGGGCCATCAGGATCGGCGGCAGGGAGATTGACCATCCGCGGGCTCATTATTGCGCGGCAAAATCATACATCAGGCTGGGACAAATCGATTCCGCGCTATATTATCTGAACCGCTCACCTGAATCAGTGAGTGCGAATGACAGCATCATGTACTATAATCTGCTGGCGGACATCTCCCGATACAAGAACGATCATGAATCATAGCTGAATTACCACAACAAGGCTCATGCCATGGCCGATTCAATTCTCATAGGAAGTCTGAATGACAAGCTTTTAACCATAGAAAAGAAATACGACCTGCAAAAGGAAGAACTGAAAAACGTCACCTTGCGGTCCGAATTGAAAGGTGCATGGTTAACCGTTGCCCTCGCTCTTCTTGCAGCCCTTACCCTGATCCATTTCCTTTGGCGTTATCGCAACAGGCTCCGAACCAAAGAAAACGAGTACGAGCTATTGAAATCAGACCTGGACACGTCCTTGAACAGCCTTGAACAGATGCGGCTCTCAATCAACAACTACGAAGAGGGGCTCAGGGAAGCCGAAGAGGGTTATAAGGCCGAACTGGCCCGACAGGAGGCCCTGGTCTCGGATATGGCCGGCGAGATTGCCACCGTGAAGACCTCGCTGCAAGAAAAGGAGCACGAACTCAGGGAGACAGAGGCCGGATACCAAAAGGAACTGGCCAAAAACGAAGAGCTGGTCTCCAAGCTAACGGGAGAGATCACCAACGCAAGGTCCACACTGAAGGATAAGGAGCAGGAACGGGTTCAGCTGAAGGACAGGATTGCGGCACTTGAGGCGAAGAAGGCTCAGTCAGACGAGATCAAGGCCATCCTCGATGGCCAGATCAAGGTCGTGCATGAGCTCATCCAGTCATCCCATGAACTGGACGAGCAACGGTTCGCCAAAAAGTTCGCGTCCCTGATGTCCGTCCCGGACAGCCCGCGGACAGCCACCTACTGGTCCAACCTGCAGGTGCTGACGAACGACCTGTATGGCAATATCCTGGAAGACGCCATCAGGCTGGGGAGAGGCAGACTCCGCGAGAGCGACGTCAACTTCATCGCGCTGCTCTGCTGCGGCTACTCGCGGACCGCCGTCATGATCTGCATGAGGTTCAACAATGTCGTCACCATCTCGAACAAGAAGAAAAAGATAGCCAGGAAGATGGGTGTCCCCTCCCTTGATGAGTTCATACGCCCATATCAAGAGGATTACAAAAAATCAATGAAATAGCAAGCCCAAGCATTGGCTTCGTTATTATAATATGCTTGCGAGGACTTGGTTGTTCTCAATTTTCACATCTTCAGGCAGTTTTAGACATAGTTTGTTTAAATTACGTGCGAAACAATTTTTTAATGCTTCCATTTCGAGAAAAAGTAAGTACCTTTGCAAATCAAATTAATGCCACTTTTTACGTGGACTCAAAGTTTAATTATGGGAAAGCCATTTAAGGGAGAGCTGAAAAAAATTTCTGAAACCATTCGATGGGCTGAGCAGCAGGATGTAACTCGTCTTGCACGGTTTCTGTTTGCAGAGAACAAGCAGATACCTCTGGTGTGCATTGGCTCTGGCGGTTCGCTCAGTGCATGCCATTATGCAGTCCAGCTCTATCAGCGGCGTAATGGTGTGTTAGCTCAGGCTATGACTCCTTTGCAGTTGATGTATTCAGGCAAAGAGATTATTCGCAATAGTAAACTACTCTTCCTGAGTGCCAGCGGCAAAAACAAGGATATTCTCAATGCCATCAAGTATGGCGTGAAATATAACGAGACTGGCATGATGAGCCTGACACTCCGCAAGAACAACCCTACTGAGGAACTGTTGGGACAATACCCTAAGGTGCTTCGGTGGTGTGAGGACATTCCCAGCGGGAAAGATGGTTTTTTGGCTTCGAACTCGTTAATCGCAACTTTTACGCTGCTGTGTAAAGCAGCTGGCTCCAAGTTTCAAGATACAAGTTTCAAGTTGAGCGACCTGCGACCTGAATCATATCACTTGCAACCTGCAATCTGGAACCTGAAACTAAGTGACCTTCAGAACTTCATAGTTCTGTACGGGGCATTAGGGGAGCCGGTGGCATGGGATATAGAGTCAAAGTTGACGGAGGCCGCATTGGGTTCTGCCTTATTGAGTGACTATCGTAATTTTGGTCATGGCCGTCATCACTGGTTAGCCAAGAAAGGAGAGCACTCTTGCATCATTGCACTGGTAACTCCCGTTGAGCGGGAACTGGCCTACAAAACCATTGGTTACCTGCCCAAGGATGTGCCTGTAATCTATATAGAAACAGAAATAGAAACACCTGCTGCATCCATTGACCTGCTGATAAAGGCGTTCCACTTTGTGAATGAACTGGGTATAGCACGTGGAATAGATCCCGGACGACCTGGTGTACCTTCTTATGGCCGTACCCTGTATAACCTGAATTATTCCAATCTGATCAACCGCATGTTGCCCCCAGAAAAGGCACTGGATGTGGCCGTACTGCGCAAGTTAGGTGTTGCAGGTATGGAGAACAAACCATTGCGTGGATACTACAGCGAGGCTTGTCAACGATTTGTGAAGCAGTTGAACAAGTGTAAGTTTACCACCGTAGCTTTTGACTACGATGGTACACTGTCTGCCTCAGATCATACGAGCCGACATACGAAAGGCTTGTGTGATGAAATCAAGAATGCGCTGTTGCATCTGTTGAAAAACGGTGTACAGATAGTGGTGGCTACAGGTCGTGGCAAGTCGGTGGGTGAGTCATTCCAAGAATCCATTGACCAAAAATACTGGCCGCAAATCAAGGTGGGCTACTATAATGGTGCCTGCCTTTTGGCTTTAGGTGAAGAAGATAAACTAGAAGCGTGGAAAAATCAGCCCTTTGATAGTGAACTGAAAGCACTGGAGGAGGAACTGAAACTAAGACTCCCCAAGGGCTGCGTGGACTACAAACCTGAAGAGCGCAATTTGCAACTGTCCATTGAGGGAGTAATGAACCAAACAGAATCATTGTTAGTTTATGAGACCTGCCGTGAAATCATATGGGACAAGCAAATGAAATGCATACGTGTATGGCAAAGCAGTCACAGCATGGATATTGTGGTGTACCACGAAGTGAGCAAACTGCGGGTGATTGAAGACCCAGAGCACACCTTGTGCATAGGGGATTACGGTACGGTGGAAGGCAATGACTATGAGATGCTGACCAGCAAGTATTCTCTCAGTGTTGACCGTGTGTCAAAGAATGCAGAGAGTTGCTGGAACATAGCCCCTTCGGGCGTGAAGGGACTTGATGCAACCCTCTTTTACATCAGCCGAATGAAGGCAAACGAAGGTAAGATAACATGTAAATTTCGTATATGAACAGTAATTTAGCGAACCAGCTTCTTGCCAGCATCATGAAGTGGGATGCCCCGACATTGGCATCTGAACGTGCCGCCCTTGAATTCATGGGTAGCATGAAGTATGATGCATACGACCGTTATATGCCGGGAATGCGCTTCATGAGTAGTCTGGTACAGTGGCTGAATGATATAGAGGAGGAAGACCGTGATGAGGCTTATAAGTTTATTAAAGAAAAACTGGTCTTCATCTCCTCAACGCAGATGAACTATCTGGTGGATTTGTTGTATGATTCAAAAATACGACCCATTCTGTTGAATATGGCTACTGTAGAAACGGGTATGCCATCATTTAAGCGCTCAAGCAAAGTAGTACGTACTCGCTTTGAGATTGAGAAGCGTTCAGCTTTGGTCATTGGTCTAAGTGACGGCGCCCATACAGACATTTTACGTCGTAGCGCAGGGTTCAATAATGAGCAGGTGTTGACCAACTATTATCCTGACGGGAAGAAACTGAAGGAAATGCTGGATGAGTTGCGTAAAGACGAAAAGTTGAAAGGGATAGACAAACCCTTCTTCCGTAGAATTTTCCTGATTGATGATTTTACCGCCAGTGGAAAAAGTTTTATCCGCTATGATGAGAGTGACGGTGATTATCATGGTAAGCTAAAGAATATTATCAGTGAACTTTGCACGCCTAGTAATGTTGACAGGGGGCAAAAAATTGAGCATCTGAGTTATCTGCTAGACCCAGCACAGGAGAAAATACAGATAGATATTTTGTTTTGCATAGCCACTGAGAAAGCTGAAGCCAATATCAATAGTTGTCTTGAAGAATATCTGAAATCAAAGGGTTGGCAGGACAAAGTGAAATATGACATCCATATTGTTCAGATTCTTGAAGAAAAACTGTCGAACGACATTAAGAATGATAGAGATTTGGTGGCGGTATTGAAGAAAGATGAACACTTTGTGGAAGAGTGTGTTATCTCCAAAAGCTACAAGGTTGGCAAAAATGATAACCCATGGTTGGGCTTTGATGAATGTGCTTTGCCTGTTGTTCTTTCTCACAATACGCCAAACAACTCACTGCCTATCATTTGGCAGGACGCTGAGAGATTTCATGGATTGTTCCCCCGAATAAGCCGCCATTGACCGTATGAATATTTATAAGAACCCATTTGCCATACGCGCCTCTGAGCGAATTGAAACTGATGAGATGTTCTTGGAGTTATTCTCGTCGGAGCCATTGACTCATCTGGAAGAAAAGCATGAGCAGGGTAAGCTATGGAACAATGTGACTACCATCCTCAGTTCGCCTGGGGCGGGTAAAACCACCTTGTTGCGTCTGTTTTCTCCTACAATTCTTCAACGCATTACTGAGCGCAATGCTGCCTATAAAAAGCTGAAAAAACTGGATGTAATAGATAGTGATCATATCAAGAAGTGTGGTGTCTATCTACAGTTGGGGCGTGACTATGAATTTCTAGAAGATGATGTTCTGTTTAATGAAATTGAACAGAAGAGGATGTTTCTGTCTCTCCTCAATGCAAGGATTGTGCTGGCCACGTTGAAGAGTCTGATGTCTTTGGCTGGTATCAAATACACCCAATTAAATGAAATAACTTATACGCCAGAGGAGATTATACCCGAGTTTGGGGATTTCAAAACAGAGTACACAGGAATGGAACTGCTGGATTGGGCAGCAGAACAAGAACGTAGGATATGTGAGTTTCTTGACAGTTTTGTGATGCCTGCTGAGGGTATTCAGGGCAATAGTAAGCTATTTGCCCTGCAAGCCATGAAAGCTTCTTGGTTTACCCATAAAGGGGAGAATCTTTGTGAGGATTTTATCTTCCAGATAGATGATGGTCATAAACTCACAAAGAAGCAAAAGAAAATTATTCGTGGTGAAACTGTTGAGGTGCGCCTCCCCGTTACTCTTTGGATAGCAGAACGTTTAGAGACTCTCTCAACGAGTGATATACTAAGTGATAAGAACATTAAGGACAGAGATGATCAGACCATTCATCTGGAGAGCACTAAAAAAGGCATATTCAATCCAATGGTAAAGAATATTGCAACTTTGCGTAGTGCTTTTTCTGCGGATGGAATCATCCTTGCCAGTGCGCTTGCCAGTGACACAACAATTAATTACAAGGCGTTGTATAACAATGCAAGCAAAAGGTATCTGGCTCAATTGGCAGAACTGCATAACTATGACAACTACACCGAGTGTGTTGCTGCCATAGAGACTCAAGACCCGTATGAGCGAGTACTTAATTTAAGAGCCTTGCTGATGTATGCAGCCCGTCAAGGTGCAAATGGAGCGATGAACCTCTTTGGATATACAGCTCAAGATTTGGAGTTGATGCTAAATCCGTTACTGCCATTGGTAAAGGAGGTAATACCCGGTGAAATAAAGAAGTTGCCACAATATTACGGCTTCTCTACACTTATGGATTTGGCCAGCCAAAATGTTGAGCAATTCTTGGATTTGTCTGCCAAGATGTATGAACTGTTGGTGGCCAAGAAAATTTCAGACCCCACCCGCTATGTATTAACTGCAGAGGAACAAGACAAGATTGTAAGAGATTTTGCTCTTGCTCGTTTGGAGGACATCAAGCGACTGCCACGAGGTAACAGAATCTACGGTTTCCTAATGCATTTGATAGATTTCTGCTATGGTGTGACCTTTACTCATTCGTATTCATATCGTTCTGTTACCGGCTTTGCCGTGAAGGAAGAGAATTCAGGCAAATGGGGAAAGGATGGTTTTTGGTTCCAAGATCCTGACAATGAAGAGTTGGCAACGATGCTGAAAGATTGTCTCGCATATAATTTCTTGATGAAACAGGGTGTAACCCAAGGTAAAAAAGACCAGAAATGGACAATATTCTACCTGAATAGCTGGCTTTGTGCATACGCACATCTGCCGCTTGAACGTGGAGGATGGCGTCCTTTAACACTTCATAAACTAAATTCATGGCTATGAAAAAGCGTTGGGAGTCATACGTGATGTATCGCCAGAATGAGAAACTGGTGGAGTTCTGGAAAGAGTACTATAAGGACAAGTCCGGGGCGAAAGTCCTTTTCTTGTTGGGTAAGGGCTTTGACCCAAGGATGAATAATATCCTGAAACTGTTCCTTGAAAATAACCCTGAGCAGGTATTGGATTGTGTTGCCGTTGATTTTCCTAATGAGAAAGACCCTTCAGAAAATAAGAAATTGTACGAAATCAATTCGCAACAACTTGCAGAGTTGATAGACCAATACGGCTTTGGTTATGAGGAATTGCAAATAGACGGTAGTTTGCCTTGGGACAAGCGTATAGCTCAGATGAGTCGCAAAGTGATAGACACAGACTTGAGCGCATATAATGATGTGATAATGGATGTCAGCTCATTGCCCAGGGCATTCTATTTCAATATTGGTAAGGCCTTGTTCAACAAGCTTGACAAAGACAAGTCCAAGAACCTGTTTTTTGCTGTATCTGAAAACGTAACGATTGATGAACGAATAAAGAAAACGCCGGTAATTGATAATATCGAGCCGTTGGTGGGTTTCCGCTCCCTATCGAGCCGTGAGGCAAATCTAGATAGGATAAATATCCTTATTAGCTTGATGGGTGACCAGAATATTGACATTTTGAGGAGCATCTATAATCATTTCCAGCCCTCTGATATGTTCCCTGTGTTTCCTTTCCCATCGAAAGACCCACGGCATTCTGACTATCTGATGCTGAAATACCATGAGTTCTTTACTGAGAAGCAGTTTACCGAGCCACAAAATATCACTTACGCTGATGAGCAAAATCCGTTTGAACTGTATCGTATTGTGTCAAATATGATTCAAGGGCATCAGGCAACCTTCGAGCCTATCAGTGAACATGTGTGTTTTGGTATTGCGTTGCTGACAAGTAAATTGTTGTCACTTGGTGCTTTGCTTGTGGGATTGGAGTATAACAAATGTGTCACAATATACAACGTGAGTTCCGCAAACTATGAGATAGAAGATGCAACCCTTTTTAAGCAGATTAATAAGGTTAGTGAACCATTCCTCCTTTGGGTTACAGGAGAAGCTTACGATGAGAATTGATGCAGGTCTAATAATGAGCTACGAACAATTAAATAGAATATATTTTTCGTTATTTATTTGCGTAGTTAGACAAAAAATGTCTATCTTTGCAAACGAAATAATGAGTTCATAGAAATGGCGAGCATAGCAAGCTGGATATATGATAAGCCGCTCAGAGGCAATTACACCTTCACGCACGATGAGGTGGCGCCGGCATTTCCCGACATGAACGCCGGCAGCATTGCACGTGCGCTGACCAGGGAAGTGAGCAAAGGACGGATTATGTCGCCCCTGCGTGGCTTCTACGTCATAGTGCCAGATGAGTATGTGCTACGCGGGGCTGTGCCGCAGTCGTTTTACTTGGACGACATGATGCACCACTTGGGACGCAAATACTATGTGGCTCTGTTGAGTGCTGCAAGCTATCACGGAGCTTCGCATCAGGTCCCGCTGCGGTTCAGCGTAATGATAGAGCCTCCCGCCATGCGTGACAAGAAGGGGGAGAAGTACCTTACGCATTATTTCTGCAAGAGCCACATTCCTGAGGCATACGTGGAAAGACGGCAGACGCGGACGGGCTACATTAACGTGTCGTGTCCTGAACTGACGGCAGTGGATTTGCTGACGTATCAGGCTAAAACAGGGAGCGTTTCGCGGGCAACCACTGTTCTTGCTGAACTGGTGGAGAAACTGGATTTCGGGCGTTTGGGAGCTGACTTCGTGAAGGAGGTGCCGGCAACCAGCATGCAGCGCCTGGGCTATATTCTGGACGAGGTGCTGGGGGAAGGTGAAGCGGCAGAATCTGTGTATGGCCTGTTGAAGTGTTCTAGCCATGTGCTCCAGTATGTGCCTTTAAAGTCAGGAAAAAGCAGCGAGGGATGCGAAAGGAATGCTAAATGGAGAATTATTGTGAATGAAACCATCGAGATTGACGAGTTATGATACCAGAGCGATATATTACGGAATGGAGCGAGCATGCCCCGTGGGTCGTGAATAAATTCATTGAACAGGATTTGATAGTTTGCCGTGCGTTAGTGTCTATTTATAGCGATGCATTTCTTGCGGAGCATTTGGCGTTCCGTGGTGGCACGGCATTGGGCAAGCTGTATCTGAGGCCGCAGCCCAGATACTCGGAGGACATCGACCTGGTGCAAGTGCAGGCAGAGCCTATCAAGGAGACGATTGAACATCTGCGGGATGCGCTCTCCTGGCTTGGTGACCCCGTGGTGAAGCAAAAGAAGCACAACAATACCTTGGTGTTCAAGGTGCAACCGACTGATATGGATGCGGGCGAGATCCACTTGAAGGAGGAGATTAACTGCAAGGAGCATTTTTCTGTTTTCCCAATGCTAAGAGTGCCTTTTGTAGTGGATAGTTCTTGGTTCAATGGTGCTTGCGAGGTGCTGACGTATGAGTTGGCAGAGCTGACAGGAACGAAGCTGAGGGCTGTGTATCAGCGGAGAAAAGGACGTGATTTGTTTGACCTGTGGAAGATACTGTCAATGCACCCCGAGTTGGATAAAGGGAAAGTGATGGAGAGCTATAAGCGGTATATGGGCTTCACGGCATCGCACTTGCCTACGTACAAGGAATTTGTGTTGAATATGAACGGGAAGTTACTGGATGAGGAATTCTTGACGGACACGGAAATGATTCTTGGGCCACAGGTGGAGTATGACCCTCAGATGGCGTGGGAAAAGGTGAAAGCGGAGTTGGTGGAGAGGCTTAATCCTGAAGTTTGATTCTTGATTCTTGAAACATGGAACATGAAACAAATAATATCATAGTTGGTGCAGGCCTGATAAGTCTGGATGTGTTGATTAGGGACGGGCAAAGAGTCCCCATTTCCTATTACGTTGGTGGCACATGTGGTAACGTGATGATGATTCTCTCCCACATGGGTTGGGATGCTTATCCCATAGCCCGACTGGACGGCACGAAAGACGGAGTGAGAGTGTTGGAAGACATGAAAAAGCACCGTGTACACACTGATTTTGTCTCAACCCAAGACGGTAAGACACCGGTGATAGTACAGCGTAACTTCATTAATAAGGACGGTATTCCCACGCACAAGTTTGAATCACGTAACAATATCGGACGGTTCTATCTGGACTTCAAGTCGCTTACGCTGAAACAGGCGAATGAGGTGATTGAGAAGATCGACTTTGTGCCAAAGGTATTCTTCTTTGACAGGGTTTCACCCGCCATCTTTAAGCTGGCCGCCACATTCAAGGAAAAGGGTTCGGTGATATTCTTTGAACCTTCCAGTAGAGGAGGCAATGTCAGTCTGTTCAACAAATGTGTTGAGGTGTCTGATATAGTCAAGTTTTCGGAACAGAGAATAAATGACATTGACCAGTTTAAAGACTATAAGGAAAAGCTGTTTATCCAGACGCAAGGGGCAAAGGGCTTGAGCTACCGCTTAAGTGGGGATTGGAAGCATTTGGAACCTGTTGCAAATGAAAAAGTGGTGGATACCTCTGGTGCGGGCGACTGGACAGCGGCTGCTTTGATTAATAACTTGTTCAATGGCAAAGTAATGTTTGGAATATGCGATCTCTTAGAATCAGATCTGGAAACAGCTCTGAAGGAAGCGCAGAAAGTAGGGGCAGAGAGTTGCTCTTATGAAGGGGCGCGTGGCATGATGCTGCAATGAGACAACTAAAGGACGGAGAAATAGATAAAATAACAGCGAAAATTATAACCAGACCAAGAAAGAAACTCAATTTTTCAACTCCGATTGATGAGTTTTTCAACTATCTGTTATAAATTTACACTTGCTTGTTGAATTCCCAGAAAGGGAATGTAATTTTCAATAGCAATTTAGGAGAAATAAACAGAAAGTAAAGTGATGAAATCATCAGTATTCGTACTGTAAATCATGCGTCGTTATCTTGCTCCATAACGACGCATGATTACCTTCTCATAGAGGGGTGCTGAGTAACAGGAAGTGGCAGACTCACTTGCATCCTCCCTTCATTCTTTGGAAGTTCTTTTGCCATTGATGGAACTGAGGACTGTTTCTGACGTAAGCCTGAAAATCTTTCGAGGACTGTCGAAGTTTGTCTTTCTCGCTTCTTGTTAACCATTCTGTTGAATTTGGCAGCCTCACTGATGGTGAGACATCCGATTTCTGATGCGATGCCATATCTTCTTAAATCTTGATCGGTGATACCGGCTTGTTGAAGTTTGCTTTTGTAATCATTGTCTATTCTGATGTCTTTCAGTTTTCCGAAACTGCCATGACCCAAGGTGGTTATCATCACAACATTGCCTTCCTTGCTGGAGATATAGTCGCGCAGATCCCTGAGTTCCGCACCAGAGGTGATGAAGTCATCCAGAAGTATGTAATCCTTTCCTTTCTCTACTTCGCCCTCGTAACGCATCCTGCGACCCAGACGCGCGATGTCAGAAGCGTTGGTATGCTTGACATCAGTAACAGCTATGATGTCGTCATCCACCGTCATTCCCAATGCTGCGAACTTGGCAGCATAGGCAGCAGGTATCATGTTAATGCCATTACCTTGCCGCCTATGGATGTAAGCCACATGTGCATCTGGATATTGCTCGGCGACCTCCAATACCTTGTCATCCTTCACGAGGTCATCGACCAGTCGGATAGCCGCATCGAAGTCGCCATGCTTGGCTGCCTCAAAGTCCGGGTGCTTTCTTGCCACATGCGAACTGGTGTGGTTCACCACAGCCGGAAAGCTGCTACCCCATGACAGACCATACGGCATGGATTCCCTCTGTTGAAGCATATACAGAGCTGTATCCATATCAACTGAGATAGGACGATACCCCATATACATTTCAGCATGTTCGGTATTGAACGTGAACAGGACACCCAGCTGATCCGAAGGATTGACACTAACGGTGAAATCGGGGAGGATCAACGCCGCGTGCCGCAGTCAAGTCCTGTTCTTCCTTTGGCCTTTCCTCTGATTGTTGGGGTTTCTCCTCCTGGTGAACCTGTGCCGTTTCCTCTGCTTTAGTATTTCCGAATGTCGGGGCGTATTGCTTGTTTTGTTCACGAATGTCAGCGAAATCAGCATCTACGCCATCACGATCCAAACGCATTTTCACGGCATCGACTCTCTGACCGATAAACGAAGCGGAACGCTTCACATCCATGAGAGTGGTCTTGATGAACGAAGGATCTTCCTGAAGCTTGGAGAGCCAGCCCTTCAGATAGGCAGCACTGTCGGACTTCACATGTTTAGTCATGCCATACTGAGACGATACTAAGGCCGCCGTCAGTTCGGCCACCAGTTCCTCACGGGCATATTCAGAACTGCCGAAGCTCTGCCCAGGCTTCAGGCGGTTCAGACGGCTCTCTGATCCCGTGCTGTGGCTCATCTCATGGAGCAGGTTGCTGTAAAAAGATTCGCCATCGATGAACTGTTGTTTCTCTGGCACGACAATGACATCCTTGCTTGGGCTGTAATAGGCATTGTCTCCATGAACCGGCTTGATGGGACACACCCACAGGTCTTTTTCAATCATCGCATCAATGGGAGGAAAACTCTCCATATCCTTGTCTGATATCTGTGACTCTCCTGACGATTCTTTGAGAAACTTTTCATACATCTCGGACCGTGTTTCTCTCAGGTTGGTCTGGTCCAGATTGAACACGTTAAATACCTGTAGTTTCGGATAGACATGGTATTTCGCACGTTCCTCATCACTCATCTGGCGGTAATCATCATACTTGATCTTCTCTTTGGTCTCTGCATTGACAACAGTGAATGTCGTTAGCATCACCGGAGTGCTTTTCTCACCTTTGTTGATCGTTACCATCGGCAGCTTCTCGCCATTCTCATCGGTGAGGGGTTGGCGATTGCCTTGCTTATCTTGACCATAGTTCAGTCCCGTGATGCGGTCGAATGTTGCATAACGTGCAGTCTTCCAACCGTTCTTTTCCTGCTGAAGCATGAGAATGATACTGTTCATGCCGTTATACTGTCTTCCGTTGAGATTTCTGGGCAACTGAGCAGCCTGAGGAGAGAACCACGGCTTCTTCCAGTCGCTTTGCAGATTGGTGATTTTCTCAATCATCAGCTCGGCAAACTTATCCAAGGCTCTGTCCTCAGCTGAGCGGCCATCAGGATTCGGGGTATAGTTTTTCTTTGCCATAGATGAAACCTGCTATTTGTTGTTTTCCTTGACATACTCTTCCATACCCTTCACAATGCAGGTGAAGCGGAACACGTTGTTATATACATATACCTGCAAGTCGCCAGTCACAGTGAGATGTGCCTTAGGTCTCATCCAGTCGGGCTTGATTGTTTCAACACCAGCCCCTTTGGCAGGGAAACGCATGAAACGCACCCATGTGCTGACGAACTTATTACCCACTTTCTCTGCGGAGAAAGCCGAGAAGACAATGTACGGATTGCCGTTCTTGTCACTCTTCTCCTCCATGATGTCATCGTTTTTTAAACGGCCACGGAACTGCAATTCGCCAACGATGGCGTCTTCATCTGACACATCTTTGACTGAGAGTTTCTTTGCTGACAGATAGAAAATATAGTCCTCGCCTTTTTTGTGAATGTCGAGTGTGCCCTGGGCAACAATCCTGCGATTTTCGTCATAGAGAGGCAGATCACTTTTCTTAGCATTGTAGTACATGACATGGATTTCCATGTCTTTACTGTTTCCATTGCCATCTGTAACATTCACTGCCATGACAAACGACAGATAGGACTTTTTGTTTTTGTCTTCAAGCATGGTGGCACCGCGTTTGACGGTACCCACCAGATTCACTTCTGCTTTAATCATTGTTTTTGAATTTTGATGTTAAACTTACTTACGTTGAATTGTCTGTTCTTGCGACTGTTGCTGCGTAGCAATCTGCTCATAATTTTGAGATGCCTGCTGAGCGAATGTGATGGTATAGACCATCGTGCCTATGCGCTGCTGTTTCGTCGCATTGTCTGCATCACTGTTGAGTATCTGGGATAGACGCGTCTGCTCGGCTGTTGTCAACTCATGACTGTATTGCTGTTTGCCGTCATCCGTTGTCAGAACTGCCGTGCCATCCTGTTTGATGGTCAATGCCGAAGATTGCAGATTCGGAGTAAAGCCACTGAGATCTATGCGCTTGTTAACCAACGCATCGGTAACCATCTGCACCTTTTCCTCCTGGGTCTTATTCTCCATTTGCATGGTCAGCATCAGCATTGTCATGAACATCTTCATGATGGAATCCAAGAGACCTCTATCGTTCCCATTACTCCCCGTCTGTCCATATCCCAAGGCAGCATCATCAGAAGACATCAGTCTGCTCATCCAGTCATCAGGTGAGGCCTGTTCCTGTGATTGAGACGGCATTGTCGTGCTCCCTCCAGCTTGATATTGTGCCAATAAATCTTTGCCGTTGTACTGTGCCTGTTTCTGAAGATTACCCTTTTGGTTGATCTCGGAAAGGTAGGCAGCCGGATTGACCCATTGCTGCTTGCCATCGGCAGAGACATTGATGACTCCTAAATGAAGGTGTTCCCCTGTTGTCCGAGAGCCGGTATTCCCTGACACCCCCAACTTCTGGCCAGCATTGACGGAATCACCTTTCTGCACGTTTATCTGAGAGAGGTGCATGTACTGTACGCGTGTTGCGCTCCCATCTGCACGGGAATATTCCACAGTCACACTCTTTCCGCTACCAGTATTGGTGTTGTGATTGACTGCGACAATTGTACCGTTATTCTCTGTAGCGAGAACCGCATCACTATTTGTCTTGATGTCAATACCATGATGTATCTGTGTCTTTGTCCTGTCCATCGGGTCTTTGCGGGGACCGTATGGAGAGGTGACGAGCATGAACGCGTCACGGCTGACGGGCATGCTGTACTGCCCTTGCGCCAAATCGAACCCAGTCCGTTTCAGCGAGGTGCTTAACGTTGATGGGTTGCCTTGAGAGGCGGCAGACAACGGGTTGGAGGCGACGCCGAACTGTCGCCCCTCCCGTTTCATCTGTTCCATCACCATCTGGTCGTACTTTTGTAAATTGTTGCCCTCGATGACCCCAACGATGGTCGACACATAGTTGGAATCCGTGGCATAACCGCCTTTCTTGATACCTGCCGCCCAACCTTTATAGTCGTCAGGTGAAAGACTGCTGACGTATTTCTGATAACGGGATGCCATGAGTACCTTGGAATGGTCTTCATAGCTTTGTCCCACATTATCATACTTCTTGAACTTTTCATTGGGCTTATCATCATTGGCCACCACATATGCGCCATTGAATGTACCCTTCACACCGAAATGGTTATTGGCCGTCTCGGCAAGTGTACTTTTGCCATTAGCTGACTCAATGATGCCCTGCGCAAGGGTCACGGATGCGGGAATTCCATAGCGACGCATCTGTTCCATGGCGTATTCCGCATACTGGTCAATGTATTGCTGTCTGGATGTTGATTTTGCCATAACGTGTTTTATCTGTGCATTCCTCTAGGTTGCTGTTCCTCCTGCTTTTGTGCAGGGATGACCATTTCCTTCACGGCTTGTTGACCCTCTTCCTTATGCTCTCCTGAACCGTGCTGTGTAGTTGCACGAGGAGCCTCCAGCTGGTCACAGATGGCCACACGCTCTCCCGCACGAACCAGTTTAGGCAAATAAGTGTCAAGGGCATGATGCGGGAAACCGGCCATTTCAGCTGCTTTGCCGTCGGGCCCTTTATAACTATTGCTCCTGGTGAGCGTAATACCCAACACCTCAGACGCTCTGCGTGCATCCTGTTGGTAGGTCTCGTAGAAGTCACCGACACGGAACAGAAGAAGGGCGTCGGGATGCTTGCTCTTCAAATCCATGAACTGCTTCATCATCGGTGACAGGGCAACGGCAGCTACAGCTTTTGTCTCTGCCTTGGTTGCTTCTTCCTTGGCTTTCTCTTCCTGGCGCTCTTTCTCTTTTTGTTCCGGGGAATTACGGCGGCCTTCCTCCTGTTTCTTCTCGTTTTCGGTCTGAGCAACCTGTTGACGGCTATCACGTTGCTCCTGCTCTTCATGCAGTGGAGTGCCATCAACTTTAGGAGATGTAGCCTGTTTCATGGCTTCCAGTTTACCCGTCAACACATCAGAATAGAGTGTGGCAGCCAGATGGGTCTTATAGTCTTGCTTGTCATCCGCAAGCCAAAGTCGTTGCCACTGATCCTGACTGACATAGACGGGTCTCTGTTTCTCACCGCCAATTGTGGCGACAAGGAGCATTTGGGAGTCTTTGGTCTTGAAAGCATTGACCTTAGAGATAAGATCTAAAGCCTCCTGACTGGCTTGGCTCTTGAAGAGGTTGATTGGCTGAGCCTCACCCTTAGAGAGCATGGAATAGTACTTCTGAGCCATCTGCGTACGGAACTCCTGCACATGGGCTTCATCATGGTCGTTTTTGATGACATCGAAATACAGGCTGACATCTTCTTTAGACGGATGAACGGCAAATACAGGTTGGCTGTCAGGCTTTGCGGCAAGTGCCCATTTCCCTTCATCATCTTTCAACATGACAACAGCATTGAACTTCTCTGGCACCTGCTCTATCGGGAACTGTGCAGCCCACTCCTGCTGACGCTTCTCGCTTGGGCTCTCGATAATCTGTATCTTTTCGCCACTCTCAGCCTTCTTGATCATCCCGACGGTGCGATTGACGTCGCGCATGACCTCCTTCGCATATTGAGGATTCTCCTTCATCCGTTCAATGATAGCAGGAAGATCTTTCATGGTTTCCGGGCGCAGCTTGGCGGTCATACCGAAGTCAAGCATCTTAACCGCTGAAGCCAGTTCCTCAACGATAGTTTCTTTTTGCTGTGTGCCTCTATCACGGTTGAGCCGACCTGTGATACCTGTGGCATGGGCGACCTGACGGGCGACTTCCTGCACATAGTCACCATAGGTCGGGAAATTTTTCTGGGCAGGAATGTAAATGGTGTCACGTTTGCCGTCATAGTGGGCTATGCCTGTGGCATCCTTGCGGATAGGCACAAGATTGTCACGCATGTTAAGGATGAACTGGTTCACACTCATACGCTTCGCCTTGTCATCCTTATCGAGATAGGTTTCCTGTAATCCTCCATCCATACCACCGAATTGGGCGACATGCTTGTCATAGTCTTCCCTGTGAACGCTTGGCATCGTCGTTTGGTCAATGTTGAAGAGTACATAGACATCTTCCCTGGGATTAGGTTTGTAGCGCGCCTGATCTGACTCAGGCAGCTGCTTGTATTCCGCCTTGCTGATCTTGTCCTCTGGATTCTCTTTGTTGATATACTCGCTATTGTTCGTCCACACGAATGGCACACCAGTTTCTCCTTTACGGATGGCTTCTCCGCGGTTCTTCGTGTCGTTGAACATTACGTAACTGTTGGTCTTGTACCCTGCCTGGTCACTATGAATGGCCATGACAAGGGTGTTGACTGGATTCACACGCAAACCTTTGTCGTAGAAACGAGGGGCTTGCTTCATGGTGCCGTTCAAGAGGACGCCATCATTCTGGCTGGCCTTTTCGAGTGCCGAAATCAGGAACGCCGCTTGACGTTCCGCGCCAGATTTTTTCTGGATAGTTTCTTCTGCCATAATAATCGTATCATTTAATGGTTGAAAATATTGTGAATGAAAACATTATCTGATTCCACGTACTTGCTCACGCTGTTGTCTTTGCTCATACTTCCGAGAAGCGTCAACCTGAGGTTCTTGTTCCTTGTTAATTGTCTGCTGCATCTGCTCGGACTTTGCAAGGATATGATTGGCAAGGGTGTTCAACGGAATTGCCCCACTCTGGTAAGCGTCAGCCAATGTTGGCGGCATGGTGACAATTCTGGGGACATGGTCAATATCCACAATCAGCACATTGCCTTCGACATGGGGATTGACAATTCTGGGATTGAGTTCTTCGTCGGGATATTGCTTATAGCGGGCGGCTGAAGGCATGATGCCATGTTCTTGTCTGTAATCGGCCAAAGCCTCATCACCGACCTTGTTAACCAGATTGGCTCCGCCATAGAGCATCAAAGGTATTTTCAGAAGTGGATTTTTGATAAATGTGCCACCTATTAGAGCTGCCAAAGGCATCATGGTACTTTTGTTCAAGCCAACCGATCTGGTCTTTCCTGTAAATACCCCTAATAGCATGTCAGGCAAGGTGGCCAGCGTCAGACCAAGATGTCTGAAAGTATCGCCAGACCCGGCAAGGCCGAGGGAATCAAGCAGGTTGCTCCAACCAGTGTAGTTCCCTGTACTTTGCGGATGAGCGGATTCAATAGTTTCATTATCTGACTTGGCAGCATTTACTGCCTGTGTGGTCTGCTGCGCATTATCTGTTTGTGCAGCTGGCGACACATCGGCTTTGGCAATACGATCTGTTTTTGGGGTTGCTGCAACCTGAGTTGCTTCTTTTCTTGCAGACTGCTCTTTCTTGATGGCATGAACAAACGCTTCATACTGCATGGCGCGTATGGTAGCATCTGAAACGGATATTTCAGTTCCTTTGCCTGAGGCTTTGACAGTACGATTTCCCTCCTTGACGGCGGCATCCACCCTCTTTCGATAGATGTCCGCATTGGACTTGGCCCAATTTGCTGCAATCGCAAGCTGTTTGTCTGAAGCGTCGCTGATTCGCTCAAAACCCATCTGTGTGAGCATCCATTTGGGGATGGCTGCTTTCTGCTTGGTGGCAGCTGCCACTTCTTTCTTTGCCAGCGCTTTCTGTTCTGCAAGATATTTCTCTTGCTGCCCTGGGGCGAGTTGTGAGCCGCCCTCTACGGCAAGGTCTAAAACAGTCTGTCCCCAAAAACCGCCAAAGCCACCAGTGGAAGCAGCATTAGATGCCCATGACAGGATGTTGCCGGTAATCTCTGATGCCAAGGATGGATGATAGCGTCGCTCTCCTTCCTTGTCGATATGGTCTTGAAGGGAAGAAGTCCTGGCACGTTGCGGCATATAGAATATCGAGCCTTGGGCGGCCTTTCGAAGGATATAATCGGCTGTGGACTTGGGCATCTGCTGTTTGATAAGATGGTCTATCATCCTCTTCTCAATGACAGCATCGACTGTAATCCCTTTCTTCTTCAGTTCCAACTTGACCAGATCAATGTAATCATCCACCGTCTTGCTGTTCCATTTGCCGATATAATGGATGGTCGCATTGTAAGCATCCATACCTGCCATGCCGCCGTCCGGTCCGGCTGCACCTGCCATGACAGCACCAAAAGATGAAGCATGACGGCCATACTCGGCAGCCTGTTTTCTGCTAAGGTCATCACGCACCTTATCCATAATAGGTACGACCGTGGATAGAAAGATGTCTTTCTGTTCTGCCATTGTTATACTGCTGTTTGCTTATATTGGTTGATTACCTGTTCTCTTGTTTGTTCAAGAGCCGCATGGAGAACCGCCATCTGTTTGGGGAAGAACTCTTCAAGCCATTCGTCTTTCTGGATGTCATCATGAATGAACTTGATGGCGAGCGCCCTCGTTATCTCAATTGCTCGTTCCCCTTTCTTTCGCCCGTTGAACCATGCCTTCGTCCACCAAACAATGCCGTCTCTGTCCGGATAGACACTGACTGTCCGCTGGATGTCGAAGCTTTGAATGTCTATTTCAAAGTCGGCCAACGGATCGAGTACACCCTGGCTTTCTACAGCCCTGTCAACAGCTTTTTTTTTTCGATTTCACTCATGGATGACAGGAACACACTGTGCATTATAGCCAGATAATTCAGGAAATCTGTTATCAAGATGGTCTGTACACGCTCAATGATCGAACAGCTCCTGCAACCAAGTCCAAGCGGGTTGAGCATACTCGGAGCATGTTCGTAAAATGCTCCACTGCTGGCACCTTCTGTAATCACATCACGCAGCCCTTGTTCTGTCGGACCAGGCACATGATAGCGACCCCGGAAGATGTCTGTCATGTAATCCCCGAAGTAACGGTATATAAGTTGGTCTATCTCGCCCTGCTGATGATCGTATGGAGTATGCACATCGAGATCAAGGGTGGCGATTTCAGGATTACCGCCTTCCATCTGCGTCTGACTGTTCATCATCAAATTGTCACGTAGCATGGTCAGGAATTCCAGGGGATTGGTCTCTTCTCCGTTGAAGCGCACCTCAAGATACAGATGACCGTCGCAACGGGCCACATTGTCACCGGCTTTAACATTTTTCCCGAAATTGCAGAGGGATTCACTGATATGGGAATAAACCACGTCATAGGAACTCTTCCTGCCATCCGCATAATTGGGATAGTTGATGGTGATGTTAAAACCACTTTTCAAGTCACTGGCAATGCCTGTCACGACACCTGTGGCAAGGGCTTTTAACCATGTGCCACGGCGCACACGGAAATCCATGCCATGGTTAAAGGTTTCTTCTCCTGTACGGGGATTCACCTGCGTCCCATAACCACTGGTGATTTCCAAAGGGGTATGTTCATCTGCCTCAAACGGCATGGCATAACCGCTTGGAGAATGCAGGTTCATTGCTTGTACGTAATCCATAACGTATGATTTAAATGTCTATAAATTCGATTGTGGTTTCAGGAAACGGTGCTAATCATTTATCTTCTTATCATATGCTGTTGTTCATGTGACTGCTGCTGGGATGTTTCCTGACCGACTGTCTGTGTCTGCTGACGAGAAGTGCCGCCGATGAGCATCGTGGCAAGCAGAGCACCGCCGATCTTACCCAGCAAGCCTGTTCGTCCAAACATCATGTAAGAAGCGGCTATGAGGCCACCGATGCCAAGACCGGAAATCCTGCCGTTGCTGAGATTACCGAAGAGATTGGAAATCATGTTGATGCCAGAACCTAACAGATCCCCGAGAGAGGAGCCAAGTCCCTGCAATGTGTTTCCGAGGGAACCGAGGACGTTCTTCGACTCAGCGACGGTTTCCTTTAAATCATTGACAACACTGGTGGTAGTGTCCTTGACCTCCTCGACAGTCTCTTCTCCCGTGAAACCATTGACGGCATCATGGAGAAAATCGCCAGAGCCATCGACTCCGCTCCTCACTGTCTTGCCGACGGCAGTTCCTGCACTCTCCTCTGGATGATCGAGCATACGCCATCCGGCGAATGAGGCCACACCTGCGGCGACTGTGGTCTTCGGATTCTTCGCAGCAACGGACAATACCTTGCCACTAGTTCCCAATACGGCACTTCCTCCACGCCAGAGGCTGGAAGTGGCCTTTGTGCCCGCCCTCCATACCTTAGGCAGTATTCTTGTAGCTAATGATAACCATCCCATAGTCATTCATCTTCTAGGTTTGACATTTTGTCCGTTTACACGCCAGGTTTCGAGGCATTCTTCCACAATACCTGCTTTGCCCTCCCTGTGTGGGAGCGACTGATATTCTATCTCGTACCACACCTGTGCCATTGTTGTGCAACGCACCAATTTGGTAAGCATGGCAAGTTTTCTGTTCATCTGTTGCAGTTGCGGGCGTATGGAAAACACAAGTTCTATGCGCTGTTTCTCCGTCATTTTTGTGTCGATACACACTTGACGGATGGTGTTGACGATGCCTATACTGCGGTTGATGATGTCCACATAGATGTCATTACGGTTATGATGCAAGGCCACTGCAACGGCATTGACTGGGGTATCACCTATCTGTCTGGAGAGGCGCCCCATGTTCTCTGTCAAGTGATTGACCTCGTAATAGAAGCCATAGACCTGTGCAGCGTATGAGAGGATGCCCTTGAAAGTGCTGATATAGCGATCAAACTGCTGCTGGTAGTTCTTTGTGGCTTCTACCTCCTGTTTGAGCCAAACATGTCCTTCCGTCTCAACAGCCATCGTCTCCAGCTGGGTATTGTACTGAGACCTCGCCTTTTGGGTGTATTCCAGAATCATGGCTGTCAGTGTCGGGTCCATCTGGGCAAAAGAAGGACTCGTGGAAAGCCATACAAGGCATACTAGCGATAGGATATATATGGTATTTCTCATCTTGCTATCGTAATTAGTGTATAGTGACCTCACGGGCATATCTGCGCCAGTGAGATAAGGACTGCTGGGCGATTTGGCTCTTGTTGCGTTCTATCATCCCTGCCGTGACCCTATTCCATACATCGGCCATCCTGTAATGACGGATGCTGAAATAGAGCAGCTGGAGTTTGTGGGAGAAAGCGGAAAGCTTGTCCTCCAGTTCCCATAAGGTCTGGGAACGCTCCGATCCTGTAAGCATATTCTCTTCTCCTCCCTTGGCAACGGCATTTTTTAACAAAGTGAAGACACTGACCATTTCCGTAACCGTTTCCATATATAGGTTATTCATGTCAAGCGTGGCCGCCACACCCTGCGGATTATTGTTTGCCGCCTGACGAAGTTTGTTCAGGGTAATCAGCACCCTTACGCCATCGTCATAGATATGGGTGGCAGCCTTGATGGCTGAGGCGTACCCGGTAGCGGTTTTCAGATAGGAATTATACTGACGTTCCCATTCAGCCATCTTGGTGAACTCTCCCGCCATAGCATTCTGCAATACGGCGGTCTCTCGTTCTGCCTTGGTCTCTGACTTCACGGTATTGTTGATGAGCGCATTACCTGTAGCAAGGATGGTGTACTCACCCGGGTTGGATGTGACTATCTGACAATAGCCACGCTGACAGCTGACCACCCAAAGGATGAGTGACATCAACGATACAATAAGCCACCGCTTTACAGAACTATCGCCAGACGGCGGAAGCGCATTGCTCTTCTTGGATTTTTTGAGGAATCTATCGGATATTCGTAAACTCATGGATATTGCGTTTTTTCTTGTTATACTCTACTCGTTCCCGTATGACCTTGATGAGATCCGTCTGATTGCGGATACCCACGACATCCAGACGGGGACAAGTCTTGTCGCCACTGTAGATGCTCACGGTCTTCAAGCTGAAAAGCATCTGCGGAAAGCTGCGTTGCTCGCTGTAATCGACCACGCGGTACAATTCAATGTAGTCTCTCTGAATGGAGAAGATGCCATATTCATATTGAAGCTGTTCCTCATTGATGGTGTAACGGACGCAGCTCAGATACAGATACTTGCAAAGAAGGTTTGCCAACAGGATGGCTGCTGCGGTCATTAGAAACGGGAACAACGATTCTGGGAGCAAACCGTCCCATCCGGCAAGAACAAGGAAGAGAGCTAAACAAAGGATTCTTCCCATATTCCCCGCCACGATCTGTAATCTATGCGGACGTAATATGATGACAGGATATTTCTGACTCATGGCTACCTCCTGACTTTATGGTTTTGTCTCTTCTCCTCACTCTCACAAGCCTCAATCTCTCCATCGGCGTCGAGATCAATGCCGGAAGTGACATTTCTTGTCTCATCGGTCTCATCAGCTGCAAGGCGGCCTTCCTCTCTTTCCAAAAGCAGTTGCTCATTCCAGTCTTTTCCCTTGAAAGGGATTTCACGCACTGACTGTGTGTCCTGCGTTGAAGTGATGCCCAGAAATGCCCGTAAAGAGGATCGGAAATCTTTATGCAGTGCCTCCGCCTGTTTCTCCTGTTCTTTGATGTCTCCGTCAAAGCATAAGCGGCTCTGGCGCATAGACATGGTTTCTTCCCATGCGGATTCATATTTGGCATACTTCTCCTTTACAGAGTCGGGTAACAGATCTATATTGCCGTTGGCTAAATCTTGAGCAAAGGGCAGGGAATCGAGATAAGGTTTTCGCTCTGGCGTTTCTTTGATATTGAAACGCACCTGCTGGTGCAGCTCGTTCCTGAAATTCTCGGTGAACTGCCGCCCGGCAAGGTCGTTGTCAAAGCAGATATGGTGCAACGCTGTGGGTGTCTGTTTCAACATTCCACGCATCTGACCCACTGTGGGATTACCGCCAGTAGAGACGAAGATGGCTTTGTTCAGTTCGGGTTTATCCTTCATATGCAACTGATAATAGGACATGGCATCGTAGGCGGACTCAAACCAATAGACATGTTTGGCTTCGGCCAACCCGCCTTTGCCTAATTGGGCTATCCACAGCCCTTCGGAACTGTTGCTGCCCATCGCCTTGCCTTTATAGCCGGAACTGCCATCTAGTCGGGGGCGGCCTCGCTCTTCCAAGCCAACAACGTTGTCGTTTCCTGGCACATACATGGGGAAAGACAGATTGGTATAGGTCTTGCCTTGTGCCTGTGCTTCTTTGGTGGCAAGGATGAAATGGGCGCTGAACGCTTTCTGGGTATCAAGGTTAATGCCTCTGGTCACAAAAAACGGATAGAACTTCTTGATGCTGTCAAAGTCATACTTGCGGAATGCATGGATGCTGTATTCATTGAGATTAAAAGGCTTTGCTTCTTTCTGAAACCCAACAATGACTCCTCGATGCTCGTTGGGAACATTCAGCAACGTACGGCATACTTCATTCACCAGATGGTCTGGATTGGTACAACGGACGTGTTCCGGGAACATACTTGGAAAGGTCTTGATGAGACTGATGAGATTATAGGTTTTCTGTTCTGGAGGACGGAAGCAACTGGTGCCGTGATTGGTCACGATAAACTTGTCACCATGAATGCGACGGCCATTGCTGTCGTGACGGACATACGAGGGATAACGCAGTCCGTCACGACGGTTCAAGGTGTAACCTGCGTGAACAAGGACATCCTGAATGTTTATCCTGTCAAGATAGTCCTGATAGGTAAGGTCGTTGTCACTCATTGGCTTCACTCCATTTTGTTTATCTTCCCATTCCGTGTCCGTAGAGACCTTGGTTAAGTCCTGCTTCAAAAGCTCGGGAAGCGATGTCTTGAGGAGAGTCCACACCTGGCTTGACGAGGATCCGGCCAGTGCCATGCACCTCATGGTACACATCAGGTGCAAAGTGTGGATGTTTGATATGCTCTACATTATGGGCAATGTCAGCACCAATGTAGGTGGCATCACGGGCAGCCGTGAGACCTGCGGCCAGGAAGGCACCGAGGTTGAAGCCCTGACGCATCTCAGGACGGGTCTTCATATCGACCTCTTTGAACACCTTCGACATCATACGCATCCGCTGGTAGTCATCGACGGCCATAAACTTGTCATACTGTTTCTGGCTGATTTCATGGGAGATGACCTGACCATTGATAACGGCACTCATGCGATAGGTGACATCGTTTTTCCTGTTCTCTTCCGAGCTTTGACTTTCTTCTTCCGTTTTCTGCAGCAGCACCTTCTCCACCCAGATGTCTCCAACCTCCACGGCTCGTCCGTGTTTGCCCTCTCGATACCAGCCCTTACGCTCGTCTTCATCATCAAGGTCTGCTCCGTTGACATAGCCTTGTTCCGGGTTCATGGTGGGGGCAAAATGTTGTTGTTCCTGCAAGGGATCTGGAATGGCCTCAAACTGCTGGCTCATCTCCTGCTGTTGCTGTATGAACGACTGTTCCACTTCCGGCTTCAGAGTGATGGCAATATGGTCAGTGCTGTTAAGCATGTCCTTGGTGATGGAATCTTTGAAGTCACCGCTAATGACATGATTTAGGATGTCAAGGCGTGACTGCAAGGATGCCTTCTTCAAGGAGTTATCAGTGAGTTTCTTGACTTCATCCTCCGTCAGGTCATAGGCGAAATCTTGTTGGGCACCAGAAGACTGGATGGTAAGAAGCTTCTTGTCCGCATCGATGATGATACCATGGGATGCCAGGACTTCCTGCCATTTCTCATTGGAGAAGTACACATCGGAAGTGATGAGTTCCTTGTAAGGCTTGGCAGGTTCAGCTGGACGGGGACGGGTCAGCACAGGTGGGAAGTACGTCTGTAAGTCCTTCAGCGGATCTGATACCTGTTGGGCGGATTGCTGACCGCCTTTGTAATAATAGCCATAACCGCCACTTTTCATCTCGCCAGGCCTCTGACGACCGTCAGCATGTTCAATAACCATCGGCACATCACCATATCGGCGAATATGGAAGCCTGGCTGGTGACGAGGTGCCCATCCGAGAAAGCCTGGGCCAAAAGCATGGGGAGGCATGGGAAACGGCCTGCCATATTCCTCGGCTCCGGCTCTATAACCATGCAAACCCATGACGACACGGCCATTGACATTACGGGCAGCGACAAACGATGACGGCAAATCAAAGTCTTTACCGATGATGCCATTGAATACATTATAGGCTTTCTTATTGGCGTAGTTGGTGCCGCCTTCACCCAGGGCACGGAACTGCTGCTCACTGATGTCATAGCTCAGCAACGGTGAGTCATGTCCCTGGACAAGGAGCTTGTACTTCCCGTCTTCAACGGCAAGCTGTGCGTTCATGCCATTCCTGCGCAACAGGTCTTCCAACTGACGGGAAAGTCGGCCTCGGTACGGAAGCGATTCTGAACGGATGCTCATAGCACTTGTTACTTGTGAGATAACACTAGTTGGAGAGGCTCTCTTCAAAGAGTTCGTCACGGTAGGCCATGAAAGCCTGTGCTGATGCTTCACTGTTGGGATCCAGCAACTTCTCCTTACAATAGCGCTCATAGTCCTCCGTCAGTTCATCGGATTGCTGGGTCACGAAGTCCACTGCGGAAATGTTGCCCTCCTCATACTGCTCACGGAGGTCATCGTAATCAGGATAGTTCTTTTCCATATTGATTCGGTTTTTATTTGTGAATAAGTTATTCCTTGTTTTACTGGTGTCACCGCACAAATTGACGCTGTTCTTCCTCTACTTCGCCAACCTGAGGCTGTAAAACCTGCTCTTGCTGAGTATCCGGCTCTTGGAATGTCACGCCATTCTGTTTGGCCAGACGTTCAAGAGCATCCATGATGTCTTTGGTGAAATTTTCCTCTGGCACGTAAGATAACCTGCCGTCTTGGTTGACCCAACAACCGTCATTGCCGAAGGAATATTTGGGCATTGTGCGCCTGACGGTATTCTCCCACTGGGCTGCCGCACCGGGGATGACAATGACACCTGTGTCTGTGAAAAGGTCAACGCCAATGGTGACGGGAGCTTCACAGCCTCGCTCAGCCGCTTCCCTGACGGTTATAAGGTCACCATCCCAGATACGCAGCAGGTCATCACCGGAAATGTCATACTCCATTGCGACTGCGGTTAGGTTTTTGCCGATGGCTGGAGTGGGAACATAAATTACAGTATTCGTGTCTTTATCAAGTTGTACAAAAGCTTTGATACGTTGCATATCCTCGACTCCTTCTGGAGTAATGAAGCTGTCATTGATGTCTGCAACGATGACCTTGCCCTCCATGAGAGCGTTTTGCTGTTCCTCGCCGAAGGCAGCAAGGTTAGCCTGTTTGAACCTCGGGTAGAATACCACATCGATACCTTCTTCTGTATCAACCAGGGAAAACTTGGCATAGCCATGGGTAACACCAAATGGCTGCTCAATACTGATCGGCAGCAATGGCGATTTTCCTCCTCTTTCTATCGTCTCATGAACGAAATCAGGGAGGTCATAAATCATTTCCTCGGTCAAGCCGAACTCGCCAAGGATGTCAAGAGGATAGTCCTCACGGTAGAATTTCTTTTCTTCCATATAGTCGGTGAATTGCGATTTTGACATGGCAAAATTAGAGGGCATATCAAGTGTGATTATTCTATATGCGCTCAAAATCGTGATATTTGACCGCGTTTCTTTTTATTGGTTCTAACAAGTAAGGCCATTAGTACCAATAATTGATCTTCGGCTCAAAATAGTGGGATTGTTTAGCCTGATTTCCTTAAGAGCATAATGGTGACTTTATCTTTGCCGCAAGGAGGCAAAGATGGTTGGCATGTACTGTATAGTAAGCTCATCCTTATCGCGGAAATGCCAGAACAACAGAGAAATCCGCTCGAACGCTTCCTTCTCTTGATGTATGCAACAGATGCAAGGGAAATTCAGACATACAAACAAAGTAGCGCATATGATTGCGTAGAAACATAAAGCGCCATTTAACAACAACCAATGATGTGTCAATATTTTGAAAGATTTTTTTGACTATAAAACCTGCAAAAAGTGTTGCTTTTAGCAAAGATTATTGCTCAAAATTTTGATATATCACAGAAAATGATTACCTTTACATGAGAAAAACGACATTGTTATTAGCTATGTGCTTGGGCCTGCATTTTATGGGCAATGCACAACAACGAGAAGCGGCACTTTTCAACACGATTGGCAAGACGCAGACAAAAGAAATAGTGAGCGAGCCGACTGTAACGGAAACCTCTGAAGCAGTAGATGCCGACTCATTAAACGAGCAGGAATCAATGGGATCCGATACGACTACATACTATGTGCCTCTGATGGTGTCACTGCCATTGAAGGAGATAAAGGTGAACTCGCCCTTTGGAATGCGGCGAGATCCGATGAACAGAAAGAAAAGCCGCATGCACAACGGGCTTGACCTGAAAGCGAGGTTTGAGAATGTCTATTCGATGTTCCCAGGCACGGTCATAGCGGCATCCTACTCATCAAGCGGTGGGTACTATGTCACGGTGGATTATGGTGTATGCACCTGTTCATTCCTGCACCTGTCTAAGATTGAAGTTTCCAAAGGGCAACGTGTAAGTGCCGGACAGAAGATTGGTGTCAGTGGCAACACCGGCAAGCGGACAACTGGACCGCACTTGCACCTGTCCTGTAAATGGAGCGACACGGGGAAATATTTCGATCCCAAGGTGCTGCTACGGTTCATTACTAACGAATTGCTGAAATACAGCAAAACATGTTTATGATGATGGGAGTTGTACTGATCATACTATTCATCGTGTTTGTCCTGAACAGAGCCGAGAAACGACACAAAAAGAATAATCGGACAACCCGACATGGGAAATCCGATTGGGAAAGAGAATGTGATGATGGCGGAAAGTTCTTCGGATGGTGATGCCTTTCATTTGAATGGCACCCTCTGTCAGTCATTATCAAACACTTCCATTGATGCGCATTTTTTGCCGTCAAATAGTGTCGCATGACTATTGAGGTTATAAGATGAACTTGTCATGTTGTGCGTTTTGTGACCCAAACAAGTGTAGCGTTTTGATTGAACTCAACCCTCCATATGCCTTATTTCGGTACAAGTATGCTAATATCGGAGATACTTATCGATTACTTTGTGACAGCTAAATAACTATTTGCCTCTCACTTGTTTTTAAATTTGGCCATCTTCAATTGAGTATATGTGATCATAGCGGCTTGCTGTTGATGTTTCAATTCAATCCCTGGACAATTCCAATGCTTTTGTTTCATTACAATCCCAGAACTCTTAGGAAGTTATCAATATAGATAAGAAAAATCATCGTAAGACAAATTAAAATTACAGAGTAATTTCTTATAATCATTTCAAATAATCTTTAACTATAATTCTGTCTTCCCATTCCTCTCAGCATCCATAATTTCCTGTATCCTGTCAAACACGTATGAGAACTTTTCTAGTTGTTTATCAGTCATCAGTCCCTTACCACAGTCATCAGCCATATTGCGCTTCAACCTCTCCTTTGTCCATATCTCGGTCAAAGCTTTAAATCGCATAATATATTTCAGAAATACAGACCTTGGAAAATAATCTTCAATATTGAAGTTAGTTATACCTTTTTTGCAAGGGGGATAAGTTGTATACCAAATACCATCTTTTTTTCTTGCTTTTCCAAATGAAACAGTTGGATAATCCTTCCCATCGGCAAATACCTCTTTAATAGCTTGCCAACCCGCGCCATCAGCATCAAAGAAGGCGATCATCATTTGACCGGCCTTTGGTTTAAATTTTGCCACTAATGTAGGTATGTTGCTGGCTCCATTACATGGTAGATAAGAAAAGTCCATATGAGTATAACGGCCTGCTTTATTTAAGCTTTTCAGTGCGGCTGAAAGAATTTGGTCATCCGTCTTCCCCTCTACCACCAGTACGGTTTTATTAGAAGCCAAAAAGATATTCTGTTCTTGAAGTGACCAGATATTGTTTGTCAACGCAGATACAATCTGCTGCTTGTTTTTATCAATGACAGCTGCATGGCCATCTGGTTGACAATCGAGCATAATGATTGACTCTTCTGGAAATTTAGCAGTTAGCGTCGGTGAATGCGATGTCAAAATATTTTCTCTGTTGGCCGTCTTCTCAAAATACTCTTTAAGTTCGGCCTTCCGTGCAACGTGTATATGACTGTCTGGTTCGTCCAACAGGACTATCGAACGTTCATCGGCAATAGCCTCCAGTATAAAGAACACAACCATCAACTTCTTTTCGCCTTCACTTAGCATATTGGCGTTTATACCGTCATTAAAAATAATATTTAGGTCTTTGATTATCGGACGTGCCCCATTCCACTGGTTGAACAGGGTAAATGGCAAATTGCTACCAGGATTCAACCGGTGAATAGGTATATTCCCTTTTTCATCTATAAAGGGGGCAATTTGTCTAATATAGAACGTTGTTGGATTATCTTGCCATCCCTCTAGTTTTTTATTATCAAAGTGTATTGTTATGCCATCAATTCTGTTAACATGTAAGGTTTCTGCTAAGAAGAAGTCAAAGGCAGGCACCTGTTCACGACATACTATCATAATAAGTAGAATAATATCCCACAAATCTTTGTCAATGAACACCATTCTTAAGTCATTTCTTCCTCCGGCACTTATCAGCTTGTCAATGTAATCTGCAAAAGGCTTTTGATAGTACAAATCTTTCATGCGCATATCTTCACCACTATAGTTACAGATGATACGCGACGGCAAATAGTTTGTCCGAATAACATCATATCCAACTTCTATTCCGTTCACTCTCGTTTTGACTACACCATTTCTTTGGCTTATTACCACCCTAACGCCATCTATCCTATAATTTAATCCAAAATCAAAACTAATTGTTCCCTCAGGGTTATAAAGCCAGCCAAATATATAACTGATAGCCTCTAAGATACTGCTCTTACCAGAACCATTATTCCCAATAAGTACATATGTATCCAGTCCCTGCTTGAAATTAATATCTAACCCCTTCAGATTCTTAAAATCCGAAATGATTTTAAGTCTTGTAAGTTCAATCATGATTCAAATATGGTATTATTAAATCTCGCAACCTCTTTCTCGATGTTTTTCTCTACCATCTCTTGTTGGTGACGAAGTGCTATAAGTTTATTTACATAGCCACGTTGTTCCTCAATAGGAGGAAGTGGTATTCTCATGTTAAGGAATTTTACCACAGATAGTCTTTTTCTGCCTGTTGAACCACTGGCAGTTGACTTTATTTGCTCCAGCATTTCAGGATTTGACAGCAATAATTCAAGATACTCAGGAATCACTTTCTCTTTATCTATGTCAAAAACTGGAAAATCTTGTGTGACTATAGCCCCGCTAAACTCCTGTGGAACAAAGGCGAATGCGCCACTCTTACCGTCAATCTTCGAAACGACCAACTGTCCGGCACTTACACGCATCTGTTTCTTTGTCCCAATTTCACGCCCATAAACACGGTCTCTAAGCACGATTCCTTTATTGAACAAACGTACAGTAATACGAGTATATTGGGTATTGTCATCTATCATTATCCAGTCAGAGCTCTGTTTCAGAATATCTGAGAGTTTTGTGATATTATCTTTGACTTTGAATCGTACTGGCTTTACATTAAAGAACGGTTGTACGTTCCAGTCCTCCATAACTTCCTGGTTGATTATTCTCACCATCGGACTATTTGGTTGCACACCTGAGCGTATCCATTCTCGCACCAAAGGAGCAAGTTCCGTCAACTGTCTATTATCGGATGGTAATCCTTGAGAATTAATGCCGGCATCAGTCACTTTACATGCACACACTTCCCCTGTATTCTTTTCTCCTTTTTTCTTCTCTTCATCTGTCAGTTTCTTAATAAAAAGAATACTCGGTTTTATATTGGCTCCTGACGCTAAAAATACATCAGCTGGTATAGATGTAATACACAAGATCTGTGCATTCTGCTCAACGAAATGTCTCAGCTTCTTTGTGTTTGCATTGTTATTGTTGAATATACCCTCCGGCAGGACAAGACCGGCCCTTCCGCCAGGTCTAAGAAGTTGGATGGTTCGTTCAACAAATAGCTGTTCAGCATTACTAGCAGTCAATTCAAAAAGGTCAGACACACACTGCCCATTATACATCTTTGTTTTCCTGTCAACATGTGCACCAAATGGAGGATTAATTAGAATAACGTCAAAGTTTTCAGACTTCACTCCACCTACATCAAACAAACCATCATGCAGATAAACACCCACATGCCCATCTCCATGCATAATCATGTTCATCTTGGAAGTTCTAGCCATTCTCACATTCGCATCTACTCCATAGAAATAACTATGGCATAGTTTGTAGTATCGGCTGTCTTTCAGTTGTTTATCCAACTGCTTCTGCAATAAAGCTATTTGTTCACGTCTTTGCTCCACAGGAATAGTACCGTCTGTCAACCCTTGAATTCTTTCACGAATATCTTTGTCGATATCGTCCTGAACTTTTTCAAATGCACGAATCAAGAATCCGCCACTACCACAGCAGGGGTCACATACAAGTTCTCCCTCTTGTATATCAAGTACATCTACAATGAAATTTACTATGGTACGCGGCGTAAAGAACTGTCCGAGCTCACCCCTAAAAGTCTTACCTAAGAATGACTCAAATGCAACGCCTTTAACATCTTCTGCGACACCTGCTAGTCCAAAATTATTCAGTTCTTCCAGAATCTTTATAAAGCTTTCACGGCTAATACGGAGTATGTCGCCTCGTTCAAACAGTCCGTCTCCAATATACTGACGTTTCACTTGCTCAAAGAGGCTTGATATATAATCACCTTTTTTGTGACTATTTCGCCACTCAAACTCGTCACGCAAAAACTTTTCTTTAGTATAGATCAATTCATCATTAGGTTGGCGTTCATAAAGCATCTTTATGAAAATAACCTTACTGATTTCATCAAATGCTGCTTCAGGTGATAATTTGTCATTATTACGAATGATGTTATGGCATTTGTTAAATGCTTGAAGCAGATTGTCTTTGGTGCAGTTTCGCATTCTCCGAACAAAACATGCAATACCTTCTTCTTGCTCCACATCAGCCGCTTTAGGGAAATCACCAAACTTCTCTAGACTCCCCCCATGAAAACGATCCATATAAAACACGCATGTCTCTTTCATGTTGTGCGCAACAAAGAAACATGAAGTATCTATTGAAAACGCACTAAGACTGCTTATATATTCGTCAGCTTGTATGCGGATATGTTCTGCCTTGCACACAACAACAATACAGATATCAGGAATCTGCCGACGCTGTCGAGCTTCCTTATTCCGCCATATTGCTATATCAACACTTTGTCCTATCTGTATGTTTACATTCAGGGCCAATTGTCCCTCTTGATAGCCATAGACCTCCAAAAGTCGTTTACGGAAGTCTCTGACCATCTGCTCCTTAGTGTTATCTATTATCGTATTGCCCACTTTTGTCTTTTTCAAACCTACAAATTTATGATTTTCTGCGATTTTGAACAACTTTCAAATGCCGCCAGCCACATTAATTAAGATTTTTTAACTGGGGCCATTCGTGTTTTTTCGTAAACAGACTTGCACGCGAGACAAAAATAATAATCGGGCAACTTAGTGGAAGAGAACGCGATGATGGTGGAAAGTTCTTCGGATGGTGATGCTTTTCATTCAAATGGCACACTCTGTCAGTCATTAATCAAACACTTCCATTGATGCGCATTTTTTGCCCCTAAGTCCAGTGGCACCAAGAGAAATGATTCTCTCTGCTTCATTAAGCGCGTCATCACCACTGAGTGCAGCCACCGAAAGGATCTCATTTTCTCCAAGTTCAGTTGCCACAGTCACTTTATAGTGGTGTATTGTCCTATCACTACCAGTCTGCAATACACGCTTAGCCATTTCCGATTCCCATGTAAAGATTGATGCGGGAGCTTTACGAATACCCTTCAGTAATTTTACCTTTACAGGCGCATCCGTGCCATCAGGATTGACCTTACGGAAACGCAGACAGCCACAAGCACACGTCCAAATGGGAGGACGGCGTGTGATGTTATTGCCTCCCATGATGCCCTCCTTTCTGTATTCAAGAGCGAAATCTATCTCAGTCATATCACCTGTGCCGTAGATAATATCCACAACACGTTCACCGCAAATAGGACACTTTGTCGGTTTGCGTTTTACTTTCATTATTCTTGATCGTACTAACATAACTTATGCGAATTGATGTATTAATTCTTTAGCCAAATCTATAGGTATCAATCCACGATAATCAAAGTGCTTTCCACGCAGAAGCAGGCGAAAATTCCACAGAGAATCATTCCTGTAAACGATTCATTCTGGATATGATGAGTTGTTCGTATCTATCTTTCATCTCCTCGCTTAGGAATGAACTTTGAATTAAAGACTTCCATTTGGGAATGGCCTTGCGCATATTTTCAATTAGATGCAATACAACGTTTTCTTCCACCCCCATTGTTGTCGTAGACCTCAAGAAATCTTCTAGTTTCAAGTTCGACTTTTTGCCAGACAATGATAGAGCCAACTCTTCCTTATCCTCAGGATTGGCAATGGCTACATTGATAAGGTCATAGGCGGGAGTAAGTTGATAGCCATTTGAGGGCCGGTAGAGCGAGAAATTCTTCAAATGCATGTCATTATTACCCGTCACGAAGCAGAACAACAATACCTGCATATAGTTCGTAAGATCGAGTTTAGGCATGTCGCAATGCTGCTTCATGACTTTTGCTATCTGTTCATAAGAGCCTTTGTATTTATACTCTGTGGGATGCAACGTCAACTGGCACATGTCTTCCATATCGATCTTCTCTCCATTTTTTGTGCGGTCTATGCGTTTGGTGATATAGCCAAGTTTCCCATCTGCCAGGCGAATGAGGCTATGGGGAACGACACGAATCTTTATTACTTCAGCAAGATGCATGGTCAGGTCCTCATTTTCAGGCAACTGCGGATACACGTCGGTCTGTGGCTTAAATATGTAGTCACCCCACAAACCTACTATCGTCAATCGGCTGCAACCTTCATGTTTACTGAGGTTTAATGACAGTTTAGGCTGCACACCTGTCAGTGAAGTTTGAGCGCGGATTATCTGCTCGGCCAACTGGTCAAGGTCTTCATGACGATATTCCAGTAAAGGCGCATCCCGCATTCCAAAGAATTTTCGGGCACATTGAGGATGGTAATCCCGCTGACCGTCCTCCAACTCTTTATAGCAATATAAACATTTACTCATTATTACTGCCCTCCATTGTTAATAGGAACCACACTGATAGAACCGATGCACTCCTTGCAGCAGAGCAACAGTAACGACATGCGGTCAAGAATGCTGACATCGGTATTTCTTAGAGCAATATCAAGCAACCAGCCTTCAGGAATCAATCCGTCGAAGAACGGAAAAAGAACAGGACTGACAAACGCATCAGCCTGTAAAGGAAGCGTAAGGCTAACGGGACAGGCGTCTTTTCGATGAAGATACGAGCCTTCATAGCAGAAGCGGTACTCGCCTCCGTCTTCAGTCAATATGCCTGCAAGTATGCCCTTCCTATATATCTCAGCTTGTCTCATGTCCTTTTGGTTGCCGTCAATTCATAGTTAAACAGATCGAGGAGCTGGTTGACCTTGTCCATTCTCAGGGATGGTTTGCCTTGCTCCAGATTGCGCACGAAACTTAGTCCGACTCCCGACTTCATGGCAAGGTCTTCTTGCGTGAGGCCATGTTCCTTGCGTAGAGCCTTTACAATCATCGATAATTTGGTCTTTTCCATAAGAAATTATATTATTTCGAATGCAAAATTACTACTTTTTCTCAATTTTATATCATTTCAAATATAAATAATAAAAGATTTAACACTTTTATATCATTTCGAGTATAGTTCAGATAAAGTGAATGGGAGAATGCGGTATTTTGCAGTTTCGGAGTTACTTGCCGATACAATCATTGCCGACAAATCTGTTTTTAATTCAGGTTTGGCTCCGTCGAACTATTTTTTCCTATGCAAAGGTAATGTCTTCTGAAAGAACGCCAAGTACCACGTAGTTATCTGAAAGGAATTTGACGGCAGCCTTCCACAGATTGCCCACAATCGGGGTATTCCATCAAATCCCTTTCATATTACTTGTCTCATCTTTCTATGGGAAGGCCACCTTTCTTGCAACGTAAAAAACAATTCCCGACGGAGCAGTAGCTTCGATAAAAGGGAAAAGAATAAAAAAGAGTTTAACGGTTTAACAGTGAGAAAAATGAGAGAACGTGATTTTAACATCTGCAAGGTTGAAATACCGATGTATGAAAGGTATGACAAGGCCGTCGAGAATAACGACGCAGAAGAACTGGCTTGGTTCGCTCAGTTTGGCTCTGAGAAATGGGAATGCCAGATGATTACCAATGCCAGGACGTACGAGCAGTACCTGATGTGTGGCTACAAAGAGAAACCTGTTTTTAATGAATATGGGTGGCTTGAAAACGGTAATTGCATGAGCTTGAAAGAAAAGTCTGAACATGTTCAAGTGTTCAAAGATGGCACCTTCAATGCTGAAATCATGTTGCTGCAACACCCTAACGGCAAATGGATTGGCACTTTATGTTATAGCCTTTCCAGCTGTGGAGGAGGCTCATACCCCAGCATTTGGGAAAAGCAGTACGACACAAGAAGAAACGCTCTGAATGCAACACTTGACAAGCTCATTGGCTATGTGGAAAACAGCACTGTCCAAAAAGACCGAAAGTATTTGCCGCTGATAAAGAAAAAGCGGGCTTCGACAGGCCAGTTATCTCTATTCGACGATTTTTAATAACATGTTTAATCGGAGGGATGAAACAAGCCCTCCACAATACCTAAACAATATGAACAACATTTTTACAGACAACCCGGACTTCTACCCGACACCGAGAGAGGTCATTGAGAGAATGATGATGGACGAAAGCGTCTGTGGCAAGACTGTTCTTGAGCCATCGGCAGGGAAAGGCAACATCGTGGACTGGCTCAATGAAAACGGAGCAGCACAAGTCATCGCCTGTGAGAAAGACCCGAACATCCGCAAACTGCTGAACGGGAAATGTGAAATCATTGCTGATGACTTCCTTTCCGTCACGTCCGAGCAGGTAAGCCACATTGACTACATTGTAATGAACCCGCCATTTAGCGAGGGTGCCAGGCATATCCTCCATGCCTTTGACATCGCACCAGCAGGATGTACTATTGTGGCACTATGCAACGATGATAACCTCGAAAGAGGATGGCGATACGAGAAAAACAAGCAGCTTATAGAGACAGTGGAACTCTATGGGCGCAGGGAGTATCTCGGTGACGTGTTCAGCAAGGCTGAGCGTCAGACTAATGTACATGTGACGCTTCTAAAACTCTATAAGGAGGGCGAAGGAAAGGATGAATTCGCTGGCTATTTCTTCTCACAGGTGGATGAGGACATCGCAAACATGAATGAGAGGGAAGGGATCATGCAATACAACATCGTGCGTGACCTTGTAAACCGATATGTGGCGGCAGTGAAACTCTTCGACGAGACACTGGCAGCAGCCAACAAAATCAATGAGACCGCCAAATATCCCGACGCTGAGGGTTATGACTACATCCCTATCAAATTCGGAACCATGACAGGAGGCTACAGCGGTGATGAGAAAGTGGTCACGCATCAGCAGTACAAGAAAGAACTCCAGAAATACTACTGGCGCATCATTTTCAAGAAACTGCACATGGAGAAATATGCCACGAAGCAACTTCGAGAACAGATTAACCGCTTCATCGAGCAACAGACCAACGTGCCTTTCACCATGGGGAACATCTATCGTGTTATCGACATGGTGATACAGACTAACGGACAACGGATGCAAACAGCGTTGCTTGAAGCCTTTGACCTTATCTGCTCCTTCTCGGCGGATAACAGTACCGCAGGGGAAAAATGGAAAACCAATGCGAACTACATGATCAATCGCAAGTTCATCGTACCGTATATGTGCAAAGGCTATCATGACCGCTATGTGTTTCATGGCACAGGCTATGGCGGTTATTGCACGAAGAACGGTAAGGAGGCATATCCCACGGTGCAGTTAGATGGTTACAACATCGAGCAGCTGGAGGATGTCTGCAAGGCTTTGTGCTACATCACAGGCACGAACTATGACAATGTTTCGGGATTACACTGCCACCATGACCGCGAAGCATGGGGAGAGTGGTTTGTGTGGGGCTTCTTCCGTTGCAAGGCATACAAGAAAGGAACGATGCACTTTGAGTTCCTTGACGAAGATGTGTGGTATAAATTCAACTATGAGGTTGCCAAGCAAAGAGGATGGGCTTTGCCGAAGAAAACCGTCAGCCAACAGAAGATGCACATGAGCGCATAAAAGAGGCAAGGGAAGTCATCATAGCGGTGGCTTCCCTTGCTCATCTTACTTTTTGTTGAACTCTTGTATCTCCTTAATCATGTCCTTCACATCTTGATTGACTTGAAGAAAATTTGAATACAAGATACGCTCCCGCACCTCTGGGGAGTCGAAATGATAGAACTGAGGTATGGGATAATTGGCATAGTCAGCTTCCTCCCTGGAGATTTCCGCCATATCAAAATTGGTCTTGCAGAAGAATTTGGAAGTCTGGAACTCCTCAGACTCCTGTATATCCATGCTGTCATTCCTTCCTGTCTTGGTCTTCACAAAGTCTCGTGCCGTCTGCCCACAAATCCAGCCAGTCGGCATATCGGCAATCTTTGAACCAGGCACAAGGCTGTCCATATTCTCGTTGAGATTGACAGAAGTGCGGTCACGGTCGATGGTCACACCTTTCTTCAGTTGTACGACCTTTCCAAAGATGTCGTTAGACAACCATTCAAGGGTTTCCTTGGCTCTGGCGGAGCCGCTGACCACGTTACCAACGGTGGTGATAATCTTCTGCATACCGGTCTTGCCGTAGTCAGCTTCCAACTGTGGCAACTCCTGAAAGCCCAACGCCACGCTGACTTTGTTGCTTCGGGCTGTACCGATCAAACGGTCGATCTTGTGGAAATACAACGTCGGCAGCTCATCGACGATGATGCTCACCGGAACGTTCTTGCCTTGACCCGTATTGACCCGTGTGACAAGGCGGTTCAATATCAAAGCATTCAAAGCACCGATGATGCTTTCCATCTCCGGGTCATTGGCGATGAGCAAGTAGCTGGGATGCTTGGGATCTGACACCTTCAGGTCGAAGTCATCGCCATCTTTATGGAATATCCAGTATGATTCCTTGGTAGCCAGGCGGGAGGTAAAGACACGCAAAGTACCAATCATACCTTCCAACTGCTCCATCGCCTTGTTCTCAAAGGCTGTCTTGAAAGGGCCAAGCAGAGGTGCCACTTCGGTATCGGTCATCAACACTTCAAAGATTGTCTCATAGCTCTCATTAAGGAAGGAGAGGATATGAGGCATGTCGCTGTACTTACCCAACCAATAGGCAGGTGTGGTGACATTGCCCATCGCATCGCGGACTACACCTGTAGGCTTTATCATTCCTGTTTCCGGGTCAATGGTCTTGTCATAGTTCAACTCCTTACCGTTCTCATCATACGGACGTTTCTCGTAATTACAGAAGAAATAGATGCAGGCTGCCAAGAAGTTGACGGCAGAAGTCTGGAAGAACTGGTCGCTGCCTCCACCTCCCTCTTTCTTGCCTTTCTGCAAGGATTCCAGAAGGGTCTCGGCAGTCTCACTGGCAGCGGCAAGGTTGCTGATATACTTCAACTGGATGGGGTTGACACGGCGACTGTACTCGACATTCACGAAGTTGATGATGTTGAACTGACATCCTTCAGGCGTGTTCCCGGCTTTCTTGTTGATACGATAATGGTAATAGAGCTTCTGGGCAAGCGTGGGGAACTTGTAATCATAAACCACCATCGCAAAGCCCTTGGCGCTGTGCTGGCGGATGAACGGCTCGATAATGCTGAAAGTCTTACCTGAGCCTGGAGTGCCGACGACCCATGTGCCTCGAAAAGGATTGATGACATTAACCCATCCCTTGCGGAACTTACCCTTATAATAGTAGCGCATGGGGATATTGACGCTGTACTTGTTCTCCACCTTCTCTTCCATCTGCTCAAAGCTCTCGTTCTCAAAGTTGAAGCGGTCTTTCAACAGACCATCTTTCAAATACTTGGAAATGTTATCAAGAGCTACATGAACGAGCACCGTGCCGACAACAGACATTACAAAGTATATCCATGTGCTGCTGTGGAGCGTGAAGAATATGGGATTCCAGTGACGGTTGAAGACCCAGACGGAGAAGAACATCAAAACGGCTCCAAAGGTAATGGGATAAATGACCATCTGCTTGGCATTGAACTCCAGATGCTTTTTGTTCCTGGTGCCGACACAGGTGACACATATCATCAAGAATGTCATGATCTTACTGCGGAGCATATGACCGTCCTGATAAACATCCATCAGTTTCAACCTGCCATGCAGATCAAGGAGGATGCCGCCCCAGAAGTCCAAAAGTTCTGGGGCGATAGCATACTCGAAGAACTCGACGACCAACGAAATGTAGATGAATGTACGGAATACCTTGTACAGCGTCTGTAGGTCTTTACTCTCTTCCATCATGGCTTATCTCTGCTCTTCTTTGTTGAGACGTATCATCAGAATAGGACGTACTGGAAAAGCCGAATGCTTGTCGGAGCTCTCAAAACGACCTGAATAAAGACTGAAACGCCAAGCCCTGTCGGTAGTGGCCACCTCGCATTCGGTACTGGTCCAGTACCAACAATCCACATTGTCAATGGGAAGAATGTCACCGCCGCATCGCTCTATGGCTTGATTGACAACACTTCTGGCCACAAAGAGCTTGTACATCTCGCTAACAGACGGTATGAAATATTTGTCCGAAATGCTCGTGGCAATGGGGGACGCTATCTTACCATAACGCATGGCTGTAGTATTCGTCTCACCATCACAGCCACTGATGTCGGCAGAAGTCCCCTGTGTCACATAGATGGTGTCGGGATTGCAGAAAGCATTCGCTGGAGAGTCCTTCAGACTGACCGCGTAAGCAACGCCCGAGGTGGCATCTGTGGCATCTATATAGAAAAGAACGGCTTCAGGGATATTGCCATCAGCAATGCAGCGGTCATAAGTGCTCACCTCGCCATTGGTGCAATAGACCATACCCGGTTGCCAGGAACGCCACGAAAAATCCTCCTCAAGATGCTCGTCACAAGAGGTGAAGATCATGGTGGCCACGATGGCGACGAACCAATAATGGATAAATCTTATGTTCATTGTCTATCCGTTTTTAACGTGTCCCTGTAGGGAGCTTGATTCCCAATACTAATCCGGTACGGAACAGATCCTGACCATTGATGCACACTTCCGTCTTGATCTGCCAGTAGAGATGCCAGCCATGGCGGAGAACATAGTTGTGCTCGTAGCCGACATGCGCCCAGCCAACGAACTCATGCGTGTCACTGCCGGCACTGGCACCAAGGCGCAAACTGCCGTACTTGTTTCTTGAACGTGCCACACAAGGCTTGTATGCAATGCCCAAGCCCCATGTACGGTAATTGTTCCAGAAAGAGTCCTTTGTGACATGACCGGCTTTTTCGTCTTTTGTCCACTTGACATAGCCATTGGCAAAATACTCCCATGCATTATGACTCTTGGTCTCATGTTCCACAGCAAGGGTGGCATCCAATCCACTCTCATAAAGCGCGCCGAAGCCCAACGAGAGTCGGTTGCCATGGCTCTGCGCTCTACCCGTCACTGTCATCAACAACATGACAGAGACAAACAACAGTTTGAAAAAAAGTTCTTTTTCTCTCATGGTCGAAACGGTTTAGTTTTCCATCAACAGGACATTGTTGAACGAATCTGCATTCAGCACGTCTTCGTACTCAATGCTGAGACTTATCGTGCGGCCACTGATCTGCTGCTCGCTGAGTTCGATGGTCAACATCTTGTCATTGGGGAAGGTCATCTTCTTCAGGACTATGACGTTCCTGTAACCGTAACAGAACGACCGAGTGGGGTCAAGGACAAGTTCAGGGATCAGCTCTATGGCCTGGACGGTCGTGGACCTTGCGGTTTTCTTGTCATTGAGTTTCACTCTCAGCTGATCGATGTCAAAACGGATGTTTGTTCTGTTATCCACCGAGAAGTCGATGAAGAAATATTCACCGACACTGTAGATGTTGTTCAGGCGCATAACCATCCTATTCCTCTTGGTAGAGACATTGCGGACGCGTGCAGGAGATGCCCATATCTGACGGGCATAGCGGGTCATGTCTTCTGTTGACATGCTGACGGCTGGGTTATTGTATGGTTCGCGCTCATCCAACGTGATGGTTTTCTCAGTCACAGCCTCGTCCATGCGGGAGGTGTAAATAAGAGCATACTGGCTGCGGTAGCGTTCCGTGACAATGGTAACGACCGCCAACACATCGCCGTCGTGATGAATCTCCATACCTTCCTTGGGCTTCAGACGCACGAGATTGCTGATGGGTTGGTCACCAGCTACCTTATCGGTACTGATGTCCACAAAGCGGACAGGTTCACTGGCCGTGATGACGGTAGTGACATTCTCATTGATGGTAAGATATTGCATATCATCCATCGTTTTCTGTGCCATGACAGGCGCGGCGGAGAGCAGCGCAACGGCTGCCAGGCCAAAGATTCTTGATCGTTTCATATTGATGCTCATTTTGTCTGTTTCTTTTCCTTAGAATTAATCAGATAGACCTGCGTGCCATATTTGATATTCACTTTATTTTTACGGATACCTTTGGATATGGCATTGGCGGTCTTTTGGTATGCGTTCTGCAGGGCTTGCATTCCCCATCGTCCCATGCTGCTGGTCGCTGAGCCGTCATTGATACTCATGCTTTGGCTCATGGCACCGCTGGCCACATCCTGGGAGGTTTCCCTGAAACCGCTGCGCGGAACATACAGGCCTTCCATGCCATCGGTGTCGTAGATGCTGAGATTGACTTTAACCAATTCATCATTGACAAGGACGCTCTTGACCGTTCCCTTGATGCGCTGCTGGCTGAAACCGCTCATGATGCAGAAGAGATAGCTGCCTTTAGGGATGGTCCGCTCGCCGATGTCAATGTCATCAAGCAGACGGAGACGTACCCGGCTGCCATCAACGGCCTTGACATCCTCATCGACAATGGCCTTAATCAACTTGTGCTCCGGCTCATTGGTAATGATGGTGTTAAAATAGTCGGAAGTTTCTTTTAGGGTCTTGACAACTTCCTCGGGTTCGGCTTCTTCCGCTATCTCAGTAACGGCTTTCTCGTTGACGGTTACCAGACCATTGGTTTCTTCTTTGCTTTGGGTTGCCGGTTCATCATCGCGGTTGGCATGGCTGTCGGTCGCACTGTTCATACCCGACACCTGACGCTGACCTTGTTGGCGGGCTTCTTCCAAAGCCCTGCGGAGACTTTCCAGCGTCTCATCTTCCTCGGGAGTATTGCCGTTTGGTCGTTCGTCGGTGAGGTTATCATCCCTGGCTTGCTGCTGTCGCATCTGCTCCTGCAACTGACGCAGCTTCTCCATGGATTCCTGTGCCTGTCGGCTGCTCTGGTCCATGGCCGCCACCTCGGCATCGGAATACTGTGAGGTGTATTCTTCCTTTATGTCTTCGCCACCACGCTCGATATTCTCGACGGCTGACTCATCTTTGATCTTGCCGAAGTCGTTGAGCATGTTGGTGTATTTGTCACCAATGCCGTCACCCTTAATGTTGGCATCAGGCAGTTTATCATTGATAAACTCGGTGGTTTCCAGATTGGACTTGTCGACCTCCACCTTTTCCGTACCAAATAGCCGAATGACAAAGAAGCCCAAAAACAGGATGGGGATATACAGGATGGCAGGAAGCATGTACTTGGGCTGCCGGAAATTGATTTTATCGAAAGGCTTCATATTAGTCTGTTTGATGTGGGTGATTATTTATGTTGTCTTTATCATTCTCTGGTTGCTGTGGCGCATGGTGACGCTTGAAATGCAGCTGCTGCTCCTGCCGCTCGACAGCACTGGAGGGCTGAGGACGGTACTTCACAGCTTGCGTCATGCGGTACAGGCTAAGGCCCACGCTGAACAGCACAAAGGAGAAGACGAGGGCAAGAAACAGCTTGGTGTGCCTGGAGGCAAACCGCTGCACACAGGCGGCACCCTTATCGAGTTTCAGGGCCTGGGCGAAGGTCTTGCCCGCCGCCACATCTTTCTCGTACCGCTCTTTGTACTTCGGGTCATCCTTATCGGGGACTTCCTCCCCGAACAGTATTTTCTTAAATTTCATATTGTTGTGCGTTTAATAGTTTGACTTCGTGCGCTGTTCCAGGTCTTTGTTCAGAATCGTGCGCCAGTTGACGATAAGCAAGCCATGCGGATTGTTTTCTGTTCTCGGCACACGTTTCAGGTAACCCTCAGTAACGAGTTCACGCATCAACACTGATGTCCTGCGTTCTATACGTTGCCGGCCGTAGTAGGTGAACGACATGTTCTCCTCACTGAAGCGGATGCTGTCACAGAAAATGCTGAAAACGGCACTCGTGCCCATAATATTGCCATAAAAGCCTTTCTCCTTCAAAGCGTTGTACTGGGCAAGACCTGACTCATCTATGAGATACATGGCCTTCTCCATCGTGTACTTGATATACTTGTCATCGGGTGCCAAAGTAAAGAAGTAATGATGGAACATTTCCACATGGCTCTTGGCCTCCACGTCAAGGGTCTCTTCCATCGTACTTCGGTTGACGAGTATCGGCACATTGCCGTCCAGGACATACACTTTCTGCTGTGCATCACTGACCATTCCTCTGGCTGTCCAGATACTGCCGAGGGAGATCACCACACAACCGACAAGAAAAAGGCTGCATAGTATCAGAACCAGTTTAATCTTGTTTTCTAAATTTTTGATAACCATAACATGAATGCTTTAAATTAGACTCCTACTAAACGCCCTGCGGACTGACGCATGGAGGTGGCAATTCCCTCACCGAAGCTACGGGTGGAGAAGGCCGTATCTCCCTCTGGTATCATCCATGCGGCAAGGTCTGGAACGAGGTTCAGACATTTGAGGGCAACGACACTGGCAGCCATCAGATAACCCGCTGAGAAGAAAGCGTTCTGCAAGTAATTGACCACCGTCTCATCAGATGCCGTGACCGCAGCAAGGTCATTGTATTGTATGTTGATGACAATATCGAAGAGCAAAAGGACATAGAAACCGACGAAGTAAAGCATCGCACCGTAGAAATGGACGGTGAGATACCTGATGATCCACTTTGCCCAGGCACCTTCCCACTTCGGCAACAAGGAGAATGCCCACTGGATGGGTCCGAAAATAGTGAGCATACCCAACAGGATCTGCTGGCAATAGATGGTTCCCCACCAACCGATACGGAAAGTGATTAACGCTATCAGCATGATAATCTTATCAGCAAGCATGACCAAACCAGCCGTAGTGCTGGTCATCTCTGCCTTGACAATGTTCTTTTCATCCTCAGCGGCAGCATCGGCATCAGTGACATCCTGCACACTGCTCTGTGTGAGTAAGGCACTGACGGCGTTGCTGGCAGCCTTGATGGTGGATATGGGATCGGCGGCTTCATCGCCTAACTGATACATGAGCTGCTGCACGTCCTGCATCCTATCCTCTACCTGTGCCGCCTCTGCCTCATAAAGGTCATGGGTATAACTTCCTATGGCATTGGGGATATAACTGAGGAAGTCCAAGGCGCACCAGGTGCTGCTACCTCCTGCCATACCCGTGTCAGAAGGCGGGTACCACCAACAGAGGACTATGCTCACAGCCAGTGGCTTGAAAAGTTTCATCACATCCAGCGGCTCACGTTTGACCATCATCTTGTAAGCCATGTGGGCACAGATAATGATAGCAAAGAGTCCTGCCAAAGCCATGGACATCTGGAGAATCCACCAGAAAGGCCCTTGGCCGCCTGTGAACGTGGCATCGGTCAGGAACTCGTTGGTTCTGAATATCACGTCATCAATCTCTTCTTCGAGAAGGTTGATTCCGAAATCTACTGCTGTACTGTCGTTACTCATCTGAGGATTCGTTTAATTGTTATTGTTTAAGCTATTGCCGGTACTTCCCTGACGGGACGCATCACGCCAGCGATTATATCCTGCCGAAGCATTCTCGCTGACACGGTGCTGGAAGCGGGACATGGACTGGATCAGGTGGTCGGCCTGGTTCTTGGTAGTCAGATAGCGCACCCTCAACAACAGGTTGTCGTTGCTTTTGACAATCTCATCATAGATGGCCATGTACTGCTTCTGACGCTCGCTGTTGGGCATATAGGCATTACGGGTGACTTTGATGGCAAAGTCATACATCTGGCCCAACACCCTCCAGGCCGTAATCTCATCACTGCCAGTCTTCCCACTCAAAGCGTTGATGTTGTTCTTAAAACCGAGAAGCCTGTTCTCGATCTTGTTACCCTCCGTGACCCATGCCAGGTCTATCTGTCTATCGGCGATATTGGCAGCTTCGATCTTTGCACGACCTTCCAAGTCAGCCTGTATGCTGTCGGCATACTCCACCTGCGGAATGGAGGCTGCATTGGCAGCAAGACGAAGGGTGTTTTTGACGGATGTGGTTGCCTTTGCGCCCTCCCAATAGTTATGGTGCGTCACCTTATAGTACAATTCTGGCGTTAGGCTGCCAGCGCCGACTTCCATGACTTCTATCTGTGCCTGTTTGGATGCATCATGATTATAGGTCATGGTCTGAGCGTTGGCTCCTGACATGGAGAACAATAGAATTGAAACCGTATAAATAGTTTTTCTCATTTTCACTACCCTTTATTTGTTTTCGTTAATCATCCAATATGTTTCCGGCTTCCCTCCATCTGCCAAAGGCTTCATCAGCCATCTGACGGATGGTCTTGGAGCGATACAGTTCTGACTTCCAGTAACTCGTCCGTGCCTTGATGAACTTCCAGGTCTGATAATAGGCATTGTTTACAATGTCCTTGATGCGGTCGAGTGACTTGTTGATGTTGTCTATCATCAGTGTCAGCGAAGCCGTGGTGCAACAGACTTGTCCACTGGCGTAAGCAGCAAGGACACAGACGGAGGAATAGAGATTCCGGCATTCCCCTGCAAGATTGGCAACGGCCCTGCCGTTGACAAACAAGAGGAGGGTGTCGGCACTTTCGATACGGCCTCGCTGGATAATCTTTTCGTTGAACTCTTCCAGGAGGGCTTTGTACTTGACAATCTTTTCAGAAACATTGTCGTAGGTTCGATAGACATTGAACCCGGTACTGACGGTGCTATACACCAGATCAATGATATCGAAGGCACGGGTATATTTGTCCAGTTCAAGGTTAATGTCACGATATTCCCGATGCGTCACCTTGCTGACCTTGTGTAACAGGGCGTTACTCTCTTCCAAAGTGGCACGTGCAAGAAGCAGACTTCGCTGTTTCTTGTGGTCATGGATATAGGCTTCGATCGTCGGGATGTCATTGGGAACAATCTGCGCCAAAGCATGTTTCGGACACACAACGACCAGGCAAAGCAGCAAGAGCATTCTTGTCAGAGTCCCTTTTCTGTTTCCGTTGTTTTGATTCGACTTATTAACTGTATTGATCATATTACTGATTCTTTATAGGGTTGCTATGGCTCATCGTCATAGTTGTCGTCTTCTAATTCCTCGTCATAGTAGCTGCTGCCGCCGTTATGCATCCAGCGTCTCCGGCTGCGCTCGGCGATGTTCAGCTTTCTATGGCTGTCTGCATTGAGCTTGGGTAGAAGGTCATGAACCCAATCCCTGACGGTATGCTTGTAGTGGAGGAACTTCTCTATCATGGCGAGGTCGGTATAGATTCTCGCCAGTCGCGCCTCGATTCCTTTGGCGATCTCCAAGCGGTCACTGGCCCAAAGAAGATGGCGTACCCCATCCGTGTCTTGGGTTTCAACGCCTGGCCGTCGTGTGTATTCCACCGTGACCTCACAGGAGGGATGGTCTTGAGCCAATTCACTCATACGTCGGTTGATGATGGCGGCGTTCTCTTCATCGGACTTCGACGGGTCGAGTTCCATGACCTCTGCCACATGGGTATCACTCCAGCTACTGGTCAGTTCCCAATCGATCTGCACGATGGCACGATGAATCTTGATACCCATGAAATATTTGGGCTTACGTGCGATAGAGACAGTAGCCTTGAAGGTCACAGTGCCCTTGACGCTGCCGATTGTGCCTTCTCGGATAAATGTGTAACCAGTCCATGAACCGCCATTTGTCCATGTGATGCCATAAGCATCTTTCATGGTCTTCATCAGTTGCGGGATGCGCGTATAGTCATCAGTCTGGGCCTGTTCACCTTCTTCGGCTTCCTCAATGGCTTGTCTCGTTTCAGCGATATTCCGGTTGACGGCATCAAGCTGTGATTGCAGTTGCCGGATGTTCTCCCTGTTGCTGTTATAAGTGGCCTGATACTGGTTGTACTCCTCGGTACTCGTAGCCTGAGACATCAGACGGAGCAGTTCACTGTTCTCAGAGTTGAGTGCGTCAATCCGATTCTGAAGATCAGATGCTTCCTGCTGTAACTGGATGACACGAGTTTGGAGCTCCCTAATGTCCACTTCGGAATCGCCATTAAGGGTCGTGTACATCGAACATTCCTTGGTATGGCTGTTGGGGGTGCTGCCACAGTCACTGCATTTATAGGTTGTGCTGCCCTTGCCAAGCGTTCCTCCATCATGACAGGTGATGCTGAAAGTGGCAGAAGCTGCACCCGCCACCTTCTGGGCATTGGATGCCTGGTAGTAGTTACGGTTGTCATAGCCGATATAATAAGTATAGTTGGCTTCTGTAGGATGGGTGGCGATATAGTCATCCAGGTCAGAGGGATCTTCTATGTCACGATGGTCTCCGTTGGCATTATACTGAATCAGGCGGGCATTCATCTGTGCCATGAAAGTGTTCCAGTCCATACTGTAGCTGTCGAAAACAGCCTCATAGACCTCTTCTCTGATGTCCCAGGATTTCGTGACTTTTATGGAATAGGCGTATGCCTTGGCATACTGGCCACTGCTCGATCTGCTCAGGGTATAGGCAAGCGGTGAATAGTCCATGGAATAGCTGAAGCCATCATTCCTGTTATTGTACTGACGTACTTTTTCGCGGCTCCATCCGGCATAACTTTCTGAGTTCTGCAATGCAGTCTCGTATTGGGAAGAGGTGGGATAGAAATTCGGATCTTCCGTATTGATACGATACCATTCGCCACTATACAGAATGCTGTTGTTGTCAGTTGGCGGATTGTAATCGCAAAGGGTTTCAGATCCGGCATCCCGGCGATATATATAGACACGTTGGGTATAGTAGCTGCCTTGGGTTGCAGATGCGTAGTCATCAATCCATCGTGTCAAATTGTAGTCGCTCAGATTGAAGAGGTTGTCGATATCACCTTGTCCGACCACAGCGGTCAGGACTTGGGCTGCGGAAAGGTCTTTGTATTCGTCGTACATATTCCGCGCATTGTCCGCAAGGGTCAGGACACTGCCTAATTTCTCCATGAACGTGCCGCCGAAACTGGTGCCTTGCAACAATTCGCTGACACCGTTATTGAATCCGGCATTGGCAAGACCGACACCTTTGCTGATCAGGTTATCGAGGTCCGCTTTGAGGTTATCCTCAGTGAACGCGCCTTCGATGTCATCACCTAGATGCTCGAAAATCTCCTTCCAGTCAATTCCTCCTAAGTTGGTCAGGTTGAAGACGGTTTTCAGGTTTTCGGAAATCTCCAGGAAAGCGATGTCGTTGAAACTGAGCGTGCTGTTGGTCACGACATTCTCAAACTGCTGGCACAGGGACTTGACATCTTCGGTGGTCTTCAACAGGTAGCTGCCCCAATAAATAGCGGTTGACGGGTCTTCAACCATCAGCCGGGCACAGACAATGATCTTGGGGATGATCCGCAGTGAGACAATCTTGTAGATGCGGTTGTAATAGTAGTTCTCGTTGCGGTCATCCCACAGGTTGAAACTGGTGAGTGCCTTGCGGTCAAGATACTTGGAAGAAAAGATGCCGGCGCTGGCGACCTCGGCAGCCTTGTAGCTGTCGTATATCTTTTGAAGATTCTCGTTATGAAGGGCTTCCATGGCTGCTTCGGTGGTAAACGCCTCAGACATGGCAGCCATCGTGCCATAATCCACATTGATGCTGTAATACTGTGCCTTGACAGGAATGACTGCCAAGGTCAGCATCGTCATGAGTATGATATGAAATCTCTTCATGTTCTTCTAATTCAGGTTTAACACATGTCCTGCCTGGTTGACTTTCTGGGCGAAAGCGAGGGATTTGACGATGCCAGACTTGTTCCAGTCTCGCACATAGGCTTCAATGGCTTTCTGATGGGAGCATTTCAGTTCTGCTTTGTAGAGCTTCAGGGCTTCTTTCTCTGCCCGTTCCGTCGTGTAGGTCATATAGCATTCTCTCGGTTCCTCAACTCCGTACACATCGCTGACAATTCCTCGACGGATGAAGACTTCACGGAAGAAAGCACGTCCTTCCTTGTTGTCCAGACGATTGATGGTGAAAATCTTACGACATTCCACGTCGGTCAACCCAAGGACGGATCTGATGTCATCAAAGCGTTCTTTGAACTTTCCTTGGTCAAGGAGCATGATGACATCGGAATTGTTGATGATGGCTTCCTTGACAATGGGACTGCTGATGATATCCTGCAACTCCTGCGTGACCACGCCAACCATCGCCCAGAACTTCCGTGCGGTCTTATAAAGGTACTTGATGTACTCTGCCATCATGGGGGAGGCCACAGCTTTCCACGCCTCCTCGATGACCAGCACTTTGCGGTTCTTCTTGATGCGCATCTTCTGCAGGAAAACATCCATGATGATCAGCGTCACCAGAGGGAAAAGCAACGGGTCATCCTTGATGGTATCAATCTCAAAGACGATAAAGGTTTCATCAAAAAGCGTGGAATCCAGATTCTCGTTCAAGGTGCGCTCATGGCTGCCGCCACGGTAGAAATCCATCAGCATGTAGTTATAAGTGCTGATGTCTATACCGGTAATCTTATTCTCGTTGCAGATATAGGGAATGCGCTGCGTACTATATTCGTAGAAAGAGTTGAAGGACAGTTCATGGACCTTCAAGGCTTTTCTGCGGTCTTCCATCTCCTTGATGCGCTGACAGATACGTGCCTCAACATCTTTATTGGTGTCCGTGGCACAGCCCTGGGTCGCCGTCTCAATAAGAAACCTCTTATGCAGGGCATCCCTTTGTGAGGCGTTGTAGCCATGGAAACCTGTGAAATAGGCTTCGTAATACTCTGTTATCACCTGTTCGATCAGGCGGTCTTCCGTTTTCGTCACCTCACCGTTGCTCCCTTTCCAGATAAGCATAACAAGGTTCTTCAGGAAACCGATCTTCTCCACATTCAGCTCTTCACGCTGAATGCGGAAAGGATTCATGGTGATGGGGTTCTCTTCCGTATAGCTAATATATTTGCCTCCCACATATTCGCAGAGCCCTTCATAGGAGTTCCCTGTATCGACCATAACAACGTCTGTATTCTGTTCCCAAAACTGTCGGACTACACTGTTCATGTGGAAACTCTTGCCGCTACCGCTTGGGCCAAGGCAGAAAAAATTTGAGTTGTCAGTCAGTTTTTCTTTTCCTTCCTTGCCGCTGATATCAATGGCTACGGGCACGCCCTGACGGTCTGTATAATAGACCTTTAAGGGGGTGTCCTCACTTTTGGCTATCCGCTCTTTGTACATCAGGCAGCTGGCTGCCTCACTCAAAGTGAGGAAACGGTCATATTCGGCATTCAGGGCATAACAGTTGCCTGGGAAAGAGGCGACGAACAGCTCAAGCTGGTTATAGGCTCGCTGGCTGATATGAATGCCGATGCGTCCGAAAGCGTTCTCCAGATGATTGGTGCATTTCTGTAGGTCAGCATCTGCATCAATCGTGACGATAAGGTTGAAATGGCAATATACAAGCTGCTTGTTTTCCCTTGCAATCACTTCCTCTACCTTCTTGATATCCTCCACGGCAATCTGGTTGCTAGGGTTGGGAAGAGACGCATGGCGGTTTTTCTTTTTGGCCAACTTGCCCATTTCCTGTTTCTGGTTGGGGATGAAGATGACCTGATTGAAAACAACACTTTCCACATTCGGAATGCTGTCGACAAACGACATCAAATCAACGGGCATAGTGATGTTATTGACCTCTATCATGGTATAAGGACGTATCAGTGCAGGCAGGATGATGCTGTCAACATCCACCAAACTGTACATCTTGAATTTCCGTGTTCCAATGCCGATGAACTCGTCCTTGACACTAAAATTGTTCAGCGATACCTTGCTGGCCGTAAAGTTTTGGGCAAGATAGCTGTCAGCATAAGCTCTCACCTCATCCTTGCTCAGGAAAGAGGAACTGACACCACGGTCGCGCAACTGGTCTCTGACCTTGTTGATTTTGACCTGAAACTCCCTCCACTTCTTGTTGTTAAAGCTGAAGAGTCGGCTTTTCTTGTTCTCCTGGGTGATCGTGATATATGTGGTACAGTCGGTATATTCCCTCCCTTCATAATAGCGAAAATAGCTTTCAGAAAGAAATTCACGCCTACTGTCATCACCACCACTAAAGTGTTTCCGGGTAAAGATGTCCTGCTTATGGATGGCATAGCCGTCGCCCAACGTGGCCATAAGGGCTGCCATGAGAGCGGAATACTCATAGTAACTATCAATATTGGCACAGAACTTCTGGACGGGGTTCTGCATGGCAAGGATGGCAGAGTACTCACCGGTCTTGGTATAGAGCACACCGACACCGTCCACGTCTTCAACGGAGAAGTAGATGTCCTTGAATATCTTTGCTTTTTTGCCGCCTGTACCAAAAGCAGCAACAGAGATTGCCATACCTATGCTGATGGCGATGAATATGAGGATTACATAGATAACCATCGGTTCCTGTCGTTAATCATGAAATGAGGGCAACCGGCAGTTTCCGACTGCCCCCATCAGTTGGTTTTCAATGGCACATCATAACTTCGTCATGGTGGCATAGATGAATATACCCTTGTCGGACTTCTTGGTATGAAGACCGCGACGCTGTTTCACCATGATCAGCCCCGCACCGCAGCTGATGGAGATAACGGCAAAGGCCAGACCGATGATGAAACCTGCCATCGCATAGACAAGCATAAAGCCAAGGATGCCGACAGCGGCAGTGATGGCCGCCCAGGTGATGTAGCGGCCCTGCAGACCCATGAACTCCAAAGGACGCTGAAGCCCCTTGAACATCGGGTATGCCGTGTATGATTCGGTTTCCTGTGCCATAGCGCTTTAATCATACATTTAGTTGGTGATGCCGAAGAAGAGAGGCAGCGCGTTGGCGGCTGCAATCAGGAAGATGCAGGCACCTACGACCATCATGATCTTCTTCTTGACGTCCTGCTCCTCGTTGTTCATGGCGATGTCATCGCAATATAATGGCAAATAATTACACTTAACCGATTTATACACAGAGTGTTAAGTAAATAGGTAAAATGATGAAATACGTCAAAATC
>Ga0310695_10000828_pt1 | contig 76394 bp, 57 predicted proteins | sample RumenRJG_04DNA_FD_203882 | JGI IMG/M metagenome (GOLD analysis project Ga0310695, IMG submission 203882) | Bovine rumen microbial communities from Lethbridge, Alberta, Canada - RJG_04 (v2) (version 2) | ecosystem: Host-associated > Mammals > Digestive system > Stomach > Rumen | place: Canada... | reverse complement strand
AGACGCACGGAGTGGCGCTCCCGGATTCCGCCGTGGAGGTGATCGATCCCGAGACGTGGAAGCTGCTCCAGCGGCTTCGCGACATGGGCGTGATCTCGTTCTGCGGCGAGGACGTGAAGGATGTCGTCGTGAGGGATGCGCCGGACGCCGCCGCGATGGAAGCGGCGAAGCGCAGGAAGACGGCCGAGAAGGCGGATGCCGAGACGCAGCGTCTGCTAGACATGGGCACGCTGCTCGTGAACGGCGGGTTCTCCGAAGAGGGGCAGGTGTCGCTCCGCAAGGCGGTGGCGTTGGCGGCTGCGACGGCGCGTTATGCGCTTGGTGCAGTTCCCGTGGAACGGGAAATTTTGCCCGTGACAATCGAGGAGCTGGTCGTCGTCGAGGGCGAATTGGATCTTCCTCAGGAATGCGAGCTGGTGTTGCAGCTTGCGGTCCAGGGGCTTGACATCCCGCGTCCGCTCGACTCGGCCCGCGCGCTCGTCGAGCAATGCCGAGTGACGTGGAAGTGAGAGCCGGGGGAGAAACGGCGGCGAAACGAGGAAGGAATAGACATGGTAAAGCAGAAATCTAGCGCCGATGGATTCGGCAAGTTCAAGTTCGAGCTGACGGGCGTCGGTTCGCGGGTTGTCGTGATTCCTGAAGGAATTGGATCTTGCCGAAGGCCGCAACACAGGAATCGGTAAAATCGTGCGTGCTATGCGGGAGAACGGATCACCAGACCCGGAGTTCTTCAACCCCGAAACGCGCTCCTTTATGACGGTTATTCTGCCGATTCACGAGGCGTTCAAGGCAGACATCACAGATAGCACGGAAAAAACTGTGATGAAAACTACGGGGAAAACTGTGGTGAAAACCGGTATGAAAACTACGGAGAAAAGTGTGGAGAAAAGTGTGGAGAAAAGTGTGGAGAAAATCTTACGTTACTTGTCTGAAAATCCACGCGCAACGCAAAATGAGCTTTCTATTGTGACGGGGCTTTCTGTCCGTGGAGTAGAAAAAAACCTCATGATTCTTAAGAAATCAGGCCGTCTCCGCCGCGTTGGCCCGGACAAGGGTGGGCATTGGGAGGTCGTTTGATATGATCGTCACCATCACATCCTTCTCGTACAAGCACGGGTTGCCGGAGGAGAAAATGGCAATTGGCAACATTGGGACTGGCAACATTCCCACACTGGCAACATTTACCACGTTCGACTGCCGGGCGATGCCGAATCCGCACCGGGACGAATTGCTGCGCGGGGCGTTCTAAATTGGAGATCGTATGGCAATGAACGTTCAAAAGCAGATTGCAAAGAAGTTCGTCGAATACTGGACTTTTCAGCGCGGGAGCGAGAAAGGCGAGGATCAGCAGTTCTGGAACTCGCTTCTTGGCGAAGTGCTGGGCTTGGAGGACGTGAAATCCCATGTCCAGTACCAAGTGCCCGTTCCCATGAAAGGCACGACGAAGTTCCTCGACGCCTGGATTCCCGAAACACGCGTGCTGATCGAGCACAAGTCGCGTGGCGTGAACCTTGACGCACCGCAGGCGGGACACGGCGGGCTTACGCCATACGAGCAGGCCGTGGAATACGACAACGCCCGCCCGTTCGACGAAAAGGCGCGTTGGATCGTCACGTGCAACTTCGACGAGTTCCGCATCTACGACCGCGTAAAGCCGCTTGCGCCGCCCCTCACGCTGAAACTCGGCAATCTTCCGAAAGAGGCGTATCGACTTGCATTCCTCGTGAACCCGAAGGAAAAGGCAATCGACCGCGAGCTCGAGATCTCCGTGCAGGCCGGAAGGATTGTGGGAGAGATATACGACGCTTTGCTACAGCAGTACAATGAGGGATCGTTGCTTTCGCTACGGGGAGATTCGGAGACTCGGAGTTCAGGAGAAGATTCTAAAATACCTCCAAGTCTCCAAAACTCCAAGACTCCAAGTAGCGAAAGCAATTATCTTGCCGCGCTCAATCGTCTATGCGTTCGTCTCGTGTTCTGCCTCTACGCAGAGGATGCTGAGATATTCCCGAAGGACTGTTTCCGCCGTCTCATGGAGAACACCCCCGCGCCGTTTCTGCGGGAGAGATTGAAGAAGTTGTTTGAGATTCTGGACACGCCGCTCAATAAGCGCGATGTCTATCTCGAACCAGAGCTATGCACCTTCCCCTACACCAATGGCGGACTGTTCAAGTGTTGCCAATGTGAAATTGTTGCCAATTCCAATTCCCAATTGGAAACTGGCAACATTGGAACTGGCAACACTTCCACACTGGCAACATTCTCTCCCGACGACATCCCACCCATCACCGACGACATCCGCCAGCTCCTCATCGGCGCGTCGCAGTTCGACTGGCGCGAAATCACGCCTACCATCTTCGGTGCGCTCTTTGAATCGACGCTCAATCCCGTCACCCGCCGCGCGGGCGGAATGGTCTATACGTCGGTTGAGAACATCCACAAGGTCATCGATCCGCTCTTCCTTGGAGATTTGACGAGGCGAGTGAACGAGGTTTTGGGAACCACGGAATACACTGAAGACACGGAAAAGAAGACTTCCGTGTATTCCGTGTCTTCCGTGGTTAAGAAGAAACTTCTCGCCCTCCAGGACGAAATGGCCGCGCTCACATTCCTCGATCCGGCCTGCGGCTCCGGCAACTTCCTCACGGAAACGTACATCTGCCTCCGTCGCCTCGAAAACAGGATCATCGCCGCGCTCCAGCAGGGGCAGGGCGAACTTGACCTCGGAATCTCGGTCAAGGTCTCCATCGCGCAGTTCCACGGCATCGAGATAAACGACTTCGCCGTGGCCGTCGCCAAGACCGCGCTCTGGATCGCCGAGGCGCAGATGCTCCAGGAGACGGCGCAGATTCTCCACCGTGAACCGAACTTCCTTCCGCTGAAGGACTACAACGGCATCGTGGAAGGCAACGCGCTCAGGATGGATTGGTCGAGCCTATTGTGCAAATGTGAAAATGTTGCCAATAACCAAATCCAATATCAATTGGGAATTGGCAACATTGGTACTGGCAACACTTCCACATTGGCAACATTTTCCTACATCATGGGCAATCCGCCGTTCGTGGGAGCGTCTATGATGACGGCGGCGCAGAAGGCAGAGGCGGTTGCGATCTTTGGCAAAGGCAAGCGCGTGAACAGCATCGACTATGTAGGCGCATGGTACTACAAAGCGATGCAGGTTCCAGGTGCGCGATGCGCATTCGTCTCGACAAACTCCATCACGCAGGGCGAACAGGTGGCGCCGTTGTGGCATCCGCTTTACGAGAAACATGGACTTGTGATCGATTTCGCCCATCGTACCTTTCGCTGGGACAGTGAGGCCACCGAGAAGGCGCATGTACATTGCGTGATTGTGGGGTTCCATGCATCTAACTGGGAGAGCCGCCATCTTGGCGGCGATGAGAAAACAAACCGCCAAGATGGCGGCTCTCCCAGTCAAAAAACCATCTTCGACGGCGATCGTATTATCCCCGCCGCAAACATCTGCCCATATCTCATTGATGCGCCGACCGTCTTCATCGAAAGTCGCGCTAAGCCGATTTGCGACGTTCCGCAGATGACTTACGGTAACAAGCCGACGGACGACGGCAATCTGATTCTTTCGGGGGCGGAGCGCGAGGCGATACTGCACGATACGCCGGCACTTGCACCTTTCATCCGCCGTTATGTCGGTTCCCGCGATTTCATCAATGCCGACGAAGTGCGCTACTGTCTCTGGCTCAAAGACGCATCGCCTGCGATATATCACGGAAACCGCGAAGTCATGCGAAGACTTGCTGCGGTACATGATTTCCGTCTTTCGAGTTCGGCTTCCCCTACGCGCAAAGTGGCAGAGCAACCGTGGCAGTTCTTTTCTTCGCCGCATACTGAAAGCCCATATCTTCTTGTCCCGGAAGTTTCGTCGGAGCGTCGCCGATATGTTCCTATTGGATTTATGGATGCACATGTCATAGCGGCCAACACGGTGTCGATTGTACCCAATGCGACGGTGTATCATTTCGGCGTGTTAACTTCTTCCACTCACATGGCATGGATGCGCGTAGTTGCAGGACGGTTGGAAAGTCGTTACCGCTATTCCGGCGCGATTGTTTACAATAACTTCCCGTGGCCGGATATACCTCACGCAAAGTCCGCAAAGGGCGCAACGGAGGATTCAGCAGAGACTTTGCGGACTTCGCGAACTTGGCGTGAGACAATCTCCCAGACCGCCCAAGCCATCCTTGATGCCCGTGCCGCGCATCCCGATTGCTCGCTTGCGGTACTCTACGATCCGCTGACGATGCCACCCGACCTCCGTGCCGCGCACGAGGCAAACGACCGCGGCGTGCTGGCCGCCTACGGCCTCGCGCCCGACACGCCCGAACCCGAAATCGTCGCCCACCTCTTCGGGTTGTATGCGAAAGCGATAAAGAGAGGAGCGTGCAAATGATCAAACCATTTATAAAATTCTTTGGAAGCATCTTTAAAAAAATGGAACCATCAACGGAATCGTCTGTCAAGTTCGAGCCGATTGAATCAGAATTCTCAAAGCTTGCCAGAGATGGACGTAAATTTGACCGAGCAAAGCTAGATGCCATGCTCGTCAAGCTTTCCGAATCACCAACTCTGGAAGTTCTAAATTCACCACATGCAATGTGTTATTCCATTTACATTCCTAGATTGGAACAGTTTGAATATGTGTGTCCAGTATGTGGAACACACACGATTTTCAGCAAATGCTGGCCTCACATCCGAGAGGAGCTTGTCCAATGCCGCCAAGGTGTTGATATCCTGCGCGCTAAGGGACTTGATATTACTCTGGACGAGTCTCCTCTCTGCATGAAGTGTCGCTCTGCCAAAGAACTCAACATCCCGACGCGTTGCAAGATTGTCAAGGAAGTAGAAAAGCACGAGTTCAAATTCGTGTCAGAGGCATCACCTGAAATCCAACTTCATGTGGGCGATATAGTCGAGATATTGGAATGTAAGTCTGATTACTGCTATGTCTCTCGCATTGGACAGGACGACAGTGAGGCAGGTCTAAGTCGCCGTGGTATTTGTGTTCCGATAGATTGCATTGGGGATCTTTCCTATGATGAAGTCAAACCATCTAGGCAACGCGTTCACATGCTGTCGTGGATCATAAACGGGAAGAGCGTTGCAGTATCACTTCACGATGTTGATACGATGATGACGTTTTTGAAAGGTGAAGAAATTCAATACAACAATGAGAAGGAAGGATGGCCCCTCAAGTGCGATATAAACAGGCTTTGCGAACTCTTTGGATCTGATACTGTTAAATCTGCGATCAAGCCCTTAAGTGTAAAAGAGATCATGATGCGGGGAGGGTGGAGAAGGTAATGACGACAGTCCTTCCATCCGTCGCGGTTCTTGAGTTGACCTATCGCTGTAACCACGCATGCCGCTTTTGCTCATGCCCTTGGTTTCACGATATGATGAAGATAGAGCCGGAGATGGCTATTGATGAATGGATGCGGCTTATCGACGAATTGTCTTCTGCAGGTGTGAGGCAGTTTTCTTTTACGGGTGGAGAGGCTTTGCTCAAAGAAGGCTGCATGGAACTTCTTGACTTTGCTGCTAAACGAGCATTAGTCGGCTTGCTTTCAAACGGTCGGTTGGTGACGGATTCTGTAATCGGGTTTTGTGCAGAGCGCGGAATCAGACTTTCCGTCAGCATGCCGGGGCTTAATTCATATACAACGAACACCGATAGCGATACGCCCGTCGAACATATTCTTGATGTTTTTGCCAAGGCGAAGAGATTGGGCTGCACCACTACGGTTGGCATAACGGTAACTAAACTAAACCTTGCCGAACTTTACGAGACAATTTCCGCCGCACTCATCGCCGGGGCCGATACGCTTCTGCTTAACAGGTTTCTTCCTGGAGGGCGCGGCCTTTCCCATCCCGAATTGCTGCTTACGGTGGACGAGGTTCGTAAGGCCGCCGATATCGCCGAGGAGGTATTGTCGCGTGCAAATCGCAGAGGAACATTCGGAACGGAGATGCCGGCATGCCTGATTGACCGTAGTAGATATAAGTATCTCAATGTAGCAACTGGGTGTTCGGCTGCGACGGATTTCTTCGTTGTAGGAGCAAACGGAAAGATTCGAGTATGCAACCATAGTCCTGTTGAACTTGTGTATTGGGACAATTGGCGCAGTCTGCCGGAGTGTAGTGAATGGATGCATTATGTCCGCCACGACTATTTGCCAGATATGTGTGTAGGATGTCGGCAAGCATGTGAATGTCTTGGTGCCTGCCGTGAGGCCGCCCGTGTATTTTCTGGTTCTCCAACCGATCCAGACCCATTGTTCTCAAGCGTTAGGAAGGATTCATGACATGAGACCTAATGAGGCAGGTGGTGTTCGAGCCGTGAAGAGATGTGGTATAATAATGCGCATGACAAAGGCGTATATATTCGACATGGACGGGACGCTCGTGGACAACTGCGCGTGGCATGTGAAGGCATGGCGCGCGTTCGCTGTCCGCCACGGGCGCGAGATAACCGAGCGGCAGATACTGGAATGGATGGGCGCGCCGAGCGCGTACTACATGAACCGAATCTTCGACCGGGAGATCCCACCCGAGGAATGCGCCGCTCTGACCAGCGAAAAGGAATCGCTTTACCGCGAACTTTACGCGCCGTATCTCAAGCTGCCTGACGGCTTGGGCGACCTGCTCAGCGATGCCCGCAGGCAGGGGGTGAAACTGGCCATTGCGACAGGCGGATCGATTGACAACGTGGACTTCGTTCTCGACGGGCTTGGAATACGCGATTTGTTTGAGGTGATTGTGGACGCGTCACAGTACGAACGTGGCAAGCCCGCGCCGGACTGCTATCTCATGGCTGCGGCCCGCCTTGGGCTTGATCCGTCCGAATGCCTCGTGTTCGAGGATGCCGTCGGTGGCGTGAGGGCGGCAAAAGCGGCGGAAATGCGCGTTGCCGCAATCACGGCGACATTGCCGAGAGAGGTCTTGGCAACGGAACACCCCGATATCCTTTTCGATTCGTTTGCCGGTTTGAAGGCGAATCTCTTGAATCAGCAACTAGAAAGTAATCAGTGAAATGGAGTTTGAGAAAATGACAGACCTGACAGAAAAGACGCTCGCGACGGAGCGCAAGTACACGGGGAAGATCATCAGCGTCGATCTTCTTGACATCGAGCTGCCCGACGGGCGCAAGGCGAAGCGCGAGGTGATCCGCCACGGCAACGCGGTGGCCATCCTCGCGCGCCGTCCCGACGGCAAGTTCGTGTTCGTGAAGCAGTACCGCAAGGCGGCGGAAGAGGCGCTCATCGAGGTCATCGCAGGTGGACTCGAACCGGGCGAAGACCCGATCGAAGGTGCGCGTCGCGAGACCGCCGAGGAGACCGGCTATGAAGTGACCAGCATCAAGTTCCTCACGACCATCATCTGCACGCCGGGCTACTGCGAGGAACGCATCCACCTCTACTTCGCGGAGCTGTCCGAGACGGCACACGCCCAGGACCAAGACCCGGACGAGAACGTCTATCCCGTCATTCTCTCCGAGGCGGAGGTGGAGGACGCCATCCGCAACGGCACGATCTTTGATTCCAAGACATTGTCCGCCTGGCTCTGCTGGCGGATTGCAAGAGATCGCATTAGTTGACACAAGTTTTGATGGGACTGTTTGCGTATGAAAGCGGTAATGATGATTCTTGCGGCGGCCATTGGACTGTCCGCCGTCGGCGTGGAATACGAGTTGAAGGGAAATTCGCGTTCTCTTCCCGATGATCCGCGCTGCGATTTGCGTCCGGGCCTCAAGATGTTGTGCCGCGTGAAGTTCGCCGCGCACCCCTCCGAAGTGGGGCAGATGTCCTTCCTGCAGAAAGGCCATCCTAATTCGCCGGGCTCGTTCTGGCTTCGCGTGGACGGCGGCCGCGAGAGGGTGGCGTTCAGCTTCTTCGTCAACCTCGGCACGGGACCCGAACCGCGAGTGTCCGTGCTGGGCGCGGAAGACATCAAGGTGGGCAAGTGGTACGACGTCTCCGCCGGATGGGATGGCACCAATACATGGATCACCGTGAACGGAACGACGGCCCGGAGGCGACGCACGTGTAAGCAAGCGCTTCCTGGCTGCGCGGGACCGCTCGTGGTTGGCCCGATCCACGGCACGGTTGCGGATCCCGTGGTGGATGCGCCTGCGCCGCCACTCGGCGACACGTCGCTCGCGCCCGGGATTCGCATTGCCTGCAGCGCGAAGTTCCTCGGCGAGCCAAAGGGCGAGACGACCATTCTCCATCGCAAGAACGCGTATTGGCTGCGCTACGACCGCAGGGATTCGGAGACGGAAGGAGCGTTCAATCTGTTCGTGTTTCTGAACGGCAGCTGGGAGCCGCGCACCTCTGTTCGGATGCCCATTGAGTTGGGGCGCGTCTACCGCCTTTGCGGAGGCTGGACGGGAAAGATGGTGTCATTGGACGTGGATGACGTGGTGAGCGAACCGATTCGCCGGCAGGGAAGATGTTCGCGAGAGGATGGTTCGGTGTCGGCAGGGACGAAAGGAGTGGTGGCTGTGACCGATCTGCGCATCCGCAACGAACGGCGTCCGCTCGTCTCATTCGGCATGTTCCGCACGCGCGAGCTGATGCCGCGCATTGGCGCGCCGGCCACATTGAAGGTTGATCTCGCCAACATCGGCACGCCGATCGGACCGTGCGCGGTCGTGGCGCAGGGAAAGAACGGCGTGAAGGTGACGCCCGCGCGCATCAAGCTTGCAGGTCTCGGCGAAGGCGAATCGCGTCCGCTCGAATGGCGCGTCGATGCAGGCACTAACGGCCTCGCGTTTCTGGAGTTCTCCGTGGAACGCGAGGGGCAGACGCTGACAAGGGCCGGGAAACGCGTGGTGTTCATGCCGGCGAAGGATCCGGACTATTCGGCGAAGGCGTGGAGTCCACCCATCAAGCCAGTGCGCACGTGGTATATTGACGCCGACGCGGGCGATGATACGAAGGACGGCCTTGCGCCGCAGACCGCGTGGCGCACGTTCAGGAACGCGGAGGGGATGGAGCTTGGCCCGGGAGAGCGTCTGCTGCTCAGGCGCGGGTGCGTGTTCAATTGCGACCTGCGCCTCGCGGCTCGCGGTTCGGCGGAGAACTGGGCGGAGATCGGCGCGTACGGCGAGGGGATGCGTCCGATCATCAGCCGCAGCCGCCACCTCAACGACCGATGCGGATGGGTATGGGGCGCTGCCTATCTCGCCGTGCGTGACCTCGTGTTCTGCAACGCGGGCTCGGGCTTCACGGTGGAGTGTTCGCGTCCCGGCGACGGCCATGTTCTCATCGAGCGCTGTCTTGCGCACCACATCGAGGGCCTGTACCGCTTCAACTCGCACGGCATCCCCGAATGGTGGGACGAGCCGGGCGCGTCGGGCGGCTGGAAGGCGGGCGTGGCGGTGTCTGGACGCCACGCGCGGTGGGTCGTGATGCGCGACTGCGAGTCGTACCAGTGCTCGAGCGGCTTCAGCGTGAGCGGCGTTGACACATTCGTGAACCGGATGTACTGCCACGACAACCACGCGCACAACACCTCGCCGCATCCCTACAACCTCGCGAGCCGGTCGTGGATGACGGACTGCGTGTTCGACGCCTCTGGCTGGCACGCGGCGGCGGGCACGATGGGCATCATGCTCGCGGGGAACGACGGCTGGATCGTGCGCGGCTGCCATTTCCTAAACCAGCCAGATTCGGGTTCGCCAGACCAGGGCGGCATCGACTTCGAGGCGCAGGGCGAGAACTGCCTCGTCGACCGCTGCACGTTCCGCAACAACGCTGGCGCTGCGATCGAGGTCCTCGGGCTGATGAGCCCGCAGACGCGCAACGTGCATATCCGCGCCTGCAAGTTCGACCGCAACAACTGGTCGTTCAGGAACGGCCCGGCGGAGATCCAGGTGTGGGGCGAGCCCTCCACGGGCGAGGACGTGGCGTGCTCGAACGGACGCATCGAGGGCAACGGCTACGTGCTTGTCCCGGGAGTTCCGTTCTACGTGAACCACTCGCGCACCACGAACGACTGGACGCTCGCGGACAACCGCGAATTCGACTTTGCCGAGGATCTCGACAGGGCCTTCCCGTACGTCGACCCGCCGGAGGTCAGCGCGTGCGGCGAAATCTGGACCGACAGCCGCGTGGCTGCGCTCTCAGCGCGCGTGCAGGATGGCCTCGGTAGGGCGGTTTCGATGAAACCACCGATAACCGGTAGGGCGGTCGCCCCGCGACCGCCGCTTACGCTCGCGTGGGAACAGATCGAGGGGCCGGCCGGCGTCGCGTTCGCGAATCCGTCCGCCGCATGCACAAAGGCTACGTTCCCCGGTGAAGGCGACTACCGCGTGCAGGTGAAGGCCGACAACGGCACGCTCTGGCGCACGTCGCGCACTGCGGTGCACGTGCTTCCCGCCGGCGCGCGCACGTTCGGCGCGTGGGACTTTGCCAGGCCGCTAGACGCGCAGGGCTGGCGCGCGGAGAACACGGGCACTTCGTATCGTCACATTCCGGGAAACATCTGGTTCTGGGACACCGAGTCGTTCCCCGTACGGCTCGTATGCGGCGACTACTACGTGATTGCGATGCAGAATGCGGCAGGCGCGTGCCTTGTCTCTCCCGACGACCGCGACACGGGCGTCTCCTTCGGCGGCGACTGCGCCAACGCGGTGCGTGTGAAGATGATGAACCACACCGACTCGGCGCGGATGCGCCTCTGGTGGCAGACGGACGCCGCGCCGGAGTGGAAGGAGGCGAACTCCGCGGCGTTTGACGTGAAGCCGCAGGACTTGGACGACGCGGTTTACACCGTGCGGATGCCGCGCATCGGAGTAGTGAAGCAGTTCCGCCTCTCCTTCTCCGCCGACGGTTCGCCCGTCACCGGCACATGCCGCATCGACTACATCTGGGCTGGCCATCTGCCGACCGCGGCGAATGGTTTTATCCTGGACGAGAAGCGGTGACTTGCCCGTGGAAAAGCCTATTGGTTGATGCTCTAAGTTTTATGCGCAACGAGGGGCGTCTTTTTGGTATAATGTTGTGCGCAATGGAAAAGGACGTCTTAAAGAGAAGCCTCCAGGAAGGCGAGTTTGGAGTTTTGAAAGGAAGCAGATCGATGACTATAAGAAGTGTGTTCGCCGTGGCAGCGCTGCTCTGCGCCGTCGCGTGCTCGGGCGTGGAGTGGAATGGGTTTTCTGACGAGAACTGGTATTCCGGACGCAAGCTGGACGTTGAGAGCCTGCGCGGCAAGGTGGTGATGGTGGACGAGTGGGGCGCGATGTGCGGTCCATGCATATCGCTTCTGCCGCGCATGCAGGAGATATGGAATTCTTTCAAGACCAAGCCGTTTGTGCTTCTAGGATCGCATCGACAGGGGCGTAATGCCGAGGCCGTGGCGGAGCTCGTGAAGAAGCACGGCCTCACGTACCCGATCTATCAGGGCGCGGGACTTGTAGGCGAGCCGGACAATGGCGGCGGCGTTCTGTTCATCTACGTGGTCGATGCGCGCGGCAAGGTGGTGTATTCGGGGCGTAACGACCGCGATGCCCTGGGCGCGGTGGTGAATGCGCTCAGCGACATGCCGTCGCCCACCGACCTCTGCGGAGGCGTTGCGACGGTGAAGTTCAAGTCGCTCGCAAGGCAGCTGGTGCTGGGGCGCTCCTGCGAGGGAGCCGTGCGGCAGCTGAAGTCCGCCGCAAAGGGAACCGACGCCAAGGCGAAGGAGGCCGCCGCACTCCTGAAGGCGATAGGCGAAACGCACGACGCGCTCAAGGAGGACATGGAGCGATTGCAGACGAAGCGTCCCGCCGCTGCGCTCGCGGCGATGACGAAGTTCCGCCAGACTTGGCCGTCGGAGGCGAAGGAGTGCGAGGCCAAGTACAAGGAGCTCGCGGCTGATCCGGATGTCGCCAAGTGCGCGAAGGCGCGCGCCGCGCTTGATGTGTACAGGGACTTCGACCCCAAGACGCCGTATGCCGCGAAGAAGGCGCTCGCAGAGGTGAAGGGCGCGCTTGCCGCGCTCGCCTCGCTCGATGCTAGCAAGAACGCCGCGGTGGCAAAGGAGGCGCGCGTCTACGCCGAAGAGTTGAAGGACTGCGAGAAGGCGCTCGAGGCGGCGTCCGCACGACGTGCGCGCAGATGACGTGACGCGCGCGGAACAAGGGGAGATTCAGACGTGCAGCGGCAGAAGGTCAGCTTTGTAGAACGCCTCGAGCATTCGCTCGTGAAGGTGATTCAGCAGCCCGGGGCGGACCAGAACCAGCCGACCGGAATGCGCATGGTGCTTGCCCTGCTCTCAGGAATCTCATGCGTGTTTCGCGCCGTGGTGGCGGTGCGCTACTTCTTCTACCGCGTGGGCATACTGCGCCGATTCCCGCTCGGCTGCCAGGTGATCTCGATAGGCAACGTCACTGCGGGCGGCACGGGCAAGACGCCAGTCACAGAGAAGTTCGCGCGCGAGCTTTCCGCCGCCGGGCGTAGGGTGGCCATCCTCTCGCGCGGCTACCGCCGCAAGGAGCGTCCGTGGTGGCAGCGCATGTTCTCCGACGTGGTGGAGCCGCCTCTCGTAGTCTCGGACGGCAAGCGCATCCGCCTCGACGCCGCTACTGGCGGCGACGAACCCTACATGCTCGCCGCCAACCTCCCCGGTGTGTGCGTGGTAGTGGACCGCAACCGCGTGAAGGCCGGTCGCTACGCGATCTCCCGCTTCGGATGCGACACGCTCATCCTCGACGACGGCTTCCAGTACCAGCGCCTCAAGCACACGCACGAGGTGGTGCTCGTAGACAAGACCAATCCCTTCGGCAACGGCCACATGCTGCCGCGTGGCGTGCTGCGCGAGCCCGCCAGCCACATCTCGCGCGCCGACTTCATATTCGTCACGAAGAGCGACGGCGACTCAGCCGACGTCATCCGCCGCATCCGCGAATACAACGACAAGGCCGAGATCATCGAGTGTCGCCACGCCCCTCGCCTCCTCAAGGACGTGTGGAGCCGCGAGGAGCTTCCCCTCGAATGGCTCAAGGGCAAGACGCTCACCACCCTCTCGGGCATCGCCGTGCCGCAGGGGTTCGAGGATTCCCTGCGCAAGCTCGGCGCGAAGGTGATCTGGTGCGAGCGCTATGCGGACCACCACCGCTACGACTCCTCCGAAATCCTCTACGCGCTCAACAAGACCGCCGACCTTCATGCCGACGCGCTCATAACGACCGAGAAGGACGCCGTTCGCTTCCCCCGCTTCGAGACGACTCCCGTGCCATGCTACTACCTGCGCGTGGACATAGAAATCCTAAAGGGCGCCGAGAACTTCGCCGCCGCAGTGGACCACATCTGCAATGTCAAGCCCAAGCATACTTAAGAACACCGCCGTAGTCGCTTTTCTCACCGCCTGCTCGCGCGTGCTAGGCCTCGTGCGCGAGATGCTTCAGAGTCGCCTTGTGGGCGCCGGCGTGGAGCAGAGCGCCTTCACCGTCGCCTTCGCGATTCCCAACATGGCCCGGCGAATGTTCGGCGAGGGCGCGTTAACCGCTGCCTTCGTGCCAGTATTCAAGGGCGAACTTGAGGCCGACGCCTCGCTTGAACGCGCTCGCCGCCTCTCGCGCGCGGTGATGACGATGACGATGCTCATTCTCGCCGCAGGAGTCATCCTCGCATGGTGCATAATAGGCGGTGCCTTCTGGTGCGGCGGCGACGCTTTTCTCTCCGGCAAGTGGGGCCTTACGCTGCGATACCTGCGACTGCTCATTCCTTACATGCTGTTCATCTGCGCGGCGGCGTTCGGGATGGGCGTGATGAACTCGTTCGGACGCTTCGCGGCGGCGGCGCTGATGCCGAGCATACTGAACATCGTGTGGATCGTCGCGCTCGCGGTGCTGCTCTTCGTCGTGGGTGATTCGCTTGACGTGCGTGGGAAGGTCGCCGCGATATGCGTTGCGATTCTCGTGGCGGGATTTCTGCAGATGGCGTTCATGATGCGCGCCATGGCGAAGAAGGGCATTCCGCCTTGGCCCTCATTCAAGGGCTGGCGCAGCGAGAACGTGCGCCTCGTGTGGCGCAATATGGCGATTGGATGCGTGGGCGCAGGCGCGGTGCAGATCAACTACATGCTGGACCAGGCGCTGGCCCTCAAGGCGAACGAGTGGGCGGCAGGCGTGATCGGCTATGCCGACCGTTTGATGGAGCTGCCGCTAGGAATCGTGGGCACTGCGTTCGGCACAGTGCTTCTGCCCACGCTCTCCGGATTCTTCGCGCGTGGAGACGAGGATGGCGCGCGCGCTGCGTTCGTTTCGTCCACGCGCAACATGCTGCTCGTGGTGCTGCCCGCAGCAGTTGCGCTGGTGGTGCTCGCACCGGAGATGACGCGCCTTGTGTACCACGGCGGACGCTTTGACGACGCGGGCGTGGTGCGTGTGGCGCGCGCAGTCGCCTGCTATTCGATCGGGCTCGCGTTCTTCTGCGTGCAGAAGACGCTCACACCCTGGTTCCAGGCTCAGAAGGACCTTAAGACGCCCCTGAAAATATCGGTGCGGATGGTGTTTTTGAATGCGGTGTTGAACGTGGCGGCTGTATTCGGACTGCCTGTAGAGTGGCGGCATGTGGGGCTTGCTGCGTCCACCGTGGTTTGCGCCGGAATTTCGTGTGCGTGGCTTGCGCATGTGGCGCGGCAGCGCAACGGTTCGCTCGGCTGGCGCCACCTGGCGCGTCCCGTGGCGCTGATGCTCGCGGCCTGTTCCGCGATGGCCGCTGCGCTCGTAGGGCTGCGTGCCCTATGCGCGGGCCTGGCCAGTTCGGGCACTGCTGGCGAGATGGCCGCGATGGCAGCATACGTCGTTGTGGGAGCAGGAGTCTATTTCGCGGTGATGGGCGTGTGCGGACGCGACGTTCTACTGGGTCTAGTGCGCGATTTCCGCGGCCGTCATAGCCGCTGACTTCTTCTGCCTCATTTGCCAGTCTGCAGCCAGCGCGGCAAGATTAGAAGCGGGCGAGATCGAGCATTGAACCTGGGCCGAGCGCGCGAAGGTAGATGAAGAAGTAGAAGCGGTTGTCGCATTCCTCCTTCGATCCGTCCACGCGCGTGTACGAGGTCTCGTGTGCGAACTGGAAGCGGTAGCCGATGCAGTCCGTCATCAGGTCAAACCACGAGCCAACCTCGTCGAGGTCGTTGCGGCGGCAGTCGTAGCGGATGTACGGCGCCCACGCGAACCAGTCGCATACAGTGTGCTCAAATCCGAGCTGCACCACGTTCGAGTACTCGTAGTTCCAGCGATCGTAGAGGCTAGGAAGGTAGTTCCAGATGCGGTGGTCGCGGCCAATGTAGCCGGCGTGCCACGCAAATACCTCGGTGAGGCGGTGGCGGAGGAAGATGTCGGCGTATGCGGCTTTGGAGTTTTCGCAGTCGTATTCGGCGCGTGTGAAGAATGTGATGTCGCGGGTGGGGAGCCAGCGGATGCGCGTGCCGGGAACCGCCTGGCGGTGTCCGCTGCGGCTGTAGTTGGGGTCTTCGTCCGTGTCGGGGTAGCCGACGAGGGGACCGTCCCTGTATGGAGTCATCGTCTCGAAGGGGATGGCGGCATAAACGTCCCAGTCGAGGATGGTGCGCAGAATGTTCTGCTCGTCCGTTCTCTGGAGGACGTTGCGGATGCCCGGACGCACGCCGTGCCAGCTGGTGGGGAGGCCGCGGCCTTCGAAGCCGAACTGGTCGAGCCAGTCGACAGAGCTGTCGTAGTTGTCGAACACGTAGTGGCGCTTGCTGCGTCCGGAGGAGAGCTGCGCGTTCTGGTAGGAGTAGTCGATGTATGGCTCGAAGGTGTGGCGCCAGGAGTCGTTGAGCCAGCCTGTTGCACGCGCGGAGATGGTGAACCCGACTTCGCAGATGTGGCGGAAGAGGGCGTCGCCGGAAGCCTTGAGGTAGTCGGAGCTGCGCGAGCCGCTGTCGCTCCAGTAGGTGCCGCGGTAGCCGGCGCGCGGGTTGACGGCGAGCACGTCCCAGAGCTTGAAGGGGGCGGTCACGCGGTGCGCGGTGTCCATGCGAAAGGCCTGGTAGTCGGCGCCGCGTCCGCTCTCGCCGAGGTATGGAACGTAGCGGAACATCGGATCGTGCGATCCGTAGCGGGCGTAGTCGTGGTTGAGATAGCCGGCGCGCGTCTGTGACTCGTAGTTGGCGGGGAGGTCCCATATGGGCTGCGGGGCGATGTTGGCCCAGCCTTCGGGGAGGCGCGAGGTGCCGCCGTAGAAGTCGTTGATGGGACCGGATACGCTCGCTCCGGCGGCCCAGGAGAGTTCGCGGTGCTCGTACCACGCCTCGTTTGATGGGAGCGACTCGAGGCGGTGGTCCTTGTCGAAGAAGTCGCGGTTCATGTGCGAATCGCTGAAGTAGGTGGCATGCACTCGCAGGTCGTTGTTGGGCGAGAGCTCAGCGCTGTGGTCCAGCACCACACGGTAGCGGCGGCGGTCCACGTCGCTGCCCCAGTTCTGGTAGTTGCGGTGGTGCCCGCTCCAGCGGCGGCGGGTGTAGCGGTCGTAGTCCTCGTCCCAGGCGTTGTAGCCGGAGATCTTGCCCTTGCCGAACTCCTGCAGATTCCAGCGCAGCGACTGCCCGACGGCGAAGCCGTTCTTCGTGCGGTAGTCCACAGAGGACGACGCGCCGAGGGAGTAGCCGTCCTTTGAGCCGTCGTTGATCAGGTCGTACACGTACTTTGTGAGCAGGAAGCCGCCCCAGCGCGAGCGGTAGCCTGGCATTGCGCGCAGGCCGTAGTCGGTGTTGAGCGGGTAGTACCACATGGGCACCCAGAGGACGGGAACGTCCATGTACCTGAGCCACGCGTTCTTCACGAGCACGGCCCTGTCCTGGATGTATGTGAAGTCGCCGCGGAGATCCCAGTGAAGGTGGTCCACGTCATTGGAGCATGTGGTGGCCTTGGCGGGATTGCCGAATTCATAGATGCCGGCCACGCTGCGAGAGACGCGATCCGAGAAGAAGCGGTACGGCGCTGCCGTGGCTGTGACGGAACCGGTGGCGAGGAGCGCGCCGTCCTTCAGTCCGCCCTGCAGGTACTTGCCGGTCACCTCGAGCTTGCCCGACATGTGCTGGCCCTTCGCCTTCTGGGGAAGGGGGGCGGGGGCGAGAAGATCCAGCATGCTAGACTCGGGGGCAAGAAGGTCCAGCATGCTAGACTCGGCTGCGAGAGCGCCGAGCGTGGCGAGCGAGGCAAGAAAGAGTATTGTCTTTTTCATTGTTTTTGTTCGCTTTGCGGGCTGAGTGTCACACGGCCGGTTTCCCGGCACCAGAAGAGTATAGCACTTGTCCGCTCTCCGCGTCCAGTATAGAATACGATTCCGGATGACGGTGGAGTTCCGAGACGAACGTGAGCTTCGTGTTGAACTGTGCCTGCAGCTGTGCGAGAATCTGCGCGTCTTCGGTGCGCAGGCGCTGCATCACCGCGGGGGCGATCACTATCTTCGGCACGAACGGACGCTTCTCCGCGTCGGCCTTGCGCAGCAGGGAGGTGAGCTGGCGCTGGAGCTCGATGGAGACGGCGAGCGGACTCTTCACCACACCGTGTCCGCCGCAGCACGGGCAGGTGCTGCTGAGCATGGAGAGGATGGATTCCTCGTGGCGCTGGCGGCTCATCTCGAGAAGGCCGAGGTCGCTGATCTCGAGCACGTTGGTGCGCGCGCGGTCGCGCTTGAGCGCGTCCTTGAGCGCGCGGTACACCTGCTTCTGGTGCTTGCGACTCTTCATGTCGATGAGGTCGAGCACCACGAGTCCGCCGATGTTCCTGAGGCGCAGCTGGCGGGCGACCTCCTCCACGGCCTCGAGGTTCACCTCGAGAATCGCCTCCTCCTGCGTGCCCTTGCACTTGTGGTGGCCGGTGTTCACGTCCACCGCGATGAGAGCCTCCGTCTCGTCGATCACGAGATAGCCGCCGCCTTTCAGGCGCACCTGGCGCTTGAATGCGTCATGCAGCTGGCGCTCAACGCCGAGGCGTTCGAAGATGTTCTCGGCGCCGTCGTAGCGGCGCACCTTGCCGCGTGCGCGGCGGGAGATGCGGCTCGTGGCGTCACGCAGCTTCTCGAAGGTGCTCTCGTCGTCCACGACAACGCTGTCGATGTCCTCTGTGAGCCAGTCGCGCACCACGCGCTCCACGAGGCCGGGCTCCTGCCATACGCAGCATGGCGTGCGCAGGTTCTTCACGTTGCCCTGCAGCTCGTGCCAGCTCTGCAGGAGGTTGCGCATGTCGCGCGCGAAGGAGGTCCCCTTGGCGCCAACGCCTGCTGTACGCACGATGAGGCCCACGTCGTCGGGAAGGAGCAGTCGGTCGAGAATCTTCTTGAGGCGCTTGCGCTCTTCCGCGTCGCCGATCTTGCGGCTGACGCCGCGAGTCTTGGTGCCGGGCATCATCACGAGGTAACGCCCCGGAATGGAGAGGTTGGTGGTCACGCGCGGTCCCTTTGTGGAGATGGGGCCTTTCGTCACCTGCACGATGATCTCGGTGCCGGGCTTGAAGCGTTCGTGGATTTCCTCGGTGGTGAGGCGCGGGGGCTTGCCGCGGCGCTTGGAGTTGTTCTTGCCCTTGCCGTTCTTGCCGTTTTTGCCGTTCTTGCCAGAGGACTTGTCATCCGCATCGTCGTCGCTGCCGTCATCGATCTCGTCGAGGAAGGCGTCCACGTCGGGCTGCATGTCCCAGTAGTGCAGAAACGCGTTCTTCTTGAGGCCGATGTCCACGAACGCGGCCTGCAGGTCGTCCTGCAGGTTCTGGATGCGTCCCTTGAACACGCACCCTACGAGGCGCTCGTCCTCGGGATGCTCCACCATGTACTCCTCGAGACGGCCGTTCTCCATCACGGCCACGCGCGTCTCCAGTTTTTCCACGTTCACGAGTATCTCGCGCTTGATCTTGTTTCGGGTGAGCCAATTTCTCACCGTGTTGACCACTGCTTGTATGACTGACATGTTTGTTCCTTTCGGTTGTAAGTTTGTTTGAAAGTTTGAGAGTTTGAAGGTTTGACAGGTTTTAGGTTTCGGCGATTTCTTCGTTGTGGACGGCCACGCTCTGCACGAGGCCTAATGAGGCCATCACGACAATCAGGAATGTTCGGCCCGCGCTGATGAATGGCAGCGGCAGACCGGTGATCGGCATTAGGCCTATGGACATCGCGATGTTGATGTACACATGGCAGAAGATGAGAGTGGCCACACCGGTGGCGATGAGCCTTCCTCGTTCGTCGGTGGACTTGAACGCTATCCTCAGCGACGGCAGCAGCACGCCGAGATAGAGCGTCAGCAGCAGCAGATTCCCCATGAATCCGCTCTCCTCCGCCACCACTGCGAAGATGAAGTCGTTCATCGAGACGGATTGCGGCAGATACCCAAGCGCCTTGAGCTCTCCCTTCCTCAGTCCCTTGCCCCACACTGATCCCGACCCTATCGAGATGAGCGCCTGATGCTGGTTGTAGCCCGCACCCCGCAGATCTCGTTCGGGGAAAAGAAATACCCTCAGTCGCTTTATCTGGTGTTCCCTCAGCGGAAGGCGGCTGTAGAGCTGTTCCTTTCTTGCTTCGTCGTTCTGGCGTTCGGCCACGTAGACAGTGCCCAGCACCAGCCCTGCGGCGAGAAGTGCTGCCAGCAGCAGAGCCACTAGCCCCTTCGTCCATACGCGCGCCACAAACAGCATCACCATCACTGCGGGCGCCAGCACGAGCGCTGTGCCAAGGTCTGGTTCCTTGAGAATGAGAAGGGCGGGCACTGCGAACGCAGCTCCAGTGGCGAGGAACCACTTGAACGAACGACGTCCCTCGCGTCCGGCAAGATACGCGATGAACACGATCACGGCGATCTTCGCCAGCTCGCTCGGCTGGAAGAACCACAGCCACCTTCTTCCGCCATACACTTCCGCGCCGAACTTCAGCACCGCCACGAGAAGCACAAGCGCGCCCGCATAGGCGGGTATGGCCGCGAAGTCGAGAAGCTTGCGGTAGTCTATGGATGCGAGCGCGAAGTACACTATGAATCCGAACGCGGCCGTGTAGGCGTGAACATGCCAGATGTTCTGGATGGCGGCGATCTGGCGTGCGCTGCCAGCGCTCCAGATGAACGCGGTGCCTATTGCGATGAGGCATGTCATGCACACTGTAAGCACCCAGTCGGTGCGCTTGATCTTCGAAAGGAACGTCGCGATCATCTGCTAGTCCCTCCCCTCGTAGTAGTGGGCCGCCGGGCGAATGCCCGTAACCTCCTCTTCGCCGAAGATGCTGGCCAGAACCTTGTGGACGCGCGGCGCCACCGTCTTGCCGCCGGATTCCCCTCGCTCTACTAGCATGGCGATAGCCACCGTAGGTTGTTCGTATGGGGCGAAGGCGATGATCCACGTGTTCTTGCGCTTCGTCTCGCCGCGTCCGATCTCCGCCGTGCCCGTCTTGCCCGCGCAGTCCACCTTAAGTCTGAAGCGCCTGCGTCGTCCATCCTCCGTCTCGGTGCGCACGAGAATGGCGCGTCCCGTTCCGGTGTCCACCACCGCCTTCATGCTCTTCCTCACAAGTTCAATCGCGTCCGCCTCGTACGGGATGCGCCGCACGACCGAGGCTGTGTGCGCGCCTTCTTTTCGCGCGTAGAGGTACGGACGGTACACGCGCCCGCCGTTTGCGAGCGTGGCCGCCACAACTGCCATCTGCAGCGGCGTCACGAGCAGCATGCCCTGGCCGATGCACATCTGGCAAGTGTCGCCGGGATACCAGTGCTCGTTGTACCAGCGGAACTTCCATTCGTCGTCGGGCACAACGCCGGAGTATTCTCCGCCGATGTCGATGCCGGTGCGCGAGCCGAGTCCAAACGATCGTGCCGCGGTGATGACGGCGTTGGATCCGACTGCCGTTCCAAGGTTGCAGAAGAACGAGTTGCAGCTCTGCTCGATGGCCTCGCTCAGGTTCAGAGAGCCGTGTCCGTAGCGGTCCCAGCAGTGTAGGCGCAGATCGCCGAGACGGTACACTCCCTGGCAGTTGTACTCGTCCTCCGGCATCCATGCGGTGGCGAGGCCGGCGAGCGCCGTGATGGGCTTGAATGTGGAGCCAGGGGCGTATCCTTCGGATATTGCGCGGTTCTGCCCGCGCTTGGCGGGGGCGTTCGTTAGGGAGGCGTACACGGCGTGTGTGAGCGTGGGAACGCATTCGTTGGGGTTGAATGTCGGGGCGCTTGCGAGGGCGAGCACTGCGCCGTCGCGAGGATCGAGCACCACGCCCGCGCCGGTGACTCCTTCGAGCTCGCGTTCGAGGGATGCCTGTATTCTGATGTCGAGCGTGAGGGTCAGGTCAAGGCCGTTTGCAGGCGCCACATCGCCATCGCCTGCGTCGTCCATCAGGTTCTGGCGAGCGCGGGTGGGACGAAACCCGCGTGCATCCACCCTAACGCGCTTCTCTCCGGTCACGCCGGAAAGGAAGCGGTTGTAGTAGCTCTCCACGCCGTCGCGTCCCTTCATCTCCTTCTCGCTGAAGTATACGGGGTCGTTCTCGAATCCCTCTGGATCGCCGCGGCCCGTGTATCCCAGCACGTGTGCCGCGAGGGTGCCGAATGGGTATGTGCGTTCTGCGGAGACGTGGTCGGCGAAGCCGGGGAACTCGTGCGAGCGCTCGCAGAAGCGCGCAAAGGTGGATTCGTCCAGATCCTGCCACACCACAAGCGGGATGGCGCTTGCCGTCTGCAGATGGCGTTCGATTTCCCGAGGCGACGTCTGGCGTTGGATTCCGAGGGCGCGGGAAAGATCGTCGATCGCGGCGTCAACGGCGGCAACTGTGTTTGATGCCGCGCCGCGGCGCTGGAACTCCTCGAGGTTGCATTGGATGCAGCGGCTTGGACGGCACTCAGCCAGCACGCGTCCGTTGCGGTCGAGGATGCGTCCGCGCATTCCTGGCACGCGCACGCGGCGTATGGTCTGAATAGCCTGGCTTTCGCGCGACTCCGCCACGTTCAGCACCTGTATCCTGAAGAGCGATATGCCCAGCACCAGTTCGCCGAAGACGAACACCGCTCCCAGCGCGACTATGAACCAGCGGGATGGATTCATGCTTCCCTCCCGATGGCCTCGGGGCCTTCAAAACCCACGTTCTTCTCGAGGCGCGGCATGATGAAGAAGATGGCCGCGCCCACCGGGGCGGCAGGCAATGCGCTCGCAAAGAAGCGTATGATCGGCGCGGGATCGTTGCCCGCCACGCCCCACACGGCCAGCCACAGTTCGTGCAGGGGCGCGGCGAGCGTCACGGACACGAGGCCGAGCACCGATGGGGATGGGGCGTTTGCAATCGAGCGCAGAAAGCGTATGGAGACGCCGACGAGAAGGAAGAATCCGGTGGCGCAGCCTATCGGGAAGCCGCTCAGCGCGTCTTCGAACGCGCCAGCGAAGATGGCTACCGGAATCCAGCGGGCGGCGTAGAACTGACGCGTTCGCGATGGGTGGCGTTCAGAGTTGTTGGTAGGTCGGTCGGTCGCGGCCCAGTGGAGGACGAGCGCGAGGAGAAAGGGGGGCTTCGCGCCGCCGAAGACGGGCCACATGTCCTGCAGCGCGGCCGCTAAGACCGTGCATACGAAGAAGAAGAGGAACTGTACTGCTCTAGTCTTCACGGCGGATGAACACGTCCTCGAGGGATGGGAAGTCGACGGCCGGCATGACGGCTCCCTCCCTCTCAAGCTGCGTTTCGTCCTCTTCACACCCTTCGATCAGGTAGCCGACCGTCAGCCCTCGGGGAAATACGCCCCCAAGGCCGCTAGTGATGATTTTCGCATTTGGCGGCAGCAATGGCCGCCGTTTCATGTGTCGCATGCGAAGTGGGTTTACGAGGTATAGAATGGAAAGTCCTGTGCGGGCGTGGGCGGTCTGCGTTCCACCACCCTCGAGAATGCCCTGCACTGCACCGAGCGAGGGGTCGTTCGTCTGTATCTCGCAGGCCACCTTGGTCGATGGATCGGTGAGAAGGCGGACGTCGGCCGTGCGGCGCGTCACATTCTCAACGCGCCCCACGAGCCCGCCCGGCACGGCTACGGTGGCGTTGGTCTTCACGCCGTCGGCCGAACCGCGTCCCACACGCATAAGCCCTCGCACTCCGCCGGCTCCGTCGCGGCTCAGCACCGGTGCGCATATCCAGCGGTTCGTGGAGGCCGCAGCGTAGCCGAGCAGTTTTCTGAGGCGCTGGTTCTCCTCGGCGAGTGATTCCCGTTCCGCCTCAAGCATTCGCAAGGCGGCCGCTTCTGTTCTGAGGCGCTGGTTCTCCGACGCAGTGCGCGCCGGGCGGAACACTGCCTTGAGCCAAGCCACAGGACCGCGCACCGTCCAGGCGCGGGCGTTCTCCACGGGATACACCGCCTCCTTGGCAAGACTACGACCGCACGCGAGCCAAAGCCCGAGTGCTGCGAGTGCGACTAGCGCTGCGATTGTTCCTGTGTTTCCTTTCAAACGTCCTTCCCTTGCGGAAGGACTTCCTCAACGCTTCAGTCTCTCTTGTTCTTGAGGAATTCTTCGAGATGGCTCACGTACTGTCCAGTGCCCTCGGCCACCGCCGAGAGCGGATCGTCCGCAAGCGTGACGGGCAAGCTCGTCTCCTGGGCGATCAGCTTGTCGAGGCCGCGCAGCATGGAACTGCCGCCGGAGAGCACGATGCCTCGGTCCACAAGGTCCGACGCAAGCTCCGGGTCGCAGTTGCCAAGCGTCGAGCGAACGGCCTCGACGATGTTTGAAACAGGTTCGGTGAGCGAGTCTCTGATCTCCTCGGACGAGATTGTCATCGTCTTGGGAAGCCCCGCCACTATGTCACGGCCGCGCACTTCCATGGTCATTTCCTGACCAGTCGGAAACGCCGAACCGATCGTCATCTTGATTTCCTCGGCAGTGCGCTCGCCAATCAGAAGATTGTAAACGCGCCGCATGTGGCTCACGATGCATGCGTCCATGGCGTCGCCCGCCGAACGCACGCTGCGCGAATGCACTATGCCGCCGAGCGAGATTATCGCCACCTCGCACGTACCGCCGCCGATGTCAACTATCATGCTGCCTGCTGGCGCCGCCACAGGCAGCCCCACTCCGATCGCCGCCGCCATCGGCTCGTCGATTAGATAGACCATTCCCGCCCCGGACGCCTTGGCGGCATCCTCCACCGCGCGCTTCTCCACCTCGGTTATGTCGCCAGGAACGGCGATCACCACGCGCGGCTTCGCGTAGTTCCTCCACCAGCGGTTGGGGCACACTTTGTTTATGAAATATCTGAGCATGGCCTCCGTCACGTCGAACTTCGCGATCACACCAGACTTCATCGGGCGTATGGCCATGATGTCCCCGGGCGTGCGGCCAAGCATCTTCTGCGCCTCGATGCCGACGGCCAGGACGCTATTGGTGTCGGTCTTGATGGCGACAACGCTAGGCTCCCTCAGCACGATGCCGTGGTCCTTGAGGTACACAAGGCTGTTGGCAGTACCAAGGTCTATGCCGATGTCGGCTGAGAAGAAACCTTTGAATTTGGAAAACATGCTTCATATTATAGACTATTCGCGCGCGCGATGCAAGGGGATTTGTGATATACTTGTGGCATGGATTTTTCGCTGCTAGTAAAACCCGTGGGCTCGGCCTGCAATCTTGCCTGCGACTATTGCTTCTACAGTTTGGCCAATGGTGCGCAGGTTCCCGCGCCCGCGAGAATGCCGTCCGCCGTGCTCGAGCGGATGCTCGCCACGTATCTGGCCGAACCCCTGGCTTCGCCTGCCGTCGCCTTTCAGGGCGGCGAGCCGCTTCTGGCGGGCGAGGACTTCTTCCGCGAGGCGGCTGCGATCGCCGCGCGTGCGCATAGGCGCGTTTCGTTTTCCGTCCAGACGAACGGCACGCTCATCACCCCATCTCTCGCCCGTTTCTTTGCCGAGGAGGGGTGGCTTGTGGGCGTGAGCGTGGATGGCCCTGCCGCTTTGCACGACATCCACCGCCACACCCCGTCGTCCTCTCCCTCCCATGCCGACGTCCTGGCCGGTCTCTCGGCCCTCCGCTCCGTCGGCGTAGAGTTCAACGTCCTCACACTTGTCACATCCGCAAACGCCGGCGCCGCCGAGACCGTCTATCGTCATTTGCGCGACGACATTGGCGCCCGCTTCCTCCAGTTCATCGAATGCACGTCGCCAGCGCCCTATGCTGTATCGGGTTCCGCCTGGGGCGAGTTCCTCTGCCGCCTATACGACGTGTGGCGCGCCTGCGGCGACGAGCGCCGAGTGAGCGTGCGCCTCTTCGACACGATCGTGCTACGGCTTCTCGGCGGCCCGCCGGACGCCTGCCCGTTCGCCAGCGACTGCCGCAACTACTTCGTCGTGGAAAACGACGGCTCCGTCTATCCCTGCGACTTCCACGTCTCCCCCGAATGGCGTCTCGGCGACGTCATGCACGATTCGTGGTCTTCGCTCGTGGAGAGCCCCCTCTACGCCGCATTTGGACAGCGCAAGTCCGATCTTCCGTCCCAGTGCCTGGAATGTCCATACTGCTTCATCTGCCAGGGCGACTGCGTGCGCAACCGCGCGCCGGGCGGTCCCTCACGCCTCTGTGCCGGCTGGCGCCGCTTCTTCGACCATGCCATCCCCGGCCTCGCCGAACTCGCCCGCGATGTGGCGCGCTAGCATATTGGCAACAGTGCCGTTGTTTTGCTATACTATCCTCGTCTTTTCCCGGACGGGCGCGATCTGTCGCCATAACGACAAAGGAGAATCATGAAAGGCAATAACATCGTGATGTTCGCGGCCGCGGCGCTGATGGCTGCGGCTGGTTTCGGCAACCCCATATTCGACGGCTGGTATGCGGATCCGCAGATACGGCGCTACGGCGACACGTATTGGGTGTTCCCTACGCGGTCGGACAGATTCGAGGTGCAGACGGCGTTCGACGCGTTTTCCTCCAAGGACATGAAGACTTGGACGAAGCATTCCAATATCCTCACCACCAACGAGGTCAAGTGGGCGCGCGGCGCCATGTGGGCGCCCGACGCGCATGAGATCGACGGCAAGTACTACTATTTCTTCAGCGCAAACGACACATATCCCGTCGGCGGCAGGCGCGAGGACCGTGACCCCCAGAAGGAACCCGGCCTCCAGCGCTACGGCGGCATCGGCGTGGCGGTGGCCGACAAGCCCGAAGGCCCTTACCGCGACCTCATCGGCAAACCCCTGATCGACCGTTTCTGGAACCGCGCCCAGCCCATCGACCAGTATGTTTTCGAGTACAAGGGAGATTGGTACATGCTTTATGGCGGCTGGGGACGCTGCAACCTCGTGAAGCTCGCCAAGGACTTCAAGTCGCTCGTTCCGTTCGATGACGGCAAGATGTGGCGCGACATGACGCCGAAGGACTACGTTGAAGGTTCCGTGATGTTCGAGCGCAAGGGCAAGTGGTACTTCATGTATTCGAGTGGCGCGTGGACGCGCGACAGCTACTGTGTGAACTACAGCGTGGGCGATTCGCCGTTCGGCCCGTTCGAGTTCAAGGGCAAGGTGCTCGGCACACAGCGTCCGCTCGCCACCGGCGCGGGACACCATTCCGTCGTCTGCGTTCCCGGAACGGACGAGTGGTACATCTGCTACCATCGCCGTCCGATTCCCACCAAGGGGGGCAACCACCGCGTCACCTGCATCGACCGCATGGAGTTCGACGTAAACGGCGACATCAAGCCAATCGTAATGACGAAATGACATCTCGCAGTCGGCTTCTGGAATCAGATTCGCTAGATGCCGAATAAAATGCCCAAAGGCCGCAGTTGATGTTCATTCATACGGCGATGCCGGATTTATGATATACTCTCTGTCATGAAAAAGCCAGAGGAAATTAAGATGTTCAGGTTGACGGGGAAGGTCGTGTTCGCGCTGTGTGCCGCAATGGCGGCATTCGGCGCGTCCGAGGCGAGGGGAGCGGCGCTTCAGTCTTCTGACGGCACGAATCCGATCGTCAAGGACCGTTTCTCGCCCGATCCCGCCCCGGTGGTGGACGGTGATACGCTCTATGTATTCACAGGGCACGACGAACCCGACGCGCGCGGGTACAAGATGAAGGACTGGCAGGTGTTCTCGACGAAGGACATGGTCCACTGGCTCAGCCACGGCGCGGTGATGGACACCTCCACGTTCAAGTGGGCGCGCCAGGGCGACCGCGCCTGGGCCTCGCAGGCGATCAAGCGCAACGGCAAATGGCATAGGTACGTCGCGGTGCAGCACGGAAAGGGCGGCGACGCGATCGGCGTTGCCACTGCCGACTCGGTGGAAGGTCCATGGACCGATCCCGTTGGCGACGCTCTTCTACGCGCCCCCGCCGGCTACATCGACCCGTCCGTATTCATAGACGACGACGGCAAGGCCTGGCTCTTCTGGGGCAACTGCGGCGGAAACCCCGGCTGCTGGTACGTAGAGCTCAAGGAGAACATGCACGAGCTCGCCGGCGAGGTGAAGCCGGTGGCGGGCCTCATGGACGAAGCCGCGTTCGGCGCGCCGCTGTGGAAGAAGTGGGGCGCAGGCCACCGCCGCAACGGAGAGAAGAACACCAACTTTGAGGAGGCGCCCTGGATATACAAGCTCAACGGCACCTACTATCTCGAATACGCTGCCGGCGGATGCCCGGAATTCTGGGCGTATTCCACGGCGAAGTCGATCCACGGCCCTTGGACCTACCGCGGCGCCGTCACGGACTGCGCGGAGAACACGGGCACCATCCACGGCGGCAGCGTCTTCTTCAAGGGCTCGTGGTATCTCGTCTACCACAACGCGAACCTGCCCAACGGCGCCGACTGCCGCCGCAGCTTCTGCATCGAAAAGTACACGCGCAACCCCGATGGCTCTATCCCGTTTGTCCACCAGACGAAGAGCGGCGTCTCCCGCGCGGGGGCGACATCGCTTGCGCCAACGCTCTGGGCTGATGTGCCCGACATCGCGATGTGCCGCAAGGGCAAGAAGTTCTACATGGTTTCCACGTCCATGCACTTCAACCCCGGCATCCCCGTGATGGTTTCGACGAACCTCGTGGACTGGAAGACGGCCTCGTACTGCTACGAGACGATCGAGAACCGTCCTAAGGACCGCCTCGACGACGGGCGAAACGACTATTCGGGCGGCACATGGGCAAGCTCAATCCGCTATGACGCCCAGGGCGACATGTTCTACGTCACGAGCTTCAACAACCAGATCGACTCGACGTATCTCTTCTGGACGCGCGACCCAGAGAAGGAGCCGTGGTCGTTCTCTCGCCTTTCGCCGAAGCAGTACGACGAATCGCTCTGGATAGAGGATGGCCGGTTCTGGATATACGCTACCGTGCCGGGGCGTCCGTACAAGGTGCGCCTCACCGAGCTGAAGGAGGACCTCTCGGGCTTCAAGGACCGCGGCGAGATCGTGCTCGACAACGTGACCGACTGCTGCGGGGGCGGCGGGCTCGGCGAGGGCACGCAGGTGTTCAAGCGCAACGGATGGTATTATCTCGTCAACATCGCATGGCCGCGCGGAAATTGCCGCACGGTGGTGGTGCACCGCGGTAAGACGAGGAGGGGACCGTGGGAAGGAAAGGTCGTATTGCAGCGAGAAGGCATCGCCCAGGGGTCGTTCATAGACGACGCAGACGGCAACTGGTACGGCTATTTCTTCGGCGACCGCGGCGCGGTGGGGCGCTGCCCGTACATCCTGCCGGTCACGTGGGAGGACGACTGGCCGGTGGTGGGGCGGACGAATCTAGTTTCCTCCGCCTCGCCGCGGATGCCGGGTGTCGTGGCGTCCGACGAATTCAACTCCGGCAAGCTCGACATCGCCTGGCAGTGGAACCACAATCCCGTGGAGAGTCTCTGGTCGCTCACGGCGAGGCCAGGATGGATGCGGCTTTCCACAGACCGTCTCGACGGCGACCTCCTCAGCGCGCGCAACACGCTTACGCAGCGCTGCTGGGGACCCGCCTGCCGCGCCGTCACGAAGCTCGACGTCTCTGGCATGAAGCCGGGCGACTGGGCTGGAATAGCCTTCTTCCAGAAGGAATACGGCTTCATCGGCGTGCGAAAGACGTCCGGCGGCCGCGTGTTCGTGGAAGTGACTGGCCCCGCCGTCAAGCGCGGCCAGGGCGCTGTGGCGGAGCTCAGGCGCGGAGCGAAGGAGGTCTACCTCAAGGCGATAGGCGATTTCGCGCGCCCGGCGCGCGAGTTCTTCAACGGCAATCCCGAGGGCGACGACCTTGGCCGCTTCGCGTTCAGCGAGGACGGCGTTGCATGGTTCCCGCTTGGCCGGTCCTTCAAGATGCGCTATACGATACCGCATTTCACGGGCTACCGCTTCGCGCTCTTCTACTTCTCCACCGAGGAGGCGGGCGGGCACGTTGATTTCGATTTCCTCAGGCTGGACTGAGATGAAAGGGAAAAGATGAATAGAGCTGTAGTTGCCTGCTGCGCATTCGCGGCGTGCACGGTCTTCGCCGATGTCGAGATGATCAACATCGCCCATCGCGGCATGTGGGATAAAGCAGTGCCGCAGAACACAGTGGAGGCCATCAGGCGCGCGTACGAGTCAGGCGCCACATGGGTGGAGACCGATTTCCACTATACGAAGTCCGGCCTGATGGTGTGCATGCACGGGCAGAAAGAGCTTGAGGAGCAGACTGGATGCACCAAGAAGATCGCCGATCTTACGGCAGAGGACCTGGCAACGCTGAACCTCGGCGCGAAGCGCAATCTAACCAGGGTCTATCGCATCCCGCTGTTGGACCAGGTGCTCGCCCTCGTGCCGAAGCACGGCGTGCTGCAGGCGGAGATCAAGGGCTACTCGCCGCAGTATGCCGACGTGTTCGACAGGGCCGTGAAGGCGCACGGCCTCACCGAGAAGAACATCGTAGTGTCGTCGTTCCAGTACAAAGCCCTCAAGGACTTCAAGGCCCGCTATCCGAAGTACAGAGCGGTGTGGTTGACCGGCCTTGGGAAGAAGGGTGAGGCGCCTTTCTCGGTGCAGGCCTACATCGCCAAGTGCAAGGCGGCCAACATCGAGGTGTTCTGCCCTGGCTGCGATTCCACGAAGGGCGTGATGACGCCGGCCGACGCGGACGCCGTGCGCGCGGCGGGACTTGAGTTCCGCGTGTTCGGTGTAAACTCCCTCGCCGATCTGAAGCAGGCCAAGGCGCTAGGCGCCGCAGGATTCACCTGCAACCACTGGTTCAAGGCATACGAATGGGCGAACGAACTTGGCGGCGTTGCGCTCTTGCCCGCTCGCGACCCTCGCCTGCCGCGCGACGCCATCGTGCTCTTCGACGGCACTCAGAAAAGCCTGGACGCAAACTGGATGGAAATGAAGGGCGGCAAGGCCAAATGGAAATGCGTGGACGGCACTTTCGAGGCCACCCGCTCCACCGGCGACATCCGCACGCGCCGCGAGTTCGGCGACGTGCAGCTGCACATCGAATGGCAGGTGCCCGCCAATCTCCCGCCCTACGACATGAACAGCGGCAACTCCGGAGTCTTCATGATGGGACTCTACGAGGTGCAGGTGTTCGAAAGCTTCGAAACCGATCCCGCCAACATGAAGCACCCATTTTATGCGGACGGACAGGCAGCATCGATCTACGGACAGAATCCGCCGCTCGTCAACCCCACCCGCAGACGGGGCGAATGGCAGACTTACGACATTGTGTTCTACCGCCCGGTGTTCGAAGGCGACAAGTGCGTGCGGCCAGGCGTTGTGACGGCGTTTCTCAACGGCGTGCTGGTGCAGGACGGCTGGCAGCTGGAAGGACCTACTGGGCACATCCGCCGCACGCGCCAGACAAAACCCCCATCCGCCAAGGGTCCGGTGAAGCTGCAGCAGCACCTGTGCCCCGTGCGCTTCCGCAACGTGTGGGTGCGTGAACTCCCTGAGCGACGGTGAACTTTTCTCCGCTTGTCATGGTCCGTGGCAATATGGTAAGATAACGTTGCCATGAGAACAACAGCGACCATTCTACTTGCCGCAATGGCGGCAGCTGCGTCCGCGTTCGCTCAGAACGCGGTAAAGGCGAATTCCGAGTATCCCGAGTTCTACGACGGGGATTCGGCGAAGGGCATCGACTTCGTGCAGTCGATAAAGGTTCTTGCGCCGCGCCAATGCTCGAACGTGAAGGGCGACGTGACGGTCGTCTTCGAGGCGAAGGGCATGACGCGCGTTCTGGTGCGCTGCTGGAAAGGCGGAGGGGAGTGGGGCGCCGACGCGGTGCTTGCCGACTTGAAGCTTGGCGAGGACGCGCGCGGAGAGTTCGTGTTCCATGCCGACCGCTTCCCGGCTGGGCCTACGACCATCCGCCTGCAGGCAATCGACGGCAGGGGACGTCAGGACTACTGCGAACTCCAGCTCTACAATCTCGGCGGAGTATCGTGGAAGCAGGGAATCCCGAACCGCGATCCGCCGGGCGCGAAGGGGATGAAGCTCGTCTACAAGGACGACTTCGACGGCCCGCTCTCGATCTCGTCCGACGGACGCGGCGCGAAGTACGCCGCGCACAAGACGGGCGGCGGCGACTTCAGCGGCTGGCCGTTCAGCGATCCTGAAGGCGACTGCCTGCCTTTCGGCCAGCAGGGCACGTATCTGCGCATCCACGCCTCGAAGCCGTTCGGAACGAAGGGGCGCACTGGCATTCTCTCGTCCATTCGCTCGGACGGCACAGGCGTAGCGGTGCCCGTTCCCTCATACTTCGAATGCCGCCTCATGTGCCATTCGGCGCCGGGAAGCTGGGGCGCGTTCTGGACTCTTTCGAAGGGCGCAATCGGAATGAATAAGGACGATCCGAGGTACGAGGCAACGAAGAGCGCCGGATGCGACGAACTCGACGTGATCGAATGCTACGGCGGATACGGCCCCGGAAATCCGAACCACGGCGGACGCTACGGCGTGACAACGCACTGGTGGAGGCAGCAGAACATGGGCAAGGCCCCTCATGCTTTCCCCGACGCGCTGAAGATGGCGGGCGGTTCGTCGTGGAGCTGGACGTTCCACACCTACGGCCTCGCGATCACCGAGACCGACACCATCTACTACTTCGACGACGTCGAGGTGCTCAGGCATCCTACAGGCCCAGTGAGCAGGTCGCAGGACACATGGTTCCTGATAAACTACGCCATCTCCGGCATCAGCGGCTGGCCGTACGATGTTGAGCGCTACGGAAACGAGAGCGACATGTGGGTCGACTGGGTGCGAGTGTATTGCGGAAAGAAGCTTCCTAAGAACTTCGGCGAAATCCCAGTTCTAGGCGTCAAGGGCACGATCGGGGTGAGCTTCACAAGCGGCAAGGACGATGATGCCGTTCTCCGCGAATGGGACATCGCCGGCGATCTAGAGCGCGCGCAGTCCGGCTGGAACAACGTCAAGGTGGCAGGCGGTGCAAAGACGGGTGATCTTCGCGACTCATGCGGGGTTGCCACTTCGGCCGCCGTCATGCTCGGCAAGGGCGCGCATCACGAGCGTTGCGAGGGTTGGGGGTTCGGCGGGGCTGACTTGCGCCTGCACCGCGGCGCCCTAAGGGACGCGCCGTTCTCCGTATCCGGAGTGCCGTTCGCAAAGTACGACCTCGTTGTCCATCTCGGCGCGGGCGTCAACGGATGGAAGGGAGACGTCGTGCTCCTCAACCGCGCCGGGGAGGAGATCGGCGCGCGTGCGGTTAACTTCGGCTGGATCGGGAACGGCCGCTACGTGGAGGCGACGCGCGAGAAGGGCTCCAACTCAGACAAGGCGGACTGCATGGTTGTGTTCAAAGAGCTCACGGAACGCGAGTTCTCCGTTAGGACCATCCATCGCGGAGGCAAAGGCGCCGCTGCTGTCGCAGGCTTCCAGATCGTCCCATGCGCTAAACGTTCAGATGATTGATTGACCTAAGAGGAATTGTCCCTTAAGACATCAACCCTCGGGTATTAGCGCGCTGAAACGGGATATTCCTGATTGACGAACGGAGGCTTGCCGAGGCGCTTCGCGTCCACGGGCTTGAATTCGGGTTTCTTCGATCCGGCAGGCGGCGTGATTTCGCAAGCGCCCGTTGCCTCGTCCACCTTCCAGTTCTTGGCGGGAATCATCCAGTTGTCCTCGTAGCGGCTCTTGTGCGCCTCTTTCTCGAAACGCGGGTCGTTGCCGAGGATGTTGTTGATGAAGATGAAGGCGCCCTGTCCGCACTCCACCTCGTCGAGCGAGTCGAGCGTGACGGAATGCGGCTTGAAGATCGGCGTGCGGCGCTTGTCGTTGTGGTATTGATACGTGCCGCGCATGCGATTGTCCACGAACGCCGCGCCCTGCGAATAGGCCATGAGCGCCATGTCGGAGAGAAGGTCATTGTCCTCCACGAGGATCGGGCCGTGGTCCACCTCGAAGAAGAGGTCGCGCTTGTTCGCCCACATCCTGTTGCCGACCACGCGCGCGCCCTGCGCCATCCAGTCGAGCCAGATGCCGCCGATGTCGCCGCAGTGGTGGATGCGGCAGTTGGAGATCGTGAAATCGACCGCCGCGTGGATCTTGATGCCGGCCATTTCCGCGCCGCCGTAGGGCTTCTTCCAGTGGCAGTAGGAGATGTCGCAGTTGTCGATCGTGGAGAAGACTGCACCGAGCGACCCGCAGATTCCCGCCTGTCCGCAGTCCGTGATGCGGCAACGGCGCACGAGGTGATGCCCCACGCGGTCGAGTCCGTTCGAAATCGAGCGCATTATGGTGTTGTGGTAGTTCTGCGCGGTGGGGCCGACGTTGTCGAACTCGTCGCCGTACTTGCCGAGTGTGATGCCGCTGCATTCGGTGCCGTACACTTCGCAGTCCTCGATCGTCCAGCCTCGGCTCCAGTGCGTGCCGACAATGCCCACTTGCTCGCTCGTGGGCGGCGCCCAGTTGGGGCCTGCGTTGCGGAAGGTGATTCTGCGCAGCGTGATGTAGTCGCGGTGTTCTATCGCCGGATAGAAGCACGCGGGGCGCACGATCAGCTCGGGCACGCACACGTTGGGATCCTTCTCGAACGCGGCAATGATCGTGCCGTATGTGATTCCGTGCACCAGGGCGGCGCTGTTCTTCTTGATGAGGCCTGCGAGGCCGAGAGGACGCCCAACCACATCCGCATCCCTCACGCGGAAGAGCAGGTCTTTCACGCCAGCCGCCGAATCAGGCAGCACAACCTCGATCGTATCGTACTTCCTCCAGTCGCCCGTGAGCGGCGGTCGAACCGAGGCAATCGGTTTTTGGGGATTCGTCGCATCGCAGATTTCGATCAGCGACAGGAACATCATGCTCGAGTAGTGTATCTTGAGCCGACGTGCGGCGGGCGTGGAGAGGTCGAATCCCTTGTAGAGAATCGTCGACTTGTCGTAGATCCAGCCAAGCTCCATGCCCCATTTTGTTTGGTATCCCGGCTTCACGTTCGGGCTCTTCTCCGCGGCGGAATCACCTGGCACGGTGCGCGAGCCGGAGGTGATGCCGGCGATGTTCACGAGGGCGCGGTTTTCCGCACCGCCGTGGCCGAGGATGTAGTCGCGGGAGTAGAGCGCAAGCGGTCTGCCGTCCTGGAGAAGGCGCGTGCGGAAGCGCTTACTGCCGCCACCGCCGAACCAGTCGCCGGAGATGAAGTCGGTGAAGGGGTTGAATCCGCCGAACGCGTCGTAGCTGAGGCGCGCCGTCCAGAGACCGTCATGGCGCTTCGTCCATCCCTTGACGGGATCGGCACCGGTCACTATCACCTTTTCGCCATTGGCGGCCTGAAACGTGATCGGAGCGTCCTTGCGCCCGGCGTTTGCGGGCTTCACCCACTCGCGGTAGGTGCCGCCGCGTATCGTGACGGTGTCGCCAGCTTGCGCGGCGTCTGCCGCGCGCTGGATTGTACGCCATGGCTTCGCGGCGGAACCGTCGGCCGCGTCGCAGCCGTCTGTTGCCACGAAGTATTCTGCTGCATTTGCGCCTGCGCAGCAGAGCGCTGCCGCGAGAATCGAAAAAGTCTTCATCTGGATGTTACCTTTCATTGTCCCTCCATGCAATGATTATACCACGATGGCGTCGTTTCATGCAAGATGATGGCGCCGTTTTATGCAAGATTCTGTGATGGACTTATTTCAGTCGGATGTTTTATCGGTCTGCAAGCGTGGCCATGCGCGCGGCGCGGCCGGCGGCGAGAAGTTCGCGAAGGGCGGTGCCGTCTTCCGCAGCTATCGCGCGGCGGTATTCGCCAAGGCGGGCGATTAGGCCGTCGAGCGCGTCGAGAAGGGCGGGGCCGTTCTCGAGGAAGAGGTCGCGCCAGATGTCGGGATCGAGCCGGGCCACGCGCGTCATGTCGTGGAAGCTGCCGGCCGAATATCCGCGATGTTCGAGGGCGAGGGGATCCTGCACGTATGCGGACGACACCACATGGGCGAGCTGCGAGGTGAGGGCGATCATCCGGTCGTGGTGTTCTGGTGTGGTGACGACCACGCGTCCGAATCCAAGCGACTTGAAGAACGTCTCCAGCATGTCGAGCGGGCCGCGTCCGCACGAAGGATACGGCGTGAGTATCATCGATGCGCCATTGAATAGATCGGCGCTTGCGTTGGCGAAGCCGCTCACCTCCTTGCCGGCCATCGGGTGCCCGCCAACAAATGTCCATCTGCTCTGGAAGGCGAACCTCTCGAGCGCCTTGCAGACGGCGCTCTTTACGCCTGTTGCGTCCACCACCACGGCGCCCTGCTTGAAAGTGGCTTCGTGTGCGCATATCCACGGCGCGACGGCGGCGGGCGGCAGCGCCACGATCACGACGTCGCACGCGCCGATGTCGTCTTCCAGCACGGCCTGCGCCACGCCTTCTGAAACGGCCGTCTCCGCAGTCGCCCTCGTGCGGTTCCACACCTGCACGGCATGGCCGGCCTGCGCGGCTGCCTTGGCGAACGATCCGCCGATCAGCCCCAGCCCTATGATGCCGATATTCATGTGAAGCAATCCTTTTCGCTCACATTGCGGCGGCGAGTGCGGCGCCGAACGCCGAGCAGGAGACTTCCGTTGCGTTCTCCATCAGGCGGGCGAGGTCGTAGGTGACCGTCTTGGCGGAGATGACGGAGTCCATTGCGGCGATGATGCGGTCTGCGGCTTCGGTCCAGCCCATGTACCTTAGCATCATCTCTCCGGAGAGTATGAGCGAGCCGGGGTTGACCTTGTCGAGATTGGCGTATTTTGGTGCAGTGCCGTGGGTGGCCTCGAAGACCGCGGCACCGGTCTGGTAGTTGATGTTGGCGCCAGGGGCGATTCCGATGCCGCCGACTGTGGCGGCGAGCGCGTCCGACACGTAGTCGCCGTTGAGGTTGAGCGTGGCGATCACGTCGTACTCGGCGGGACGCGTGAGGATCTGCTGCAGAAACGCGTCGCAGATGCAGTCCTTGACAACGATCTCGCGGCCCGTCTTCGGGTTCTTGAACGAGCACCAGGGGCCGTCGCCGATTGGCGCTGCGCCGTAGTCGCGCTTCGCGAGGGCGTAGCCCCAGTCGCGGAAGGCACCTTCTGTGAACTTCTGGATGTTGCCCTTGTGGACGAGCGTCACAGACTTGCGGTCGTTCGCGACCGCATAGTCGATGGCGGCCTTCACGAGGCGCTCCGTACCTTCCACGGAGACGGGCTTGATGCCGATGGAGGAAGTCTTGGGGAAGCGGATCTTCTTCACGCCCATCTCGTCGATCAGGAAGCGCTTGATCTTGTCCGCCTCGGGCGTGCCGTTCATCCACTCGATGCCGGCGTAGATGTCTTCTGTGTTCTCGCGGAAGATCACCATGTCCGTGAGCTCGGGGTGCTTCACGGGCGAGGGAACGCCCTTGAACCAGCGCACGGGGCGCAGGCACACGTAGAGGTCGAGCTGCTGGCGCATGGCCACGTTGATCGAGCGGATGCCGCCGCCTATCGGGGTGGTGAGCGGGCCCTTGATCGAGACCAGATACTCGCGGCACGCGTCAAGCGTATCCTGCGGCAGCCAGGTGTTCGGGCCATAGACTGCATTCGCCTTCTCGCCGGCGTACACCTCCATCCAAGATATGCGGCGGCTCTCGCCGTATGCGGCCTTCACGGCGGCGTCCACCGCCGTGCGCATGGCGCGCGTGATGTCGGGGCCAATTCCGTCGCCTTCGATGAAGGGTATGATCGGGTTCGCAGGCACGGCGAGGCGGCCGTTCTGCATGGTGATCTTCTCGCCTGAAGGCACGTTGATTTTGCTGGTCATGGGGTATCCTGGTTTGTTTATGAAGATGCGGTCGCCATTGCGGCGCTACTGGATGAACTTGAGAATCGCGGGGGTGACGTCCTCAAGCGACTTCACGTTGGCGCGCAGCTCGGCCTCGCGTGGGCCGAACACGATGAACGGAACGGGGCTGCGCGTGTGGCCGCGCTCGTTCATGGCCTCGATGTTGCCGTGGTCGGAAGTTATGACGAGCGTGATGCCGGCGGCTTCGGTGAAGCGAACGAGCGAGGCGAGGAAGCGGTCGTAGAGGCGCAGCACGCTGCAGGCGCGCGGGTAGTCGGAGGAATGCCCGGCGACGTCGGTCTGGAAGAACTCGAAGAGGGTGAAGTCGCATGTGCGGGCGATGCCGAAGAGATGTGCGGCGGCGTCCTCTGGGGATATCTGCGGGATGTCGGGGTAGCGGTCCTGGATCGTCTCGCGCGTGAGGTCCTGCAGAAGGGCTTGGTCGTCGCAGAGGTCGTCGAGGGTGGAGATGACCTCCGGGGTGGTGAGGGCCATTACGGTGGTCACGCTCTTGAATCGGCGGGCGGCAAGTTCGTCGGGCGAGTCGATCAGAAAGGCGTCGGCAAACCGCACGCGCAGGCCGCGCGCCTTGAGGGAGAGGAAAAGGTTGCTTTCCTCGATCTTGCGGCGCAGGGCGGGACCGGGGAAACCTTCGCAGTGCCGGCCCATGAGGAAGGGGGCGTTGAGGCCGGTGAACATGGTGGCCTGCCCGGTGGCGGACTGCGGAAGGCCGTCCACCGAAAGGCATGCGTCGATGGGCGTCGAGTGCCGTTCGATGAGGCGGCACAGGGCGGGGCACACTTCGGGATTGACGGGGTTGTCTGCAGCCGGCGGACGAAGCCCCACGCCGTCTATGAAGAGAAAGAGTATCTTCACTTTGACGCTGGCTTTTCCGCAGGCTTCGTTTCCGCTGGCTTTATCTCCGCTGGCTTGGCTTCTGCAGGTTTTGCTTCCGCAGGCTGCGCTTCTGCGGGCTTCACGGCGGCGGGTTTCTTCTCGGCGGGCTTTTTCGCGGGGAGTTCAACGGGGAAGTCGTTGTCCTTCATCTCCTTCGCGAGGGTCTTGAGGGAGGGTTCGTCTTCGGCGGCCTTTTCGAGGGCCGTCTTGAAGAAGTCGGCTGCGAGGGCACGGTATTCGGCGGCCTTGGCGGAATCGTTGGAATTCTTGGAGAATTCAGCGCAGCGGAGGTAGTTGCGGGCGATCACCCATTCGCGTGAGTAGAGGATGCCGGTGGAGGGGTCGCAGTCCTCGAAGTCCTTCTGCTCGTCGGAGCGCATGAAGTCGATGAAGGCGAGCATCTGCTTCGTGGCCTCGGGCCAGTTCTTGGCCTCCATGGCCTTGTGTCCGCGCAGCTTGGCGGCGGTGGCCTTGCACCATGCGGGCGAGCGGTTGGGGAGGCCGCCTTTCTCGAGAAGCGCGATTGCGCTGTCGAAGTCGTTCACGAGGAAGAATCCGTCGAGACGGCGTTCGGTGAGAATCTCGGCGCCGCCCTTTGAAAGGCGTCCCGACTTGATGAGTGACTCGGTGTAGGCGAGCATTTCGCCGATCGCCTTCACGTTCGGAGGGTTCTGCGGCGTTCCGTCGCCGCCGAAGCGGATGATCTGCTCCTCGCAGATGGAGGCTACGAAGTCGGTCGAGGTGAAGAAGGGCGACGCCTCGAGCTTGCGGAGGTTCGCGACGATCGCATCGGACGGCATCTCGCGGAATGCGCCGGAGAACGCGGAGCGCACCATGCGCGAGGCGGTGCCAGAGCGGCCCACCTTCACGAGCCGTGCGCATGCGCCGTCGAGGTCTTTTGCCTGGACGAGCTGCACCACGCCGCTCGCGCGAAGCTGGTCGATGCTCTCTGTGAGAAGCCGCTGTGCGCGGAGAGGCGGAGTGTTCGTCGCGGGTGGCGGGAACGTCTTCACGAAGGAGTCGGCGAACGTAAGCAGCTTGTCCGCCGCGGGGGTGAGCGCCTCCTTGGCGTCCCGCGCGCGGTCAAGGGCGCGCGCGGCGTGGTTGGCTATCGCCTCCTGCGTGATCAGCGTCTCGTGCCGCAGCTCCATCCAGGGGAAGTTCGGCTTGCCGTAGATGCGCCACACCTTCGTAGTGGAGAGCTCCTTGAGCAGCTCGGTCTTCGCCTCGGTTGACGCAGCCTTCGTGAAGCGCTGCTCCACCTGCTGGACCGTCGCGGAGCGCTTGGCCTCGGTGTAGCGAAGCTGCCAGCATCCGAATCCGATGGCCGCCACCACAGCGACTGCCAGCGCCGATATGACTGCGATTTTTGCTAAAGACTTGCTCATGGTTGTTTGCCCTCAAAGTTTTTTAGGCATATTATAAAATGATTTTGGATTTGACGCAAGGGGAAAGTGTGCGGTATCATATACGCCCGCAAGGAAAGACGAGGTTAGAAGAATGAAGGAAATAGGAGTTGGAATACTCGGATTCGGCACGGTCGGCGCAGGCGTGGCCGAAGGGCTTCTGCGCAACCGCAGGCTGATGGCGGAGCGCCTTGGCGTGGACATCGTGCTCAGGCGCATAGCGGACCTGGACATCACCACGGACCGCGGCGTGGCCGTTGATCCCGACGTGCTCACCACCGACGCGCAGGGCGTTATCGCCGATCCCACTGTGCACATCGTCGTGGAGACCATCGGCGGCACCGGCATTGCCCGCACGTTCGTGCTCGCCGCCCTCAACGCCGGCAAGGCCGTGGTCACCGCCAACAAGAAGCTTCTCGCCGAGCACGGCAAGGAGATATTCGACGCCGCCGCGAAGAACGGCGTGGACATCTACTTCGGCGCGTCGGTCGGAGGCGGCATACCCATCATCCGCTCGCTCCGCGAAGGCCTCGCGGGCAACGACATCCAGCAGATACACGGCATCCTCAACGGCACGTGCAACTACATCCTCACCCGCATGGAGACGGAGGGACGTCCCTTCGGCGAGATACTCGCCGACGCCCAGAAGCTCGGCTACGCCGAGGCCGATCCCTCCCTCGACATCGACGGCTTCGACACCGCCCACAAGGCATGCATCCTCTCGGCGCTCGCGTACGGCTTCCAGCCTTCGCTCGACCAGGTGCAGGTGGAGGGCATCCGCAACCTCGACGGGCGCGACGTCAAGTACGCCGCGGACTTCGGCTGCCGCATCAAGCTGCTCGCCGTGGTGGCCAAGCACGGCGCCGACGTGGAAGTGGGCGTGCATCCCACGCTTGTTCCGGTCGACCACATGCTCGCCAGCGTGAACGGCGTCTTCAACGCCGCGATGGTGCGCGGCGACATGGTGGGCGACACGATGTTCTACGGGCGTGGCGCGGGCCGCCTGCCCACCGCGTCCACGGTCGTGGGCGACATCGGCGACATCGCGCGCAACATGGCGCACGGCGAGACGCGCTACGCGCGCGCCGTGCCCACGTACGGCGAGGGCGTCACGAAGCTGCGCGCGCCGGGCGACATCGTGAGCCGCTTCTACCTGCGATTCGGCGTGGCCGACCGCGCGGGCGCGTTCGGGCAGATAGCGTCCATACTCGGCCGCCACGGCGTCTCGATCTCCGCCGCCGCCCAGAAGGCGGCAGACGTGGACGCCGGCGGGTTCGTGCCCGTCGTCGTGCTCACCCATCCCGCCGCCGCGAAGGCCGTCGACGCCGCGCTTGAGGAGATATCGAAGAGCGGCGCGACTGGCGGCGCCCACGTGCGCCTGCGCATGCTCTAGAGCAGATTGCGAAGAGAATATTCACGAGAAAGGAAATCGAAATGGCATCCAAGAAGCAGAGAACTCTCATCAAGAACGCGCACGTGATCTCGCCCGACCTCGACCTGAGGCGTGCGAACGTGATGCTCGAAGGCGCGAAGATCGCGCTCGTCACGCAGGAGGATGTGCCATCCGCGGGCTTCGGAACGGTGGTGGACCTGCGCGGCAAGTACCTCGTGCCGGGCTTCATCGACGTGCACCTGCACGGCGCTAGCGGATTCGACGTGTGCGACGCCACTCCCGAGGCCATTGAGAAGATCGCCGAGGCGAAGCTCGCCGAGGGCTGCACCAGCTTCCTGCCCACCACGCTCACCGTGGCGAACTCGACGCTCAAGGCCGCCGCGAAGGCCGTTGCCGCATACAAGAAGAGCGAGCGCTTCGCCAAGGTGATAGGCATCCATCTCGAGGGTCCGTTCATCAATCCCGCCTGCTGCGGCGCGCAGAACCCCGCCTTCGTGCGCAAGCCCAACATGCGCGAGGTGCTCGCGATCTCGGCCATCTCGCCCGTCAAGATGGTGAGCTTCGCGCCCGAGATGCCCGGCGGCGCCAAGTTCGCGGAGGACTGCCTCGCAAACGGCATCGTTCCGAGCTGCGGACACACCGGCGCCACGTTCGCCCAGCTCCTGCCTGCGTACGACAAGGGCCTCAGGCACCTCACGCACTTCTGCAACCAGATGACGAAGCTCCACCACCGCGAGATCGGCATTGTGGGCGCGGGCTTCCTGCTGGACGACCTGAACACCGAGGTCATCTGCGACCGCATCCACCTCTGCGACGACATGCTGCGCCTCGTCTTCTGGAAGCGCGACCTCGCGCACGTCCAGATGATCACCGACTCCCTCCGCTGCTCGCACTGTCCCGACGGCTACGAGTTCGAGATGGGCGGCCTCAAGGTGGCCCTCAAGAACGGCGAGGCCCGCCTCGTCGAGGGCGGCAACCTCGCGGGCTCCACGCTCTGGCTCAACAAGGGGCTCAAGAACCTCGCCGAGGTGACGGGGCTTCCGCTCAAGGATCTCGTGCGCGTCACGAGCTGGAACCAGGCGATTGAGCTCGGCCTCGGCAGAAAGCTCGGCAAGGTGGAGAAGGGCTTCATCGCCGACCTCGCCGTTCTCGACCCGAAGACGTTCGACGTCTGCGCCGTGTTCGTCGAAGGCGAGCAGCGCATCTAGGGGTGCGCATGCTATTTGCGAACGCGATACGAGACTGGAACCCGGGGAACTTCTTTCTGCATCCGTGGTTCTGGTCCGCATTCCTCGCCTGGATCACGGCGCAGACGATCAAGATCGTGCGCTCGGCGGTGAAGACGAGGTCTATTGACTTTGAATACCTCGTCTCCACCGGCGGAATGCCGAGCGCGCATTCCGCGATGGTGACGGGCCTCGCCACTTCGATAGGCCTCACCGAGGGTTTTGGTTCGCCGATCGCCATGCTCGCGCTCGGCTTTACGGCAGTGACCACGTTCGACGCCGCCACCGTGCGCCATGCCGCCGGCGAGCAGGCCAAGGTGCTCAACCGCATCATGAAGAACCTCGTCAAGGCGCATCAGCTGCCTACGATGACGCATCTCAAGGAGCTCCTGGGCCATACGCGCAAGGAGGTGTGCTGGGGAATGGTCACGGGAGTATGCGTGGCTACGGCAGTGTGCCGATTCTGGCCGTGATCAGTCAAGGCCGAAAAAATGAACAATCCACTTTCCTCATATCAAGCAGTATGCCGCCCGGGAACCGGGGCGGGCGCCTTCTTCACCAGCATTCTAGTGTGGGGCATAGGCATCGGCTGCTTCGGCGCGGCGTTCAACAACTTCCTTGTGGAGACATACAACATCAACGGCTTCGACCGCGGAGTGCTGGAGTTTCTGCGCGAGACGCCGGGAGTGCTGCTCGTGGCGATTTTCGCCGCGCTTCACCGGTTCTCCGACTGGAGGGTTCTGCGTTTCGGCACGGCCTGTTCTCTTGTTGCGGCGATGCTGCTGCTGGTGCCGGTGCGATGGGCGTGGGCCGTCGCGTTCATCGTCGTCTGGGCGCTGGGGGAGCATCTCGTCATGCCCGTTCGACAGTCTCTTGCGCTCTCGATCGCCCGGGAAGGACGGAGCGGAGAGTCGCTCGGAATCGTCACGGGCGCAATCAACGCCGGTACGGTCGCGGGGAGCGTCCTTGTGGCGGCCATCTTCTATTTCGGCGTGCACTTCTGGGCGGATGCGCCGCGCCGGGTGTTCTATGACGCGACGTGGGTGCTTGTGGCGCTGCTTCTCGCCGCCAGCCTCGCCGTCGCGGCGTCCGTGAAAGAGCCGGGCCTCGCGAAACGCGCGCGCCCGTCGTTCTACTTCCGGCGCAAATACTCGACGTTCTACATTCTGGAGCTCTTCTACGGGGCGCGCAAGCAGGTCTTCTTCACCTTCGGGCCGTTTGTGCTGATCCGCGTCTATGGCATGGATACGCAGCACGTCGCGATGCTCTTTGCCGCGGCGGCGCTCTTCACCGCGCTGTGGGGCGGACGCCTCATAGGGCGCCTCGTGGACCGCTGGGGGTACCGCAACGTGATGATCTGGGACACGGTCGTGCTTTTCTTCGTGTGTTTGCTATACGGCTTCGCGAAGGACTGGTTTCCGTCCCGCGTGGCGGTGGCGGTGGTGTGCGTGAACTACGTCCTCGACGCCGTGCTGAGCAACGCCTCGATGGCGACGAACCTCTACGCCCGCACGCTCTCCGACTCCCAGGAGGAGCTTACGGCGACCCTTTCCTCCGGCATCTCCGTGAACCACATCGTGACCGTGTTCTACGCGCTGCTCGGCGGCTGGATATGGGACCGTTTCGGGCCCGGAGTGCTCTTCGCCACGGCGGCGTTCATGGCCTTGGCCAACAGTGCCTTCGCGCTCACCGTGCCAAAGCCCGTGTTGGGAACTCGCGCAGATTCAGGAAGTGGCCGCTGAAGTAGTTTGGACTAGTGGAGGATAATCCATGGCATTCAAGGGAATCTTCGTGCAAAAGTGGTGGAACATGCGGCATGGGAAATGAGTTCACATCACAAGATCTCGCCGAGGCGTTCGCGAAACACCGCGGCCGCCTCTTGTCGCTTGTCAAGAGGCGTTTGAACCCGATTCTCCTGAAACGTCTATCTCACGAGGACGTGATGCAGGAGATATATCTCGCGGCGGCAAAGCGCCTTACGTATTTCGCGCAGAACGAGGACGTGCCGATCTACTTCAAGCTGCGGGCGATTCTTCTCCAGACGCTCGCCGGCATCGAACGGCGCAATCTTCAGGCGGCGGCACGCGATGCCTACAAGGAAGTCGACGTCAGAGACGAAGCTACGGAAACAGGCGCGCCGGGCGCATTGAACTGGTGGCAGTTCGCGGCGGACGTCACATCCCCGCTTTCCCGCGTCGACCGCAACGAGCGTCATGCGCTCCTTCGCGCCGCTGTCGCCTCGCTGCCCGAGAACGACCGCGCTATCATCGTCCTTCGCCACTTCGACGGCATGGGCAACTCGGAGTGCGCCGCCGCGCTTGGCATTGATTCGAAGGCGGCGTCCATGCGCTATGTCCGCGCTCTTGAACGCCTGCAGCAAAAGCTAATGGAGATCTCATGCTTCAAGAAGACACCATGACCGACGCGCTTCGTTCGCTTGCGGCTGAACTCGACGAATTGGGGAAGGATGAGGTAGGGCGGGCAGCCATCTGCCCGCCGCCTGAAATCCCAGACTTCCAGCTGACTGACGTTCTCGGACGCGGCGGCATGGGAACGGTCTATCTTGCGGAACAGCTCTCGCTTGGGCGCGAAGTCGCGCTCAAGGTGGTAAATGAGTCAGGGGCTGCGGGGCAACAGCCATGCCCAACGTCTGACGAAGCGCGGACGGTCGCACAGCTTCACCATCCGAACATTGTCCAGGTGTATGCGGCGGGGATAGTTGGCGAACAGTCGTGGTTTGCAATGGAGCTCATGCGCGGCCAGACAGCAAACCACTGCCGTTTCTCGACAATCGAAGAAGCCGCCCGCCTTGGTGCCCAGATCGCAGAGGCGCTTGCCTACGCCCACCGTTGCGGCGTGATCCATCGCGATGTGAAGCCGTCCAACATTTTCATCGGGGAGGGCGGCGTTGCAAAGCTCGGCGACTTCGGGCTCGCAAATTCGACGGGCGACGGCGGAACACGCCGCTACATGGCGCCAGAATTGCTGAACGGCGGCCAGGCGACGGAATCAAGCGACCAGTATGCCCTTGGCGTGACTTTGCACGAGCTTGCGCCCCTCGGCAACGCCGACTTCGCCGCCATCTGCGCCAAGGCGGCGGCGCAGGCGCCGTCTCACCGCTACGAGAGCATGGACGCAATGCTTGACGACCTTCGCCGCTTTCTTGCCCACAAGCCCGTCGCGGCGAACCCTCCGTTTTTCTTTCGCCGATTCCGCCTTTTCGCCCGTCGCAATCCGCTTGCGGCGTTTGGCATCGTCGCCGCGTCAATTCTCCTTGCCGCATTTGTCGCCGCGCTCGCCGTTGGCTATGTTCGCACAAACCGCGCACTTGCTGCGACGGAGCGCGAAGCGGCATCCGCCGCGCAGTCGCTGGCGAAGGTTGTCGCCGAGATTGACAGGGAGAATTCCGACAAGCGGGGTACGGAAATAGCCCGTGCGCTCACTGCGGCAGAACGCCTTGCTGCGAGGTTTCCAGATAACGTCGAAATCGCGGAGGCCGTTGAAAAGCTGAAGGCTGCCCGCGAGGCCCACGCCCGTTTTCTAGAGCGTCGCGGCGGCGCGATGCGTCTCCAGCGCCGCTTCCGCACCATGCCTCGCCGCGAACCGTAGGAATGTGGTCAGTTTCGGCGGCCGTGTTCGGTTCGGAAAATGCACTTTTGCGTTGCCTCAGAAGCTGTGATTTGGTATAATCATGACGTTGAAAAAACAGAAACTGCGCATGTCGCCGAGACGTGATGTGCTCTTTTACAGTACTTAACGCTTGCCATGTGATTTGAAGGAGATGACAATGAATAAAGTTAAAAGTTCGATGATGAATCTTGTTGCGCTAGTGGTATTGGCTCTTTTCGCTGCCAATGCAGCGCAGAAGAAGCGAACGTTAGTGTATCACAGCACTTTGGATTCTGCAGCCTCGGTGACGTCTCCAGCCGTAGGATCTGTTGGCACGTGCACCACTACTGCTGCCTTTATGGAGGGCAAATCGGGTAATGCCCTCTACATTCCGGACAGCACTTCGCCGGTGATGATTCCGTTCGAGAATGGTCTGCCCCAGGAGAAGGGATGCATTGAATACTGGGCGAAGATACAGCCTAGCAGCATCTCAATCTCCACTGGCGCATGGCCACGCTTCTACTGCTTCAATGAGACCGGCACTCAGAACACGCCGATCTCGTTCCTGCAGCTGTCTTCAGCCAGCGGCTGGGAAGGAGGCGGATTCTGCTGTTGGCAGGGAAATGCCACGGTGGAGTCCCATGCGTATGGCGCCGCATACTCCTATCTCAAGCTCTTTGGCGAAGGCGAATCCTATCTTGATTGGCACCACTACGAGATCGTATGGAACGTCAATGGTCTCGCCGACGACGCAGAAAGCATTGTGGCGGTGAAGCTGGACGGCAACATCGTGGCAAAGAGGGCTCTCGCCGACGTTGACATCGACCAATTCAGAACCAACATGGGCAAGCCAAGCGAACTCTATTTCCCGCTTCAGGATGGCTTCAGCACCTACAGCCGCGTTCCCTACCTGATCGACGAATTCAAGGTGTGGGATTCGGATGTGATTGGAGGGGAAGAGCCAGAGCCGGATCCCGGCACTGATCCCGATCCCGCTCTCGACGACGGCGTTGACGTGATCGACGGTGTCACGTGGTACTACACGCTCGCTGATGGCAACGCCACGATCATAAAAGGCGAGATCGCCTACGCGGGCGACATTACCACGCCGACGACGCTCGACGGACATCCCGTGAAAGCGATTGGCGAAAATGCCTTCCGCGCCAGCCCCGATCTCGTGAGCGTGGTCGTGAGCGACGGCGTTGAGACGGTCGGCAGAGGAGCTTTTGCCGCGAATCCGCTTCTGGTCAGTGTCACTTTGCCGGATTCGGTGACGTTCATAGATGTTGACGGCTTCTCCGACAGCACAAAGCTTTCGCAGGTGAATCTGCCTCCGCACATTACCAAGTTGAGCGTTTATACATTCCATGCCACGGCCATTACAGAGGTTGCGATTCCCGAAGGCGTGACCACCATTGACCACGACGCTTTTCTCCAGTGCGCAAACCTCGAAACAGTCACGCTTCCCTCTACGCTGAAGTTCATCGACTGGAGCGGTTTCCAGAGGGCTTCTGCGTTGAAGCGCATAGAATTTCCCGAGGGCTTCGAGCGCTTTGGATGTCTGTCTGCATATGCAGATGAACTTCACGCCGCATTCGGCAACTGCACGAGCCTCGCGGAGGCGATCTTCAACGGTCCGCTTCCGGCAAACTTCACATATTCCTGGCTGGACAAGCTCGGCTGCAAGATCTGGTATCCTAAGGCATACGAGGAAAGCTGGGCCGGCGCAGTGCCAGCCGAGAAGTTCGGCGGCTACACGGAAGACTACGGCAAGGAACCCGAGCCGGAGCCAGAACCCGAGGAAATCGAGTTCAAGACGATTGCCGACGGCGGCTACGACATCGGCGTGGCGATCGAGCCCGTCGCCGTGACGTACAACGGTGGTGCGGCGAACGCGAAGATTGCGCTCGCCGGGCTGCCGAACGGACTCGCCTTCAAGAACGGCGCGATTTCTGGCGTGCCCACCATGCCCGGCTTCTACACGGTGAAGGCAACTGTTGCTGTCGGCAAGAAGACGGTCGCCGAGAGGTCCGTAAAGATGCGCGTGAAGAACTACACGGATCCGCTCGCGGAAGGTCTGCCGGACGATCTGGGCGAGTTCATCCCGGGCGTGTCCGTTGACATCACCCTCGAATCGGTGAAGGGCTGGAAGGCCGTCACGCTTCCTGCCGGGCTCAAGTTCGCTCCATCGACTGGATGCATTACCGGCGCGCCCACGAAGCCCGGCGTGTTCACCGTGTGCTTCACAAAGACATACGGCTACGCCGTGCACGCGGCCAGCTCAACGATGACAGTTCTTCCGCTTCGCCGCCTCGTGGTGGCGAAGGAGGGCAGCGGCACGGTGAAGGGCGCTGGACGCTACCTGGCCAACGCCAAGGTGAAGCTCACAGCCACGCCCGCGAAGAAGATGGCCGTGGAGGGATGGTACAAGGACGGCGTGCGCGTTTCGCGCAACGCGGCCTACACTTACACGATGACGGCGGACGATGAGCAGACGCTTGTGGCTAAGTTCGTTTCCGTTGCCGAGGACCGCAAGTCGCTCACATGCACCGTCTCTGACGGCGCGACGATCGCGTCCAGCAAGTACATCACGGTTACCAACTACCAGGGCGTCGCGTTCTCGATGCCAATCGCGTTCAGCGCGCTCACGAAGCCGACGGTAAGCGTGAAGGGCCTGCCGAAGGGGCTCAAATACGCAGGCGGCGAAATAAAGGGCGCCTCAACTGTTGCGAGCAAGAAGGACAAGAAGGGCAGGTATGTCGCGACGGCGACCACGTTCACTCTTAAGACGCTGGCAGGCAACTCCGCGAAATACAGCGTGAGATTCGTCACGCTGCCGCGTCCCGCCTGGGCGGTGGGCACGTACGACGGCGCATACAATTCGGAGGATGCGCTGGCCGGGCGCTCCACGCTGAGCGTTGCGGCTACGGGTGCCGTGAGCGGCAAGGTTTTTGCGCGCATCGGCGGCGCAGGCGTTACTGCTACGCTAGCGGCGGCGTCCATCAAGGCATACGATGAGGCGCGTGGCGTGTTTCTGGTTGAGGCGACGATGAAGGGCGCGGGAATTGAGGCGTGCAAGGTGGAGTTCACGCTCGCCAAGGGCGAGAATGGACTCGGCGAGGCGGTGGCGGCGGCCGATGGTGACGCCATGTGGCTTGTGCAGAACGTGTGGAAGCGCACGGCCTTGAAGGCGCCTGTGTTCAACACGAAGAAGCCGCTCTCGCTCAGGCTCGCGAATGGTCTTGCGCTCAAGTTTGGAGCCAACGGCGCGGTCACGTTCTCCGGCAAGGTGGCGGGTGACGACGGCGAGCCTGTGGCGGTGAGCGGCAGCGCGCAGCTGATCGCCTGCTGGGATGAAGAGAGCGGCACGAATGCAAAGCTCGTCGTCTATGCAGCGCCGAGGGCCAATCTCGCCAATGGCGTGGCCGAGGAGATCGAGCTGCATCTGAAGAAGAACGCGAAGAACGTAGTTACTGGAGTGACAGAAGTCACGGCCGCTCCCGCGTTGCCTTGAACATATCACACCGGCCCTTCAGACCATCCCCATGTCTTTTGGGAAAATTTCACGAGAGGATACTGAAAAATGATACGCTTTCTAAAACGCTGTGCGAGAAGAGTGTTGGCACCGTTGCTCAAGAACAAGAACTTTGTGATGCGTCCTGATGGCGAATCTCGTAAAGGGCTTGTTCAGCTTATTGACAGTCTGGGGCAAGATTCTCTGACGCTGGTGGAGATTGGATCATACAAGGGAGAGTCGGCAGAGATTTTCCTTGCCACAGGAAAGGTCAAGCGCATATACTGCGTTGATCCGTGGCAAATGTACTACGACCCCGACGACGGCGCGGCGTTCACGGACATGGTGAAGGTGGAGGCCGATTTTGACCGACGGCATGCATCTGACTCTCGCGTGGTCAAGGTACGTGGCACGGTTGACACGTTCGTTGAGAAATACGCGAACGATTCCGAAGTCTCTGGCAAGATTGATCTCGTGTATATCGATGGCCTTCATACCTACGAGGGCGTGCACCATGACATCGAGATGACGCTTGCGCACATCAAACCAAGGATAGCCATCGCGGGGCATGACTATCATCGAGATGGTTGGCCGGGGATTGTGAAGGCGATCGATGAACTTCTCGGCGCACCTGATTCAACCTTTCCCGATGGGTCCTGGTTGAAGAAAGTGTGAATATATTAGAGGCGTTTTCAATACACCTGAGACGATGGCGCGGCGTCTGATTGCGATCTTTCGTTTGACGATGTGACGCAGGTTTGATATACTTTTGCTACACTGTGTTAAGGCTTTTAGACGAAAGGATAATGAAAATGCAAGTTAGAACCTCAATCGCACGCTGCGCCGCGCCAGCGGCTCGAATCGGGAGAGCCGCACTTGCCGTGGCTGCAATCTGTGTAGCGGCCACGCCCACGTTGGCCGACGGAATAGAGTTGTGGGGAGCGGATAGATACGTTCAGGACGGTTTGATAGCCCTTTTCGATGGCTTGGAGAACACTGCCTACGGAGCGCAGCATTCGGATACCGCAACGCAGTGGTCGAGCATTGCCGGTACAGTTGCCAATCTTAATTTCACCTTCTCCGGTCGCAACGGATCAGTAGGCGCATGGCGGCCGGATGGACGCTATTTCGACGGCAACGCAAAGGGAACGACTTCCGCCAACATCACTCTCGGCGACGTCTGGACCGTCCAGGCTGCGATGACGATGGATATGAACAAGCAGCTCACAAACAAGACGTCCCCTGCATCGCAATATCCCATCGTGTTCGCGGCTGATGACGACAATATCTCCGCATACCTGAACAACAACGGTTCGCAGACGACCACGCTTATTCTCAAAGACAACTACAACAAGATAGGCACTCGCCCGTCAATCGCATCGTTTGGCGGCAGATATTTGACGGTCGCCTGCGACAGAACGGAGACGCAGAAGACGTATTTTACGCAAAGTGTCGCGACCTTGGGCGACGGCACCTCCAATGGCTCCGGCAATGCAACCGTGCCGGCGCTGAAATACTTCATAGGAGGAACGGACGAAAATCATTACGCAAAGGGAACTATGCATTCCTTCCGCATCTACAACAGGCTTCTCACGGACGAGGAAATGGCGCAGAACAACGAGGTGGACGAGGTGCGCTTCCGCGGAGACGGAGTCATTGTCTGCACTCAGACCGACGGCTTGGATGGTGCGGAGCCTTGTGGCTTCTACAAGGTGGATGGCAGTCACACTTTTAGCGCGCCTGCCGAGCAGATTGTCGGTGAAACGACGTGGCGCTGCGTCGGCTATACGCTCGACATCTACGATGATGTGAACGACGTCTGGAGTTCCGACGGTGTCAACCATCAGAACGAGCTGCAGTATTCCTACGATTCCGCAAATGGTGGAAGGGTTCGGTTGAAGTGGCAGTGGACCAAGAAACGCGCCGGCTACGCCTGGACGGGCGCGGGTGGCGACGGCAAGTTCTCCACACTCGCCAACTGGGCGGATCTCGTCGAAGGAACGGTGGCGACAGAGCTCCCGACGTCCGGCCAAACGCTTTCGTTCTCTGCGGGGGTGGGCGGAACGCTCGTCAACGACCTTGAAGGCCTTGGCGGCGCAGAGATCATATTCCCCGTAACCGCGGGTCAGTACACCATTACGAGCAACGGGTTCGTAAATGTTGCGAACGTGGTCAACGAAACGTCGCTTGTGCAGACTTTCTCGAACACCGTTGCGTTTGCCTCAACCTACAATGTGGCGCTCGCCGCAGCCGTCGATTTCGCCGGCGGCGCAACGGCGACTAAGCCCGGTGACGTTTCTGGCGCGGTCGGCACGCGCCTTGTTGGTGACATCACGTTCACAGAGGATTGGGCGATGAATGCTTCCTACATCATACCTTTTGGAACCAGAGTGACAGGCAAGAACGTGACCGGAAGCGGCGCGGCGCTCACCATAGACCAGGGCGGCTACGCCCACTTCGCCACCATTCAGCCCGGCAAGAACAATACGGTATGGCGCATCAATCTAAACGTCAACGGCATGCTTGAGGTTGATGGGAACGTGGCCTATTGGAACAGCGGTAGCGGTGGGAGTGTTCAGGCTGTCTCAAGCAGCGCAGGTACGGGCGTCATCAAGGCAAAGGGCTTCTACAAGCAGGGCGGCAAGCAGCATCTGACCAACATCAAGCACATCAAGGTCGGTGCGGGAAGCGCCACTTCCAATCCCATCTTCGGCGCGACGTATGGAAGCAACATGCTGCACTTCTATCGAGACATCACGATCCAGGCGATGGGCGACATCGAGTTTCAGAGTGTGTTGGGAAGCGGCTCGATGGCCAAGGAGAATGGCGGGCTCTGCCTTGAAAAAGGCTACACGATGACCATCAATACAGAGGATGACGATGGCAATCCCCATACAGTCATCTGGGGTTGTTCGTTCTGTGTAAAGTCGAGAAACAGCAGTGGTACCTGGGGGTATTCAACAGGGAATGTCCGGCTGAGCAAGCAGGGCAAGGGAACGCTCATCATGCGCAACAGATGCAGCATTACCGGTAGCAGCGGCTACGTGAAGGAATATCATGGCTACACGGATGTGAGAGGTGGTACGTTGCGAGTTGAGGAGAAGGGGCAGCTCAGCGTCAGCGCGTTGACCATCTATAGCGGCGGAAGGTTTGAACTCGGGAGCGGTGTTGTGCTTCCCAACAATACGACATTGAGGGATGGCGGCAACAGCATAGCTCTCGAAGACGGCGCACAGCTGAAGCTCACTGCTTGTTCTGGCGACAATGCGGCCATCTCACTGGGGGCAAGCGCTGTTCTCACCGGCAACGTCTCGCTTGGCACGAACTCCACTGTGACTGGTGGCGCGCAGGCGAAGATCAGCGGAAATGTGGTTCTTGGAGACTGCTCAACGCTGACAGGTGTTTCAAAGGCGGAAATTACCGGTGATGTCACTCTAGGAAATGAATCCGTGCTTACTGGCGCGCAGGGGGCGGTTGTATGGGGCAATCTCACTGTTGGAACCAACAGCGTGGTTTCGCTCTTGACGAAAGCGGTCCTCAACAACGATATCGAGATGGGCGATGGAACGATTTTGGCCTTGGACTTGGATACGACACAGGAGGAAGGTGAGCCTGAATTTCTTCCCATAGGCGGGGTCATCAAGTTGCCGTCCGGCAAGGCCACGATCAAGTTGACAGGTGATTTTACCGATGAAAACAGTGATGTGATTTCCAGGAAACTTGGTGCGCTCAGCATCAACACAGACGTGAGAAACCTCAAGCCCGATACGACAGAGGTGAAATTTGCAGATGGACTCCACTATCGTTCGAAGTTGAAGGATGAAGACGGAATGTTGGTGTTTTACGCCTTCAAGCCCAAATTCCACATCATTTTCAAGTAAGTTGACGTTGCGGGTCGATTCTGTACTCCCAAAAGTGGGAGTTGCATTATAGTTTTCCGATTTTTCCGTTTCCCGTGTAAGATGCCCATACGCTCTGCGAATAGGGAGATGCAGGGCGTATATGGGTGCGCCATGCAATAGTGCAAAAAGACAAAGCATGGAACAGAAAATGAGCGGAAAACTGAAGAAGGCTGGAATATGGTGCCTAATGGGGGCGCTGGTTCTTGCGGCGGTTGGCGGCATTGCGTCGGCAACATGGATGCATAGACAGCTGAAAGGCTGTGAGACATTGTTGGACAAGGCTGTTGGCATTATAAGTGCAAATAATGCCGAAAATGCGAAGAACAAGCGCGCTCTGAAGAAAGAAGAGGCGAAGGGAATCTATACTGCCAAAGAAGGCGACGATATTGTGACAGTCGCTATTGGTCACGGAGTGTCGCCTTCACAGTTGATGGACGCCAACAATCTCCATATCGGCGACAGTATCAAACCAGGCGACAAACTAATCATACCCGGTAGAACCCGTGGGGACAGTCCCCGTACGATCCGTGGGGACAGTCCCCAGACGGCGAGTGAAACCCATGGGGACAGTCCCCGCACAGCCAATGGGGACAGTCACCAAATAGCCCATGGGGACAGTCCCCAAAGGGGTGAGGGGGACTGTCCCCCTGGGGAGAAAATTGTCAAGATTGAGCATATTGGCATCGTAGAAGTCAAATATCCTGGTGACGATGAAATAACGATAGCGTTTGATCGTATACCGGATGCGTCAGTTCTGAGGGAATACATTTCGGTTGAACCCGTCAAGGGAGGGGTGACGTTTGAGTATGACTATGATTATGACTACGATGCAGATGAACATTACAGGCGTCGCCCCAGGGTGAAGCTGCGGGGCGATTTCGCATTCCGCACCAATCTCACTCTGCGTGTAAGGGCGGGTCTGCCTGCGGCGAATAAGGTCGAGAAGCCGAATGATCCCAAGGAGGCCGAGATCAAAGTGGAACCTCTTGAACGCGACTTCGTGCAGACTCTCCAGCGCAAAGATGCTCCGCCGCGCGTGCGGTTCGTAGATTCCGGCCGTTACCTCCCTCCTGGCGGCGCTCGTATGCTCGCCGTGGACAGCGTGAACGTGGCGAAGATCCACTGCGCCGCCGCTGCAGTGCCCACCGCCAACATCGTCCAGCTTCTCGCCCGCGAAAACGACAAGTACAAGGGTGTGTACATCAGGGGAGACGGCGATGGAGCGGCCGATTCCGAGGCCACCGAGAGCATCGCCGACAATCTGATGGAGTGGGACGTCGAGACACTGGGCCGCGTCAACGAACACGGCGTCACTCCTTTCGCCCTCCGCACTCTTCCCGATGCCGCCTCTAACGGCGTGTTCATCGTGGCCGTGCGCTCGGCCGACAAGGACCGCAAGGACGAACGCTGGTGGTGGGACGACAGGCGCGGCGAGAAGTGGAACCCCAACCGCTACAAGCTCGTTTGCATCACCGACATCGGCATCACCGTGCGCCGCGAAGGCGAGCGCATCATCGCCTGGACCACGTCCCTTACCACCGGAGCGCCAGTCACCAACTGCGTAATCGACGTCTACGGCTCGAACAACCGCCACCTCGCCAAAGGCCATACCGACTCCAATGGTCTCTGCGACATTGTCTGTTCCACGCGCGCCGAGCCTTTCGCCGTGATCGCCAAGACCGCAGACGGCAAGGACACTTCTTTCGTCTGCCTTGAGAACCGTCAGAACATAGAAGAGAAGCTTGGAGAGGGCGAGCGCGAGGAATACCTGCGCGCGAACGGCGTCACGGCCTTTGTCTGGACCGAACGCGGCATCTACCGACACAACGAACAGATTTTCGTGCACGCCATTCTTCGCAACGGCGCGAACGAGGCCCCCAAGCCGTTCCCCGTAGAGTTCCTGCTGCGCGATCCCAACGGCGAGGTGGTGCAGCGCAAGACCGTAGTCTCTGACGCCTATGGCGCCGCGTGGTGCGATTCGTTCGCAGTTCCCGCCGAACTGCCCAGCGGACGCTGGCAGATCAATGTCGCCGCGCCGGGCAACTCGAAGAACACCCGCATCTACGGTAGCCGCGCCGTGAGCGTGGAGGAGTTCGCCCCGCCGCAGATCCGCGTGAGCGTGGAGCCCGAAGGCGACAGCACCACCAACTTTTCGTTCGCCGTCAAGGCCGAGCATCTCTACGGCGGTCCGGCGCGTGGACTCACGAGCGCGGGCGCGGTGGTGTTCATGGACTATCCGTTCAGGCCCAAAGGATGGGAGGCATGGCACTTCGGCAACGAAGATCTTGGCCTCAAGCCCAGCTACCGCCGTCTCTGGAAGTTCCCCCTGAACGACGAAGGAAGCGCCGTCTACAAGGCGCCGCTTCTCGAGGAGAGCGGCAAACCGAAGGCTGCCGTGCTCGCGATAGGCGAGGGGACGGTGTTCGAAGAGGGGGGGCGTCCGGCACGGGCGCGAGGAAAGCAAGTGCTGCACTACTATCCGTTCTACATCGGCACCACGCTCGGCGGAAACGTGCGCATTCCCGACAAGGGTTTTGCGAAGACGAAGGTCGCGTGCGTACGGCCCGACGGCACGCGTCTCCCCGAGGCAAGGAAGCTCAAGGTGTCGTTCGACCGCGTCGAGAGCGTGTACAGCTGCAAGGAGGATAGCCGCGGATGGTCGACATGGCATTGCGAACGAGTGCGCATGCCGCAGAAGAGTCCAGTCGCCGAGATCGAGACGAAGGCGAACGGCGACGTTGAGCTTGAGATTCCGTTCCGTCTTGACGGCGACTACGCGCTCACCATCACCGACATCGCAAGCGGTACAAGCTTCGGCTGCTCGTTCTGGCTTGGAAGCCGCGGCGACGATTCCGTGCGCGCCCCGCTCTCAAATCCCAGCAAGGTCACGCTCACTCTCGACAAGAAGGTGTATCGTCCTGGCGAAGTGCCGCGCCTTCTCGTCAAGTCGCCGTTCGCCGGCTGGGCGCTTCTCACGACCATGCGCGACAAGGTTGTGTCTCGGCGCGTCCTCAAGCTCGACGGCGCCACGCAGGAAATCACGCTCGACAAGGTGGATGGTTCATGGGCGCCGAACCTCGACGTGGCTATAAGCGTGGTGCAGAGCGCCGAGAACGGTGGACGCCACCAGACCGCGCGCGCCCATGGGTACACGGCGCTCGCCGTCCGCCGCTGGGAGAACGAGTTCCCCGTGGCGGTGAAGACCTTCTACAAGGTGGGCGAAGGCGGAGGTGGCACGCTCACGGCGGACGTCACAGCCGTTGGCCAGGCTGCTACCGGAACGGTGGCCGTGGTGACGGTGGTGGACGAAGGCATACACCTGCTCACCGGATGGAATGCGCTGAAGCCCGTGGACTACTTCGCGCGTCTCCGCACGGCCGGTCTGCCGCTCTACGACCTCTTCGACAATCTGTTGCCTGTCTGGGACGGCGATCCCACTAAGGCGCGTGGCTTCAAGACAGGCGGCGACATGGGCGTGGAGATGCTCGGAAGGGTGAGCCCCGTTCCCACCAGGCGCTTCCGCACGATCGCCTTCTGGCAGACGGCCGTTCCTCTCACGAACGGTGTTGGCCACGCCGTGTTCGAGCTGCCCGAGTTCGTGGGCGAAGTTCGAGTGGCCGCGGTGGCGCTCTCCGCCAAGGCCACAGGCGCTGGCGACGTGCGCCAGAAGGTGACGCCGAAGCTCGTGATGCAGAGCGACGCGCCGCGCTTCGCGGCGCCGGGCGATTCGTTTGACGTCACTGTGACGCTCGCCAACCGCAGCGGCGCTGCCGGCGAGGCGAAGTGGAGCGTTGAGGCGAGCGCAGGCGTGGCGTGCGAAGGCGCGAAAGAGGGCGCGGAGAAGCTGGCGGACGGAGCGTCCGTCACGCGCACCGTGCGCGCGAGGGCCGATGGCGCGCCGGGCGAGGCGAAGATCGTCTTCAGAAGCGAAGGATGCGGCGAGAAGCACGAGCAGACTATCCTGCTGCCGGTGCGTCCAGCCGTGGCAAGCCGCGAAAGAAGCGGCACGATCCTGCTGAATCCCGGCGAGGCGAAGTCGTTCCCCGTGGACAATGCGGGCAGCGTTCCCGAAGCGGCGGTGAGACAGTTCACGCCCGGCGCAAGCGCGCTTTCCCAGCTTGTGGGGGCGCTCGAGTTTCTCGCGGAGTATCCGCACGGGTGCCTGGAGCAGACGTCGTCGCGCATATTCCCGCTTGTGGCGGCCGGCGGGTTCCTCAACCGCATTGCGGTGGACGGGAAGAACGGCAAGCTCGCGAAGCGCGGCGACTACGTGGCGGCGGGCGTGAAGCGTGTGGCGTCAATGATCCGCGAGAAGGACTTCGTGATGTGGCCCGACTGCAACTACGCGCCTTGGGACCGCGAGGTGTCGCTCTACGCGGCGCACTTCCTCGTCGAGGCCGAGAAGAGCGGCGCCATGCTCGCGCCCGCCGCGAAGAAGCGCGTGATGGAGTTCCTGAAGAAATGGAGCCTTGAGAAGAGTCGCTCCGTCTCTGCGTACGCCTGCCACACGCTTGCGCTCGCTGGAGAACCGGCGCAGGACCGGATGCTCGTTCTGTACGATGACCGCCGGAACCTCGCCGCGATAGACCGTGCCCGCCTCGCCCGCGCGTTCGTTCTTTCCGGCGACAGGGAACGCGCCGTGGAGCTGCTGCGCACGGGTGCCATGCAGCCTGGCTCGGTGAAAGAGGCCGCGTTCGCAATGCTCGCGCTTCTCGAGGTAGATCCAGAAGACGCGCGCCTTGCGCCGCTCGTGAAGTATCTGGAGTCCACGCGCGTTCCGGACCGCTTCAGCTGGGGCACCACCGGCGAGAACGCGCATGCGCTAGTTGCGCTTGGCGCGTACTACCGCCACCATCCCGTGAAGGACGGCACGCCGAAGCTCGTCATGAAGGGCGCAGACGGCGAGAAGGCGCTTGCAGTTGGACGTCGCGAGACCGTACGCGGCGCTGGCGACGTGAAGGTGATGAACCACGGCGACGGCAGTGCGTGGCTCACATGGCGCACGATAGGTCTGCCTGATCCTGTCACCGTCACAAACGAGTCGTGCCAGATACAGATATCGCGGCGCTTCCTCACTCCCGAGGGACTGCCCGCGAGCATGGCGAAGCTGGTGCGCGGCGACCTGCTGCTGGCCGAGATCACTCTCACTGCGCCGGTGGCGCGCACATTCAACGACCTCGTTGTGCAGGACCTCTTCCCCGCGGCGTTCGAGCCGGTGCATGGTGGCGTTGATCCGAGCCTGTACAAGTGGGCGGAGAACTACGACGACGAATGGGTGATGCGCAGCGACGCACGAGACGACCGCATGCTCGTCTTCTCGAAGAAGTTCTATCTTGCCGCCGGAAAGAGCGTGCGCTTCCTCTATCCACTGCGCGTGGTGACGGCGGGCGACTTCGTGATGCCCGGCCCCACCGTCGAGGCGATGTATGCGCCCGACATCCGTGCCTCGGCGGCACCCACCCGCATCAAGGTGGGCCGCTAGGCGCTGGTCGCCGAGTCGGTGGCGGGGATTGCGGAAAAAGCTGGGGTTTGCTATAATCTTTCCGTCTTGAACGAAAGGAAGGAAAGATGAAGATTCTCGACATGCCCTGCACAAAGGGCTTCATGCAGCTCGCCCAGGACGGCGTGGACAAGGGCTGGCATGAGATGAATGGCGGCAACCTCAGCTACCGTCTCACGAAGGACGAGGCTGCGAACGTGAAGAAGGTCATGAAGAAGGCCTCCGGCGCATGGCAGGACATCTGCGAAAGCGTGCCGAAGCTCGCGGGCGAGTTCTTCATGGTCACGCGCACCACGGGCTACATGCGCAACGTGATGCGCAACCCCGAGAACGCATTCGGCATCGTGGAAATCGACGGCACCGGCACCAAGTACCGCATCTGGTGGGGGCTCTCGAACGGCGGGCGCCCCACGAGCGAGTTTCCGAGCCACCTCAAGAACCACGAGGTGAAGCTCGAGACGACGGGCGGCGAGCACCGCGTGATCTACCACGCGCATCCGGTGAACCTCATCGCGCTCACGTTCGTTCTGCCGCCCACCGACAAGGCGTTCACGCGCGCGCTGTGGGAGATCATGACCGAATGCCCGGTCATATTCCCCGAGGGTGTGGGCGTGGTGCCGTGGATGGTGCCGGGAAAGGGTCCGATCGCAGCCGCCACCTCGAAGCTGATGCGCGACTACAACATTGTGGTGTGGGTGCATCACGGGCTTTTCGTCTCGGGCAGGGACTTCGACCGCTGCTTCGGCCTCATGGACACGGTGGAGAAGGCCGCCGAGATCCGCATCCGCGCGCAGTCCACAGGCGCCATGAAGAAGAGCGCCATCCAGGTGCGGCAGCTTCGCCAGATCGCGAAGGACTTCGGCTTCACCCTTAACGAGAAGTTCCTCTAGGAGCGTCGCCATGCAGTCGGCTTTTCGCAGCAAGCGCGGTTCCGCGGCCGTCTTCGTGGTCGTGGCCCTTGTGGTTCTGGGGCTCGCGGCCGTTCTATACTTCAACAGCCAGTACCAGAGCCGCCAGCGCATGATCGCCTACGAGCGCGAGAAGGCCGAGCTCGCGCGGCAGGAGGCCGAAGAGAAGGCCGCCAAGGCGGCGCGCGAGAAGGCCGAGGCCGAAGAGGCCGCGGCGCGCGAGAAGGCCGAAGCTGACGCTGCGGCGAAGAAGGCAGAGGCCGCGAAGGTCGTAGCCGAACGCGCAAAGGCAGAGAAGACCGAGAAGGTTAAGCAACTGCGCTTCGAAGACGCCGAACAGGCCTTTATAGGCGCTGAGGTGGCGATGTGGACGAAGGGGGACGACTCCGCCGAGAGCGTGTGGTGCATGCTGCCGTATGAGGACGGAACTGGACGCTTCTTCGAGATTGTGCCCGCAAAGGGCGACAATCCCCGCCTGGTGCGCGTGCTCAACGCCGAAGGCGCAGTCGAGACGATGTCGCCAGAGCTCTTTGCAACGCGCAACTTTGACGACGACACTAGCTGGTTCGTGCTGCGGGACGGCAAGGCTCTGCTGCGCACGAAGAAGCCCGTCCAGCCGTCAAATGGCGCGGACGAGAAGATATCCGTGCCTGAGGAGGGAAGCAGCTACGACATCGCAGAGAAGATATACGGCGCCGCCGCAAAGGCCGTGAGGGTGTACAAGATGCGTCCGCCGCCAATCAAGTGGCACGTGGCGTTCGTCTCGAGAGGCGGGCGCACGCTCCCCGTGGGCAAGGTGGCGTTCGGCGAGAAGGTCACGCGCGATCTGTTCCGTCCCGCCGTGAAGAAGGCACTTGAAGGGGTGGCCGCGAAGATGTCTCTTCCGCAGCCCGCGTCGCCGTCTGCATCGGCGGAGAAGGGCGCGTCGGTGCCGTCCAGCTTCACGCCCTCGAAGAAGCGCACGCACTTCCTCTACGACAAGGGCAAGATCAAGCGCACGGTCGACGGGCTCGTTTACGTGCCGCGCGTCTTCAAGACGGCCAAGAAGGAGTTTTCGCGCAACAAGCGCCAGCAGGAGCAGGACGAGGAACGCGCCGCGCAGCACAAGGCCGAATGGCAGGCTCTCTACGATGAGGCCCTCCGCCAGGAGAAGGCCGAGGCGGCGGAACGCGCGGCGTGGGAGCGGGCCCGTTCGCGCGGCGCTGTCAAACCGAAGCAGCAGCAACGGCGGCAGAAGGTGGAGGTGACGCCTGCTCACGTCGAGCGCGCGCTGGACGATGGAGCGTTCATCTATTCGCCGGCGGACGAATGACGCGATGAAGTTCGACCTCCATGTCCACTCGTGCCTCTCGCCCTGCGCCAACCTGGAGATGTCCCCCCGGGAGATCGTGGCTCACGCGGTGGCGTGCGGCATGGACGGCATGGCGCTCACCGACCACCAGAGCGCCCGCAACACTCCCGCGATAGCCGTTTGCGCCCGCCGTGCCGGTCTCTCTTGCCTGTACGGACTCGAGGTCTGCACCGCCGAGGAGGTTCACACGCTCGCGATATTTGACGCTCCCGAGACCGCAAACGAGATGACCGACTGGGTGTATGACGCGATGGTGAAGCGCGTCAACGATCCGGACGTCTTCGGCGACCAGCCGATTGTGACGGAAGACGACGAGATCGTGGACATGGAATGGCGCATTCTCGCGCTCGCCTGCAGGGCCGACATACCTTCCGTAGCCGCGAAGTGCCATTCGCTCGGCGGGCTCTACATCGCAGCCCACATAGACAGGTCGTCGTTCTCGGTCTATTCGCAGCTCGGCACCATCCCGGTTGACGCCTCGGGCGCGCCGTATTTCGACGCGGTGGAGCTCTCGCGCACTGCGGACGAGTCCGTATGGCTGCCCAAGGCCGCAGGGTATGCGGTAGTGCGTTCTTCCGACGCGCACAACCTTGACGACGTGGCGCGCGTATGGACCGAGGCTCCGCTTGAATCGTTCACCATTGCAGGCCTTCGAGCCGCCTTCGCCGCTCGGTCAACCCGCCTTTCGCCGCGGCTGACAACCTTCTAGAGGAGTCAACTATGCGACCCGGATTCTGGCAGATAGTTATAATCGTTGCGCTTGTGGCTCTCTTCTTCCACCGTCCGATAATCGCGGTGTTCCGCGCGCTCACCGGCAGCGCGGAGTCGGGTGGCAAGGGCAGGGAGAAGGGCGCTCATGCGCGTGGTGCCGGATCGATTCGCTGCTACAACTGCGGCGCGTCGTTGCCGAACGGTTCGCGTTTTTGCAACAAGTGCGGACGCTCGCAGGACGTCATCGATGTATGAGAGGGGACATTGAGCGTTGACGTTCCAGATTGGCGCTTTGCCCGCGAGGTCCTCGAAGGGGGATTGCTCAGCGTAATAATGCCAGTGTACCGGCTTGCGGACACCATCGAGGTGAATCTCGCTTCGGTGGCGGACTGCCTTGCCGCGGGCGGAATCCCGTTCGAGCTGGTGCCGGTGGACGACGGGAGCGACGACGGAACGGCCGTCGCCATTTCGCGCGCGGCGGGCGAGCGTCCCGGCGTGGTGCGTCCTGTGCTGCTTGCGAAGAATGCCGGCAAGGGCAACGCCCTACGCGAGGGATTCCGCGCCGCTCGCGGTTCGCACGTGTTGCTGCTTGACGGCGACCTTGACATTGCGCCGAAGATGCTGCCGAAGTTTTTCGAGTCCATGGTCCGGAACGGCAGCGACGTGGTGGTGGGCTCTAAGCGCCATCCCGAGTCGAATGTGCAGTACCCGTGGCACCGCCGCCTTGCGAGCATGGTGTACTATTCGCTAGTGCGAATTTTCATCGGTCTTCCAGTCACCGACACGCAGACGGGCATGAAGCTCTTCAGGCGGCAGGTTCTAGGCGAGGCGCTCGACCGTATGCTCGTCAAGACGTACGCTTTTGACCTTGAACTGCTCGCCATTGCGTGCGGACGAGGCGCGAAGATTTCCGAGGCGCCCGTCGAGATACGCTTCGGGCAGAAGTTCGGCGCCCTCAAGGCTCGCACCGTGCGCGACATGGTGCACGACACGCTGGCCGTGTTCTACCGCCTGAAGGTGCTACACTACTACGCGAAGGTGGAGGTGCCGCCGCCGATGGAGGAAACTCCGCTCGTGAGCGTGGTGATTGCCTGCCCAGGCGGCAGTTGGATGCTGGATGAATGCCTAGACGCGATGACGCGCCAGACATATCGCAGCTTCGAGGTGATAGTGCTGCCCGACGAGGCGGCAAACGGACTTGCCTCTGGCAATGAACGCGGCTATCCGCTTTCGGTCATTCCAACGGGCAAGGTGCGTCCTGCGGAGAAGCGCAACATCGGCATTGCCGCTGCGAAGGGCGAGGTGATTGCGTTCATCGACGACGACGCGTATCCCGAAGAGCATTGGATCGAGAACGCGATCAAGTACTTCAGCGATTCCGAGATCGGCGGCGTGGGAGGCCCTGGCGTGACGCCGCCTGGCGATGGATTCCTCGCGCACGCCGGCGGGCGCGTATACGAGAACATTCTCGTAAGCGGCGGCTACCGCTACCGCTATGTTGGCGGAAGGGTGCTGCGCGACGTGGACGACTATCCTAGCTGCAATCTATTCGTGCGCACGTCGCTCCTCCGCAAGTTCGGCGGCTACCGCACCGACTTCTGGCCAGGCGAGGATACGCTTCTCTGCCGTTCGATCGTGTGCGACGAGCGCCGCCGCATCGTCTATGACCCATGGACGATTGTGTATCACCATAGACGCCCGCTGTTTGGTCCGCATCTACGCCAGCTCGGGCGCTATGCGTTCCACCGCGGCTACTTTGTGAAGCGTTTCCCCGAGAACTCGCTGCACTTCTCCTATTTCGTGCCGACGCTCTTCGTGGTCTATCTGCTGTTGTTGCTGGTGACTATGGCCATAATGCCTTTCTGCATGCCGAATTTCCCGCATGGAGGTCCTGAATGTCTGCTGCCGATAGTTTTTATCCTATGGCAGCCGATGAATCTCTATCTGCTGCTTGTGGCCGTGACAACGTTCAGCTTCAATCCCATCAGGTGGATCGTGACGGCGCTTGGTGTGTTCGCTACGCACGTTTGGTATGGCATTCGTTTCGTGCAGGGACTTTGCGCAAAGAAGGCTCCGTGCGAATACATTGGCCGCGACCACGCCGCGACAGAGTAAGATAAAGAATGGCGGGGGCAAATTGGATATTGGTTGCTGATTGTTGGATATTGGGTATTTGCACATTCAAATGCCCCTCGTCTCACCGTATTTGTTGTATTTGTGATTGAACGTTTTCGGCATATACGATATGATGTTGGAAAAATCTTGACTATGGTTGTCAAACGTGAAGAAGCGGTCGATCGGCTTGTCCGGCTGATGGGGAACGGGAACGTGAAGGTCATTACCGGGGATTATCAAGACCCGTGGAAAGACGAAAGCGGCGTCGTCCATGTCGGAGTAATTCCGTTCCTTCTCAACAAGGAACTGATTGAAAAGTAATACGCAGAAAGGGCACAACCCATGAAACCCTTTGCACGAATGATCCTCGTCTCATCCCTCGCGCTCGCGGGAGTCGTTACGACGTATATCATCTTGAAGAGACGACGCAAGCGCAGAGATGCCGAATGTGCGGCTAAGACACGTCCGCAGGACGTGCAGCCTCTCCGCGATGATGTGCGGGAGAAGATCTCGCCGCGTCGCTTCAAATGGCTGAATCTATGCGACAACCATTATAGTGCGCTAGTCAAATCGCTTGAAAAGCAACTTGCGCGGCGTCCGAACGTATGGGGCGCGGGATTGTGGCCAAATGCCGAGACCGAAGACATCGCGCGGAAGTGCGCAGGACTCATCAAGCCCTATGGTGGGATGTTGAACGATTTTCTAATTCCTGGCGATCCACTAGACATGATTGCGGCGTTTTGTGGAGATGGCGTGAAGGCAATCTTGGGCGATGTAGAAGAGGAATTTCGGTTTGTTATAGACGCCGCGTGGTACGAGAACGACCATACTTTCGCGGAACTTGTCGAGTATGTCCGAACACATCGCGATACGGCGCCAAGATCGGTGTTTCGCGAGCGGCGGCGCACCACTTGGCTGGGCGTGACGGTGCTGTGGATCATATTCGTGGGGCTGGTGTGGTGGGCTGTATCATCTGTCAGCTCGTTGTGCCAAAGTATCGCAGATGGGGACCTATGCGTGAAACCGATGCTGAATGCCGTCATAGCGGTGCCGCTGGCGCTTTTCGCCGTCTATATCGCCTATGTCATGATTGCGCAATGGTTCGCCGACCGCCGCGAAGAAAAAGAGGAACGGAAAAACACCAACCGAAAGGGCAACCCATGAAACCGTTTGCACGAATCAACTTGTCCTCCGTTTTATCCTCCGTAGCCTTGGCGAAGGTAGACGCTTTGCGTAGGGGGATTCTCGTCTCATCCCTCGCGCTCGCGGTGGTGACGTTTTTCGGCGGATGCGACAGGTGGCAGCGGAGCGTCGAGGCTCGCAAGCAGGCAGCGCACGATGGCTTGACGGCGCGGAAGACGTTTCTTTCGGCGGCGCTTCCCGAATCTGAGCGCTCGGCCGTTCCAAGGAATCGAAATGAATACGCGGATGATGTTTGTGCGCTGAAGTCTGTCTTGTTGAATTGCGACAAAGCTGACTACTGATTTTCAGTCAAAATGATGCAGAAATCTCTGTTGAGAACCGTGAAAATGATGCAAATTTTACTTTCTCAAATATCCAAAATGATGCACATTGACTGTAATGGCTAAAATGTGATATAATAACGCGTGTTTTCGAAGGAGAAAGGATCTATGGAACTCAAACGGACATTCTATGACTATCTTGTTCAGTGGAAAGCCGAACGTCCGCATCAGTGCCTCTTGGTGAACGGAGCGCGGCAGATTGGCAAGACCTATATCATCGAGAAGTTCGGTCGCGAGAACTACGAAAGTTTCATTGAGATCAACTTTGCGATTGATCCGCAATGCGCGGAAATCTTCGAGGGGGCCTTGGACGTGCGTTCGATATGCGAACGTCTCACTGCGATGCGCGGCGATGTAAAGCTCATTCCCGGAAACACTCTCATATTCCTTGACGAAATACAGGATTGCCCCAATGCACGGACGGCGTTCAAGCCGCTTGCGCTTGACGGTAGGTACGATGTCATTGCGTCAGGATCTCTTCTCGGCATAAAGTACAAGAAGGGGAAGCACAAGAAGACTCCGAGGTCGATTCCCGTGGGGTTCGAGCGTCAGGTTGTCATGCATTCGCTGTCCTTCGAGGAATACCTAGCCGCCAAGGGGTTCGGTGAGGAGGCGTTGTCCCTCGTGAGAGGATGTTTCGAGCGGCGCGAGCGCGTGCCAGATGCCGTGAACGAACGCTTTCACGCCCTCTTTCGCGAGTATGCGGTTGTCGGTGGAATGCCCGCCGTCGTCAGCGCGTTCATGGAACGTGGACACTTCGGGGAGGTTCAGTCATTGCAGGAGGGGCTTGTCGCGGACTACATCGCCGACATCCACAAGTACGCCGACAAGACGGACATCCCGAAGGTCGAGAACTGCTTCCGTGCGATTCCGCGCATCCTTGCGAAGGAGAACAAGAAGTTCAAGTATGCGGAAGTGGAAGATCGCGGAACTGCCCGTAAGTACCTTTCAAGCGTCGAGTGGCTCAGGGACGCGAAGCTTGCGACATTTGCGGAATGTGTGAACGTCGCGCTGCCGGGTCTGTCTGGCTATGTGAAGGAGGAATGGTTCAAGCTCTACCTTTCTGACGTGGGGCTCTTGATGTCCACGTACGGGATGCTTGCCAAGCGCGAACTCCTGAACGGCACGCTGAAAGGCGGCGTCAAGGGCGGCATATATGAAAACCTCATAGCCGGGGTGTTTGAGCGTGGCGGGCATCCGATCCGTTACTACAGAAACGACGATGCGGAGGTTGAGTTCATCCTTGAGACGGAGGAGGGCGTTCTCCCTGTCGAGGTGAAGTCCTCGAATGGTCGTACGCGTTCGCTTGATGCGCTGCTGGAGTCGGAGTCGATACGCTGTGGAGTGAAGCTGACAGGCGGCAACGTGGGCGTCTCGGGAAAGATGCTCACGCTTCCGCACTACATGTCCATCTTCCTGTAGAGGAATCGAAGAGAATGTTGCCAATGTGGAAATGTTGCCAATGCCAATACCAATTGCCAATGAGGGTTAGCCGCAAAGAACGCAAAAGACGCAAAGAAAGGAACTTTGAGCGATGATAGAAAGAGTATAGTAATTCTTGTCGCGGGCGCGATGGCCATGCTTTCAGGCTGCCTTATGTTCTATACCGGAAGCGAGGAGGGGCCGTTCGGCGTCGTTGCCGAGCGGGATGAGCCGGGGCGACCGAAGCAAACAGCCAATATCCAATGACTAATCTTCAATGGAAGGAGAACAACTATGACAAAGAAACAAGCAGGCGTTATTGCGGTGATTGCGTTTGCCGCGTTGATAAAGCCGATGGTTACGCTTATAGGTCTTGCTGAAATAGCTTGGCGCATCGTTTCCCAGGGTTGCGTTCAGCCGCGTGACCGGCTGCTTATGGCAATCGCGGATGCTTTCGGCGCGGGGGCGGCGCAATGGGCGGACGTATTGATTGCATGGACGGTGTCGGCCATTCCCGCGCTGCTCATCTACCGCTATCTGCGGCGGCGCGATTTCGCGCAGGTGTGCGCTGACTGCGAGGAGGGCAGGATCAAGGCATGGTCTCTCCTGGTGGTTTTTCTTGCCTTGACGCTGCTGAATCGCTCTGTGGTCTTCAATGCGGCGGTCGGCAGACCGATCCCGTTCGAGCAGGAGCAGGAGGAAATCTCACTTGAAGAGGCGATGGAGAAAAACCCCACAGCCACCCTGGAACTTCGTCTATGCCATCCCGAAAACGACCGCCTTGAACGCGAATTGGAGGCGAACGGACGATTGACGGACGAGGTGCTGGCGGCTGCTCCGCAAATTGAAGGCTACAGACTTATGCGCGTAAGAGGGAAGGATGACTCCGTTTGCTATGTCTTAGATGATGTGGAGTTGTCGATGGAGGACTTTGTCTCGGCACGGGCGTCCAAATCGCTCTTCAACGAGGGCTTATACGAAGTTTCCGCCAAACTGACGCCAGAAGGACGCGGACGTCTTGCACGACTGACTCGCGACTACCAGCCACATGGCGCGAAGAACTCCTCTAACCAAGGGCGAGCGCTTGCCATCGTCGTGAATGGCGAACTTGTGGCGGCCCCCATCATAATAACGGAAATCGACATGGGCGAATTCATCATAACGGGAAAGTTTACGAAGGAAGAGGCTGTCAACCTTGCCGCCGCGCTCAATTCCAAAGGCGGCGAATAGGGTTGACGTAGAATATACGGCACCGAAAGGAGCAACCCATGAAGCCCTTAGCACGAATAATTCTCGTCTCATCCCTCGCGCTCGCGGCGGGGTGCAACGATATAATCTCGGCGCGAGAACTTGTAAAGCGCACGGACGGCGACATGGTGCATACGATTAAGTGGACATATTACATCGGCTCGGAAAACGGATGCGATTGCTTCTGTCACGAAATGATGGGCTTGTCTGCGTCGCTGCCGTGTCCGTCTGTCAGTCATAAAACGTACTACGTAGTTCGTTCATCTGAATTCCCGACGTTTACGCGGCGTTTCCATCGGACAGACGACCGCACTAAATGGGTGCCCGTAATGTTTAAAGAAGATTGGAGGGGTGTTGAGATTTTGACTGATGATGGCTTTAGCAAGCAACTGGACGCCCCTCTGAACCATGTAAACGAAACCCGGATTGAAAGGAGAAACCCATGAAACCCTTTGCACGAATGATTCTTGCCCCATCCCTCGCACGAGAAGAAAGAGGAGAATGTTGCCAACCACCTTCGCCAAGGCTACGGCGGTCAAGATGTGGAAGTGTTGCCAGAGCCAATACCAATTGTCAATGAAAGGAAAACGGCTATGAAGAAAATGATGATAGCGGTGGGGGTCGCGGCGATGGCGGCGGCGATGATGACGCTTGGCGGGGCGACGAAGGACTCCGGTGGCGGGAAGACAGGTGAAAGAGACTTTTACCGCATGGACGCCGCCGAACTCGCGAAACTCGCGGAGTCTGGCGATGTTGCGGCACAGCACGCGCATGCGAACAGACTGCTAATGAAGGGGGGCAAGAAACCTGACATGGCGGAGGTCGTACGCTGGACGTCAAAGTCCGCCGAGGGCGGATACGTTCCCGCACAGTTTGACCTGGGCGAGACACTGCTCAACGGACTCGGAGGCGTGGCGACGAACGAGATCGCAGGCGTTGAATGGATACGCAAGGCCGCAGACGCGAAACCATACCCGGACGACTGGGATTCGCAAAAGTCCAGGGCGGACGCGCGGTACCAGCTTGGCGTCTGCTATCGAGACGGGCGTGGCGTCAAGAAGGACGTCAAAAGGGCGTTTGAGCTCTTCAACGCCGCACGGCTGAACGGCAAACGGCTCGGCAAGGCGGATGTCGCACTCGCGGAATGCTATGAAAAGGGTATAGGCGTCGCGAAAGACGAGGCGCGGGCGGAGAAAATCTATCGAGCCGTAGCAGATGCAGGAACCGGCTTGACGTGGCATCAAAACGCCGACGCCGCCGGCAAAGCGAACGAATGGCTCTGGCGCAACGGGAAGAAAGATTTGTACGGCACGCGCTTCTTTCGCGTGAAGCGCGGCGAGTCGAATCCGCCGCCGCCCGTTGTCTGCACCGAACCGGATGTCTCTGTGGCGCCGCTTGCCGCGCCGACGCCGCGTTTCCTGCCAGACGCGCAGGTCGTGTTCGCGGCGTTCGCGTGGCCGGAAAAGCCGGATGCGTGGCTGCGGCTCACAGTTTGGTTCGGTGAATACATGACCCACGGACTCGGAATGGACGAGCTTGCGGGATCGTTCGACGCGCTCGGACTTTCGACCACGAACCTGAATTGGGTCGCCGGAACCATCGGCGGGATATCCAGAAAGAGCGCTGACCCATGGAGCGAAATGGGCGACTTCGAGGATACGCAAGCAGTTGTTGTCGTTGCATCTTTCGACAAGAACGCGAAGCCGAGAAAGTCCATGCGTCGCAAGTTGAAGAAACTGATACGCAAGGCATCTGGAAGGGAACGAGAGGAATTCTCGCGTCAGAAGCCCGACCTGAAGGAGATCAGGGAAACTCTGCCGGAGGTTGGCAAGTTCGATGGACGCATCTACCGGCTCGCATCGTCGGAATTAGCCCGCGATCTCGTAGGCAAGGGCGACATATTGATCGCAGTCGGAGACGACGGGCTCGTCTATTATTCGCTGGACGCCAAGACGCTTGGTCGCGCGATACGTCTGTATCGCGGCGAGGAGCGCGGCGGATTCGAGGAGTTCGCGACGCGCGGGCCGTATATGTTCCGTTTGGCGGTCCCAGAGACAGGAGCGTTGTTGAAGCGCATCATGAACTATCGGACGTTATCTGAATACGGCGCACATCTGTTTGCCAATGGAGCGAGGATACTTTCTTCACTTGGTCGCTTCGAGGTCTGTGGCAAGCTGACGGAAGGCGGCACGCTGAAGGTGGCGGTGCGGTTGGAGGTCGCCGACGAAAAGGACGTGGAGAAGTTCGCCATTCCGCTGCGGACGGTCGTGACCGTCATACGCGAGGCCATCTACAAGGAAGGACCGAATGCGGCTCTTGCTTATTGGATCGCCGGTAATCTCCGTGTTTTGACTGAAGGCAAGTCAATTATTCTCGAGACTTGCAACAAGGCTCCGTAGTTCCATGTCCCGCTTTCTCCAGTTCGACAACGTCGCCTTCTCCTATCCGGGGGATGGCCGAGCCGCTTCTCAGCGGAGTCATCGCGCATTTCCCCGAAGGCGCGTGGACGGGCATTGTCGGCGCGAATGGCGCGGGAAAGACGACGCTCCTCAAACTCGCGGCGGGCGTGCTTACGCCGACCGAGGGACACATCCGCCAGATCGGCAGCGCGCGGCTCACCGTCCGCCGCTGGCAGTTGACGCAATTCGGAAAAACTGTCCGCTTGACCATGGGAAGCAGTATCCCGGCACGAACTTATCAATAAGAGGAGAACGGCGATGAAGAGAGTGATGATGGCGGTTTGTATGGTGGCGCTTACAGGGTGCAAGACCGGCATGTTTGCGCCGCGTACCGGTGAGCTGTTTCAGACGACGCGGATGTGCCCCGGCCCTGGGGCGTCCGTCTACACTGCGCCTCTGATGGTGTGGGTTTGGGGTGTGCAGAAGTGCGGCGGAGAATGGACGATACCCATCGGCATTGTGGGGATTCCCATTGCAGCGGCGGGTTTTGTCGTCGACGAGTGTGTTGTCTCGCCGCTCGTTGACCTGGTCTGTCTGCCTTACGATCTGTGTCAACCGTATCATGGTTGCTACCTTCGGATTGTCGATGAGGACGGACGGCCTGTGCAGGGAGCCAAGATACACGATCACTTTGATCTGGTCGGGAAGGCTTTCTCTGGGACGACAGACGCCGTCGGCGAGTTCAAGATCAACCGTTTGCACGATGTGAAGGGCCATTTCTGGGCTTCCTGCGACAATCATGCATCTTGGTTTCAAGGCCGTGATTTCGATACGGTTAATGCGAAAGCAGAGCCTGACGGGAAGATTGTGTTCCAGTTTACGCTCTCAAAGATGAATCCCGGAGGATGGAAAGCGAAGAAAGAGATTTCGCGCGAGGAGTTGCAGAAACTGCTTCCCGGCAAGTGGTCTGCGGACAAGGAGTCCCGTAGATGGCTTATGGATGGTTTTAATTGCTCATTCGCCAATGACCCCGAGCGGCATTGCTTTATTCTTGATGCGTCAGGTTCTGCCGTAGCATACGTTCCATTCAATTATATGTATTATTTCGGGGGTAAAGACAAAAGTAAACTTGGACCTCGGTATTCTTCTTGGAGCATACGGCGAAATGGGGATGTCGCTGTAGGTAAGGACGATTCTTTCGATAACGAGCCGCCTGCGGAGTGGGTTTGGCGTATCCGTTTGGCCGAGAATTCTGATGTGAATAAGTTCCGGGGCTGGTCAAGCGGTTACTATCTCGGAGAGGATGAAAAGGGAATCTACCTTTCGCCAGGGCCGTTCTCGTCCGATGAGAGCCTAAGCGAAAAATTATCATTGAAGTACCGCAAGGTGAAAGAGTGAGTCGACATGTCCCGCTTTTAACCAGTTGCAAATGAGGTTTAGTCGCAAAGAACGCAAAGGACGCAAAGAAATGGAAACGGCTATGAAGAAAATTATGATGGGGCTGGGGCTTGTGGCGGTTGCCGTCTTAGGTTGCAGCAGGGAAAACCTGAAAAACAAGGATGATGAAATGGGAAAAGCAGAATTGAATCTGACCAAGGAGTGCAAGTTGCTGGTCGATAACGCCACGGAGAGTGACGTGTCGATAGTGGTGGACACCGGAGAATTCACCCCGACGCTTTACGTACACGATGGGGTCAAGGGGACGTTCTATACGCTGGCAGGGGCAGATTCGCGCGAAAATCTCTGCGAAATGGCGCGTGGCGTGATCAAGACCGACCCGAACATAAAGGCGTATCTACTCGACTACATGCTGAATGACGAATCGCATGGCGGAAGAAAGGCGGTGCTGATAATGGAGACTGCCGCGAAGGGCGACGCAAAGGTAACAGCACTTGCTTTCGAGTGCGACCTTGACACAAAGGCAGTCGAATGTTCCTATCTCCCCAACGGGCCGGACACACTCTTCAACTGATTGCGAAAGGAGCAGCCCATGAAACCTTTTGCACTAATCATCCTCGTCTCATCCCTCGCGCGGAGATTACCATGAGAAGAGATTTTGCGGCATTGCTTGAACTGGAGCAAAAGACCAAGGGAATGGAGATTGCTCCGCTTGTGCATGTAGAGCGGAAGGTGTTCTTCCTTTGGCCGACCAAGACGTATCGCGCCTATAGCCACAGACTGGATATTGCGCTCGCGCAACTGCAATTGCGTTCGGATTTGGGCGTCGCGCCGGATGAGAAGGCGGAAACTGTGGTTGCGGCGTGCAAGCGGTTTTACGAAGCAGACGGAATGATCCCGGAACGCGGCAAGCTGCTTCGATTCTTGCGTTCGGACGACGCGCTCTCAGTTGTAATGGAGCTTGTCGAGTCGGATTCCTTTAGCGACATGGGAATTGTGGCGCTCCTGAATATTTGCGATTGTCTGTACGGAAAGTTGACGGAAACGGAAATTGACAGCATCGCACGAATGAAAACCGTTGGCGAGTTTGCGACATTGCTTAAGACTGTAGCTGGCGAGGGCAGGGAGAAGGGAAAGCCGCTTGCCGAGGAGCGAGGGTTGCGAATAGGTTGTCTGTTGTTGCTTGCGGTGAAAATATGCGCCATTGCGTATATAGTATACTGTTTCACTTCATGGCTCGTCCATCGCATTGCAGCACATGGATAATATGGAAAGGGAAACGGCGATAATTCCGCGATGCGCTCTGACGCATTCTTTCCCTACGCACTGTGTAGGGCAAGGAGAAGCAAACACCACAAAGGAGAAATCCAACATGACAGAATCGGACGGTAGAGACCGACAACGTCAAAACGTGTAAATTGGGCGTTGCGCAAAAAGTCAGAATGTGATATGCTGTTTTACATGATTGCGTGCCTGCAAGGGCGATGTTCTTGCGGCGCACGCGGGCTGAACGAAAACCTGTGGCGGCGCAGAATGCGGCCAATTCCAATGACCAGTTCCAATGAGGTTTAGCCGCAAAGGACGCAAAGAAAAGGAGCAGTCAATGCGGATCGAAACCGAGGGAATGAAGGAGCGCGAGGCGACGGCGGAGCTGATTCGTCGGCTCGTCCGGGACAACGCCTTGCGCGGCGAGTTCATGATTCTTTCAGACGAGGCGGATGACGAGAACTTCGTGCAGGTTGCATGCGATTATGACGACGCAGGCGGGAAGAGCGACGGGCGTTTCGACTTGGAATATCGCGCCGGTCATGGGAGTCCGCTTTTCCACTGCACGCGCCGTGTTGGCGCGGACGACGTCGAGCGCGTGTTTCTCGATTTTCTGGAAGGGCGCGTCGGATGGCGGCAGGACTTCCGGTGGGAGCGGCAGAACATGGACGGAGACGTCGGCTTCTCGACCCCACGGCTGAAAGACATGCCGGCGTGGGGGCGCATTCTCGGTGTCGCCGGCTGCGCTGCGGGAGTGTTGTTTTCGATTCTATTCATAGTCAACGGACTATTTGAGCTCAAGTCGGTTATCGGGAAACCAGGGGCAACGCTTGGCAATTATGTCGGGACTGGCATGTTTGTCTTGATCCCAGCTGTAATACTGTGCGGAGGATTGCTTCAGTTTGTCAAGTGGTTCAGGACGCGAGGCAAGAAACGCGAAGCGCACGAGCAGATGATTGCGGCTGATGGTGTGAGGTTGCGGCGCGTGCTGCCGGATGGACTGCTTTTCATGGCGATCTGGTGCTGCGGCTGGAATGCCGGAGCGTTTGCGGGGCTTGTTCCAAGGTTCATCGCCGCCGTGCGGGATTATCCTGAGAAGGGCTTCTGCGCCGAGCTTGTCATAGGCGTCGTATTTCCGCTTATAGGAATCGCCATGACTGCATATTTCATCAGGATTGCATGGAAACATCTTCGGCCGTGTTACGAGGTGCGGCTTCTGGGCGGCGTGCTCAAGGAAGGCGAGAGGGCGACTTTCGAATACGAATTCAAGGGCGACGCGGACGATGTCAGGCGTGTCGAGTTTGCCACGGCTCTCGAGGAATCGCGCGTGCGGACAGGAACGTTGGGCGCACCGTCTGGCGTCCTGAACGATTCGAAGGAGTTTTCCAGTCCAATGGAACTTGCGACGGGGCGTGTGTCGCTTGAAATGCCGCGCATAGCATCGGATTGTCATGACCGCTTCCGCTACTACTTCCGGGCGACAGTCGTTTTCAAGAGCGGACTTGTCGTCGCCTCGTCCTACCGCATTCCGTTGAAGTGAAAAAACCTGAAAGCATTTGCGCGAATCGCCGGGGAATGTTGCCAATGTGGAGATGCTGCCAATTCCAATGACCAGTTTCAATGAGGTTTTGCCGAAAAGGACGCGAGGAAAGGAAAACTATGATGAAGAGAAAAACGATGGTGTTTGTGTGCGCGGCGATGGTTGCGCTGGCGGCGCAGGCGGGGGCGAACAACGTCGCCAACATCGACCATCGCCGCAGATGGCCCCGTAGCGGTACTCCGAAAAATCTGGGTAAGCGTGGGTTCATTGAACGAACCCATTGACTTTGGGTATAGCGCATGGTACTATATCGTGCATGGAAAAACAGGTTGCGCATATCGGCATCGGTCTCGTGACAACGGTCGTTGCGGCGGCGTGCATGCTTGCCGCTGCGGGTGCGGAGGTGCCGTGCGTCTGCGAATACCGCAGGGGCGTGACGCTGAAAAGACTAGTTCTCGAGAAGCCCCGCCGGATGGTTGCGCATGTTGTGCGCGTCGACCTGTCCGCGTCCGGCGTCAGTTTCACCGGAACGGAACGCGATCCGCTCTGGGGGCGGCCGATGCCCGACTACACCAACGAGACATGGCTCGTCAACACGAAGCGCGAGACGACGGCGGACTTCATGATGCGCAGGCGCGGCGCGGGCAGGAACGTGGAAATCGCGGTCAACGCCTCCGGGTGGAGGCCGTGGGGCGACGCGGGGTGCTACTCGACGTATGCCGCGCTGTACCGCTACGCCGCGACCGAGGGCCGGGAAGTCTCGTTCGGCAAGGACCCGGAGCGCGGCGTGTTCTTCATCGTGCGCAGGGACGGCCAGGTGCTGATACGTCCGCACGTTCCCGTCTCCATGACAAACGACGTGACGATCGCGGTGTACGGCAACAGGCGCATCTTGAGGCGCGGCGTCCGGACGGCCGACGCCGACCCGGCGAAGGCCGTCGACGCGCATCCGCGCACGGCGTTCGGCCTTTCGCGCGACAGAAAGACGTTCGTCGTCCTCGTCGTGGACGGCCGCCAGCCGGGCTACAGCGAGGGCGCGACGTACGCCGACCTGGCCGACCTTCTTCTGCGCGAGGGGTGCGCGGACGCGATCAACATGGACGGCGGCGGCTCCACGTCGCTCGTCGTCTACGACCGCGCGCGCAACCGTCCGCGCATGCTCAACCGCCACGCGAACGGCTACGTCCGCAAGACCGCCCTCAACCTCGGCCTGGTGTTCCCGCCCTTGCGGGATGATCAGCCAGAGATTACATCTGGAATGTTGCCAGTGTGGAAATGCGGCCAATTCCAATGATCAGTTCCAATGAGGTTCAGCCGCAAAGAACGTAAAGGACGCAAAGAAAGGGAAACGGCTATGAAGAACGAAATTGTGCTTTTCGAGGCGAAGGACGGCAAGGTCTCCTTGCCAGTGCAGATGAACGACGAGACTGTGTGGCTTACGCAGGCTCAAATGGCGCAGTTGTTCAATAAGGACAGGACTGTCATTGGCCGCCATATCCGTAATGCGATTGCGGATGGCGAAATAGACGCTAAGACCATGTGTGCAAAATTTGCACATATGGGTAAGGATGCCGACCAGACATATTGGACGGAAGTTTACAACCTCGATGTCGTCATTTCCGTCGGTTATCGTGTCAAGTCGCAGCGTGGTGTGGAGTTCCGCCGCTGGGCCACGAAGGTGCTGAAGGAATACCTTGTGCGCGGCTATGCGCTCAACCGTGAGCGCCTGAAACAGCTCGGGCAGGCGGTGGAGGTGATGAAGCGTGTATCGAACAGCCTTGACACGGAGCAGGTGCTGGATGTCGTCAAGACATACTCTTCTGCGCTCGACCTCCTCGACGGCTACGATCACCAGACCATCGCCAAGC